>MWVV01000491.1_pt1 | contig 14391 bp, 19 predicted proteins | sample 1047281 | NCBI WGS metagenome assembly MWVV01 (sample SAMN06349986, study PRJNA376086) | soil metagenome | isolation source: PT-2 sample Antarctic (ecotone) soil | place: Antarctica | collected 2015-01-13 | reverse complement strand
GAAGATTTCAGATGTGGTGATGGAAATCGCGTGTGGGTTACACAATTTGCGAGTAACCTTCCGCCAGCCACTTCAAACAATTGATTTAACGAACTTTGAAGAAATATATTATTTCCAATAATGTCTAATGAAGAAAAATGTTTGCCCGCGACGCTCGAAAAAATCAGAGCGGCTTTGATGAATGTTGATTGTGATACGGAGGTAATCGTTGTTGATAATAAAAGCACGGATAAAACCGCGCAAATTGCCAAAGATTTCGGAGCAAAAGTTTTCACCGAAACCGAACGCAATATCGCGCGAGTCAGAAATACAGGAGCGAACGACGCGAGTGGAGATGTTTTGATTTTCGTTGATGCGGACACGCTCGTTCCCGAAACGCTTTTTCGAAAAATTGCCGACCAGATGAAAGATGAAAAATGTTTCGGCGGCGCGGTCGCGGTTGATTATGAACCGTTCAAGCGTAAATGGATGAAGTATTATTTGCGTGGCGGCGAGCTTTGGCAAACCGTTTTTAATTGGAAACAAGGCGCAACGCAGTTCTGTCGCAAGTCGGTTTTCCAAACAATCGGCGGTTATGATGAAACAATTTTTATGAGCGAAGATGTGCAGTTTTATCGGCGATTGACAAAATACGCCAAACAAAAAGACGGTTATTTATTTTTCGTTAAAGAACCGCGAGTGATAACTTCCGCCCGCCGGTTCGACAAAATGAGCCTTTGGAAAACGCTTCTTCTGACTCATCCTTTATTCTTTGTGCTGACTTCTAGAAGAAAGAGGTTTTGGAAGGACTGGTATGAAAAGGCGGTTCGTTGAAACTTCCGTCAATCCGCTTTCACGATTCGCTTTCTCGCTTTTTTACCTTTTCACTTTTCCACTTTCTCACTTTCTAATGGCTTCGGCTCTTCACCTTCCTTCGGCGGCTCGCGCCCGATTGATTTAAAAATGCTGATGATTTGGTCGTGCATTTTTTTTGCGTCTTCGTCATTCGGATTGAGTTTCAAACCTTTTCGATAATCGCCAAGCGCGGCGCGATATTGTGCTGCGCCCGTCAAAGCAGTTGCCCGCATGAAATATGCCTTTGCCAATTCATCCTTAGCTTTCGGATTATTTTTATATTCTTTTTCGGCTTTTTCGATGTCGGCAGTCATTTCCGATACGTCAATCGGTTTTGCCATCGGCGAAGATTCGCCCTGAGAAGATTTATTCGATTGCGGCGGGCGGATCATTTCCGTGTCGGAAGAATGGCTCGAAACAATCGCCGATTTGTTCAATGTTTGATTTGATACTTGAACCGCCGCATTTGTGTTTGCCGTCGGTTGCGATAGCTGCGCCGCACTATTGCAGCCGATTGAAACTAACGCTGAAAAACTTAAAACTATAATTTTTTTCATCTTTTTATTGCTATTTATACGAGTCTCTAAATTATAAACTATCAACTCGCGGTTTGTTAATCAAAGTGCAGTGCCGGAGTTTTTATTCACGCCCAAAAGATTGTAAGATAAGCCGTAAAACAATGCTCAAAATAGAAAACTATATTAACGGCGAATTGGTCAAACCTGTTTCAGAAAATTACCTGGATAATTTTAATCCGGCGACGGGCGAAGTTTATTCTCTGATTCCGGATTCGGATGAAAAAGATGTTGAATCGGCAATCGAAGCGGCACGAAAGGCTTTTCCCGCTTGGTCGAAAATGAGCGCGGAACAAAGACACGATTGTTTAATGCGGATTGTTTCGCTGATTGAACGCGATATGGATTCTTTGGCGGAAGCTGAAAGTGTTGACAATGGCAAGCCGAAAAGTTTAGCGAAAGCGGTTGATATTCCACGCGCCGTTTCCAATTTCAAATTCTACGCGACCGCCGCGATGCACACGGCAACCGAAGCGCACGAAACCGTCGGTCAAGCGATAAACTATACTTTGCGCCAACCGCTCGGCGTGGTCGGCTGTATCTCGCCTTGGAATCTCCCGCTTTATCTTTTTACTTGGAAAATCGCGCCCGCGCTCGCCGCCGGTTGCTGCGTTGTGGCAAAACCTTCGGAAATTACGCCGATGACGGCTTATCTTTTATCAAAACTTTGCATCGAAGCCAAATTGCCCAAAGGAGTTTTAAACATCGTTCACGGTTTGGGCGCAAAAGCCGGTTCGGCGATTGTCGCGCACCGGGACGTGAAAGCGATTTCGTTCACGGGCGGCACGAAAACCGGCGCAGGAATCGCAAGCATCGCCGCGCCGATGTTTAAGAAATTATCTTTAGAATTAGGCGGAAAAAATCCGAACATTATTTTCGCCGACTGCAACTACGAAGAAATGCTCAAAACAACCGTGCTTTCATCGTTCTCAAATCAAGGTCAAATTTGTTTGTGCGGCTCACGAGTTTTCATTGAACGTCCGCTTTACGAAAAATTTAAAGCTGATTTTGTCGAGCGCGTCAAACAATTAAAAATCGCCGACCCATTGATCAAAGAATCAATCGTCGGCGCGGTTGTTTCGCGTCCGCATTTAGAAAAAATCCTTTCCTATATTGATTTGGCGCAAAAAGAAAACGGCAAAATTCTGTGTGGCGGCAAGCAGGTAAAACTCGAAGGCAGATGTCAGGGCGGTTATTTTATCGAACCGACGGTAATCGAAAATCTCGCGCACGATTGCCGCACGAATCAAGAAGAAATCTTCGGTCCGGTCGTTACAATCACGCCTTTTGACACGGAAGAAGAAGTTTTGAAATACGCCAACAGCGTCGAATACGGTTTGTCGGCAACCGTCTGGACGGAAAATCTCTCGCGGGCGCACCGCGTCGCCGAAATTTTGGAATCGGGAATCATCTGGGTAAATTCGTGGCTGCTCCGCGATTTGCGAACGCCGTTCGGCGGAATGAAGCAATCGGGCGTTGGACGTGAAGGCGGTTTTGAGGCTCTGCGATTTTTCACCGAAGAGAAAAATGTTTGCATTAAGATAAATTATTGATTATGAAATTCAATGCTCAAACTGAAATAGATGAACGGCAAAAAACGCTGAAAGCAGTTTTACATTATTTCTATCGAGATAATGCGAAATCCGGTTCACATTCTCGCTATAGTTTGCAATATCATCTCGTCTGGAGTCCTAAATACCGTCGTAGTTTTCTTGTGGGTGAAATTGCTGATAGATTGAAACAAATTCTTAAAGAGATTGCTTTCGATTACCGTATAAACATTATTGCTATGGAAGTAATGCCTGACCACATTCATATTTTAATCGAAGCACCTCCAAAATATGCGCCGGCAAAACTTGCTCAAATTTTTAAGGGAATATCTTCAAGGCGTATGCGTCAAGAGTTTCTTGATGTTATAAAACGATATATTTGGAAAGATGGAACTTTATGGGCAATTGGTTATTACGTTGGTAGTGTTAGCGATAATGCTACAACGGAAATTGTCCGTGAATATATAAAGAATCAGAAATTAGAAGAAAATGAATCTCAATCTATTCAAGGTTGTTTATTCAGTTGAGATTCGAGCTGAAAATCGAAAGTTTATCGAATAAATGATTTTGCTATAATTCGTTTGAGGTAAAAAGTTATGACAATCACCATTGATTTACCATCAGAAGTCGAAACAAAAATTAAAGCTCAAGCGTCGAACGACGGCGTGAAAGTTGAAGATTACGTCAAAATTCTGATTAAAGAAGCGTCAGACAGACGCGAACAATCTGAAAAAGCGTCGGAAAAAACTTTTCGGGAAATTCTCGCGCCGGTTCACAAAGGCTTTACGGAAAGCGGAATGAGCGAGGACGAAATTATACAAATGTTCGAGGAAGCCCGCGAAGAAGTCTGGCAGGAAAAGCAGAACTCGAAATGACTATGGAAAAGTCGCGTGTAGTTTTCGATTGTATGATTTTCCTGCAAGCCGTGATGAGTGAAAAGAGCATTACTTTCAAATTGTTTGAGCTGATGGAAGAAAACGCTTTTACGCTTTTTGTCAGCAACGAAACGCTTGCCGAAGTAAAAAATGTTCTCAGCCGTCCGTATATCAGAACCAAAAATCCGCAAATAACCGACGAAACTGTTCAGACATTTCTCAATCGCGTTTTGAGTAAAGCAAATTTAACGAACAAAATTCCGAAACATTTTCAATACTCACGCGACCCGAAGGACGAAAAATATATCAATCTTGCTGTTGCAGCCGAAGCACAATACATCGTCAGTCGTGATAATGATTTACTTGATTTAATGACGGATTTTGATGCGGAAAGCAAAGCGTTTCGACAAAAATTCAGACGGCTGAAAGTTGTCGAGCCGGTTGAGTTTTTAAGAATTATGGCAGAAAAAGATTTGCCTTTAAATCCATAGTTTTTCGTTGAATATCCTAACGCCGTTCGGCGAAGTAGAGTAATTGGGCGTTGGACGCGAAGGCGGTTTCGAGCTCTCAGGTTTTCACTGAAGAGAAAAATGTTTGTATTAAAATAGATTATTGAAAGAATGTTCAGCCTGCCGCTAAAAATTGCCGCTCTAATGCGAAACTTTCAATCGAATTGGTTTATCGCAGGCGGTTGGGCAATTGATTTGTATCTTGGAAATATTACTCGTCCTCACGATGATATTGAGATTGCAATTTTTCGCCGAGACCAAATCGCTTTGCAAAACTATCTGAACGGTTGGCTTTTGCAAAAGGCGGAAAATGCAGTGCTATCAACTTGGAATCAAAACGAATTTTTAGAATTACCTGTTCACGCGATTCATTGTTTTCACGAAACAAGCGAGCCGCAAAATTTTGAAGTTTTGTTAAATGAAAGCAACGCTGACGAATGGATTTATCGCAGGAACGAAAGAATTACGAAATCATTAACCGAAATATATTTGACAACAAATTCGGGCATCAAGTTTTTGCGTCCGGAAATCGTCCTGCTTTACAAATCAAAAAATCCGCGAGCGAAAGACGAACAAGATTTTGAATCGGTTGTGAAACGTCTTGATGCCGAAAGCAAAAAGTGGTTTGAAGACGCGCTCGCAATTTGCGATTCAAAACACCATTGGTTACAAAAACTTTGAAAAGCCTTGAAGATAAAATGTTTGTATCAAGATAAATTTACGAGTCATTCTTGAAATGGAATTCATTATTCGTCCGGCAAAACCTGAGGATGCGGAAAGTATCAGACAACTCGCCAAAGAGCTTATCGAATATCTGCGGTCAATCGGCGATGACGCGGAGCAGAAATTTGACGGAGCGGTTTATTTGCGCGACGGATTCAATTCAAATCCGGCGTTTTCGGGAATTGTTGCGGAACACGACGGCGAAGTTATCGGTTATCTACTTTATCATTTCGGCTACGATGTTGATTACGCAACACGCACTCTGCACGTTATAGATTTATACGTCAGTGAAAATCGGCGCGGGCAAGGAATCGGGCAAGCATTGATGAAACAGGCAAGCGATATTTGTCACTCGTTTGGCGGAACGCAACTATTTTGGGCGGTTTATGAACCGAACAAATCGGCAATCCGATTTTACGAGCGGCTCGGCGCGAGATTTACCCAAAACATGTTATTTATGCGGCTTGATGTGTAAATAAAAATTATGTCGAAATTCATTCCCGGTCTTGAGTTGAGCCGATTGTTTTACCTCGAAGCGGTGAAACCGATATTCGAGGCGAGTTTTCCAAATTTGCGCTATAGCGCGGCATTAATCGGCGGCGGCTCGGAAGTTTTAGGTTTCGATACTGAAATGTCTGCCGACCACGATTGGGGAACGCGCTTGATGATTTTCCTCCAAGAAGACGATTTCACTCGATACCGCGAGATTATCAACCAAACATTACGCCGCAAACTACCGTATAAATTTCGCGGCTACTCGACCAATTTCGGTTTGCCCGACCCGAATGATAACGGCACGCGCCTTCTCGAAGATATTGACGGCGGCGCGGTAAATCACCGTGTCGAAATTCTGACGATTCGCGGATTTTTTCTGGATTATTTCAACTTCGACCTTCGCCTGTCCGTTGAACCAGCCGATTGGCTGACATTTCAAGAGCAAAAACTGCGAACAATCACGGCGGGCGCGATTTACCACGACGGAATTGGATTGCAGAAAACGCTCGGCGGGTTCAGTTATTACCCCAGAGATGTGTGGCTTTATTTGCTGGCTTCCGGCTGGAATAGAATCGGTCAGGAAGAGCATTTGATGGGACGCGCCGGAATTGTTGGCGATGAAATCGGTTCGGCGATTATCGCCTCGCGCCTCGTACGCGATTTAATGCGGTTGTGTTTTCTGATGGAAAAGCAATACGCGCCTTACCCGAAATGGTTCGGAAAAGCGTTTTCACAGTTAAAATGCGCGGATGAATTATCGCCCGTTTTCAAAAAAGTGTTATCGGCGGAAACGTGGCAGGAACGCGAAAAATTTCTCGCGCAAGCGTATGAGTATGTCGCCGAAATGCACAACGCTTTGGAGATTACCGAGCCGCTTCCGGCGAAAGTTGAAAAATTCTTCAGCCGTCCTTTTTTGGTTATTCACGTGCAAGGAAATTTTGCGAGCGCAATCTGCGAACGTATCACCGACCCGGCAGTCAAACGCCTTGCCGAACGGCGGCTTATCGGCAGCGTTGACCAAATCAGCGATAGCACGGATATCGTCGCCGAACCGAACTGGCGCACGATTTTACGCGCATTTTATGAGTGAAAAACGCAGATTGATTATGAATGAAGAAAATATCATCAATTCGTTCAATTTGAATTTTTATGCTTGACTTGCCTAAAAGAACCGTCAAACTTGAACCGCATTCCGAACAGTGGCTACAGTTGTTTACCGACGAAGCAGCACGAATTCGTGAGACGATCGGCGAAGTTAGCGCGTCAATCGAGCATATTGGAAGCACATCAATTAGAGGGATTGCGGCGAAACCGATTGTTGATATTGCTGTCGGCGTGGAGAAACTCGAGGACGGCGAAAGATGCCTCCGACCACTTGAAAATATCGGTTACGAATACAGGGGCGAACACGGAATTGCAGGGCGATTTTATTTTGTCAAGGGCGAGCCGCGCACACATCATTTGCATTTGGTAGAAATAGACAGCGACTTTTGGCGAAGTCATTTGTTGTTTCGCGATTATTTGAGCGAGAATCAAGCGGTTGCTGAGGAATACGAAAATCTGAAAAAAGAGTTGGCGAAGCGGCACGCCGAAAACCGCGAAGCATATACTAATGGAAAAGCTGCATTTATCGAAAATGTCTTGAAAATCGCCGGATTTTAACGATTGAGCGAATCCGGCGAAACTATCAGTGAAAGGAAAATTAAATTATGAACAATGAAACACAACCGATTCGGATTGAAACCGGCGAAGAGGTGGCATTTGAATTGATGAAATTCATTGCCGAAAAGGAAAACAAAAATCCCGCGCCGGAAGAAGCCCGCGATTATTATCTTGATTTGTTTGTCGAATGCGCTCACGCGGTTTATAACGGCGAGCGATTGTCCGAAGGCGAAAGTTAATCGGCGATTTTTTTATGTCCCTCCAACCAACGCCGCATCGAGATGTCAACGATTTGCTCGAAAAGCTGCTTTCGGGAGCGCAAAGCGTCTTAGAGAATAATTTTTCTGGGCTTTATCTTTATGGCTCTCTGGCGAGCGGCGATTTTGATTGGCAGAAAAGCGATGTTGATTTTCTCGTCGTAACCTTCGATAAAATTTCCGACGAAGCGATTCGGTCTTTAAAAGCGATGCATGAAAATCTCTGGCAAAGCGGCGGGAAATTGGCGGCAAAACTCGAAGGCTCTTATGTTCCGCTCGGAGATTTGCGGCGATATGAAGCGAACGAAAAGGAATATCCGAGCGTTAATGAAGGAAAATTTTATCTCGGACGGCACGGCAGTGATTGGATTATTCAGCGTCATATTTTGCGCGAACAAGCGGTTGCGATTGCGGGCGCACCACTTGAGAATTCGATTGACGCGATTCAGCCTGATGATTTGAGACGAGCCGTCGCCGATTTATTAAACGAATGGTGGTCGCCGATGCTGGAAAATCCGGCTTTCATTAAAAACAGTGAATACGAAACCTACACCGTTCTGACGATGTGCCGCGCACTTTTCACGTTGGAACACGGAACCATCGCTTCAAAGTCGGCTTCGGCGCGTTGGGCGCAAGACGCATTAGATGAATCTTGGACGGAATTAATCGAACAATCTCTAAATTGGAGATACGGCGAACAAATCAATAAACTGAACGAGACCTTGAACTTTATTCGTTATACGGTTGATACGGCAAACAATCAATTTCAATAAAACAAGTAATAATGAACGAAAAAAATATCGTCAATTCTACAAAAGCTCCCGAACCTGTCGGCTTATATCCGCACGCGCGTCGCGTCGGAAATCTTTTGTTTCTGTCGGGCGTCGGACCGCGAGAAAAAGGCTCGAAGAAAATTCCCGGCGTTGAGCTAGATGGAAACGGAAACGTAATTTCCTACGACATCGAATTGCAATGCCGTTCGGTTTTTCAAAACGTGCTTTATATTTTGGAAGAAGCAGGTTCGGATTGGAGCAAAATCGTTGACGTGACGGTTTTTTTGACGAATATGAGAAAAGATTTTCAAACGTATAACCGAATTTACGCCGATTATTTCAAAGACAATTTGCCGTGCCGGACAACTGTTGAAATAAACTGTCTGCCGACACCGATTGCGATTGAATTGAAAGTTATTGCAACGATTGACTAATCTTTTACCAACCTTGAAAATCAAGTTATACAACAAACACACAAATTAAGGAGAAACTAATGATACAAGCAAAAGGGTATGCGGTTCAGGGACCTGAATCGAAATTTGAGCCGTTCAGTTTTGAGCGCAGAGAGTTGGGCGCAAGCGATGTGCTAATCGAAATTCAGTATTGCGGCGTGTGCCATTCCGACATTCACCAAGCTAGAAACGAATGGCAAAATTCGATTTACCCGATGGTGCCGGGACACGAAATTGTCGGACGCATCTCGCAAGTCGGCGCGGAAGTTTCAAAATTTAAGGAAGGCGACGCTGCCGGAGTCGGCTGTTTTGTGGATTCGTGCCGCACTTGCGAAAACTGCAAAGACGATTTCGAGCAATTCTGCCAAAAGCAAGCTGCCCAAACCTACAATTCAACTGAAATGGATAGAATAACTCCAACTTTCGGCGGATATTCAAATCAAATCGTGGTTGACGAAAACTACGCGCTGAAAGTTTCCGCCGACCAAAATCCGGCAAACGTTGCGCCGCTTCTCTGTGCCGGAATTACGACTTATTCGCCGCTCAAGCGTTTTGGTGTCGGCAAAGGTCAAAAAGTCGGCATCGTCGGTCTGGGCGGTTTGGGTCATATGGGCGTAAAACTCGCCGTTTCGATGGGCGCGGAAGTCACGGTTTTCAGCACATCGCCGTCAAAAGAAGAAGATGCGCGTAAGCTGGGAGCGCATAATTTTGTCGTCACGAAAGAGTCGGAAAATATAAAGCCGCTCGCCGGAAAATTCGATTTTATTCTCGACACGGTTTCCGCCGCGCATGATTTGAATATGTATCTTAACTTACTGAAATTAAACGGTGCAATGGTGATTGTCGGCGTGCCTAACAAACCCGCCGAAGTTCACGCTTTTTCGCTTATCGGAAACAATCGCACGCTTGCCGGCTCAGGGATTGGCGGCATCGCGGAAACACAGGAAATGCTCGATTATTGCGCGGAAAATAACATCACTTCGGATGTCGAGGTCATTCCGATTCAGCAAATCGAACAAGCGTATGAGCGAACCGTCAAAGGCGATGTGCGCTACCGTTTTGTGATTGATATGCAATCGCTAGCCTAGGTTCTGTTGACATTTCATCTGAGCCAGACAATGGTGCTGGCAAAATAGACAAAACTTAAATAGTTCTTTGCCAATTTATCAAAACGCGAAAACACCCTCCGAAAGTGTTTGAGTTTGCCAATGCAGCATTCAATTAAGTGCCGTTCTTTGTATAAATGTTCGTCAATCTCTCGAAGTTCTTTGCCATTAACTCGTGACGCAACGACAACTTCTGCGCCCGACTCGCTCAATTTCAGAACAAAAGCATCTGAATCGTATCCTTTATCGGCAAGCACATAATCGGCAAACAGATTTTCAATTAACGCTTCGGCTGGCGTCATATCATTGCGGTTGCCGCCGGTTAAAATAAAGCGCAGCGCATTGCCGAGCGCGTCAGTCGCCAAATGAATTTTGGTTGAATGTCCGCCGCGACTTCGACCTAAGGCTTGATGACCGTTTTTTTTGTGCGCCGGAAGCGCCGGGCGTGGGCGCCGACAATGGTTGAATCAATCAGCAGATATTCAAGGTCTTTATCTTCTGCTAAATGCTCAAAGAGTTTTTCAAAGATACCGGCTTCACTCCATCTAGCAAAGCGTTTGTAAATACTATTGCAATTGCCGTAATCGGCGGGCAATAAACGCCATTGCGAGCCTGAGCGAGTGATCCAAAAAACGGCTTCAAGGAAATTTCGGCAATCACTTTCTTGACCGATGTAAATGTTGTGACAAGTTTTCAGTGTGCGGCTCGCGGGCTTTTTGCGACTCAAGCCAGCGAACCAATTGCTCGAAGCCGCTTTCGCTATTGGAAAAAATCTTGTGTTTGAGTTTGCCGCTTCGGTTAATTAAACACACGTCAAACTTCAATTTGGCAACGTCAATGCCAAGCACTGCAACGGATGAATTCATATGATAAACTCCAGTTTTTGTAGTAACCTGCGACGCGGGTCAAGCTTGTCAATGCAAGCTCTGCCTGAAGAATCGCAAGCGGCTTTAGATACTGTTCGACCTCTGAGCGCGGCAAGAAAACGGGCGACGGGAGCGCATCTGACGTACTGACTCTTTATTGGTCATAACTCCGCCACGACTTCACCGCCGCCTTTGTCTGTCGCCAAAGTTTGCGGCTTTGACTGACATCTGTCAACATACAAGCTCCGCCGGTAATCCAAACTCACCAAAGTCAGCGAAGATGTTCCGTTCATATTATTCAAAGCATTTTTGAGTTGCAGCACGATTCCCTTCGGCTTCCGTATATCACGTCCAAACAGACGACGAAACTTTTTCTGTTTTGTTTGCAAAGACAACTCTTTAAATATTGCGCGGCAAAACGCGTCACGAGTTTGAAGGCAAATTGCTTGCCCGCGTTTCTCTGTAAATCTTAGATGACTTCTTTTGCCGGACGACGGCGTTTATAACGTCGGTCGTCATCCCGCGCCTCTGTTTAGTAAGGTTTTCCAATATTATTTTCACCGATTGATTATATGGCTAAATATCCGAATCGCCGTTTGTCTTCAAGAGAAGAAGGTATATTTTCAGTTTCTTTTTAGAGACAATTATGATACAGGAAATGTTTGCAACATTAGCCGGCTCAAGCGGGTTCGAGTCTGACTGTATTCGATACAGATAAGTGTCTTGATAAGTTTCACGCAAAGAATTTCTAATCTATGAAGTTGATTGTTTATCGCTAAAATCGCTCTGGCACAAATTTTGTATCTGCGATTGCAAACAAATCGAAAGCGTCAGCAATTTAACGCGCAGATAAGTTTTAAATATCAAAGGAGGATTTTTTAGATATGGCAAACGAAGACACAATTTCGACATTAAATAATTTAATTGAAACTTGTAAAGACGGACAGGAAGGCTTCAAGCAAGCTGCGGAAGGCGTGGAACGCTCGGATTTAAAATCGCTTTTCTATGACCTTGGGCAGCAACGCGCAAAATTCGCGGGTGAATTGCAAGCTCTCGTCAGAGAATTGGGCGGCGATCCGGAAAAGACTTCCAGCACTGCCGGCGCATTGCATCGCGGTTGGATTAACATTAAATCTTTCGTTACCGGCAAAGACGAAGCAGGTGTTTTGAACGAAGCCGAACGCGGTGAAGATATTGCCAAGAAAGCATACAAAGACGCTTTAGCGGAGAATCTGCCGGCAAATGTGATGACGGTTGTGCAGGCACAATCCAATGAAGTTATGACAGCCCACGACAGAGTTAGAGATTTGCGTGATGCAACCAATGCCGCGACAAATTAAAGGGTAGAAATTTTTTCATTTTTAGTTTAGGGATTTGGGAGCAATTGCTCCCTTTTTTTGTTCTAAAGTTCAGTTTCCAACTCTGCCCAAACCTGCTTTCTCGTTTTCTTCGATATGCGGATGTTCGGGCGAAATTCTTATGCAAGCCGCATAATGTTTCGGTTTTATTTCAACCAACGACGGTTCAATTCGTTTGCATTCGGAAATCGCATACGGACAGCGCGTATTAAAATGGCAACCCGAAGGCGGATTTATCGGTGAAGGAACGTCGCCTTTTAAAATAATTCGTGTTCGTTTTGCTTCAATCTGCGGGTCTGGAACGGGAACGGCTGAAATCAAAGCCTTCGTGTAAGGCATTAACGGTTCTCGATAAACAGTCTTCGCGTCCGCCAACTCAACGATTTTACCGAGATACATAACAGCGACTCTATCAGAAACGTGGCGAATCGCTCGCAAATCGTGCGAGATGAAAAGATAAGTTAAGTTTTTCTCAGTTTGGAGTTTCTCCATCAAGTTCATAATCTGAGCTTGAATCGAAACATCAAGCGCGGAAATCGGTTCGTCCGCGACGATAAATTCCGGGTCAACCGCAAGAGCGCGCGCAATACCGATGCGTTGACGCTGACCGCCGGAAAATTCGTGCGGATAGCGTTTGGTAAAACGACGACTAAGCCCAACGGTTTCCATTAAATCCTGCACTTTCGCATCAATATTTCCGCCATTCGATAAATTAAATGTGCGAATTGGTTCGCCGATAATTTGTCCGACGGTCATTCGCGGATTGAGAGAAGCATACGGGTCTTGAAAAATCATCTGCAGATTTCTGCGTTCGTCGCGCATCGCGCCTTGCGAGAGATGCGCCAAATCTTTGCCGTTGTAAAAAACCTGTCCGCCGGTCGGTTCGGTCAGACGCAGAATTGCTTTCCCCAAAGTTGATTTGCCGCAACCGCTTTCGCCGACGAGTCCGAGCGTTTCGCCTTTTTTAATATCGAGCGAAACACCGTCAACGGCTTTGACCACGCGCCGCACTTTGCTGCCGCCAGTGATTCGGTCGAGCAAGCCACCGCCGCCGAGGTCGTAGTGAACCAGCAGATTTTGAATCGAGATTAAATTGTTTCCGTTTTGATTCATAAAAATAAGAAAAAATAAGAAGAGAAAAACTAACCGAGCGGATTTAATTCAATCTCCGCCTTTAAATTCATTTTGGTAGAATTTTCTTGTATAGATTCCGCATAAACTTCTTTCGCAAAATGGCACAACGAATAATGATTTGCGTTTATCTGCACAAACGGAGGATATTGCGCGTGGCAAATTTCTTTGGCGCGTTCGCAGCGCGGAACAAACGGACAGCCCGGCGGCAAATGCGCGACATCCGGCGGAAGTCCCGGAATTTGATAAAGGTCAGTTCCCTCTTCGTGCGCCGGGTCGGGAACGCTTCTCAGCAATCCTTTTGTGTATGGATTTGCTGGGGTTGCAAAAAGTTCGGCGGTTGGTGCTTGTTCGAAAACTTTGCCGGCATACATCACGATAATTTTATCGGTCATACCCGCAACCACGCCCAAATCGTGAGTAATCAAAATAACGCTCGTTCCCATTCTGGCTTTCAAGTCTTTAATGAGTTCGAGAATTTGCGCTTGAATCGTTACGTCTAAAGCAGTCGTCGGCTCGTCGGCAATAAGCAATTCCGGGTCGCACGACAAAGCCATCGCAATCATCACGCGCTGACGCATACCGCCGGAAAATTCGTGCGGGTAATTATCAATACGACTTTTGGCATCGGGAATGCCGACAGTTTCGAGCATTTTAACGGCGTGTGCGTAAGCCTGTCGTTTGTTGTGTCCGAGATGAAGTTCAGTAACTTCCATCAGTTGCGTCGATATTTTCAGAAACGGATTCAAGGATGTCATCGGGTCTTGAAAAATCATCGCAATCCGTTTGCCACGAATTTTCCGCACGTCATCAATCGAAAGTTTGCGAACATCAATGCCGTCGAAAATAATATCGCCATTAACGATTTTTCCCGGCGGTTCGGGAATAAGGCGCATAATCGAAAGATTCGTTACCGATTTGCCGCTTCCCGATTCGCCGACGATCCCCAAAGTTTCACCCTTTGAGAGCGTGAACGTGATTCCGTCAACCGCTTTGACCACGCCGTCTTCGGTTTGAAAATATGTTTTCAAATCGTTGACCGTTAAGATGTGTCCGTTTTGATTCATCATTCCTTAACCAAAATATTAAACTTTAAAAAATGAAATTCCGCGCGGCAGAGCCGCGAGGTATCAAAAGAAAAGACTCGGTTGACTTGAATCATTTACTTCGCCTTGATTTTTGACATACTGTTTGATTATTTCTTCAGTGGCGTGCGTCCCCACAC
>MWVV01000490.1_pt1 | contig 14398 bp, 6 predicted proteins | sample 1047281 | NCBI WGS metagenome assembly MWVV01 (sample SAMN06349986, study PRJNA376086) | soil metagenome | isolation source: PT-2 sample Antarctic (ecotone) soil | place: Antarctica | collected 2015-01-13 | reverse complement strand
AGGATTCGGCACCGTCTGCCCATCACCTGAATCGAACGGCATCATCGGCTGGATGCGTCTACCACCGCCAATATTCAGCGAATCTAAGAAGAGTTCCAGCAACGCACGCTGGGCATCAAAATACCCTTGATTGAGTTCAAAGAGTCCAGTCGGGTCAATGAAGTTCACCGGATCGCCTTGCACGTAAGCATACCGATTGAAACTCTGCGGATTCGTCAAGTCATAGCTACCGTTGTAAGGGTCGGGCTGGTCGAATCTCGAATGCCATCTGTTATAGCGTCGGTACATCGCCTCATCGCTGCCGTTGGCGTCCCGCTCATAACTCGTAAACTTCTTCGGCTGAAACGCTCCGTTGCTGCTTCTGCTCGTGTCCGCTCCCCACGGGTCGGTCTCAATGCTGCTCACCACCGCCCCGCTCATGTCCGTCACTCGCTTACTCTTCGTGATGGGGTCTTCATGCACGAACTGCGCTCCACCGTACTGCACGGCTAAGAGTTGACTGCCGAGATAGACATAGCCTCTGCTGCCCGCACCATTGACCATCTCCGCGACGACTTGGCCGCCCAAAACCGTTGAGCGCAGATAGTTCACCACCCCGCCCGTTGTCGCATCACTCTTGCTGACACGCAAGCCATCGCCATCGTAGCCTTGCTGCAACGAGGTGTAATCGGATGAGACTTGCTGACCGGTCGCATCGTAAGTAAACGTCTGCCCCAAGTCGTTGGTGAGATTGCCGCCGGCATCGTAGGTAAAGCCGTTGCGGCGATTGTTCGTGTAGGAATAGTAGATGTCGGGCGCGGCGTTCTGCACTTCGCCGCCCCACCCGTACTTGTGCGTGAGGTTGCCCCACACGTCATAGTCATACCCTTGCGAGTACGGCCCATTGGGATTGCCCCACTGCCCGCCCGGCGCTCCGACGTGCGCGTCCGCCTCTGCCCCACTGTGCGAGATGGCGAGGCGTCCCGCTTGGTCGTACTCGTAGGAGCGATTCAACGTCGCATCGTAGTGGCTCTGCGCGAACGTCACCCGGCCCGTCCGCTCGTTCAGGTAGTCGTAGTTGTACGTGTAGCCAAGCACGCCGGAGACATCCCAACTCGTCGCCCTCATCCTCATGTCGTAAGCCGTCGTGAGCGTGCGCCCGTTGCCGTAAGTCATCGCCTTGATCGCTCCGAAGGCGCGGTACTGGATGCCACTTGCGTAGGTCGAGACATTCGGGTAATTCGCTCCGGTAACGGACGTGACTCTCCCCGCCTTGTCATAGTTGTAGGTGACCAGAATGCTCCCGAACTGCGTCGGGTCGGTCACGGAAGTTAACTCTCCGCCAGTATTGTAGGTGTAGGAGAGTCTGTAGGTCGCTCCCAAGTTAGCAAACGTGCGATCTTCATATGAGAGTTGTCCGAGCGAGTTATAGTTATAGACGGTCTGCCCTTGCCCGTCCGTCATCTGCGTCCGATGACCAGCCGCGTCGTAATTGAAAGAGACGTTGGGCGTTGCCGCGACCCCCGCAGGCACACCATAGTTGATATTAGTGACGAGCTGGCGGCCATTATTGTACCCGAAGGTGGTCGTCGCACCGCGCGCGTCCGTCACGACGTTGGGCGTATCGTCCGGGTTGTAAGTGTAGCTCGTCGTGCCCTGCTCCGGTGTCGTTCTGGATGAGAGCCGCCCGTAGCCATCGTAGCCAAGCGTGCGCGTCTGCCCCGCCTGATTGATTCCCGTGATCTGATCGCGCGCGTTGTAATCATAGACGGTCGCCGCATAAACCGTGCCGTTCCAGTTCAACTCCTCGACCTGCTTGAGCCGCCCCAGAGGGTCTTTCGTCAATCGCTTCTGTCGTCCATGCTCGTCCGTCGTCGTCGTCATTTCGCCGCCCGCGCACCCGCAGCCGCCGTATGAGACGCTGCGCGTCGAGCCGTCCGGGTTCGTCGTCTGCGTCGGGCGTCCCTTCCAGTCATATCCTTGCGCCGTCATCACCCATGTTGAGTCTGCGTCGTCGCCGGAGATAGCCCAGTCGGAGGGCACCCAGCCGCCCGTGATCTCCGTCGGCTTCGACTGCTGCACAGGCCTTCCCATGTTGTCATACACCACGTACTGGCCCGAGTATCTCACACTCGTGCCTCCCGGATGATCCGAGGCCGTCGCGCGCACACGTCCCGCTCCGTCGAGCACCTGCCACGAATGAAATTCGTTGGCCTGCGTCGTATCAATGATCGTCTCATACGTGTGGACGTACTTGTTGCTGATGTCATAGACCCAACGCTTGTACGCGCCGTTCGTTTGATTCGTGGCTTGAAGCGGGCGACCGATGTTGTCGTACTGCATCACCTCGTCCAGATATGTTGTGCCGGCACCCGTCCCCGAACTCGGCGCGTGCGTCCGCGTCACCGCCCCGAAATCATAGTTGTACTGCGTCGTCGAGTAGATGCCGTCCGGGTCTGTGACCTTTGTCGGATAGGCGAACGTGCTGCGGCTATTATTGCCATCCGAGAATGAGTCCGCATAATCGTAATACGTCGCGTGCCACAGCGCGTCTCTCGCCATCACCACCGCGCCCGTCGAGTTGACTCTCCACTTCATCTCCGTCGTCTTGTTGCCGTTCGTCGGGTCGGTCACATCCCAGCGCGCCATTTGCGACAGGTTGCCGCGCCCGTAGATGAACGTCGGGCCGTAACTTGTCCGGTCGTGCTGGATGGCCGGCGCGGGCGTATCCTGAAAGAGGTCGCCGCTAAAATCCCAGTCGTAGCCGTAAGTGACCTTCGAGGCCGGCGCGCTGTTTGCCCCGTACACGTCCCGCTCGGAGACCAAGCCGATGATCCGGTTGTTCAGATAGACTCCATCCCAATTGTAAGTCGTCACAGTGCTCCGCAGGAGAGACATGCCCGCGCTTGTGCCGCCCCACTCCTCGACCGTCTCCGGCAAGGAAATCCCGCTCGTCGTGTGGTAGGTGATTTTCGTCTGTCGCCGGTTGCCCTCCGCATCTCCGATGTCGGTCTGGAACATGCGCGGATTCCTCGCATAGCCGAGCGTCGCGTCGTCCTGCGTCCACGCATAGCCGACCCACTTCTTCACCACGCCGTTCGAGACGATCTCCGAGCGTTGCGGCAGCCCCGTCGCCCATCCGGTGTCGGGCGAGTACTCTCTGTAGCTCGTCCCGTCCGGCGTCGTCTGCTGCACCATCGTTCCCGTCTGCTGCGTGTTGTTGTACGGGTGTGTCCATGTGGCGTTAGTCGTCACCGCATAAGAAGTGACGGCTTCCTGACTGTTGTTCCAGTCCTGCGCCCAGTCGTAGCGTGCGGTGAAGCGAGGGCAGTCCGTCTGCGCTCCCGCGACCTCGCCATCGCTCAGGTTATAGCGCGTGTGTTCGAGTTCGTTCCCGTCCGGTGACTTATGCCTGATCTGATAAACCTGCCCGTAAGAGTTGTAGTCGAAGTGATAGGACTCGTTGTCCGTTAGGGTGACGTAGGAGAGCACGGTCTGATTGCCGCCGCCCGGCAGGCCAATGGGAGTCAGGCCGGAGAAACTCACCGACATCGGCTGCGCCGCGTAGATGAAAGTCGCGTAAGTATGCGTCGCGCCGCCCCACGCCTGCGTGATCGTCGAGAGGTTGCCGCTCGTCGCATCGTAGTTAAAGTTGACGACGCGACCGAGCGTGTCCGTCACGCTCGTCAGATGCCCGTTTGCCGTGTTGTAAGCGATGTTCATGTAGTTGCCGTTGCGATCCTTAATCCCGGTGCAACGCATCTCGCCGCCCGCCATCACCACAAAATAATAGTGCGTGCCGTCAGTCGTGGTCGCGATCCCACTCGTGTTGTTGTCATATGGGATAAACTGCGTGTGGCTCCCATCCAGCGACTCGAAGACATTGGAGGAACCGACCTGGCTCATCTCGATGCGCCCGCCGGAGGGCGTGATCATGATGTAGCTGGACGCGCCGGTGTTGTAGTCATAATACTGCGGTTGCATCCTCGGCATTCCAAGCTCGAAGCCCGGCGCAGGCGTGCCATGGTCGGCGTTGTACTGGATCGCGCCGCCCTGCTTCGTCCATACCAGCGAGTTATAGTAAAGCACGAAAGAGAGGTCTAAATTACCCCGTTGCGGCAGGCTCACGAGCGGCAGGCTCCAGTTGAAGTTGCGCGAGCCGAGCGTCACGCCCGGATCGCCGACATCGTTGGTTGGCTCCGTGCGCGCCGTCCCGAAATAAGGGTCGCTGCCTCCCGCCCCGCCACCGCCGCCCGGATCGCAGTCGGCGCAGAGTATCTCATCGAAATTCGCCTGGATCGGCTGCGAAGAACTTGAGGTGACGGGCGATGTGCGGCGCTTGCGCGACTCATCGAGGTTCGGCAGATTCGCTCCCGGCGCGCCCTGCATCGCTGCCGGAGGCGTGGCGCTGTCGCCCTTCTTACCACGCGCCCTCTTGTCGTCGTTGTCGTGCCTCAGCGCCGGCGGAACGTTCGAGCCGCCGTTTCCATGCCCCTGACCATTCCCATTGCCGTTGCCACCGCCGCCATCGCCATTCCCGTTTCCATTGCCGTTGTTGCCGTTGCCATAAGGATTACTGTGCAGCGAGGTGAGCGCGCCGGCGGCATCCACCACGCCGCCCGAAGAGATTTTACCGTCCAACGTCCCCACACGACGCGCCCCGCTCGTGATCGCGTCGCGCACCGCCGCCGGCGACAGATTGGGGCGCACCGTTTTGATGAGACCCGCGACGCCCGCCACGAGCGGCGCGGAGGCCGACGTGCCCGTCACCGTCCAGTAGTCTCCGCCCATCTTCGTCGTCAGAATGTCGGTGCCCGGCGCGGCCACCGCGACTCTGGCCGGCCCCAGGTTCGAGAACCCCGCGAGGTTGTCGAAGTGATCCGTCGAGGCGACTGTGATCAGATTCGGGAGATTGAATGAAGCCGGATAGTAAGGCGTCAGATCAATGTCGCGCCCGGCGTTGCCTGCCGAGGCCACCACCACCACGCCGTGCCTGCCGGCGCGTTTGATGGCGTCTTTGAGCGCCAGCGATTCCGAGTCCGTGCCCCACGAGAGGTTGATGACCTGCGCGCCGTGCGCCACCGCGTAATCAATGGCCTCAATCGCGCTCGCCACGTCTCCCGTCCCCGACCCGTCGAGCACGCGCAGGCTCATCAAAGATGCGCGCCACATCACGCCCGTCGTGCCAACCCCGTTATTGCCTTCCGCCGCGATGATGCCGGCGACCGCCGTGCCGTGCCCGCCCTCGTCGTGGACGGCGTTGCTGCCATCAACCCAGTCCCAACCGTTTGTATCATCAACGAAGCCGTCGCGGTCGTCGTCCTTGTTATTGGCTCGCTCCGAACCGTTGACCCATTCGTTATTCTTGAGATCGGGATGCGTAAAATCCACGCCGCTATCCACGATGGCGATGACGGTCGAGCGAGAGCCGGTCGTTTCCTGCCACGCAGACGCGGCGTTGATGTCGGAGCTGGCCGTCCCGCCTCCCTGTCCCGTGTTTTTGAGCACCCACTGCTCGGCGAAGCGCGGGTCGGAGACTTCCCGTTGATCGCGCGAGACGATGAAGTTCGGCTCGACGAACTCGACTTCGGGACGCTGGCGCAACTCTTCGGCGAGCGCGACCACATCCTGACCTGATGAGGTCGCCAGCTTCTCCACGCCTGACTCACCGCGCAGGCGACGAGTGCGATGCGCGCCCTTCGACTCCACCGCCGAGTCCTTCTCCCGCTCGCCCACGCCGTCGCGGAAGCGCACGATGAGTTCACCCTCGCGTCGGCGTCCACTTTGATTGTTTGCCCTCGCAGGCGCGCTCGCCGCACTGCTACTGCTGCTGATAGCGGTCGTCGTGTTGGTGATCGCCTTCTTCGTCGTACTGGTCGTCGAAGCGGCCACAGCCTTCTGCATCGCGAAGGGCGCGAACAGCGAGACGATGAGCGTCAGTGAAAGGACAAGCGAAGTCAGGCGTGAAGCGGTGCGGCGAGATGTGCGCGTCGTCATGAGCAACTCCTCGAAAGGGAAGTGTTGGACGACTGCCGATTGATTAGGCTAGAATGCGTGTTCTCTAGGCGACGCTTCTTCTGCTCGTCTTCAAAGCGGCAGTGGTTGTGTTGTTCAAGCGACGAAGCCCCTTCTCCACCGGCTAGTGGAGGAGGGGCTTCGTCTATGACCTCATTTTATTACTTGCGGATTCCAACCCGTCAGTCATGCCTCTCCAGACGAGGCAGACGGGTATCTCATGCGAGATAAGAAGTGTGACAGCGTATAAATGTCGCATTGTGTAAAAACTCCTGGTGGTACGTGAGGCTAACGAGGTAGGGTTTTGTCTCGGTAGCTCGCGCGTGAGAACTGAAGCCGAAAATACAATCCAAAAAGTCGCCAGAGTTGGGCTGAGCGCAGATTACTGCAAAGATTTTGCAGATGTCAACGATTTTTTTGACCGATAGAAATAATTACCGGACGATGCTGTTCTGGTTGCCTCACAATAGACACCGCTTGTGAACTATTGGTTCCAGACCTGAAGGCATTTTTCATCCGCATCAATTGATGTACGAGCGGGTAAGATGAATTGGTCAGGACAGTTGAAGTGACCAATAGCTTAGGCTATGCTGAAGCGAATGAAAGCAAAGCCGCCCACCGTCAAGAAAAACCGCGCTAACGCTGCAATTACGCGCCGTAAAATATCAGAGCCACTCCAAAAAGTACAAACAAAATTTCACCGCACCGAAACGATCAAGTTCTTAACCTTGGACGAAATCAAGCGGCTGTTCGCGCAGATTACCGACAAGCGCGACAAAGCGATTTTCTTACTTGCCTATCGGCACGGACTCAGAGCCAGCGAGATCGGCTTACTCCGAGTCAGTGACCTTGACCTCAAACGGCTTAGGGTCATGCTCCATCGGCTGAAAGGCTCTCTTTCGGGCGAGCATCCGTTACAGGCAGACGAAGCGCGGGCGCTGAAAGCATGGCTGAAGAGTAGAGATACAGATTCCCCGATTCTTTTCCCTTCCCGGCGCGGTCTTCCCATCAGCCGCCAGATGCTTGATGTGTTGATTAAGAGTTACGGAGAGGAGGCAGCAATCCCGAAAGACAAGAGACACTTTCACGTACTCAAGCATTCAATCGCTACTCACTTACTGGACGCGGGCGCAGAGTTACGGTTTCTGCAAGATTGGTTAGGACACTCGAACATTCAGAACACGGTCATCTATACTGCGCTCGTCTCAACCAGCAGAGAGGCAAAAGCGCGGCAGTATTTTCTGAAGTTGCCACGCCTCTAACGTCCGTCCGATAATTTGTTATTATGTTCGGTTTGCTTAGTTGGAAGTGCTAACGCCCGCCATCAGCCGCCGCGCACACAACCTGATGAGAGGCAAGTCTCGCGCATGAAAGCCGCGCTATTCGCGCTCCGGTTGAATGAGTTGTTAGACGGATTGGACTCGGCAGATTCATCTATTTATTCGGCATATCTGCCGGTCTAGCCTCTTTCAATTCTAACATCTCGAACGCATGTGGGTGGCTGTCGCTTTGGGGTGTCCCGGGAGGAGCCATATCATCAGCATATCGCCCAACCACATCAATCCTCAATCTAAAGGAATTACTAGAGATACGAACCTCTGTGAGGCGATCCATTATTTCCATGCATGAGCCATCAGTCGCCGCGCAGAATGGGTGGAGATAGGCTTTACAGGCAGAATCAGTCAAAGTACCGTCCTCCGTTCCTTGCTCGGAAAAAGCCTGTATTCTGACGATCTTTCCGTCAAAGCGTTTTGCGTCTCGGACAAGGTCGCAGAGCGCAACCGAATAAACGGTTGGATCAGGAGTAGCTGTGGGAATTGGCGCAGGTTTGCCGAACCAAACACTGGCAGCAACAACGCCAACGATGAATGTGCAACACGCAATTGCAATTCTGATTGTGAGCCGCTTCATTTTACTCTCCTTCAAGAAGAACCGTCTAATGCGCGGTTCAGCCGCGAGCAAAGAACATGATAGATAAAAGGTCGCGTGATTGCGAGTCGGCTGCAATGGCTAGATAGACCGCCTCTCATCCGGTAGGGATGCACCAATGAGATTGGTTTGGAGAGCGTCGGGGTGACGCAACTTCTTCGCTCTTGGTTTACTGAAGCGGCCTATCGCCGAATTAACCCGCGAGCACAGAGCGTGAATGATAAAAAGCTGCGTCATTGCGAGTCGGGTTGAATGACTTGTTGGGCTGCCCCTGATCGCAGCAAGCCGCCCCACCGACGCAGCGCGATGCGATGGCGGCGAACAGCACCGTCGCGTCAACCATGTGCCTAGATAAAAAGACTGCGTGAGCCATGAACATGGAAGTAGCTCCTTGTGTGCAATTAAAAGTGAAGCAGCCCAACTCTGATTAGACCGCCAGTGGCGGTCTTGTATGTTGACGAAAGTCTGCTCGCTGCACATGCTGTGCTCGTGCAGATGACTCAGCGACGGCTGAGACTGAGCGCCGGAGAAGCTGATGGCGGTCTGAGGCCACTGTGAGCCTGTGTGTTAGATCAGCTCCCGGCGCTCACCTTTGCGACTCTACAGGCCGGACGGTATCCTAAGCCGCTTCACCCAGAAGCTGAGCTTGCATTCACAAGACTGGCCCGCCGCAAGTATATCCTGACAAGGAGCAACTGCCATGACTCTTTCCACTCTCGGCATCGACATCTCGAAGCTCAAGTTCGACGTCGCACTCTTGCGCGACAACGGCAAGTTCAAGCACCGCGTCTTCCCCAATACCCCTGCTGGCTTTCTTCAACTCTCCGCCTGGCTGGAGAAGCAGAAAGTTGAGCGCCTCCACGCCTGTCTGGAGGCCACCGGCACATACGGCCAAGCGTTAGCTACTAACCTCCATGACGCCGGTCATGTGGTGAGTGTCATCAACCCGGCGGCGATCAAGGCTTACGGCCAGAGCCGCCTCTCGCGCACCAAGACTGATAAGGCCGATGCGACCCTCATCGCGCAGTTCTGCTCGGAGCGGCGGCCTCCCCAATGGCAGCCGTTGCCCGTGGAAATACGCGAGTTGCAGGCAATGGTGCGCCGCCTCGACGCCCTGCTTGAGATGCGGCAGATGGAGGCTAACCGCCTTGAGGTGACCGCTGCTGCCGGGGCTGTCACAGAGTCATTGGTCGGGCACCTCGCCTTCCTTGACGACGAGATCGCCAGAACCGAGGAACTAATCCGCTCCCACATCGGCACTCACCCCGGCCTCAGAGAGCAGCGTGAATTACTGGTGAGCATACCCGGCATCGGCGACACCACGGCAGCCAAGCTGTTGGGTGAGATCGTGGATGTGAAGCTCTACGAGAGTGCGCGCCAACTGGCCGCCTTCGCGGGGCTCGTGCCGCGCCTTCATGAGTCGGGCAGCAGTGTGAGGCGCAAGGCACGACTATCGAAGAGCGGCGCACCGCGACTGCGTAAGGCTTTGTACTTCCCGGCTATCGTAGCCATGCGACACAACCCGCTCGTCAGGGTGATGAGCGAGAGACTCAAAAAGCGGGGCAAGTGCCCGATGCAGATCATCGGAGCAGCAATGAGAAAGCTGGTTCATCTTGCTTACGGAGTGCTGAAGTCGGGTAAGCCATTCGATCCTGAGTTGATGAAAACTGCTTGACAGTTAAGACGGTATCTAACATCTCTCAGGGCTGACTTTTACCGCTCACACCGGAGCATTTTATATCACACACTAACAAGTGGTGGGGCTAATAAGGTCTATTAAACCTGTTGCGTGATAAGGCTGGAGGGCTTTCTACAAAAGGGCTGTCAGACCCGCTCTATGGACGTTTACAGCCCCGCTGACGCATCTGTTTCGCCTCGGACGATGCTGGGTACGGATTTTCCTTATCACGCAACAGGTTTATTGTGTTTTATTGACAGGAAAATTACATGCGAATATAAATGATTTGTCAAATCAAATGAGGGCATTGACAGATAGTTTCTTTGCATATACAAATAGGCTTATGAAACTGATTACCACGGCAGACGCGGCGGAACGTCTCGGCATTCACCAGACCCGCGTGCAAGTGTTGATTAGGGGCGGGCGGCTTCCGGCGCAGATGCTCGGCGGCACGTATGTAATTAACGAAGATGATTTAAGGCTTGTCGCCGACCGCAAGCCCGGCAGACCGCCGAAGCCGTCGCGCCCCGTGCCGCTCAAGGTGCGAAGAAAAGCGCCAACGAAATCTTGAGGAAGTAAAACCTATGGCAAGCCAAACACTCGCCGCGCCGAAGCAGGCGACGAAGCCGACAACTAAGGTCGCGCGTTCAGCGCAGAAGAGAAGCGCGGTGATAACGAATGGTCACAAGCGTGCGTCGCGTACAAAGCCGACAAGCGAGATGACGCTCGAAGAGCTATCTTTGCGCGCGTACAAGATGACTTACGAACGCTTACACGGGAGTAAGAAAAAGCAGAAGTGACGCGCCGCAGAACATACTTACTCGATACGAATATCATCGGCGGCAAAATCTTTGGTGATACGCGCACGCTGCCGGGTGGTCAGCATCTTTCGGGTGTTGTTTATGCGGAATTGATGACGGCAGCAGACCCGAAGGAGTATCGCGCTTACGTCGAAACGTGGCAGCGGGCGGCGGCAGATGGCAAGTTGATTGTGCCGGATGAAGATGATTGGATGGGCGCGACACGCATCCTGCACCTGCTCGCGCAAGAGCGAAAGAAGAACGCGGGCGGCAAGTCTCCGAGCCGCACATCGTCGGCAAAGCAAGAGTTATTCGCCGATGTGCTGATCGCCGTCTCTGCTACTCGTGTCGGTGTCGCGGTGGTGACGAATGACGGCGACTTTCAGGCGATCAAACGTCTTCACAAGAAATTGAATGTTATCAGCGGCGACGAGTTCTTCGCGTAGCCGGTAACATTTTGCATGTCTTAATAAATTGGCTCTTCACTCATGCCTACAACAAACGAATGGACGTTTACGTCTGACATCGCTTCACAGATAAACCTTATCCTGCAAAACCGTCTTGACCTGCCGTTTTCGCTCGCCAGAGTTGAAGAGCCGGTGAAGGGGAGCCGTAAGCGCCATGACCTTAAAATCTATGACCGCAGCGATAAGGTAATTCTTACCGGCGAAGTTAAGAGGCCGGAGAACCCGGACGGGCGCTCGCCGTACCAAGAAGGGTTGGTGATGGACGCGCACGACAAGGCGAATCGAGCGGGCGTCGAACACTTCTTCACTTGGAACATCAACAAGTGCGTGCTGTGGCGGACGTTTGAAAAGGGCAAGCCGATCACGGAACGTTACGAAGAAGAGTTGGACGCCTTCACCAGCCCGATCCGTACCTCCGCAGAGTTGGAACACCCGCGCGTCAAAGAGCAACTCAACAAGTTCATTACCAGACTGCTCGAACGATGCGCCGCGCTCGTCACCGGCGCGGAACCGCTCAAGTTGTTTCCGCTCGACGACAAATTCATTCGCGTGTGGGAAGCGGGATTGCTGCCGGTAGCGACGGATACGCTGCACGCCATCAATGGACGCTACGAGGCGGACAAGCATTTTAAGACCCAACTCAACAAGTGGATGCGCGATGAGCAGGGTTGGACGCTTTCGGATGAAGAAGACATCTTGCGCGACAACCTTGAGCGCGCGGCGAAATTCAGTTGCTATGTGCTGGCGAACAAGATCGTATTCTCGAAAGCGTTGCGGCTGCGCTTCCCGGAGATGGATGAACTGACGATCAAAAAGTCAGTCAAGACCGGCGCGGCGCTCAAGCGTGTGCTTGACGCTTACTTCACACACGCGATGGAAGAGAGCAACGACTACGAAACCGTTTTCAAGGGCGACTTCGGCGATACGCTGCCGTTTCTGAACGACGCGGCGGTTGATGGATGGCGCGAGTTGAGCGAACAGACCGACGCTTTCGATTTTACGCAGATCAACTACGAAGTCATCGGGCAAATCTTCGAGCGGCTGTTCAGTCCCGAAGAACGCCACAAGTTCGGGCAGCACTACACGCGCAGCGAAGTCGTTGACCTCATCAACGCTTTTTGTCTGCGTGATGCAAACGCCAGCGTGCTTGATCCGGCGTGCGGCGGCGGCACGTTTCTGGTGCGCGCGTATCAACGCAAAAAGGATTTAGCCAAGAACAAGCTGCCGCATCAATCGCTCATCAGCGGCATCTACGGCTTCGACATCTCCGCGTATCCGGTTCACTTGACGACGATCAACCTTGCGACCCGCGACTTGATCGAGCAAGCCAATTATCCGCTCGTTGCCCGCAAAGATTTTCTCCGAGTCAATCACGGCGAAAAGGTTTTCAACGTGCCGACGCTCGACGGCGAAGATGAAACAAATGGGAAGGCCAACCTCGTCGAGATGCCGCTGGTTGATGCCGTCGTCGGTAATCCGCCGTATGTGCGCCAAGAAAAGATCAACGAGTATTACGGCAAGAACTACAAGACGTTTTTGCAGCAGGGCGTCGCGCATGATGCGCCCGGCACGGAACTTTCCGGGCGCTCGGATGTGCTCTGCTACTTCTTCACGCACGGCGGCGCGTTTCTCAAAGCGGGCGGCTACATGGGCTTGCTGACAAGCTCGAACTGGCTTGATACGTCTTACGGCTTCGGCCTGCAAAAGTATCTCTTGGACAACTACGAAATCCTTGCGATTCTCGAATCGAATTGCGAGCCGTGGTTCACCGGCGCGCGTGTCACGACCGCCGCGACGATTCTCAGGAAGCAGCCCGACGCGGCGCAGCGCAATGCGAACAACGTCAAGTTCGTGTGGCTCAAGCAACCGTTGGCGACGCTTCTGCCTTACGCGCAAGATGAACACGAACGCCGCTTGCTGTTCGAGCATCTGCGCGACCGAATTACTAACATGACCGCCGAAGAAGAAACGGATGCGTGGCGCGTGCGCGTCGTCAATCAAGGCGAATTGTACAAAGCCGGATGCTTGCCGATTGCGATTAGCGAAGCGGAAGAAGGAGACGACGCGGAGGATGACGCGCCGGACGATGAAGGGACGGCGCAAGAACTTCCCGGCGTTGAACGAGGGCAAGCCACACCCGCGCCGGATGAATACACGGGCTACAAGTGGGGCATCTTTCTGCGTGCGCCGCAAATCTTCTTCAAGCTGCTTGAACGCGGCGGTGAACGATTTGTGCCAGTAAGCCGATTTGCTGAAGTACGTTTTGGAGTCAAGAGCGGTTGTGACAAGTTCTTTTTTCCGCAAGACGTGACCGATGATCTTGTGAGCAATTTGGAGGCAAGTGAGTTCAAAGAAAGGTACGGCATCCATCCAAGAGAAACGGACAAGCTGCGGGTTGTACTTGCAGGTGATAAAACAGCGCACGTTATCGAAGCAAAGTTTCTTGAACCGCTTATTTTCAATTCAATGGAACTTGATTCAACGACGGTTAATCTTAACAGCCTAAACAGAAAAATCTTTCTTGCTTCGCTTCCAAAAGAACAACTTAAAAACACTTACGCTTTGAAGTACATTCGATGGGGCGAGCGGCAAGCCTTCCATGAAGGTTCAACTTGCAGCAGTCGCCAACTGTGGTATGCACTAACGATTCCGAAACGTGGTGATGCGTTGTGGATGATGACGCAACGCTATCGGTTTTTCGTTCCGTTCAATCCACAACATTTAATCTGTAACAAAAGACTTTTCAACATCACCGCCGAAGATTCTATAAACCCAAAAGTATTGTGTGCAATTCTTAATTCCACGCTCGCCGCACTGTGTCGCTACTGCTTTGGGCGCATTCAAGGCGGCGATCCTGTGATGGAAACAGAAGTCTCTGACGTGAAGATGATGCTCGTTGCTGACCCGCGCAATGCTCCAAAATTAGTACAACAAAAGCTCATCAAAGCTTTCGATTCGATGTGTCAACGTAGCGTCTTACGTTTGGTTGATGTTGATTCAACCGAAACATCTTGGACAGGTGAACTAGCCCTCGGAGACCGGCAGCAGCTTGATGATACCGTGCTCGAATTGCTTGGCGTCTCCAACAAGAAAGAACGCGAAAGTTTACGCGCCGAACTCTACGAGGAAATTACAAAGCTATATCGTCAACTGCGCGTCGCGGAACGCATCATGCAGCGCCACCGTTCAGCGAACGCACGGCAAGGGCGCGCGACCCCGCAATCAATCGCCGCCGAAATTTGGGACAGCCTCGACACGCCGCCCGACTACCGCACGCCGCTCGACTTCATCCCGCCGCGTGCGCGCACCGAAACATTCGACTTGCCAGCCGAAGGACGTGCTCACATCATCCCCGGCAATATGTTTCAACTTGACGGCGTGCGGATCGGCAACACGCTCCTCGAACTCGGCGACCCGCTGCGCTGTGCATTCGTCAAGCGACTCTCACAGGTTGGCGTGAGCGGCAGCGTGCGCGTACCTCTTCAACCGGAGCACTGTTCCAATGCGCTCAATCAGTATCAAGCCTATAC
>MWVV01000489.1_pt1 | contig 14400 bp, 8 predicted proteins | sample 1047281 | NCBI WGS metagenome assembly MWVV01 (sample SAMN06349986, study PRJNA376086) | soil metagenome | isolation source: PT-2 sample Antarctic (ecotone) soil | place: Antarctica | collected 2015-01-13 | reverse complement strand
CGGCATTTGCAGCGTCTGCGTCAACCGTTCGGTTAAACGCTACGATGCCACCGAAAGCCGAAATCGGGTCGGTTTCGAGCGCGACCAAGAAGTTATACAAGCCGCTGACGAACACGATTTGGCAATGGTTTTCACAGGAGCGCGACACTTTAAACATTGACTATCGCAGCATCTGTGCAAAAGAATAATTGACATTATTGATTATTTGCGGTAAAAATTAACTTTAATTTCGGATTGCAAAGGAACGCTCGGAGGTTTTTACACGAAAATCTCGCAGAGTTTTTGTGTTTTAAATTCGTCGTTTACTGCAGAAAAGTTTTCAATCGTAAATCTTTGCCGTCGGTTGAAATTGAAATTGTTCCGCGCTCGCCCGTCGTCAAAACGAGCGCGCCCAAATTTTTCCAGCGCTCGACCACTTCTTCGTGCGGATGACCGAACGGCGATTTGCGACCGACGGAAATGACCGCCAATTTTGCGCGCGCCGCATCGATAAATTCCTTCGTCGAAGATGTTCGGCTGCCGTGATGAGCAACTTTGATAACGTCGGTTTTAACGAATTCGGGCGCGTTCAACAATTGACTTTCGGTTTCTTTTTCGATGTCGCCAGTCAATAAAATCCTTCGTTCGCCGTAATTCAAACGCAAAACAATCGAGCGATTATTGTCGGATGGCGCATCGGGCGCGTCGTCTCGTTCGGGATTTAAAACTTCGATTTTCACGTTGTCAAAATTCAAAACATCGCCGCGCGACAGTTTCAGAACCGGCACGCCGCGCTTTTGCAAAATCGTATAAACCGCCGCAAATTCCGCATTTTTCGGCGGCGTTCTGCCCAACAGCGCTGCGCGCACGCGAAAGTTTTTCGCCACCTCAGCAAGTCCTTGAATATGGTCTGCGTCGGCGTGAGTTGCCAAAATATAATCGATTTTGTCATAACCTTTTTCCCATAAAAACTTCGATACGACCGCTTCGCCAATCGTCTGCTTATCCGGCTCGAAAATTTCTGTTTCTTCTTCGCCGTTCGACTTTGCAGCGCGCGTTTTATAATTGATTTTCCCGCCGCCGTCAACCAGCATCGTTTCGCCGTCGGGAAACGTAATCAAAGCCGAGTCGCCCTGCCCGACATCGAGAAAATCTACGTGCAGTCTGCCGTCCGGTGCAGGCGCGCTAAACGGATGAAACACAATTAATGCAAACAAAAACGCAAAACTCACCGATACAAATTTAACGAGCGGAGAATTTTGCAATGAAAAATCGAACCATCCGAAACGACTTTTTTCATTTTCCGTTTCCCGTTTTCCGTTTTCAGTTATTTCAAACGGATTCCATTTATAAAGCAAAATCGCCAGCATCAAAATCGGCACAAAATACAGAAAATAAACGCTTTTCAAAGCCCCTGCGTAATGCGGCACGCGAAACGACGCCCAGTTATTTTCGGTAAAAAGGCGCGGAACGGAAACGAGAAGCCAGTTAAAAAACTCGGTGATTTTAATGAAAGGAAACGCCAGCGAATCGCTGATTTGCGCCAAAAATACGGCAAAAATCGCCGTAAATGTTTCCAAAGCGATAACGATTCCGACCCATAAATTTAACAAAATTCCGGCAAACGAAACGCGGTGAAAATAAACAATCATCAGCGGAAAAAGACAAATCTGCACAATGAACGAAATTAAAATCGCCTCGAAAATATACCGCAGAATGTTTTGCGCAGCGCCGTTTTCAGACCAATTTATAAAAGGCGATTTGAAAAGATTTGCCGTCCATAAATTGCGCCCGCTTTCGATTTTCCAGACGTTTTCGCGCCAATACAAAGTTTCGCAAAATCTTTTCAGCCAAACCGAAACGCGCGGCGGCGCGGGCGTGTCCGCCGAAAGCGTCCACGCGCCGATTGCTTTTAGCTTTTCGATGAGCGGAAAAGCGAGGACGACGAGCGCCGCGACGCTTGTGAAAGTTAATTGAAACGATTGGGTAAAAAAATCATCGGGACGCCAAATCAACAAAATTAAAGCGCACGCGCCGAGCGCATTAAGGAGCGTTCCGCGCCGGTTGACGATTTGCGGAAAAAGCAAAATCGTGAACATCAGCGCGGCGCGCACGACCGGCACGTTTGCGCCGACGGCGAGCGCAAACGCCCATAAAAAAGCGCACGCAATCAAAAATCTCAAAAGTTTCCGGCTCGTGAAAAAGCTGACGACGAATAATGTTAAGCCGCCGATAAACGTGATGTGCAGACCGGAAATAACGAGAACGTGAAACGTGCCGCCTGTCCGAAAAACTTCCGCCGTCGGCTTGTCTAGAAAATATTTATCGCCGAGCAAGGACGCGATTAAAACTCCGGCAGTCGAGACGTTGAATTTTTTTTTGAAAGCGACGATTAAATTTTCGCGACTCTCGTAAAGCGATGCGAGCGGCGAAAAACTTGTCGCGTCGCCTATTTTTTCAATCAGAAGCGGACTTTTAATGACGCCAGTCGCGTCGATGTCGCTTTGGTCGAGAATTTCTTTCTGCGAGCCGACGCCGGCGTTCAAAAAATTGTCTTCGCGCCGCAGAGCGCAGGCGACGCGGATTTTCGAGCCGTATTGCAGATTTATTTGTTCGTATTCGCGGGCAATTTCTTCGTCGCCGGTCGCCGCAAACAATCTGATATTGCCGGAAACTTCGATTTCCGCGCCTTTATAAATCGCTTTATCGCTTTGGAGTTCGACGAAAAATCCGTCGGCGGCAAGCTCCGGTTTGTTTTCCAAAACACCCTCGATTTCAATCGGCTCACCGGATTTTATTTGTCCTGCATCGTAGAGTTTTTTAATTCGATGCGGCGAAAGCGTCTGATTTTCGATTTGAAAATACAAACTTCCGGCGACGATAAAAGCGATTGAAAGAAAAATTAAAGAAGAGGACTTTTTGATGAAAAGTGCTGTTAAAACGGCAAAAAACAAACAAATAATAAAATGAATTCGCCAATCGACCGCAAAAAAACTTCCCGCTAAAATGCCGAGCGCGAAACAAACGGCGAGCCGCAGCAGCGGGAAAAGCGTGAAGTATGCGGACGAAGATTTTTTAGAAACTTCGGGCATTTTTCAGGAAATTCGAGTGGAAAATTTGCAAAGCAGAATAACACAGATTTATTCAACCCTAACAAAATTTTTCATTTCCCGGAAATTCGCGTCGCTGATGCCATCGATTAAAAGCAGATGTTCAGCGCGGCGAAAGCTGCCGAATTTTTCGCGGTGTTCGATGATTCTTCGAGCAATTTTTTCGCCGACGCGCGGCAGTTTTTCGAGTTCTTTAAGCGAAGCATTATTGACGTTAATCGCCGATTCGGAGATTGCAATTTGATTTTCCGACGGCAAAACCGGCTTTGTAATCTCTCTTACACAACAAATAAGCAGGCTACAAGAAATTATCAGAGAAAAAAGTTTAACAAATAATTTACAATTGTTCCGAGTAAAAGGCTTAGAGGATTGCATAATCGATTGCCCAAAAAATGTGCAAAGTGCTAAAAGTCATTTGAAAATCAACATTTAAGTGGCTATAAAATGAGATTTCCACAGACTTATCCACAATGCCTGTGGAAAACTGCGTGGAATTCTATCGCTTAAATAACAAAGAAAATTTCGGTAAAGATGTAAAGCAAATCAAGGGGCGCGACAGAATCCGCTTTAAAGATTTTCCATTTTCCGTTTCTATAACTCTTTGCCCTCTTCTGCTTCCTGCAAATCTTCATAAGCCTTTTGCAAAATCGGACGGGCGCGCGTGCTGCCGTCCATATCGCCGATATAACCTTCGCGCACCATCGCGTCTAAAATCGCCGCGGCGCGTCCGTAGCCGATTCTCAAGTGTCGCTGTAGGAGCGATGTCGAAGCGCGTTTCGATTGAACGACAGTGCGGAGCGCGTCCAGGAAAAGCGCGTCTTTCTTGCCCGGCAAATCGTCGTTGTCAACCAGCTCTTCTTCGGTTTTCGTAATCGTCGTGTCGTATTCGGGCGCGCCTTGGGCTTTGACGTGCGCGACTATTTTGTGAATTTCCGTTTCATCGACGAACGCGCCGTGAACGCGGATAATCTGCGAAGTGGCGGGCGGCAGAAATAGCATATCGCCTTTGCCCAGGAGACTTTCCGCGCCGTTGCCGTCGATAATGGTGCGCGAATCGACTTTTGAAGAGACGCGGAACGAGATACGCGCCGGAAAATTCGCTTTTATCAAACCCGTAATAACGTCAACGCTCGGACGCTGAGTTGCGAGAACCAGATGAATGCCGACGGCGCGCGCCATTTGCGCTAGACGCGTGATTGATTCTTCGACTTCTTTGCCGGAAACCATCATCAAATCGGCAAGCTCGTCGATGATGATGACGATAAACGGCAGCGTTTTATACGGCTCGCCCTGCTCGTCGAATTGTTCGTTCGAATTGCGCTTTTTGACTTCCGCGTTGTAGCCGTCGATGTTTCGCACGCCCCAGCCGGCAAGGTCTTTGTAGCGTCTTTCCATTTGACCGACAGCCCATTTCAAAGAGTTAGAAGCGCGTTTCGGGTCTGTAATAATCGGCGTCGCAAGATGCGGAATGTCGGCGTAAATGCCGAGTTCGACTTGTTTCGGGTCAACCATTATGAATTTCACTTCGTCAGGCTTGGCTTTATATAAAATCGAAACGACCAGCGTGTTGACGCCGACGCTCTTTCCCGCGCCCGTTGCGCCCGCAATCAGAAGATGCGGCATTTTCGCTAAATCCGAAACGTAATTTAAACCGTCAATGGTTTTTCCCAAAGCAAGCGTTAAAAGCGATTTCGATTGCGTGAATTTGTTCGATTCAATTACTTCGCGCAGGTAAATCGTTTCGCGTTCCGAATTTGGAACTTCAATTCCGACGAACGCTTTTCCGGGAATGCGGTCTATACGAATTGATTCGGCTTCGAGCGCGAGACACAAATCGTCGGCAAGCCCTGTGATGCGCGAATACTTCACGCCCGGGTCGGGTTTGAACTCGTATGTCGTAACGACAGGTCCGGGACAGATATTAACAACTTGTCCGGTTGCATTAAATTCTTTGGTTTTTTCGACCAGTTCTTTGGCAAGTGCGCGCGCTTCGTCTTCTTTGACGAGAATTTTCGGCGGCGACGACGTTAAAAATTCCGAAGTCGGCAAATCGTATTCGTCGAAATTCTGCGGTCTTTTCGGCTGCACGATTTCATTTTCAAGCCACGTTTCAGCTTCTTCGATTGTTTCCGCTTCCAGCAAATCGGCGTTCAATTCGCCTGTCGCCGCAATCGGCGTGAACGAGATTTTTTCCTGTTCATCGTCTGCCGTATTTTCAAAAAGCGTGTCGAGCGACGATTTTATTTCCGGCTGCGCAGTAGAAACGTCTTGGCGAACAAAAATGGTCGGCGCGGACGTTTCCGTTTCGAGCGGTTCGTTCGTTTCATTTGTAACTGGTTCGACTTTCGCGGGCGATTTTTCTGTTTTTTCCGCCTTCGGTTTAGATTTGAAACTGTTGATAAAAAAGTCGAAAAATTTATCGCCGATTGAGGCGTTGTTTTTGTCTTCCGCCAAGGCTTTTGCGGAAACGGGTTTATCGCCTGGAACTGCCGGCGTTTTCGCGGCTGATTTTTGAATTTTCGGCTCGGCGTGTTTTTTGGTTTCGATTGCGGTTTGTTTATTAGCATCGCGGCGCGCTTTGCGTTTAGAAAACCGTTCGTCAATGCGCATACGGAAATTTGCCCAAGCCATTGAAAGACTCGCAAAAAACGAATCGAGCGAAAAGGTTGTAATAATCAAAACCGACATTGCCAGAAGTATTGCCAGAAGAATTCCCGCGCCGATATTGCTCAGCGAATAAGCGAAAAGGCGTGCCAAAGAGACGCCGACGACGCCGCCGGAAAATCCGAGCAGCGCGACAAGTCCCGAAAGCGAAACGATGAACAAAATGTAACCGAAAGCGCGTCCGATTGATGAGATGAACAAGTCGCCGGCGCGAAACGTGCGCCACGCGATTAAGCCGAGCAGGACGGGCAGGAAATAAGCGGTCAAGCCGACGATTTGAAAAAGCAAATCGGCAACGACAGCGCCGAAAACGCCAATCCAGTTTTGCGTTTTCTGCGAGCTGCTCGTATTTAGAGACCAATCGTTCGGGCTGTATGTTGCGAGACTCAAAAAAATCAAAACAGCGACGCCCGCCAACACGAGCGCGACAATTTCATTGCCTCTCGAATCGGTTTTCGCCATCGTTCGACTTTTTTCTATTTCTGCTGCCACCTTTTTTAATGTAAAACGGAAAACGGAAAATGGAAAATTATTGCTTGTTTATAAATACGGAGCGCGAATCCTTTGCCGGTGAAAAACTAACGACTTTTATTTTTCAATTTTCCGTTTTCCGTTTTCCACGCTTTTTTTAAACAGTAAAAATTCTTTGATAAATTCGTCAATGTCGCCGTCGAGAACCGTTTCAACGTCGCTTCGCTCAAACTTTGTGCGCGTGTCTTTGACAAGGCGATACGGATGAAGAACATAATTTCTGATTTGCGAGCCGAAGGAAATGTCCTGTTTGCTAGATTCGAGTTCGGCGCTGTCGGCGCGGCGTTTTTCCAGTTCCAGCTCGTAAAGTTTCGAGCGCAGAACCTGCATCGCAACGGCGCGATTTTGTATTTGCGAGCGCTGGTTCTGGCATGTTACGACCGTTCCCGTCGGCAAATGCGTTATCCTTACGGCTGAATCCGTAACGTTGACGTGCTGCCCGCCTGCGCCCGACGAGCGATACGTGTCGACGCGCAAATCCTTATCGTTTATTTCGACTTCGATGTTTTCGTCGATTTCGGGCGAGACGAACATCGAAGCGAACGAAGTTTCCCGGCTGCCGCCCGAATTAAACGGTGAAATCCGCACAAGACGATGAACGCCCGCTTCGCACGACATCAAACCGTATGCGTATTCGCCTTCAACGCGCAGGGTCGCGCTCTTTAAACCGGCTTCGCTTCCCGACTGCTCGTCAAGAATTTCGACCTTAAAACCTTTGCGTTCAGCCCAGCGAAGATACATTCGCAGAAGCATTTGCGCCCAATCCTGCGCGTCGGTGCCGCCTGCGCCCGATTGAATCGAGCAAATCGCGTTGTTCGCGTCCGTTTGTCCTGAAAGCAAAACTTCAGTTGTCGCTTGCTCTGTTTCACGTTCGAGTTGAGCGATTAAATCGTTCAATTCCTGAACGGAACTAGGGTCGGTTTCAGCAAATTCAAACAACACTTCGGCGTCGGAAACGCCCGTTTCAAATTTTTCCTGAGCCTCAAGCAGTTTTTCCAAACGGCTTCTTTCCTGCACGACTTTCTGCGCTCGTTCCGAATCATTCCAAAAATCCGCCGCGCCGATTTGCGCTTCTAATTTTTCAAGTCTCGCTCTTTTAGTCGGCGCGTCAAAGAAACCTCCCGAGTTGGGTAACTTTCTCTTTTATTTCTTCGTATTTCGTTTGTAAATCGGTAATTTCCATTCTTCTGTTAATGCTGTTGTTTTCAGCTTCCTGAAACTCCAAAATAATAACGCCAAACTTACAATCGAACAAAGCCAAGCGAACCAATCGCCGAAGCGGACGTAGAAAGTTTGCCGGGCGTGCGACTTTGAAATCGTCCAAACGCGCGCGTCCTGCGTGTAACTTTCCATGCCGTCGAGAACTTCGCCGCGTTCGTTTATATAAGCTGAGATGCCGACATTCGTAACGCGCACGACCGGACGACTCGTTTCAACGGCGCGGAAAACGGCGTTTGCCAGATGCTGGCGCAAAACCGGCGTTTTGCCCAAATAACCATCGTTCGTCATTTCAATCAAAACGTCCGCGCCGTTTTGGACATATTCACGCGTAAGTGACGGGAAATGCGACTCGAAACAAATCATCACGCCGCCTTTTATCTCGTCGCTGAGCGGAAACAAATTATAATTCGCGCCCGTTTCAAAATTGCCAACTAAGGTCGGAACAACCTGCGCCAGTGCGTCGGGCAGCGGAACGGTTTCGCCGAATGGAACGAGATGAATTTTATCATACTGCGCGATTTTTTCGCCTTTCGGGTTTATCATCACGGCGGAGTTGAAAAAATTCGTGCCGCGCGTGTTCGGCTGCGCGGAATTGAACAAAACTGAAGCGTTATTTTTCACCGCAAAATCGCGCAGAAAAGATTTCAACTCGCGGTCGCTTTCGTATTCAAAATTCATCGGCGATTCGGGGAAAATTACGATTGTGCTTTGTCTTTCGTCGTTCGTTTTCTGTTCTTTGATTTTACGCAAAGCGTTTTCCGCAAGCTCGATGTGGCGCGACCGGAGAATTTCCGATTCGCCGTATTCCAAACCGCCCATCGGCACGTTCGGCTGAATGGCGACAACTCGCTGAAAATTGTCGGGCATCGAATCGTAATTTCTTTTGCCAAACTCGATGTCGTAATGGCTCAATCCTAAGAGTTGAACGACGAGAAAAATAATAGCAATCCCGACCAGTGAAAGTTTTTTTCTTTTATAAACAAGTATAAAGTTGAGAGCCGTGTTGACGGCGAGAATTAAAAATCCGACAAGATAAACGCCGCCGAGATTTGCCGGTTGAATAAGATGAATTTCAAACGCCTGCGAATAACCAATCGCGTTCCAATTGTTTCCCGTCAAATTAAACCGCAAAAATTCGGTCGCCGTCCATAGAAAAGGCGCGGATAATATCGCGCATGAGCCGAAGCGTTTTAAGAATAAAGCGAAAAGCGCGGCGAAGATTGCCGGAAAAAGTCCGACGATTAAAGTCGCGCCGAAAAGCAGCGCGTAGGAAACGATTGCCGGAACGCCGCCGTAAGTTGTCGGCGCGAAGGTGAGCCACCAGCACGAGCCGAAGAAAAAACAGACGCCGAAAATCCAGCCCAAGACAAACGATTTTATGACCGATTGCTTTTCGCGCTCGACGGCGAAAAACAAAGGAAGAAGCGCGCACCAAGCGAGAAACCAGAAATCGAAATCAGGGAATGCCGCGATTAAGAGAATTGCCGAGACAATTGCGAGAAGCGAATTTTTGAGCGTCGGCAGTTTGGCTCGCGCGGCGGAAAACTTCATTGCGACATTTTAACAAAAAATCTTTGCTGTCGTGAGTTGAAAACGCGGGCGGCAATTTTTACCGAAGTTTCCGGCGCACAATTCAATTTGAATAAATTCATTTCACATTGAACGGTCAGATTGGCAGGACAATCAAAAATTGTCATCCGGTTTATGACGAAATTTGTCAATCGAGCTAAAATGGGGCTTTTGCTTCTGTCAAATTGATTTGTTTTTATTAAATTTAACGCTCGTTGTTTTGCAGATTGAACGAAATGCCCGAATTTGTTTGATTATAAAAATTTTCTATTTAAAAGCAGGAGAGCCTGATTATTTCTAATCAGGCTCGCAAATAGGAAGGACAACTGAAGGAACGCTCGGAAGGTTGAAAAGCACAGTGGCAAACCGCACTCTAAGAAGTGATGGCGGCGGGTCTCGATTAACTTCATCAAGCTAGCCGTTTTTCCTGTTGCACGAAGCGTGCCAAAAGTGGATTTTAGATTTTGGATTTTGAATTTTGGATTGAAAGAGCGAATAAATATCGGCGTTATAAAAAAATTAAGGCTCAAAATTCGCGGCTAAAATTGATTTAGCTTTGAAATTTGAGCCTTAAATCCTTTGGCGCGAGTTACACTATTTGCGACATATAGCTTTTTCGCTTTGCAAATTGCGCAAAATTTATTTGCCGCAGCGTTCGACTTGTCGCTGCAATCCGGTTGCATCCGCGTTTTCGGCGTCAATTGCAAGAGCTGATGCGACGTAGTTTTTCGCTTGCAGACAATCACCCTTTTGCAAGTAGATTTTGCCAAGAGAAACGTGCGCGTTGATGACCCGGTTATCCCAAAAGAGCGCGGTTTTCAACGCGCTGGCTGATTGGTCTAAATCGCCGCGCCGCAGGTGAATCATCCCCAAAATGTAATATGCTTCGGCGCTCATCGGCTCGCTGACAAAGATTTTTGCCAGGACGCTCATTGCTTCGTCGTCGCTGCCCGATTTGTAAAACGCGCGCGCCTGCGCCAATAAAGTTTCGGTTTCGTTAAGCGGAGTGGGCGCGGGCGCGGCTTGTTTTTTGATAAGCACGACGCTGACGAAATCTTTGCGCGCGGGCTGTTCGACGCGCAGATTTATGCCGTCAAATTTTGACGCGCTCCAATCGCTTTGAAGTTTCGCGTAGCGATTATTGTCGGTTAAAAAGCGGCGCGCCTGATTGTCGAAATCGGCGGCTGTCGCGTCGCCGGTCTTTGTCAAAGCCTTCGATAAAATAAAATACGATTCGCCGTCGCGCGAATTAACCGCTAACACGGGACGCAATTGCTGCGCAGCATCGGCGAAATTATTATTTAAAAAGAGCGCGAAGCCGTAGTTAAAACGCGCGTTTGATTCGTCGGGCGCCGACTCCGCCGCCTTTTTCAAAAGTCCGAGACCTTCTGCTAAAAGCGCGTCGGATTTTCCCTTGTTTTTCTTTTCGGCGAGCGAGGCTTGCACGGCAATCGCGCCCAAAGTGTTATAAACGCTCGTCAATCTCAAGTCATCGGCGAGCGGACGCAAAACCGCCAATGCCTGTTCGTAATTATTTTGCTGCCATTGAATCAAGCCCGTATAGAAAGCCGCTTCCGCATATGGCGCGCTTTGTGCCGGGACGCGCGAGAAATATTCAATCGCTTCGGCGTGTTTTTTCTGATTTAGATAAAAATGTCCGAGTTCGAGCGCAGCGTCCGCATAAGTTTCGCCCGATTTGGCTTCGCCGTAAAGACGCATCGCGTTTTTGAAATAATTTTCGCGCGTCTGCGCGTCGCTTTCCCCTGCGAGCAAGCCTTTGATATACGCTTCAAAGGCGCGCGCCGGAACTTTGTTGGCGTTTTCGACAAATTGATTTTGCGAGAACGGCAGGGCTTTGTCGCGCTGATATAAAATCTGATAAGCGACCTGACCTTCCACGGTTTGCAGATTGGCGAGCGCGTCGCTAATGACAATATCGATGCGCCGCTTGCCGTCGGGGAAATCTTCGCTCAGAAATCTGCCTTCATTGACGCGAATGATTTTCGCCGTAACATTGACGGTCGCCGCAACCTCGCCCTGTGCCGGAATAATGTTGTATTTTCCCGCCACCAGCAAAGAAGATTTCGCTTCGCGCGCCAGTTTCAGAGAAGTCGCCAGACTCGGCAGGACGGTTAAAGGAACGCGCAATCTTTGCTGAATAATTTTCCGCTCCTGATTGGAAATAACGTTCAGACTCGGAACTTTCAGCAAATCTGAAAGCGAGTTGGCGAAACTCTCGCCGACCCAGTTAAATTCCTGTTTGCCCGAAGTATTTTCAAACGGCAAAATCATCACCGTGTCGTTGTTTTGAACGCTCTGGGCTTGGATTGATGTTAAAGATAAAAATATAAAAAATGCGGCGTAAAAGATTTTATTAGACATATCTGTAATTTAAACACGGAAAAATTCGCTTTTTGAAGGTTTAAGCGAACGATTTTAACAGAACTATGATGCGGAAAGTTTAGGAAACGATTGGCTGTAAAAAGAAAATGGTAGTCGGTACGGGATTTGAACCCGTGTCGCCGCCGTGAAAGGGCGGTGTCCTAACCACTAGACGAACCGACCACATAGGAAGTGGAAAACTAATAATTTACTATCTTGCAAACACCTTCGGTTTTCAAATGAAAACGAACAGTTAGATTATCTTAATCGTTCTTTTGCTGTCAAATTCGCGCCGGAAAATTCTTTGGCGCTCCGGTTCGATATTGTTTTACCTGACGCACAAAACTTCGTTCAGAGAAGTCGTATATTTCCGCGATTTCATTTCGGCTTTCATCTGCCAGCATTCCTTGTTTTTTTGAACGCCGAAGCGAACGGTTTCCCTGCCGAATTTGCCGGAGATTTTATCGAGCGCTTGCATAAGGCGCTTATCTTTTTCGTAAGACTTTTCGTTGTAAAGTCTTACGGTCTCTGCGGTTTCTGGCTGCAAACCAAGTAGGATAACGCCGACTTTTTTGTATAGATAACCCGGCTTGTAAATCTGGCGAAGCGCTTTTTTTGCCCATTCTCTCAGTTCTCTCGTGGAGTTTGTCGCGTTGGCTAACTCGATTGTCAAAGAGTTGCTGTATTGCAACGTTTTGGCGAAACGATTTGTCGCCAGAAAGACCGTTACGGCATTCGCAGCCAAATTTTGCCGACGCATTTTTTCGCCCGCCTTAATTAAATAGGAATCTAACGCTTCATCTAAAAGTTCGATTTGCCCGACGAGACAGCCGAACGAGCGCGAACAGGTGATTGATTTTTTCGGCGGCGGAACGAGCTCCACTGGCAGACAGTTTTTGCCGTTTAACTCTTCGACCGTGCGCGCGCCGACGACGGTTAATAATTTTCTCGCGTGCCTTCGGTCGAGACGCTTCAAATCGAGCGCGGTTTTTATGCCGAGCTTTTTCAGTTTCTGCGCCGATTTATCGCCGATGCCCCAAACTTCGGAAACAGACATTTGCTCTAAAACTTCCGTTTGGATAGCTTCGTCAACCATTTCAAAAACGCCGAGACCATCTTTTTTGGCGATTCGATTGGCTATCTTGGCGAGAGTTTTCGTCGGCGCGATGCCGACAGAGACGGGCAATCCCGTCCATTTGTCGATTGATTTTCTGATTTTGTATGCGTCTTCGGTTAATTTATAAACGTCGCCCTTAAATTCTAAATCGAGAAACGCTTCGTCAATCGAGTAAATTTCCATCTCTGGCGAAAAGCGGCTCAAACCTGCCATCACGCGTAAACTCATATCGCCGTAAAGCGAATAGTTCGACGAAAAAACCGCCAAATTTTCCTTTTCGATTAGATAATCAATCTTAAAATACGGCGTTCCCATTTTTATGCCGAGCGCTTTCGCTTCTTCGGAACGAGCGACGACGCAGCCGTCGTTGTTCGACAAAACGACGACGGCGCGGTGTTCGAGCTTCGGCGCGAAAACGCGCTCGCAGGAAACGTAGAAATTGTTGCAGTCTATATGTGCAATCATTATCGAAAAGATTGAATCGAATGAATAACTTTTCCCCACGGCTTGAAATGTGTTTCCGCAGTAATCGGAATTGGTTTGTAGCGCGCGTTTTCCGAATAAAGCCACATCGAGCCGTCGTCTAAAATACGAAACCGCTTGCCGTATAATTCGCCGTCAACGGCGGCGATAATCAAGTCTTTATCTTCGACTTCGCATTCCCTATCTGCAATCAGCAAATCACCGTCGGAAAATAAGATTTCCATCGAATCGCCGGAAATACGCGCGTAAAAAGTAAAATCTGGATGCGGAATCAAGTCTCTGTTCAAATCGATTCTGCTTTCGATGTAATCTTCGGCGACATTACCGAATCCGGCGCTAACTCGCGAAGAGATGAGCGGACGCAGAAGTTTCGTGCTAAAATCTGGAACAATAATTTCGGAAACATTACCCTTCATAGTCTTCAACTCAAGCGGTATTTTCTAAAAAATACTGCGGAACTATATTTGTTACAGCTATGAAACAATGTATAACATAAGACACAAAGGAAAGTAAAGTTTTTCGTTTTTTTGTTTCGTTCAGCCTTGTCGCAAAGATAGAGGACTTATCCATAGTAATGCGCGAGTTGTTTTAGAGATAGTGTCCGCACTAAAGGGACAAACCGGCATTTAAAACAAAAAGAGCGGCATACCGAAATATGCCGCTCTTTTTCTTGGACTCGGGTGCGACCTGTTATTTGCCGGTCGCCCCGTTGGTATTATCATTTATCATATAATATCACCCCCAGGACTTCGTTTGATGCGCAATTTTTATTTTAGTTTGCCCGATGGTAAAATTCCTTCATACAAAAAACTTATGCCGCAAGAAAATCCAAAACAGCCGAATTTGAAACGAGTATTTCTCATCGATACAATGTCGCATATTTTCCGCGCCTTTTTTGCGCCGATGGGAATGCGCACAGAGCCGCTGCGAAACTCGAAAGGGCAGGTTACGCAAGCCGTTTTCGTATTTACGAATATGCTTCGCAAACTTCTTAACGACGAAAATCCCGAATATATTGCCGCCATTTTCGACAGCTCGACGCCGACTTTTCGGCACGACAATTTCGCCGCGTATAAATCGAACCGCGCCGATATGCCGGACGATTTGAAGTCGCAGATGCCATATATAAAACGGGTTTGCGAAGCGTTTCAGATTCCGATGATAAAAATGGATGGCTTTGAAGCCGACGACGTTATCGGAACTTTTTCTCAGAAAATCGCGGACAAAGGAATGCAGTGCGTCATCGTTTCAAACGACAAGGATTTGTGTCAACTCGTGCGCGACCCGCAGGTTATTTGTATGCGGCAGAATTCGCAGAACGTGAAGCGAAAAGTTTCCGTGCCG
>MWVV01000487.1_pt1 | contig 14430 bp, 29 predicted proteins | sample 1047281 | NCBI WGS metagenome assembly MWVV01 (sample SAMN06349986, study PRJNA376086) | soil metagenome | isolation source: PT-2 sample Antarctic (ecotone) soil | place: Antarctica | collected 2015-01-13 | reverse complement strand
CGTCCCTGACGAGCGGCTAGAGAGCCTTATGAACACCGCTACCAGAAGCGGCCAGGAGGAGCTTGCCAGGGCGATAGCCGCCAGCGCATACGAGCGTGGCGGCTCCGCCAGTACCATCTTCAACTCGTGGGCCGAGGCCAACCCCGAGCGGGCCGCGGCATTGGAGCGCATCAAGGGAACGCCCGGAGCTTCCCAGTTCTACACGCGTACCAAGCTGGCCATGACTCCTCCGAAGGCCGCCCTCGGGGACCTCATGCCTACCGCAGAGGACGAACGGAAGGCCGCCGAGGCCGAGGCCGCCTCAAACGTGACGAAGTACGCCGAGTTCTTTGGCCCTACCGTTCCTCGCCAGGTCGGGGGCCGGTTTTCGTGAGTAGGGCCGCTCGCCGGTCCCTTGGCAAAAGGCGCCTCAAGCGGGAGGCGCACGCAGATGTGAGCAGGATAGTGGAGCTCTCCGAGGCGGGCCGCTCGCCGTCCGTGATCGCCTCCTCCGTGGGCCTGGACGAAGAGTTCGTAAGGGAGGTCCTCGTGCAGGCCGAGGCGGTCCGTAGCGAAGCTGGGGAGGGGGCCGTCGCTGATGCCTAGATGCGCCGGCACTAAGCGGGATGGCGGCCGGTGTGCGGCCATCGTTAACGGGTCGTACTGCTACCAGCATGACCCTGCCCGTGCCGGCGAACGCAGCCGCAACGCGTCGAAGGCGGCCAGGAGCAGACCGAGCCGGGAGCTGGCGAACATCAAGCAACGCCTCTCCGAGCTCGCAGACGACGTACTCGAAGGCCGCCAGGATAAGGGCGTGGCCGCGGTCGCAAGCCAGGTGCTGAACGTCTGTCTGCGGGCCGTCTCTGTGGAGCTGAAGGCACGCGAGCAGCTGGAGCTTATCGAGAGGCTGGAGGCCCTCGAGGAGGGCCTGGAAGCTAAGTCGGGAGCGGGACGCCGTGGGGCTTAGAGGCTGGGTAAAGCGTCTGGAGCGGGGCGCCCGGGAGGAGATGATAGCGATACCGCAGCCGGACGGCACGGTAGCACGCTTCCCGCAATCAGCCGGGATGGATGCTTTCATCAACCTTATGGACCGCATGGGTGCCGGCGAGGATGCTCCGCCCGAGCACCCGCTGATAGCGGCGGCCAGGAACTCCCGTGATCCCAAGTGGTCGGAGTCGTTCTACGCTGCCGGCGGAGCTGCCGGAGCTGACTCGGGTTGGACGGACCCCATAGAGGACCTCAGCGAGGGAGCCCGCGAATGAGCGTAGAGAAGCGCATAGAGGCCCTGGAGAGGTCCTACGGCGCGGAGGCCCGCGAAGAGGACCCCGCCGAGGTGGCGAGGCGGCGCGCGGAGTTCGCGGCCAAGCTGGACCGGGGCGAAGCGAAGGCCGCGGCCGAGGAGGCGGAGGGCGACCCGAGGAGGCGCATCGCCCTGGACGAGCTCAAGGAAACGATGAAGGAACGGGTTAGGCTAAGGACTGGCGGCCCCTAGAGTTGCATACTCCTTACCCCCGGCTTCGGGTCCACAGGTTGCGTGCGGAAATAGTCCATATCCTTGAGAAAGAGAGGATGCTTCGCCGCTATGTCCTCTTTCAACCACGTTTCGTCGTAACCTGCTCGCGGGTCGTACGGTTGCAATTCGTACACCGGGTTTGCGGGGTTGCTCTCGTCGGAGGTGTGCACACGGTAGGACTCATCGCTGTATGCGGTACACCGGTAGAGCGTGTAGACGATATTCTTTTCGCCCCTGGTGTCCTTGTAAGAGCTGACTTCATAGCCTCTGAACTCGGCCCAGAAGCCCGGAAACTCCCGGCCCTTCTTCTTCCCCACCAACACCTTGACCATAGCGTTTTCTTCAACCACAGTGCTCCTTCCCTCTCGTGTAAGAGAGGCGTACCCGGGAGAGCAGCCGATAACACGCTATTCGACCACGGCCCGCTTGTAACGAGCTTGACGGCGCTTGACGACACCCAGGGCGAGTGCGAAGGCCTCCAGTAGGGGTATGATGCGTGGTGTAGGGAGCCAGAGCAGGGAGGATCCATGGTTAACGTCACTGTCGTGTTCACCAACGGAAACGTAGTGAACCTTGCTGCGGAGGAGTTCGGCGCGGACCTTAGTTCGGGCGGCGGCGGCGTCGTCAACAAGTACCCGTACAAGGATGCCGGGGGCAATGATTCGGCCATACACTTGAGACCTGATGATGTTGCGGGTCTCTTTGTCACACCGGGCGGCCCGCTACGCAGCGGCGACCAGGCGATAGCGTACAGCGTGGCGGGCAACAAGTAGCCTCTGAAGGCTTTCGGCCCCGGCCCTAATGGGCTAAGATCCCCCTCGTGGGAGAGGGGCGTACGGGGGTGACGGACGAAAGGCTGACGTTGCGGCAAGCGGCCGCGCGCCTTGGCGTCTCGGAGTCCGCCATCAGGAAGCGCGTAGAGAGGGGGACCCTCCGCTCTGATAAGGGGTCAGACGGGCGGCGTTACGTCTACCTGGCCACGGGGGCGGACACCGTGGCGGACGAAGGGGAGGACACGTCCGTCACGGGGGAGCGTGACGCGCTCATATCCGAACTGAGGGCGCACAACGGCACCCTTCGGGAGCAGCTGCAGGCCGAGCGCCAGGCCCACGCCGAAGCCCGTAGGTTGCTCATGGCCGCCCTGGAGCGGATCCCGCCACAGCTAGAAGCCCCGCAGGAGCCCTCAGAGGACGCCGAGGCGGTCGAGGAGGCGCCGGAGGGAGCAGGCCCCCACTCCGCAGCGGGAGAGGCCCAGGATGAGCTCGGCGCCGAGCGGGCCCGCCGCGAGATGGCGGAGAGTACGCTGCGCGAGGGGATGGCTGAGGAGCGCCGCCGGCGGGAGCAGGCCGAAAGGGAGCGCGACGACCTACGTCGAGAACTGTACGGCCTCAGAGAGACGCCAGAAGCCCACGAGAGAGCCGAGGACGGGCAGGGTAGGGGTGAGCCCCACTCCGCTACCGCAGGCTCTCAGACGGCCACACGGAGCCCCTGGTGGCGGAGGATCTTCGGGGGGCGGGGCTAGGTAGCAAGTCGCCACCGCTTGCTACGATTCCTCGCCTTGAAAGTGGCGACCGGCCGCCAGAATGACACCAATTGGTGTCAAAATCTCCGCCGTGGTGGTCCCTCCGGCGGTCCTGGCCCCGGAGATTGCTACCGCGTACTTCTGAGAATTCCAGGATTCGGCGAAGTTCGCGCCTAGCGAAGCTGTGAAGAGCCGCTCCGGCGCGGCCCGATAGGCCCATGTGCTCCAGAAGAGGGATGTTCATATCGTTGGGTATTATGCGCCCGCCGCAGGGGTCGGGGTACAGGAGAGCTTAGGGCATCGGGCCGGGGCAAAGCGAAGGCCGCGCCGATGTGGGTGGACGCGGCCAGTGACATTATAGAGGCCGAGACACCCCGAAGGATGGCCCCGGCCCGGTCGGTACGTGACGCTACTCTGCTAGCATCTCGCGTACCTCTCGCGCGGCCGCCACGGTCTTTTCGCGCGCCTTCTCCAGGATCTCCGGGTGCTCGCCACGGCTTAGGGCGAGAGCGAAGGATGAGACTCCTTCGTGAGAGTTGCTACAACACAGTTACAACGGCGCCCGCCGTGGGTAACGACTTTGATGTACGTAGGCCGCGAGCGAGGGGAGAAGGTGCATACTAGCTATGCTCTTCGGTGTGTTCGCAGTGCTAGCGGTGCTGGTCGCCCTGGCGTTGGTAGGAGTGCTGTACCTGTTGTTCCGTAGCTCGATGTAGCAGCGAGGCAAAGCTAAGGGCCGGGACCCCGTAGGACCCCGGCCATCTGGCCATCTGTGCGGCTATCGGCCGGTAGACTTACCGACTAGACCCTGGAGACGTTGTCCGCCTGCATGCCCTTCTGGCCTTGCGTCGCCTCGTAGGAGACCTTGTCGCCCTCGTCGAGGCTCTTGAAGCCCTCGCCCGCGATGCTCGAATGGTGCACGAAAAGGTCCTCGCCGCCCTCGTCCGGGGTGATGAAGCCGTAGCCCTTATCGTCGCTGAACCACTTTACCGTTCCTTGGGCCATGTCTGGAGCCCGCCTTTCTCTCTCGGGGCTCCACCGCAATAAAAATGCCGCTCCTCGTGTTGAGGGCGGCGCTTCGGGCACCATAAAACCCACATCTATCTACTGCATCTTCACTGTACCATGTCTAGGGCCGGGATACCCGATGCTAGGATACCCCGGCCCGGTCGGTACGTGGCATGGTGCGCTACTCGTCGCCCTTGGCGGCGTCGCCTTCGCCGCCATTGACCCACGGCGGCTCGAGGACCTCGGCCATGGTTCAGAGAGGCCGGCGACGTCCCGGACGGAGGAGGACCCCCGCGCGCTTAACGCGGAAATAAGGGAGCTAGAGGAGGAGATTCTGGCCCTCGGCGGGGACCCCTACGGAGGCCGGTGGGCCGACGACGACCGAGCCCATCTGTCGCTCGAGGAGCACATAGCGGCAATCGAAAAGGAGCTAGACGATGACGACGACCATTGAGAGGCGAGTGACGCGGCTGGAGGCGACGACCGACGGGTGCGGCGAGTGCCCGGAGTGTGGCAACGGCCCCGACGATGACAAGGGCCCCTACGAGATCGTGTTCGTGGACCCCGGCGACGCCCCGCCAGACGAGTATTGCGGAACGTGCGGCCGTGCGCTGTCGCTAACCATAACCATGGATTGGTGAAGCTCGGAGCCATGGGCGTCCTAAAGAAGCGACCGGAGGCCCTCGAGGAGCAGCTGGAGAGGGACGCCCGCCGTGGGGCTTAGGGGTCGGATAAAGCGCCTGGAGAGGGACGCCCGGGGAGAGATGATAGCGATACCGCAGCCGGACGGGTCGGTAGAACGCTTCCCACAGAGTGTGGCAGCCGAAGCATTCCTCTCCCTATGCGAGGGGCGCGACCACCCGCTGCTACAAGCGGCGCGCAACTCCTCTGACCTCAGCTTCTCCGGCGGCGTCTATGCCACCGATCCGACAGAGATGCGCAACGTAGAGGACCTCTCCGAGTAGCACGCTTGGCGGCGCTTGACCGCGCTTGACGGCCCCAGGACGGGCGGGACAGGGCTAGGTGGGGGTAAGATGCCCGGAGAGCGCAGGCGTACAGGGGAGGTTCTAGGATGGCCGGGTACTTGCCGAAGGAGTGGAGCGGAAAGCGAGTGGCCGTGCGGTTCACGAGAGGGCGCGGCTTCGACGCTAGGTTGGTCGGCGACAACGCCGGTGGAATCACCGTAGAACCCATCAAAGAAGAGGACGCCGAAGAAGAACACGCCCGGAGTGCATTCGTCCCTTGGGCTGCCGTGCGATATATCCAGTTGCTGGAAGAACCAGGCGAGCGCCCGAGGGCTCGGCCCAAAGGCACTGCCGCCGAAATGCCGGAGGACCCCGCGCCTTAGTTGGTTGCGGAGGCCGTCTCTAAGGGCTTGCGCGGGGCCACATAAGGGTAAGATGCGAGGGATCGGAAGGTAAAGTAGGGAGGATCCATGGTTAACGTCACTGTCGTGTTCACCAACGGAAACGTAGTGAACCTTGCTGCGGAGGAGTTCGACGCGGACCTTAGTTCGGGCGGCGGCGGCGTCGTCAACAAGTACCCGTACAAGGATGCCGGGGGCAATGATTCGGCCATACACTTGAGACCTGATGATGTTGCGGGTCTCTTTGTCACACCGGGCGGCCCGCTACGCAGCGGCGACCAGGCGATAGCGTACAGCGTGGCGGGCAACAAGTAGCCTCTGAAGGCTTTCGGCCCCGGTCCTAATGGTCTAGTATCCCCGTATGGGAGAAGGACGCACGTCCGGTAACGGGGTGTCGGTCTACGAGGCCGCCGAAGTCATGGGCGTCACCGTGGACGCCATCAGGAAGCGTATATCCAGGGGTACTATCCCCCATGAGCGCGACGATGACGGCCGCGTGTGGGTGCTACTGGACACCGACCAGGACGCGGCCAGTAAAGTACGGGACACCGACCAGCCGCAATCTGATAGCGGCGCGCTCATATCCGCTAAGGATGAGACCATCTCCACCCTGCGCGACCAACTCGAAGCTGAGCGCCAGGCCCACGCCGAAGCAAGGCGCATCATCGCCGGCCTGGTGGAGAGAATCCCGCCCGCCATAGAAGCCCCGGCTTCGTCTGAGGCGCGAGAATCGCCCGAGTCGGTCGAGCAGGAGTCGGAGGGTGCGCGGCCCCGGTCCGCTGCAGGGGGAGCTCAGGAGGGCGCACAGAGGCCGTGGTGGCGTAGGCTGATACGGAGGTAACGGAACGATGGAAGAAGAGCGCCAGGAGCAGGAGCGCACCCACAAGATGGCCGAAGAACTGAGCAAGCTGCAGCAGATACATGCCCACCTAGCGGCAGTGGAACAGATGGCGGCCTCCTACCCGGAGGATCACAGCACGCGTCTGGTGATCGAGTCTCTGGAGCTGTACAAGGCCCGCACAGTCTTAGAGGAAGATATCGTGAGGCTTCGAGGGTCCCTAGGCTACGGAACTGAGGGCTACGGAACTTTGTAACCCAGAAGCCCCGCATCTTTATGTGACCTGCCTGGTGGCGCAGGGTATTCGGCGGATAGCTCCGGTCACCACTCCTCTTCGTAAAACTCCTCGTAAACGGTCCGCTGGGGGCTCCGGCCGCTCCTCTCGATAATGATGGTCTTCCGTGTGGTGCGCTTAACGCGCCGGTTGGTGCCTGAGCGTGTCCGCCTACCTCTCGATCCGCGCCTGCCCCTCCGCTTACGGCGAACCAACCTTCGTCACCTGGGGTTCTGCGGAAGTATCCACAAAGGTGCATAAGCATCCAACCTCGGATAATACCGACCGCCCCGGTCCTGGATAGGACCGCTCCGATGGCCCCGGCCCGAGGTATTACGTGGTCTTATCCGGGATCCTGCATGTGAACTTCGGAGAATTATCCTTCTACGCACTCCGGTGAATAAGGGCATTAAGCAGGGTCGCAGCTTGCTGGCCTTAGCCCTCCATACCGACCCAGTCGGGTTGGCTCTTGAAGTCGGGCGTGTCGAGGACCACTGCGAACCCCTTGCCATCCTCATCGATCACGCACACCTTGTCCGGTTGAAGTCCGGGTGTATCGAGCGCCGATGCTTTGATCAGCGCGAACATGATCTTGTGGCCGTCAGGCGACCAAGTCGGCGCGGCTGCGGTTCCTCCCTTCGGATCCTCGAAGACCTTCTTGAGGCCCGTCCCATCTGGCTGCACGACCCTGATCGAGCCCTGCGGCTCAGTAGGGCTACCCGCAAAGACGATTTCCTTGCCGTTGGGCGACCACCGGGTCGTCGCGCCGACGTCGAGTCCGGGTGGGGTGATGCGATGCAGGCCCGTGCCGTCCACGTTCACCACGTAGAGCGACCCGGTGACCGGATCCGTATCAGGCTCGGCCCTCAGAAAGACGATTTGCGAGCCATCTGGGGAGAAGTCCATGGGTATGTCGTGATCGGGATTTCTCGTCAGGCGGACGAGCCCCGTTCCATCAGGCACTCCGACGAGGTAGACACCGTTGCGGTCGGGGTTAGAGTCGTCCCAGCCCTCCAACGCCATCTGCTTTCCGTCCGGCGCCCAGGCACCAGCACCGAGGTTCAGGGACGGGTCGCGAAGCGGGATCGTCCGAAGATGGGACCCGTCCGAGTGGACGATCCCTGCCGTGATCCTCTGGCCTTCCGGGGCGGGCCCCGCCATCATGACCTCGGTGCCGTCGGGGGAGAAGCGGGGGCCTTCCCCGAAATCGCTTAGCCGGCGTACGTGGGTCCCGTTGGCCGCGGCCGTGAAGGTGGTCAACTCGCTATATTTGCCCCCTTCTCGGATGAACAGGATCTTGCCGTGAAGGTTCGGCGCCCGAGGAGCGGCGGACTCCGAGCTCCCCGAACTGCCCGCGCTCCCCGAACTGCAGCTCACCGCCAGAGCGATGAGGGCTATCGACACCACCATAGATACCATCACGGTAAGCCGTCTGCTCACAGCTTCCTCCTTGTCTTTGGCCTGCATTGCGCACCACAAGACTGGCCTTGTTCGGCCTGCCGTTTCGGCAGTTGCTCGCTGGTTGGGCTACTCGCGCTCCCGATCATCTCTATCCGCTTCTCTCTTTGGCCTGCGCGCTCTATATGGATGCACAAAGCACCATAAGGGAGGAGGTGTCCCAAAGTCATGGGGGCGTGCCCCCATTTAGGTCGGGAAATTGTGTAGGGGCTAGCCCCTACGAGGCAGCCTACTTCGAGTACTTCCAGTAAAGTCCAACGAGCCAACTTCCGAGAACGCCGTAAAGCGGAAGTTCCACTTCCGAGAACCCCGCAGCGTGTTGAAAAACTACCCTGGCACCCGCTTTCGCTCCGAATCGGGCACCAAACACGCCGATTTTGGGACGTTTCGGGCCCGAATCGTGGGCGCTACCAGCTCGATGCCGACTTTTTCAACTGGCTGCCCGATAAGGCGAAGTTCACGGCGCCGTGAAAGGCCGCTTCGAGCCGGTCCGGGGCGAAGCCAGGGCCGGGAGCGCCGGAAGAGGGGATGCTCGTATCCCAATGGGCATTATGTTTCTTATGTACAAGATTGCCGGGCTCTGGTGTACATAAGAGAAGCCCTGCCCCGTAGGACCGGGGCTACTTAGCGTCCGCGCAACGGCGACAAAGGTAGAGCGCGGTCTCCTCCGTCTCCTCGCCCGTCTCCGGGTCGACCACGAGCTGCCCTATGGACACCCGGCCGTTGTTGCAGGCGCTAGACTCTTCGTGGATCACGGGTACCTCCGTGGTCAAGGCCTTCGGGGTGTTAGTTTGGCGACGCACACCGGAGGCCGCTTCTATGTCTAGCGTTAGTGTCTCATAACTGTCTTGCAAGTGCAACCGCAAGGCCCTATACTGCCCAAAAACCACAGACGCGGGAGGATGGGACCTTGATAAAGACACCGCGGCTACGGGAGCTGAGGGAGCACGCCGCGCTCTCTCAAGAGGACCTAGCCGAAAAGTCTGGCGTCTCGAGGGCGACCATAGCGGACCTCGAGGCGGATAAGCGCCCGGCCAGGCCGAGCACCCGGCGAAAGCTGGCGGAAGCGTTGGGAGTGAGCCCGCACGAACTCACGGATCACGTTGCCTGATTGGCACTCCATCTTCGATGACTTCCCTCCTGGCAGCAAGTCTCACAGGCAGAAACGGGCCGTATGGGAAGCGAGCCTCACGCAAGATACCTACACCGTGCCTGAGGCCGCAAAAGTCATGAATATGGGCAAGCACAGCGTGGGGGAGCTAGTAAAAAGCGGGGCGCTGTATCACGAGAATCCGGGCGAACGTCGTACCGTAATACCTAAGGAGGCCATTGTCCGCTATATGGTCGGACCATCCCCTATGGAGAGGATACTTGAAAGAAAATCGGAGTAATTTTTGGGTCACTGTTGTGCGTCTAAGCGCCCCTAAGTGTCGCTAAGGCGCGAGGAGGCGCGGACCCTAAACCCCAAGTTTGGGGAAGGCCGTTTACAAGGCAGTAACGCGGGTTTAGGCTGTTTCCAGCAAAGAAGCAGCGCGGCATCGGGGATGATTTGGCGATCCGACCCGACACCGCGCCGACAATAGAAAGGACGGCCGTTTGTGACCGTATCCTTCGAAACCGAGAATATCAGAGTACCCGAAGATCCGCACCCCGATTACCTCACCGTCCGGAACGTGATGGCGTCCCTCCAGGTCAGCCGCGACACCGTGTATCGCATCCTCGCCCGCGGCGCGCTTCCCCCCCTGTACACCGGCGCCCGGAGCATCCGGATCCGGCGCGATGCATTCGACGCATGGCGACGCGAGCAGGAACAGCGCGCATGAAAAAGGCCGAGCCCCGCAGCCCGGCCAGATCAATAACCCCCACTCACAAGGAGGTTGACTAATGATAGCCGATAACCGCCCGGAGCGCACCGAGGTAATGATGATGTTCCGCATCATCGGCCGCCGCAGCTGGGACGAACTCCAGAGCTGGCACAAGTCCTGTCCAGGCTCTACCGTCGAGCATCTGTATCGCGGGGTATACGTCCTGGCGGTCCCGGCGGGCGGCGCCAGCGAAGTTGAGGCGGCGGCGTGAGTAGCGCGAAGGCCGAACAGCAACGCACCGGGCCGTTTTGGGAAGCGCCCGAGCTGATAGACGCTGGGTACAGAGTGTTCCCGGTCGATAGCAAGGCGCCGACCGTAGAGGGCGGCTTCTACGGGGCCACGGACGACAAGAGCAAAGTGGCTCAGTGGATCATGGATGGCCGGGGGCATCACGACGTGGCGGTTGCTACTGGCGTATTCGGTGGGTTCGTGGCCCTAGACGCCGACACGGCCGAGACGTTCGCGGAGATGAAAGCGAAGTACGGCCCCCCGACCTACACGACCAAGCGCGGCGGGCACTGGCTCTTTGGGCATCCCCGCAACGGCAAAGTCACAAGCAATAAGATCGCCTCTGGCCTGGACCGTAAGGGGGACGGGGGTTACGTGATCGCCCCCCCGAGCAAGGGGCGGAAGTGGACGAACGGCATACCGGAAGTGGACTCATTGCCGATGCTACCGCGAGAGTTCTGGTCGAAGAGATCGGGACCGGCTAGCTCCGCTGGCGAGAGGGCGATAGAGAAGGATCGCAAGGATCGGGCCGCGGCGGTGATCGCTCGGCACATCGAGACAATTACCCCGAACGGTAGCAAGGGGGGCCGCCACGAGCACCTCGTACACCTCTGCGGCGTGCTACTGGCGCGGGACGTGTCCCTGGCCGACGCCGAGGACATCCTCAAAGGGGCCTGGGGCAAGGTAGGCGGAGACCTATCGGAGCGGGCCGAGCGGGAGGTCCCCAACACGCTCGCGACGACTCAAGCCGCGCTCCTGGAGGGGCGCGCCACCGGCATCCCGAGCATGGAGGAGATCACCCCAGGGCTGTACGCGGAGCTGGCGGAGATCATGGGGTGGATCGTGCACATCTCCACCAATGGCCGCGGGAGTACCGGCGAAGCGCACGCAGGGCCCCTAGCTACGCTCCGCGGGTACAACCTAACGGACCTCGGCAACTCTCAGCGCCTGGCAGCCCATCACGGGGAGGACCTCCGCTTCTGTTACCCGTGGGGGCGTTGGCTCGTCTGGGACGGCCGGAGATGGTCGATAGATAACTCCGGCGAGGTACACCGCCGGGCAAAGCGGACGGTGAAGGAGATCTACCGGGAGGCCGCCGGCGCCGCGGACGACGAGACCCGGAAAGCCCTCGCCAAACACGCCATGAGGAGCGAGGCCGAAAACAGGATCCAGGCCATGATCTCCCTCGCAAAGAGCGAGGTCCCGGTACAGCCGGAGGAGCTGGACTCCGACCCGTGGCTGCTAAATGTCTCGAACGGGACGCTGGACCTCCGGAGCGGGGACGTTCTCGAACACTCCCGCGAAGACCTCATAACCAAGCTCGCTCCGGTCGAGTACGATCACGCGGCCTCAGCTCCGACCTGGTCGGCGGTCCTTGAGCGGGCGATGCCCTCCGAGCCGGTCCGGGAGTTCTTCAAGAAGCTCTGCGGGCGTGCGTTCAGCGGTGACGTTTCCGAACACGTCTTGCCCGTCCTCTATGGCACAGGCGCGAACGGCAAGAGCACCATCCTGAACGCTCTTCTGGAGGCAGCCGGCGAGTACGGGATGCAGGCGGTCCCCGACCTGCTGATAGCCAAGCGCGACAACCATCCTACCGAGGTGGCGGATCTCTTCGGGATGCGCTTCGTAGCCTCTATAGAGGTTGAGGACGGCCGGCGTCTAGCCGAGTCCCTGGTAAAGACGTTGACCGGGGGCGACAAGGTGCGGGCCCGGAAGATGCGCCAGGATTTTTGGGAGTTCGCCCCCACGCACAAAGTCTTCATGGCCGTCAACCACAAGCCGCAGGTGAGGGGCAACGACAACGCCATCTGGCGCCGTATCCGGCTCGTCCCCTTTTCCGAGACTATCCCGCCGCAGCAGCAGGATAAGAAACTGCCGGAGAAGCTGCGGGCCGAGCTGCCCGGCATCCTTCGTTGGGCCGTCGAGGGTTGCCTAGAGTGGCAGCGCGAAGGCCTGAAGGCGCCGGAGGAGGTGCGTAGGGCCACCGGGAAGTACCGCTCCGAGATGGATGTTATAGGGGCGTTCCTGAAAGACTGCTGCGAGGAAGACGCCGAGCATAGCGTCGCCGCAAAGGACCTCTACACACGATACAAGACCTGGTGCGAAGAGAACGGCGAGGCCCCCGAAAAGCAGCGCACATTCGGTAGCAAGCTCTCCGAAAGAGGTTACGAACGCTACCGCGGAGGCGCCAGCGGCGGCCACCGATGGCGAGGGCTGACCCTTTGCAAATCCGCCATTTGCAGGGATTCTGACCCTACTGACCCTCAAGTGAGTATCGCAGCCTCGAAAAGCACTCGTGTAGAGGAGAACGGCACTTCAGGGTCAGATGGGTCAGATGGGTCAGTGTCCGAAGAGCAGGACCGCCGGATACGCAAGCTGGTCGGAGATGGCATGAAGGAAGAGTTCGCGCGCGATGAGGTCCTCGGCAAAGGCTGGGTGGCGCCGTGAGGCCTTCGAGCAGCTGGCAACTCCTCCCCGCCGTCCGCGACCTCTACTCCAGGCTGCCGGAGACCTACCACCTCCAGCCGTGGGAGCTTGCGCACGTCCTCTTCTCGCTCGGCTACGTCGACGACCTCGCAGACGAGGCGGAGATCGCCGCGGCCGTCGAAGTGGCCCGGGACGACTGGCCGCAATGGAGGGCCGCATGAACGAGACGGAAAACGACCGGCTGAAGCGTGCAGTTGAGCGCCTCATGGACGGCCAGAGGGAGGCCCTGGACGTTGTACGGCTGGCGCTCGAGGGCGGTGGCGCGAAGGGTGCTTTGGAGGATCTGGAAGACATCCTGGAGGGCTCCAGCGAGGATGCCAACACCATCCTGGGGGTAGACGAAGGGGGCAGCGTAACATGACAGGCCGCAGGGGCGAGCGCGAGTGGAAAGAGAGTAGTACCGAGGAGGCCGACAAACGTCAGCGGCAAGAAGAGCACGAGCGGCGCTCCGACGAGCTGAGAGAGTCGTGGCGTCGGAATCATCCGAGCGAGGAGGAAGAGAGGAAGGGCCGGCCGGGGCGAAGCCGGAGGGGGCCTCCAGCGTGAGCTCGCGCGACCAGGCTTATCTCGGGATGCTCGTGGCGTCGGGGTTGTGGGCCCTCTTCAGCGCCGTCACTTTTGCCAGGGTCGTCAGGTTGGGAGAGAGGGGCCTGGCGTGGGGCTGGGCGGCCTCCTTCGCGTTCTCCGCCCTGGCAGCCGCCTACTGCTTCGGGAGGTTGCTGTGAGGCTCGAGGTGTCGCGCCGGTCCGACAGTCTGGCCGCCCTGGAGGCCTTAAAGGGAGATGTAACGATCGCCGGGACGTCGGGATTCACTACAAGAGAGGATGTCCTTTTGGCCACGACCTCACCGGATAAAGCAAAGCTAGTGAAAACGAAGTTGAGAGGAGCGTGATGGAAGTCATAGGCATCAGGAGCGACGAGGCGGTAGACCTCGAGTTGGACCGGCTCATCAGCCGGCGGGCGTCAGAGGACACTCGGCCGGACCCCGACGAGCTGGAGCCCGGCTACGTCGAGAGCGTGCGGCGCTTCAACGCCCGCAGGCGCGAAGAGAACCGCCAAGCGTGGGCGGCCTTTCACGAGGGCCAGGCTGCCAGCCTCAGGCAAACCCTGGAGGACCTGATAGCCACCCACGAGGCAAAAGCAATGAAGCTACTGAAGGGAGCGTAATGCCTACAAGACCAAGCCGAGCGAAGCTGGGAGCCCTTGCAGCGGACCCGCACAGCCCACAGCTCTACGCCCCGGCACCCGGCCTCAAGGCTGTCAGAGAGGACGCCGGCGTCACCCTGGAGGCCTTGAGCGAGCTTACAGGCTACCCCGTCGATTTCCTTCGGAGGATGGAGGACGAAGGCCAGACGGCGCCGCGCGTGGTGACGAGCAGGATATCGGCGGTACTTGGAGTGGAGCACGTCGCCGTTCGTGGCGAAGGGCCGCAAGAAGTGACCCGTCTCAAAGACATCCAAGAGAGGAGCTAGACATGGAGCACACAGCCGACCACCGCGTAGACGAGGAGCAGATGCACCCGGACTACCGCGAGCGAGAGACGCGCTTCCGGGACCAGGCAGCGCGCCTCTGGGATAAGGAAGGCGCTGCCCGTGCCAGTATCTGTGCCGACGTCAGCCTCTCGGAAGAGGGCCGGATGGACCGCTACATCTCGGCTTACAGTGAGCTCGAAAAGACGCTTGACGAGCTCTCGGGGGAGCTTGGCCGCGAAGAGGGCAAGGCCATTCAGGAAGCGACAGAGACCCTCTACGGGGGGGGGGTGGCAAGAAGTTCTCAGAGCCTGTCTCTTATACACATTGGACGCTGCCGACGATACCCCTTGTTTAGATTTCGGGTGTGCCCGATATGTAAAAAAAAAAAAAGAAGAAACTTACAGAACAGTTCTCATTAAA
>MWVV01000486.1_pt1 | contig 14433 bp, 9 predicted proteins | sample 1047281 | NCBI WGS metagenome assembly MWVV01 (sample SAMN06349986, study PRJNA376086) | soil metagenome | isolation source: PT-2 sample Antarctic (ecotone) soil | place: Antarctica | collected 2015-01-13 | reverse complement strand
GATTTATCGTCTCGTCGCTGATGCCTGCCGCCAGATTCGTTATACAGGAAATTCCCAAAACTTTCATATTCATCTGCCTCGCCGCAATCGCTTCCGGCACAGTTGACATACCAACAGCATCCGCGCCTAAAAGCCTGAGCATTCGGATTTCCGCCGGAGTTTCGTAGCTCGGACCCGACAAACCGCAGTAGACGCCGCGTCGCAAAATTCGCGGTTTCTCCTGTTTTATTCCGGTTCTCGCTTCCGCTGCCTTTAATTTTTCGTTTTCCATCGCACGGGCGACCGAGAGCGCAATTTCCTGATAATCAAGCGAGTAAACTTCGGTCATATCGGGAAAACGCGCGCCAAAACGCTCGTCATTTTTACCGCGCAAAGGATTAACGCCCATCAAATTCAGATGGTCGCGTATCAGCATCAAAGTTCCCTGTTTAAAATCCGTGTCCACGCTGCCCGCCGCATTCGTCAAAACCAAACTTTTCACACCAAGCAACCCAAACACACGCACGGGAAAAATTACCTGCTCCATCTCGTAACCTTCGTAATAGTGAAAACGACCTTGCTGCACAGCAACGGGAACGCCCGCTGCTTCGCCTAATACAAGTTGACCGGCGTGTCCTTCGACGGTCGAGCGCATAAAATGCGGAATCACTTCGTACGGAATTTTCACAGCGTTTTCGACTTCCTCGCCGAACGCGCCCAAACCACTACCCAAAACCAGCGCGACTTTTAATTCTTTGTTGTATTTCGAGCGGATAAAATCAGCCGCTTCTTTTGCCTTTTCGTAGCTCATAGGGACTTTCTTTTTACCATAAATAATTGGATTTATGGAAATCAGCTTTACGAAAACGAGCGTCGGTGCGAGTGGTCATCGCCCGCCAAATTAAAATTGGAAATGAAATGGTTGACAGTTAAGTCCGGTCAGGGCAATTACTTTTCGACTTTTTGTTTATTATTTTTGCGAACGGCTGGTTTTGCGAATACCCGAATATCTGCATGGCAAATTTGCACTCAACGCAATGCGGCAAGGCACTTCACTCAATCAATTGTTAAATTTGAAATTGGAAGCGAAAAGTTAATTTAATCCATTATTTGAGCAAAAATTTGCCTCACTTTCGCTTACTTTATCACCATAAAAAGAGTTGAACGAACCTAAATAAACAGACTTAGAACATTTTATCGTTTGCCGTATTTCGTATTCTGAATTAGGACAAGATGGACAGAATTGAAGAGAAATTTTTACTGACTCACCACAAGGAATTTTATTGAAAACAGCAAAACCTTTTCTATTTGTAGTCGCACTAAAGCTCTTATTTTGAGTTTTCAATGAAACTATTCCTCCATTAGTACCACCACAAGCGCGAGCCACATCAATAAACCTCAAACGCACCATAGTTTCTTTGATTTCTTCAGGCGTTGGAGTTAGTGTAGGCGTTGCTATTGCTGATTCTATATTGTTGGAAATTACATTTCCAGAATCGGCGGTTGAATTTGCTGTTGTTAATTGCGTGGAAGAATTGTTAGTAGCATTAATGTCAGTAGCTGGTATCATTTCGTTACTGCTTGAATAAGTTTGTTTTGATTGATGTATCAGAAAATAAATACCTAAACCAATCGTGCCAACCAAAACTAAGACAAGCGTCGCATACATCCAAACATTAGAAGTTTTATGCTTTTCACTTTGTCCGAAACTCGGCGCAGAACGAACAACAGTTTCGTTTTCGTCTTGAGAATTTTGAGCAAAATTCGGCGCGACTTTCTGTGTCGGCGGAGTTTCCGAAGCAGAAAAATTTTGTCGTGAATCGGGTTGAATATAATTAGAAACCGCTTCGCCACGCATGACTCGGCGCAAATCTTCGCGCATTTCATTCGCCGAAGCGTAACGATTTTCGGGCTGTTTCGCCAACGCTTTGGCAATTACGTTTTGCAGATTTTGCGGAACATCGGCGGGCAAAGGCTCGAATTCGCGCATCATTATCGCGGCAATCAGCGCGGACGGTTCTTTGTTTGGAAACGGCAGCGTTCCGGTCAAAAACTGATACAAATTTACGCCGACCGACCAGACATCGGTTTGCACGCTCCGTTTGCCGTCGAAACCTTCGGGCGGCATATAGGCGAAAGTTCCCGAAACATTGCTGCTCTGGCTCGAAGCGGTGGTTCTTAAGGCTCGTGAAATGCCGAAATCTGCCAGACGCGGCGTGTCGCCTTGCAGAAGAATGTTAGCGGGTTTCAAATCGCGGTGAATGATGTTTCGGGAATGCAGAAATTGTAAGCCGTCGAGAATTTTTATCGTCATCTCAACCGCTTTTTCAACTGGCATTTTGCCGTGCGTTTTAAGCCATTCGTCCAGCGAACCGTCGGGCGCGTATTCGCTGACGATGACGATTTGCCCGTCGTATTCGTCGGCGTCAATAATCGGCAAAATGTTCGGATGCCCGCTCGCCTGTTCCCAAAGCGTCGCTTCCTGTTTGATTGTTTCGTGGTCAATCTGCTCGTCGTGCGGAAGTTTGACGGCGACTTTTGTTGTTACAAATTTAGATTTGCGTTCGGCAAGCCAAACTTCGCCGAAACCGCCTTTGCCGAGTTTGCGAATGAGCGTGTAGAGTCCGATTTGTGAGCCTTCACGAAACATAGTTTTTAATCTTCAATTTCAAGCGTAATTTTTTACGCGCATACCAAACTTGGGCAGAAAAAGTTTCTTTTAAGTTAAGCATTGCTGAAAAATAACTTGAAATCTGAAACTAGATTCTGTTGACATTTTGTTTTTTCAATTGCCACTAGCAAAAGCCTCGTGGATAAGAAATGCAGTAATCAAGCGGCTTTAGCCGAATATAATAAAAAAAGTTTTCCGCTTTGCTTTAGTTAAAGCTATTCGGATTTGTTTTAACTTTGATTTCGGCTAAAGCCATTGTCCATCTCCACTTCTCTCCACTAGCTAAAGCTAGCGGCAACTTATAAATGTCAACAGAACCCGGAAACTTTATTTTCCGCTCAAGTTCAGAGAGCGCGGTCTTTTGTTGTTTGCAAAGTTTGCTTATTGCGGCAGATACGCATTTGAAATCGGTTTGTCGGTTGAAATACCAAACTGAATTGCACTGAATCCTTTTGTGCTTTGCAGTAGATACCAGACGCCGTTTGACGGACGATAGATTGCGACATCGGCTTTATTGTCACCGTCAAAATCGCCGTTTACGGGCAGGTCGCCCGTCTGCCCGAACTGCACGGCGGCAAAACCGCCGGTAGTCTGAAGCATATACCAGATGCCGGCGCGGAAAACCGCAAAGTCGGTTTTGCCGTCGCCGTCGTAGTCGCCTTGTGCGGGCAGGTCGGTCGAGATTCCGAAAGGGACGCCGTAGAAACTTCCGTCGGAGCTTTTTAGAACATACCAACTGCCGGTCGAAGGTCGCCAGACGGCAATATCGGCTCGTCCGTCGCCGTCGTAATCGCCCGGCACGGGTTTATCGCTGCTCGCGCCGAACTGCACGAAAGTAAAAGTGCCGCGGCTGTCGCTGTTGGCGATATACCAGACGCCGTTTGACGGTCTATAAACGGCGATGTCGGTTTTGCCGTCGCCGTTGAAATCCGCCGGAACGGGTATGTCGCCGTTTGTGCCGAACTGACGCGCATTAAAAACCCCGGCTTTGGTTAGGAAATACCAGGTGCCGTCGCTCGGACGGAAAACTGCCGTATCGGTTTTTCCATCGCCGTCGTAATCGCCGGGCGCGAGAATATCGGTGCTTGCTCCAAACGCGATTCCATTAAAACTCGAATTTGAACTGTTCAAAATATACCAACTGCCGGTGTCGGGACGATAAATGCTGACATCGGTTTTGCCGTCGCCGTCGAAATCCGCTGTTTTATTTTTGGCGATTGCCGCGCCTGCCACGGGCGCGTCTTCAATGTCGCTGTCAATGTTAAAGGTGACGCCGCCCCAGGTTTCGTTGTGTCCGCCCTGATATTGATGAATGCGTTGATGATTTGTCCAAACGGTATCGGGAAGCGGCGCAACGCCCCAAACCGAAGCTACATTATTCCAACGCGCCAGCCAAACCACGTCCATTTGGCTGGCAAGCGGAATGTTTATCCAATCATTAACCGCGTTGGTCGGCGAGCCATACACGCCCGAAATATAACCCTGCTCTTTCAAACGATCTGTCCAGCCTTTGAGAAACGCTTTGGTCGGCGTCGAGCAAGCAGCCGTGCCGCTCAAATCGTCGTAACGCTCCATATCGTAGTAGAGAACCGTGCCTCGCGTCAGTCCGAGATTGTTCGCGTCAGTAATGGCAATGTCCGCTTCACCGCGTCCCTGTGTTTCGGCTGTTGCCGCGTCCGTGCTGTGTTTTTGACAAGTCGTGCAAACCGAACAAGGTGATTGATAACCGACAATCGTCGGAATCAATCCCCAGCCCATCGCGGAAACTTGATTAACCCAAGCCGCCGTAAGTTGCGGCTGCGAGCAGCCGCGATTTCTGCCCGATATGTAAATGTTTGAATCGTAAAACGGCGAAGTGTCCCACCAAGTCTGCATTTGCGAAGCAGGCGCGGCGGTGCATTTGTCAAAGCCGCGATTCGTGCTGATGCGCGTATTTACCGCAGGCGGCGCGGCGAAAACAGAATTTCGCGCTCGTAGCCCGGCGTTTTCCTTTTCGATGCGGGCGAGATTTTTTATCTCCGGCGGCGTGATTTCCCTTGCTCGATTAAAAACTTTTGTTTCCTGCACGCAGCCGATTTTCGAGCCTTCGCAATTTCCGGCGGTTTGCAGCGTCCAATTGCCCGAAGTCTTATGAGAAGAAGCATCATCATCGCGGCGAATTTCAATCGAGCGTTCCGCAAATTCCCAGGTCTGCCCGCCATTTGAAGATTTGTAAATAATCTTTCCGACAAAATTTGAACTTGTCGGAGCGCGAAAAATTAAAGTCAAATCGCCGCTGCTATCAATTCTAAGCGAAGCATTTTCCAAATCGGCTTCCTGCAAATCTTCCTGCCGCAAATTGATTGGCGTTTTCGTCCAGGAATTTCCGCCATCGTTTGTTCCGACAAATTCAAGACGCGCATTTTGTGCGTTGGCTAAAATTGCCGCGCCAACGTTTTTATTCTCGAAGAAAACCGTGCTGATTGTTTCGGAAAAACTTCGCGGCAAAGCAATTTCGCGCCAGGTTTCGCCGTTATCGTCCGTGCGGAAAAGTGTGTCGCTCGTGTAAGCTAAGCCTGATTGTTCGCCAAAAACTTGAATATCTTTGATTTGCGAACTTTGCAAAGCCGTTTGTTTCTCAACCGACGGCGAACGCTGCAACATAATCACTGTATCGAGACTGCCAAAAGGACTTTTGTTAGACTTCTGTGCTTTCGCGGGAAAGCTCGAAAAAATCAGCGACAAAGCAAATAACGATATTAGAAACTGGGCGTTTTTCATTTTTTCACCTCGAATGGATTGGAAGAGTTAATGATTATCGGGGAAAGTATAGCTTATTCAAATAGTTTCTTCCAGAAGTTTTATGGCGACGGCTGAGATGCAAAAAGCTTTCGGGTTTTGCGTTGTCGGTTGTTCGACACTGCAAGAGTTTGCCGCGTTTTACCAATCTATCCGATGCTACGGCGTTTCCATCGTTTCATTTGCTGCTCTTCGGCAATTTTCTTATATCAGAAGATAAAGCTATTTTTCCTTTCGATATGGAATGCCTAACGCGCGCGGCGCACGCGACAAGCCGATAAATCCGGCGAGAACGATTATTGTTAAAACATACGGAATGATTTGGATAAATTGGACGGGAATGTCTTCGCCAGAAGGCAGTTTGAAAACGCCTTGAATTTGAATCGTCAGGGCTTCCATCAAACCGAAAAACAGACACGCGAGCAATGTTTGCCAAGGTCGCCATTTTGCTAAAATCAAAGCCGCCAGCGCGATATAGCCGCGTCCCGCCGTCATGTTTCTTGTGAACAACGAAGATTGTCCGATTGATAAATACGCGCCGCCCGCCGCCGCTAAAATTCCCGACAAGATAACCGAGATGTAACGTAGCCGAGTTACATTGACGCCCGCCGCGTCAGCCGCCGACGGATTTTCGCCCGTCGCGCGCAGGCGCAAACCGAACGGCGTTTTATACAACACATACCAGCAGACGGGAACGAGCAGAAAAGCGAGAATCGAAGCCAGCGAAAGGCGGTTGAAAAATTCCGGCAAAAGATGTTCTTTGGCGATTTGCGGCGTCGAACCGGACGAATCGTAAATCGCGCCGCTGATAACTGCGGGCAGTCCAATCATCAAAAAATTTATCGCCATTCCCGACACCACCTGGTCAGCTTCAAATTTGATACACGCAATCGCGTAAACATACGCCAGAGCCGCGCCCGCAATCATTCCGGCGAGCAGTCCTAGATACGGATTTCCCGCTTCGTATGTAATGACCGCGCCGGTAAACGCGCCCGCCAACATCAAGCCTTCGAGCGCGATGTTGATAACGCCGGAACGTTCGGAAAACATTCCGCCCAGGGCGGCAAAAATCAGAGGCGTCGCCAGCCGGATTGCCGAAAATAGTAGTGCAATGGTAAAAAGTTCACTCATACTTTACCCCGCTTTTTTGCATAAATTTGAAAACACGCAACAAACAAAATAATGACGCCTTGCAAAACCCAGCCGATGTCTTTGGAGACGCGCGGCGTAAAAGCGTCAACGAAAATTTGACCGCGCAGCAAAACGCCGAAAAATAGTGCGGCGAGAAAAACTCCGAGCGGATGATTTCTGCCCAGAAGCGCGACGGCAATTCCTAAAAATCCCCATTCCGCCGAAAAGCCGTCGTAATAATTATGACGATTTCCCAAAACTTCACCAACGGCAACCATTCCGGCTAGCGCGCCGGAAATCGTCATTGCGATTATGATTTGCTTTTGCGGCGAGATGCCGCCGTATTCCGCCGCCGCCGCGTTTTCGCCGACGGCGCGCAGCTCAAAGCCCCATTTCGTGCGCCATAAAAATATATAAACGAGAAAACACATCAAAATCGCCAGCAAAAACGCAACGTTCAGCGGCACGTCTTTTGGAATAAACGGCAGAAATTCATTGAGTTGCGGAATGTATGCGGCTTTGCCGATTTCCGCCGTTTGCAGAATCGGGTCGCCGGGAATTTTGTAGTAATACTGCGTAAAATAGCTGACCAGAGATATGGCGATGAAGTTCAGCATAATCGTGTTGATTACTTCGTGCGAGCCGAATTTCGCCTTCAAAATTCCCGGAATCGCGCCCCACAAACCGCCGACAATCATCGCCGTTAAAATGCAGAGCGGAACGAGCAAAATCGCCGGCAGACTCATCCAGGACCAATCTTCTTTTTTACCGAAAATATCGACCACCGTCCCGCCGAACTTGATGCCGACCCACGCCGCCGCAAACGCCGCAACGTATAATTGTCCTTCCGCGCCGATATTTAAAAGTCCGCAGCGAAACGCGACCATCACCGCTAAACCCGTAAAAATCAGCGGCGTCGCGTAAAAAAGCGTCCAGCCGATGTCTTTTGCCGAGCCGAACGAGTTCGAGAGCAGCAGATAAAAAGTATTAAACGGGTTGTCGCCGACCAGCCAGACGATAATTCCGCCGACGAGGAACGCCGCGCCGATTGCCGCCAGCGGTGCTAAAATTTCACGTAAAAGTTTCATTTTTCAATCGAGATGACAAACGCAAATTCAGTAGAACTTTCGAGCTTTCTCCGCGCCGAAATTGTAGAATTTTTATAGATTTAACAAACCTGCGTTGTAAATATACATTTGAAAACGAAAAGTGTCATCTGAAAATTCGGCAAACGGTTTTTTTGTTTTCGAGAAATTTTTGAAAAAAAAATACTTGACAAAGATACACTCAAGTTTTATTATTTATAAAGACTAAGCAATCTAAAAAACTTGGTCGCAAAATTAAAAATTACGGAGGCAATTGAAAAATGAACATCGTTAAATATGACCCTTTTCGTGATTTGAGAACTTTGCAGGATGAAATGAATCGTTTATTCAGCGGCAGTATCTCGCGAAGTGGAAGCGGCGCTGTTAGTCAGGACGAAATTATGCGCGGCGCCTTGAGTCCGCAAGTCGATATTTTCGAGAATAAAGAACAAATCGTTCTTGAAGCCGAGTTCCCGGGAATGAAACCAGAAGATGTGGAAATCTCGATTGAAAACAATGTTTTAACGCTACACGGTGAGCGCAAATTCGAGAAAAAAGACGAGCGCGATAATTTTCACCGCGTCGAGCGTTCATACGGCTCGTTCACTCGTTCGTTCACACTGCCGCCGACGGTTTCGAGCGAAAACGCGAACGCCGAATTTGACAACGGCGTGCTTCGGCTGACTTTAGCAAAGCGCGAAGAAGCTAAACCGCGCCGCATCGAAATCAAAGCGAGCGGCAACGCGAAAGCAAAAACGATTGACACGACGGCAAAATCGGACGAGCAAAGCAAACAGGCGAACGCCTGATTTTAAGAAGACGAACGCGAAATGCCGGATGATGAACGCTGAAGGCATTCATTATCCGGCATTTATAATTTTTCATAATTCAGCATTTATAATTTAAAAATATGAGATTCGATAAATTTACAATTCGCGGGCAGGAAGCGGTTCAGGAAGCAATCGGCGTCGCGGAAAAAAATCAAAATCAGCAAGTCGAGCCGGAGCATTTGCTCGCCGCGCTGCTCGAACAAAAAGAAGGCGTCGTGCGTCCGGTTCTCGGAAAAATCGGCGCGAACGTCGCGCAGATTATCAGCGAAATAAATGCGGCAATCGCCAAATTTCCGAAAGTTTCCGGCGGTCAGCAGTATTTCAGCTCACGCACGAACACCATTTTTCAGACGGTTTTGAAAGAAGCCGAAAAGATGCAGGACGAATACATTTCGACCGAGCATCTTTTGCTGTCGATTGCCGACGAAAAGGACGGCGAAGCGGGGCGCGTTCTGCGCTCGAACGGCGTAACGCGCGAAGACATTGAAAAAGTCGTCGTCGAGATGCGCGGTGGCTCGCGGATTACAGACCAGAACGCCGAAGAAAATTTTCAGGCGCTGGATAAATACGCGATGGATTTGACCGAGCGAGCGCGCAAGGGAAAACTCGACCCGGTTATCGGGCGCGATGACGAAATTCGGCGAACGATTCAGGTTTTATCGCGCCGCACGAAAAACAATCCGGTTTTAATCGGCGAGCCGGGCGTCGGCAAAACGGCGATTGTCGAAGGTTTGGCGCAGAGAATCGTATCGGGCGACGTGCCGGAAACATTGAAAAACAAACGGCTTGTATCGCTCGATTTAGGCTCGATGCTCGCGGGCGCGAAATATCGCGGCGAGTTTGAAGACCGTCTAAAAGCGGTTTTGAAAGAAATTGAAAACGCCAACGGACAGATAATTTTATTTATTGATGAGCTTCACACATTGGTCGGCGCGGGCGCTTCCGAAGGCGCGATTGACGCTTCAAATATGTTAAAGCCTACGCTTGCACGCGGAATGCTGCGCTGTGTCGGCGCGACGACGCTCAACGAATATCAAAAATATATCGAAAAAGACAAAGCGTTAGAGCGTCGTTTTCAACAGGTTTATGTCGGCGAGCCAAACGTCGAAGATACGATTGCGATTCTCAGAGGTTTAAAGGAACGCTACGAAGTTCATCACGGAGTTCGCATCAAAGACGGCGCGATTGTCGCTGCCGCAACTTTATCGAATCGTTATATTACGGACAGATTTCTGCCCGACAAAGCCATTGATTTGATTGACGAAGCAGCGTCGAAATTGCGGATTGAAATCGACAGTTTGCCGCAGGAAATCGACGAACTCGAACGCGAGATTTTGCAGCTTGAAATCGAGCGTCAGGCGCTTTCGCGCGAAACTGACGAAAAATCCAAATCACGGCTCGGAGACATCGAAAAACGCATTGCCGATTTAAAAGAAAATTCCGGCGCGATGAAAGCGAAATGGCAGTCGGAAAAAGATGAAATCGAGAAGATGCGCGGCGCAAAGGAAAAGCTCGAAGAAGCCAAGTTGCAATTAGAGCAAGCCAGAAATGCCGGTGATTTGAACAAAGCCGCCGAACTGCAATACGGCACGATTCCCGAACTCGAAAAACTTTTAAGCGACGAGCAAAAACATTTGTCAGAACTCCAAACCGACGGCGTTTTCTTAAAAGAAGAAGTTGACGAAGAAGACGTAGCGGAAGTGGTGGCGAAATGGACTGGTGTTCCGGTTTCGAAAATGCTCGAAGGTGAGATGCAGAAACTCGTTACGATGGAAGAAAAGCTCAGAAGCCGCGTTATCGGTCAGGATGAAGCGTTGGAAGCGGTTGCAAATGCGGTGCGTCGCGCTCGCGCCGGGCTTCAAGACCCGAACCGTCCGGTCGGTTCGTTTATCTTTTTAGGTCCGACCGGCGTCGGCAAAACCGAAACCGCTAAGGCGTTAGCCGAATTTTTGTTTGATGACGAACGCGCGATGGTGCGGCTCGATATGTCGGAATATATGGAAAAACACGCGGTTGCCAGAATGATTGGCGCGCCGCCGGGATACGTCGGCTATGACGAAGGCGGGCAATTGACCGAAGCCGTGCGGCGGCGTCCGTATTCGGTCGTGCTGTTTGACGAAATCGAAAAAGCACACCCGGACGTTTTCAATGTTTTGTTGCAAATTTTGGATGAAGGTCGGCTTACCGATTCAAAAGGTCGTGTCGTGGATTTCAAAAATACGGTTTTGATTATGACCTCAAATCTTGGCTCACGCGAAATTTTGAACGTCGGCACGGACGAAAAACAAGCGCGTGAAGCCGTAACGCAAATCCTGCGCGAGTATTTCAAACCGGAGTTTTTGAACCGAATTGACGATATAGTGATTTTCGGTCAATTATCTAAAAATGAGATTGAGAAAATCATCGACGTGCAGCTCGAACGCCTGCGCTTGATGCTTGCCGAACGCGGTATCAAAATTGTTTTGGAAGACTCGGCAAAAGAGCTTTTGGCGAACGAAGGCTATGACCCGACATTCGGCGCGCGCCCGCTGAAACGCGCGATTCAATCGCTGATTCAAAACCCGCTGGCGGTCAAACTTTTGAAAGGCGAAATTGTAAGCGGTCAAACGATTCGCGTGGCGGCAGACGGCGGCGAATTGAAATTTACGCCGGAGACGACCGCTTCCGCATCGGCGTGAAACTGAAAGAAATGGAACATAGATTTTCGCAGAAAAAGCGTATGTTGGCACGGACGAATTCAAAAATAAATTTGTAAAAATCCGTTTAAAATCTGTATTCGTCCGTGTTCCATTTTTGAATTTTCCCAAAAGGTAAATCGTTTGCTAGACTAGATTTTTCAGCAATAAAAAAATTTACCTGAATTTATGAACAATTGGTTTAGAAGTAAAAAAATGAACGAACAAGATTTTAATGACGACGAAATTTTTGGAGAAGCGGCAGAGGAAATTAATGTCAATGACAAACGACGTTTTAATGCCGAAGGCGAAATAATCGATGTGGATTCCAAGGGCAGAAAATCGAAAGAGCCTGTAAAATCGACGCGCGAAATCGAGCTGGAAAATAAATTGAAAGCCGAAATCGAACGCCGCGAAGCCGCCGAAAGCAAGCTCATCGGCGTTCAGGCAAAATTCGATGAAGCGAAATCCGGCTTGGAACGCGAAACGGCGGAGATGCGTTCGCGGATGCAGAAAACTTTGGAAGAGCGTTCAAAGCAAAGCCAGTTTAATTTTCTGACAACGCTTTTGCCGATTTTGGACAATCTAAATTTGGCAATAGACGCATCGGAGCAAAACGCTTCGTTTGAAAATCTTTTGAGCGGCGTCAAAGGCACGGCGCGTTCGTTTGAGAAGGCATTGTTAAGCGTCGGTGTTGAGCCGGTTGCCTCCGTCGGCGAAACTTTTAACCCCGAGCTTCATGAAGCGATTGACGCCGTTGAAGCCGACGCGGAAAATGACGGCAAAATAACCGCCGAATACTCGCGCGGCTACAAATTCGGCAATCAACTCCTGCGTCCGGCGCGCGTCCAGGTCGGCAAAGCAACGACGCAAAAAGCGAGTGCCGAATAATTTTATGGGACTTGCGAAAGTAAAAACGGCGACAGTTTTCACGCCCGAAGATTATTTAAACTTTGAGCGTGAAAGCGATGAGCGTCACGAATTCATTGATGGCGGAATTTACGCAATGGCGGGCGAAAGCCTTTCGCACAGCCGTGTTTGTATGAATTTAGCACGTGAAATTGGAAACGCTTTGAAGGGTAAACGCTGTGAACCATTGTCGCCGAATATGAAAGTTCGCACCTCGACGGCGAGCCTTTTTTCATACCCGGATTTAACAATCATTTGCGGCGAGCCGCAATTCCACGATCGAAAAAAAGATGTTCTCGTTAATCCGCAAGTGATTTTTGAAGTTCTCTCGCCTTCGACCGCCGAATACGACCGCACGACCAAGTTTCAAAAATATCGAATGGGTAATGAAACTTTGACCGATTACGTTTTGGTTTCGCAGGACAAACCTTTTGTCGAGCATTTCGTAAAACAAACAGACGGCAATTGGATTTATCGAAGCTATGGTTTAATTGACGACACTTTAAACATTGAAACGATTGAATGCGTATTGAGTTTGCGCGAAATTTACGACCGCGTTGAATTCGAGATTCAGCCCGATGAACAAGAGTTTGACGACGAGTAAAATTATCGCTGTCGAAAACTTGCAATCTCTCAAACGTCCGTTGATAAAAGAAATATGTATCCAGAACTTTTCCGCATCGGAAATTTCCCGGTCAATACCTACGGCGCACTGCTCGCAATAGGCTTGGTTTTGGCGCTGCTCGTCGCGGCGCATCTTGCCGCAAAAGACGGTTTGCCGAAAGAGCGTATTTACGATTTGGGACTTTGGACGATTATCGGCGGGCTGCTCGGCTCGAAAATTCTGATGTATTTCACCGAAGATAACATCAATATCTTTTCGCTCGATTTTCTGCGTTCGGGTGGCGTTTATTACGGCGGATTGTTAGGCGGATTTTTCACGCTTGCTTTTCTAATTCGTTATTACAAATTTAGTTTTTGGAAAGTTGCAGACGCTTTTGCTCCGGGTGTTGCTTTGGGGCAATTTTTCGGACGGCAAGGTTGTTTTTCCGCCGGTTGCTGTTGGGGAAAATCAACAAATCTTCCGTGGGGCGTGCATTTTACCGAGCAGGCGCACGAATACACGGGCGTTCCGATTTATACCGAAGACGGCTTGTCGCTTCATCTGCACCCGACGCAGCTTTACGAATCTTTTGCGATGCTGGCAGTTTTCGGCATTTTGTATTATTTGCATCGCCGCAAGCGTTTCGACGGACAGGTTTTAATCGCTTATGGAATTCTCTACGGCATTATTCGCTTTGTTATTGAGTTTTTCCGCGACGACCCGCGCGGCAACATTTTCGGTTTAACCGATTTGACCGGACTTTCGACTTCGCAAATGATTAGCCTGCTCGTCGCTTTCGGCGCTGTTATTTTTATGTATTGGCGACTAAAGAAAGCTGGGAATCATTCTGAAATTTAACTTTATCTGTTTGTTTTTTGTTTCGGGCAAAAGGATTTTTTCCGTAAATAGCAATCGTTTTCTCATTAATCCCCTTTATTTTTATGGTTCTTCAAGCGTCGGAAGAAACTCCGTCTTTGAATTTTCAAATCGAAACGGAAGCGGTCGGAAAACGTCTGGACGCTTTTCTTTCGGAAAAAATCGAAGGCTGGTCGCGCGCGCGTCTGCAAAATCTAATCAACGACGGCGACGTTTTAGTTAATGAAAAAGCGGCAAAATCTTCTTATAAACTGCGCGCTGAAGATTCGGTCGAAGTCGAATTAACGCAAGTTTCAGCCGAAGAGTTCCAGCCGGAAGAAATTCCGCTCGAAATTGTTTTTGAAGACGAACATTTAGCCGTTATCAATAAGCGAGCGGGAATGGTCGTGCATCCGGGCGCGGGCGTCAAATCCGGCACGCTGGCAAATGCCGTCGCTTTCCATTTCGGTTTGCGGATTGCGGACAGCGAATTTGAACGGTCTTTTGATGAACAATCCAAAATCCAAAATCTAAAATCTAAAATCGGACTCGTTCACCGTCTCGACAAAGATACTTCCGGTTTAATCGTCGTGGCGAAAAACGAAACGGTTCATGAAAATTTGTCGGAGCAGTTTAGAAACCGCGAAGTTTTCAAATCTTACGTTGCCCTTGTTCACGGCGAAATTTCGGAAAAAAGCGGACAAATTGACCAGCCGATTGCGCGCGAAAAACACAATCGAACAAAAATGGCAATCAGAGGACACGGACGCAAGGCTTTGAGTTTGTGGAAAGTTCGCAAAAGATTTGAAAAATTCACTTTGCTCAACATCGAGATTAAAACCGGCAGAACGCATCAAATCCGCGTGCATTTAGCTTTTATAAATCACGGCGTTGTCGGCGACGAAACTTACAATGC
>MWVV01000485.1_pt1 | contig 14437 bp, 12 predicted proteins | sample 1047281 | NCBI WGS metagenome assembly MWVV01 (sample SAMN06349986, study PRJNA376086) | soil metagenome | isolation source: PT-2 sample Antarctic (ecotone) soil | place: Antarctica | collected 2015-01-13 | reverse complement strand
GGCGGATTAAATTCGTTTTCGGCGATTTTTTCTTATACGGTTGCGCCTTTTCTGATGGTAATAGTCGGCGTTTGGCATCTACGCCATTTTTTATTTGCGCGATTTTTGTTTAACTGGCAGTTTCTTCGTAAAATCATTGTCTTTTCACTGCCGCTTTTACCGTTTTCGCTGGTCGGATATTTTTCGGGAAGCTACACCGATGCGATTTTCGTCTCCAAATTTCTTTCGACCAGAGATTTAGGCTTGTATTCTGTGGCATATCAAATAAACGGAATGTTAATGCAGTTTCCGCTTCTCGCCGGAAGTCTGCTTTTGCCATTTTTCGTAACGCTTCAAACAAACAAAAATATCGAAAAAGTAAAGGTTTATATGCAGGACATTTTGCCTCTTCTTACGCTTATCGGCGGAGTTGGCGGAATTTGTGTTGCTTTTGTAATGAAATTTTTTATTTATTATATGTTTGCCGAAAATTATGCCAATATTACAATCATCTTTTGGATTTTGGTTTCTAGTGCCACTTTTGGCATACCTGGTTATATTGGATATGTTCCCTATATTAATTCTTCTTCGGTAACTTATATTGCAACAATTAATGCAGTAATTGCAGCAGTTATAAATCTTTCTGCTAATTTTTTCCTAATTCCGAGTTATGGTTTAAAAGGATGTGCTTGGGCTACGGTTTTAGCTTACGGCGTAAGTTTTTTAGTAGTTTCGTATATTATGAATAGACGATTTTCTCTGGAACGCAAATGGTTGATTCCGGCAATAATACCGTCTATCGTCGGTTCAGCCTACGCTTCTTGGACGGAAGATTTAGTTTTGTCCTTAATACTGACTTTTGTGTCCGCCTTTGTTGTAGTTTTGTTATATCGAAATTCATTTACTAAAAGCCTCAAAATGTTGGTATCGTATAGAAATCTATTTTTGAAAAATTTTTGACTATCTAAATTAAATATGACTTTCTTGACTAGGTTTTTAAGCATATATTACAAAAGTGGAATGCGCGGCAGTTTTCGTTTGACGAATTTTTTATCGCCACGACTCAAATCTCTCCAATGCGTTCCGATTCAAACTGATAGCGGCACACTTTACGGAGACCTTCGCATCGCGTCTTCACGAGGGCTTTTAGCAAATCCAAAGAGCCAAAGTGGAGAAGATATTGTTATGCGAAATTTGGTTAAAAAAAATGATATTGTTTTTGATATTGGAGCACATTTCGGATTTTACACGCTGCTTTTATCGCAGCTTGTCGGAAAAAACGGAAAGGTTTTTGCTTTTGAACCAAATTCAGAATTATTACCAAGTTTGAGAAAGACAATAGAACCTTTTGCTAATATAGAGTTATTTCCTATTGCTCTTTCTGACCGAGAAGGTAAAATAAATTTGTTTGTGCCGGAAGATGCTTCGATGGCAAGTTTAAACGATTGGACAGATGGTATTGGCGGAAATGTGCATGAAGTTAGCTGTGAAATGCAGAGATTGGACGATTTGGTAAATGAAGGAAAACTGCCTGTTCCGCAGTTTATCAAGTGTGATGTTGAAGGCGCGGAATTATCTGTTTTTAATGGGGGCATTAAAACACTAAATCGTGTTGATGCACCTGTTATTATGTTTGAATTAAATGCTAAAGCAGCAAATGCTTTCGGCAAAACGACAAATTCTTATTTTGATTTTCTCAAATCGCTCGAAGAGCCTGAATATAACTTTTTTGAAGTATTGCCCAGCGGCATTCAAAAATTGAAATCTATCGAAATAGAATTTACAAATATTGTTGCTGTTCCTAAAATAAAGCAAGACTTGTACCAAAAAATTCTTCCTTGAAAAATAGCGTTATGCCTTTCGACGCTGCGGTTTCCGTTATTATCCCAGATTACAATTACGGTCGCTTTTTATCTGAAGCAATTGAAAGCACGGCGTAGCGCTTTTGAACAGCTTTACATATTTGTTCAAAATTCGGTTCGATTTTATTATGCTTTCAAAATTATTAATCAAATGAAAATTTCGCTTGTCATTCCGGTCAAAAATGAAGCAGAATCGCTCGAAAATCTCTGCTTGTCAATTAATCGGCAAACCCGCCAGCCGGACGAAATCATACTGATTGACGGCGGCTCGACTGATAAAACCGTCGAAATCGCAAGGAAAATAGCGGCAAGGCAAACTGAATTTAAATTAATTGAAACGCCGCAAGCCTCGCCGGGCAAAGGGCGCAACATCGGAGTTGAAAATGCCCGTTTTGAATGGATTGCTTTCACCGACGCCGGAATAAAACTTGAAAACTACTGGCTTGAAAAACTCGTCGAAAAAACAGTCGAAAATTCCGAAATCGATATTGTCTATGGAAATTACGCGCCGGTAATCGGCAATTATTTTGAAAAGATTGCGACGCTTGTTTATGTTCCCGCGCAAACCGCAAACGGCATCAGAGGAAAATCTATCGCTTCATATTTAATGCGAAGAAAAGTTTGGGCAGCGGTCGGCGGATTTCCCGATTTGCGGGCGGCGGAAGATTTGATATTTATGGAAGTGGCGGAAAAGCAGAATTTTAAAATCGCTTTTGCGCCGAACGCGCTGGTTCACTGGCAATTGCGCCCAAATCTTTCAGGCACTTTCCGCAAGTTTGTGCTTTATTCAAAGCATAATGTTTGGGCGGACAGGCAATGGGATTGGCATTACGGCGTTCTAAAGCACTATATTGTTTTAGTTCCTATTTTGCTTTTGACTCTTTTTCACAGTTGGTGGTGGTTTGCTGTTGTGGTGTTATGGCTTTTTGCCCGAACCGCAAAGAGAATTTTGTTTCACCGCTACGAATTCGGTTGGCAAACGCTCTTTAATCCGCTGATATTTTTCGGTGCTGCATTTTTGATTTTAGTTATTGACGCGGCAACATTTGTCGGTTGGGGACAGGCAATTTTAGAATGGAAAAGATAGAATTACTCACAAAATTAATGTCATCTGAAACTTCGCACACACTTTATCTGTGCTATTTTGGTTTGCGCGAACCGCTTGTGCAAACGCAGGTTTTACCTTATTTGCGTGAAATTAAGAAATTGGGCGGAATGAAAATCAGTCTCCTTACTTTTGAGCCGAATCCAAAGGAAACTTTGACTGCGGAGCAGATTAAAATCGAGCGAAAAAAACTTGCCGACGAAGAAATTGAATGGAGTTTTCTAACTTATCATAAACGTCTCTCAGCACTCGCAACGCTTTATGACGTTTTATGTGGAGCGTATTTTACTTGGAAATTGATGCGGCGCGAACAGGTGGATATTCTTCACGCCCGCGTTCACGTTCCGGCTTTGATGGGCGCAATTGCGAGAAAATTTAGTCGAGGAAGACCAAAACTTATTTTTGATATTCGCGGATTTTTACCCGAAGAATATACCGACGCCGGCAGATGGAAGGAAAACGGCTGGCTTTATCGTTCGGTCAAACATGTTGAAAAATGGCTTTTTAAAGAATCTGATGCGTTTGTAGTTTTGACGGAAAAGGCGCGGGAGGTTCTGTTTCCAGAAAGCCGTGAGACCAATTTTGATAAATTTAGCAGACCTGTCGAAGTAATTCCCTGCTGTGTAGATTTTAATAGACGGTTTCAGGATGATAAAAAGATGCGGATAGATGCGCGGCAAGAATTGAATCTTGCTGACCGTTTGGTTATTACACACGTTGGGGTGCTCGGCGGTCTTTACTTAACGAAAGAAATCACCGATTTTTTGGAAACTGCTCGTTTGCAAAATCCAACAACATTTGCTCTTTTTTTGACGCAAACCGACCCTAATTTGATAATTCCGCTTTTACAGAAAAAAGGCTTTAAAGAAACCGATTATTTTGTAAAAAAAGTTTCTCCAGCCGATGTTCCGAAATATTTGAGTGCGTCTGACATTGCGCTGTCTTTTGTTCAAGCAACTTACGCAACAATCTCACGTTCACCTACGAAAATTCCTGAATATTTGGCAAGCGGTTTGCCGATTATCAGTAATAGAGGAGTAGGAGATGTTGATGAATTGATTGAAACAGATAGAGTTGGTGTTTTACTCGAGAGTTTCAACCGGGAAGGTTATCTTGATGCATTGGAAAAAATTAAAAATCTGCGGCAAACAAGTGATGTGGAGAATAATTGCAAACTAAGCGCAAAAAAACGATTTGACCTTGTAATGGTTGGTGGTTCAGGATATAAAAATCTTTACCGTAAACTTTTGCAGACTGAACGAAGTGTCAAAAACCGAGAAAATACAGCGTAAAGGAGAAAAAAGAAGAATTAATTTTTACATTGACGATCTAAAGCAAACTCTTTTGACCATTTCAACCTCCTTATCGAGGTTTTAAGATTTGACGGTTGAATTAGTTTCTCAAACAAAAAAATTATGAAGTATAACGAAGCATTAAGTAAAATTTTTCGCCAAAATTACGATAAACACAAAGCTAACGAAGTTAGTCGAACGGTTTTGGAAGATATGTCGGGCGACCCAAATTTTCTAACTGAAGCCTTGCGTCAGCATATTGCTAAACCCAAAAGCCTAAATGCAAAGCATTATCCAGTACTTGGACTCAATATTGAATTAAATCCGTATTATGATTTGATAGCAAACTGCTGGATTCCTCTACCCGACCAAGCAACTGATATTTCGACAAAATCCATTCATCATCACGGTGACATGCTGCTTTCTACCGTCACGGCTTTCGGAACGGGCTATGAACATTATACTTTTACGAAGCCAAAAATGGTTGATGCGGAAAAAGACCGCTTCTCGATGGAATTAATCGAAAACGGTGCGCATCCGGTTAATCACGTCGCATTTGTTGATTCTTACGTCGCTCATCTTCCGCTTTATCCACCCGATTTGACAATAACTTACGCGCTTTGGAGCAGTCGCTTTCCGACCAGTTGGCGTGATTACATAAAACGTTTGCCGATTATTAAGGAGAACAGTAAAAAATTGCGTGATATAGCTGTTAAAGCAGGTTTGGCAAAGCAATTGGAGATTAAAGTTATCGAATACTTCGATTTTTATCCGACATCCGAAGGCTTTTGCGGAATCAAAGAACGCAAGGAATTCGGGCTTGGTCCGAATGAAGATTATTTGTATAGTCTGTTTTATATTCTGCAGGAAACAGGACACGACTATTTAAGTGCGGAAATAGAAACGAAACTCGACTCGAACGAAAAGATTAACAATCCGCAACTTGTCAGGCAATTGCTTGCCGACTTGAAAAGCGGCGTTAAAATAAACGGAAAGCTCTCGTCAATGCATTATGGTATCAGCTACGCGAATTTTACGCGCGAACAGATTTTGCAGGCACTTGCGGCACAGAACAAGTAAAATTAACAGAGACTTATAAGGAAATAAAAGGAAATGGCTGCAAATTCGCTACCACGGCGCATATTGAAAAAAATTTTGTATCCACTTTTTAGCGAGAAAACTTATACGTATGTCCAAGCCGTATCGAAAGCTCAAGACATACGTTCTGGTAGTTGGTATCAGCGCGAAGAGCGTGAAATAGACTTGCTTGCCTACGCCGTAAAAAAGGGGGAAACCGTTTTCGACATCGGTGCAAATTACGGATTGTATTCATATCACTTGTCTTTACTTATAGGCGATGGCAAAATATATGCCTTTGAGCCTGTTCCTTTGACTTTTAGCGGTCTCAGATTAGTATCCAAGCTGCTTCGTTTCCAACAGGTAGAATTAATTAACAAAGGGTGTAGCAACGAAAACGGTCAGATTAGCTTTCGCGTTCCGGTGCAGCAATCAGGCGCGTTTTCACCAGGTTTAGCTTATATCGGCTCGCGCAATGACGAACATTCCGGAAAGGAACAATTTGATGTAGGCAATTTCCACACAACATACGCGCAGCAAGTTCGCTGGACTGAAACGTGCGAGGTAACTTGCGAAGTCGTCGCGCTGGATGAGTTTTTATCATCGGTGAAGAATTTATCGCTGATAAAAATCGATGTAGAAGGAGCAGAGTTATTAGCTTTTCGCGGCGCGGAACGATTGATTTCCGAACATTTGCCAAGTGTTATCTGTGAGATAAATCCTTGGTATCTGAAAGGTTTCGGAGTGCAGTTAAACGAGTTGACTGATTTCTTTTTTGATAAAGGTTATAAAATTTATTCTTACAAAATCGAAGACGACAATAAATTTTTGCGTCCGGTCGAAGTCGAAGAAATAGTCGAAGATAATTACATTTTTATTCATCCGACGCGGTTAGAAAGATTTTCCGATTTATTAAATAATCAAGAAACTGTTTGAATACTCTGATTTTATGAGTGAAACAAATCGAGAAGCGCTCTCTGTTTGCGCATTGTTGCCTTATCCTTTTGATACAACGCCGAGCCAGAGATTCAGAATTGAACAATGGCAGCCTTTTCTTGAAAAAGAAAATATTACAATTGATTATTTTTCTTTTGCCGATGAACAATTAACTTCGGTTTTATACAAGGAAGGTCAACTTGCTGCTAAATTCGGACGTTTGAGTAAGGCTTTACTGCGGCGGCTGTCTCATATTTTTGCTGCCCGTAAATATGACGTGATTTTTATTCATCGCGGAATCAGCATTGTCGGTCCTGCTTTTTTAGAAAAATTGATACATCTTTTTGGTTTGCGAATAATTTTTGATTTTGATGACTCAATATTTATGTCCGATACTTCCAACGCTAACAAACTTTTCGGCTGGGCAAAGTTTGCAGATAAAACATCTGAAATCTGCAAATTGAGTACGAGCGTTACAGTCGGTAATTCATATCTTGCCGAATATGCGCGAAAATACAATGACAATGTTTATATAATACCGACAAGTATTGATACGAATCGCTATCAACCCGTTTCAAAAAATCCTTCATCTAACGGGCGCGTTGTCGTCGGGTGGACGGGAAGTTCGACTTCACAATATCACTTGGAAGCGTTTGAGCCGGTTTTGTCAGAACTGCTTAAAGAACGCAACGTAGAGATTCGTGTTATCTCAAACCGTGAGCCGGAGTTCAAAGAAGTTCCATATGTTTGGCGGGCGTGGTCGCCGGAAACTGAAGTCGAAGAAATTACACATATTGATATTGGCATTATGCCGACGCCGGACGACGATTGGTCGCGTGGAAAATGCGCTTTGAAAGCCTTGCAATATATGTCGCTCGGCATTCCGGCGATTTGTACTGATATGGGCGCAAACCGTGATGTTGTCAAACAGGGCGAAAACGGTTTTCTGGCTAAAACATCTGAACAATGGTTAAATTATTTTAAGGCTTTGATTGACGATGAGGCTCTAAGAACAAAACTCGGCAACGAAGCACGACGGACGGTTGTCGAAAATTATTCGATGGAAAGGTGTGCCGAACTGTTTGCAAAAGTGGTTCGAGACACGGCACAAATTAAAAACTCAATTGGGAGAAGTAATAATTAAATGAGCAAAATTTTGGTTACGGGCGGAGCAGGATTTATCGGCTCACATCTGGTTGACGCTCTGGTTGAAAAGGGACATGAGGTTCGCATTCTGGATTCTTTAGTCGAACAGGTTCACGGCGGAAAAGTTCCTGAACATCTCAACAAAGATGCTGAATTTATCAAGGCAGACATTTGCGACGCGGAAGCGGTTTCAAAGGCTTTAAACGGCATTGACGTGATTTATCACCAAGCGGCGGAAGTCGGTGTTGGTCAATCAATGTATGAAATTGTTCGTTACGTTAAAGCTAATGATTTGGGAACGGCAGTTTTATTGGAAGAAATAATTAACCGTCCTGGACAGTTTCGCAAACTCGTTGTTGCCTCTTCAATGTCAATTTATGGTGAAGGCGCATATTTTTGCGAAAAATGCGATGAAAAAGTTTATCCGCAACTGCGTTCAAATGAGCAGCTCAAAGCGCACGATTGGGAAGTGAAATGCGAAAAATGCGGTTCGGAAGTTAAGGCTGTCGGCACAACCGAAGAAAAACCGCTTTTCCCAACGTCCGTTTACGCGGTTACCAAGCAAGACCAGGAGCAGTATTGCTTGAGCGTCGGGCGCGCCTACAAGATTCCGGCGGTAGCTCTGCGTTATTTCAATGTTTATGGCACTCGTCAGGCGCTTTCAAATCCATACACGGGCGTTTGCGCGATTTTCTCTTCGCGTTTGATGAACGACGAGCGTCCTTTAATTTTTGAAGACGGCGAGCAATCACGCGATTTTGTTCATGTCAGCGATATTGTGCAAGCCAATCTTTTGGCACTTGAAACCGATAAAGCCGATTACCAAGCGATTAATATCGGCACAGGTCGTTCGATTTCGGTTAAGGAAATAGCGCAAATGTTAGCAAAAGGTTTGGGCAAAGATATTGAACCTGAAATGGTCGGTAAATACCGCGAAGGCGACATTCGCCATTGTGTTTCGGATATTTCAAAGGCGCAGGGATTATTAAGTTTTCAGCCAAAAGTTAATTTGGAAGATGGTTTAAAGGCTCTTCTCGATTGGGTGAAAGACGAGAAACCCGCTGACCGCGTAGAAGCAGCGACAGCAGAACTTGCCGCACATCAGCTTGTCAGATGAAAATTAACTGATTTTCAAAGAAGTTTTATTAAAATTCGATTGCATTGTCCTGTAAATGAAACTGGTTTTTGGTTTTATTTTTCGCTCTAACTATGAAGATACTAAATGGATAAATTACTGGCATTAATACTATTTATCTTGGCTGTCGGCGTAATGATTGTTACCAGTCCGGCAGGACCTTTAGCCGTTTTGCTCGGTTCTGTTTGTGCTTTAATTGCCGTTTTACTTATAAACAAAAGTTTTGAAGGCGAAGAAAAAATCTTTTTGCGCAGAGTATTTATTATATCGCTGATATTCAGAGTAGTTTTGGCGACACTCACCTATGTTCTCCAGCTTCAGGAATTTTTTGGCGGTGATTCCAAAACATATGATGAAGCGGGTTACACTTTATATAATTCATGGTTTGGTTATGTCGTAGATACAAACTCCTATTACGCGGATTATGTTTCCAAAACCACCGGAAGCGGATTCGGAATGGCTTACATAGTTGCGGTAATTTATTCGGTAGTTGGCAGAAATCCGCTTGCAACTCAGCTTTTTAATTCGGTACTCGGCGCGGCAACAGCTTGTTTGATTTATGTGTGTGCTAAAAAAATCTTTTCAAATATACGCGTTGCTCAAATTTCTGCCGTATTGGTTGGCGTATTTCCCTCGCTTATCGTTTGGTCATCGCAGGGTCTCAAAGACGGAGTTATTTGTTTTCTGCTGGCTCTGGCAATAAATAATCTTCTCACTTTGCAAGAACAGTTCAGTTACGCAGATGTTGTTTTGCTGTTGGTTTCATTAGTTGGGATTTATACGCTTCGTTTTTATATATTTTTTGCTTTCACCGTTGCTATTGTCGGTGCTTTGTTTCTCGGAACTCAAAAATCGGCAAGTGCGATAGCAAAACAGATGGTAGTTTTAGTCATTATAACTTTAGGTTTAACTTATTTAGGTGTTTTGCGCAATGCTCAGACAAATCTGGAAACTTTCGGTAGTTTGGAAAAATTACAAAATAGCCGGCTTGACCAGGCAACATCCGCTGAATCAGGCTTCGCGCAGGATATTGACGTTTCAACGCCAACCGGCGCTTTGCAGGTTTTACCGCTTGGTCTGGCTTATCTGATGCTCGCGCCTTTTCCCTGGGAAGTGGCTAATTTTCGGCAGACGATAACTTTGCCTGAAGTTCTTGTATGGTGGACTTTGATTCCTTTTATGGTGATTGGAATCTGGTTTACTTTGAAAACCAAACTGCGTCGGTCGATAAGCATTACACTTCTGACATTATTGCTCACTCTCTCGTATTCGATTTTTCAGGGAAATGTTGGAACGGCATATCGTATGCGTGCGCAGATGCAGATTTTTTATTTTATTTTTGTCGCGGTCGGTTTAACCCTTTTGTGGGAAAAGCGCGAGAATAAAATGTTAGCATTGAAAACTCAACACAGACGAATGTGGCAAAGACAGGAATTACTCAGAAAGCAAAATAGTGTATAGAAATCTTAAATTAAAATGTGTGGAATTGTCGGCATAGCCAACTCAAGCTCGCAGGTTATTAATCGCCAGACGCTTGAAAAGATGAACGGCGCGATTGTGCATCGCGGTCCCGACGACGACGGTTTTTACATCAATGAAAACGTCGGGCTGGCAATGCGTCGTCTTTCAATTATCGACATAGCGCACGGGAAGCAGCCGATGCACAATCAGAATAAAACCGCGTGGATTGTCTTTAACGGCGAAATCTATAACTTTCAAGAAATAAAAAAAGATTTGGAAAAGCAGGGCGACCGCTTTTATACTAATTCAGATACGGAAGTAATTTTGCATCTGTATGACAAATACGGCGCGGATTGCGTGTCGTATTTACGCGGAATGTTTGCTTTTGCAATTTGGGACGAGAGCGACCGCTCGCTTTTTCTGGCACGCGATAGAGTTGGCAAAAAACCGCTTCTTTACTCTCATCAGCCAAACGGCGATTTGATTTTCGGTTCGGAATTTCGCGCTTTGCTTGGACATCCGGGAATTTCGCGCGAAGTTGATTACAAAGCGATTGACAGTTATTTATCGTATCTTTGCATTCCCGCACCGCAAACTGCCTTTAAGCAAATTCGCAAGCTCGAACCGGCGCACTGGCTTCGATGGAAAGACGGTAAAATTGAAACAAAAAGATATTGGCAGCCGGATTTTTCCAGGAAAATTAAAATTTCCGAGCAGGAAGCCGAAGAGGAAACTCTGCGAATCTTACGCGAATCAACCAAACTGCGAATGATTTCCGAAGTGCCTTTGGGAGCGTTTCTTTCCGGCGGCGTTGATTCTTCAATTGTTGTCGCTCTGATGGCTCAAGAAAGCGCAAAACCGGTTAAAACTTTTTCCATCGGTTTTGAAGAACAGGATTTCAGCGAACTAAAATACGCCAAAAAGGTCGCCGATTACGTCGGCGCAGAGTATAACGAATTTATCGTCAAGCCGGATGCTTTGGAAATTCTGCCGACTTTGGTTGAGCATTACGGCGAGCCTTACGCCGACCCTTCGGCTCTGGCAACTTATTATGTTTCGCGCGAAACACGAAAATATGTAACCGTAGCGCTGAACGGCGACGGCGGCGACGAAAGTTTCGCCGGTTACGAAAGACATCGGGCAATGCAATTGGGCGAAAAATATCGCTCTTTACCAAGTTTTCTACGACAGACTTTTATTGAAAAGCCAATTAATTTGTTACCCACTTCTGAAATTAAAGGTAGTCGGATTCGCGACGCCAAGCGATTTTTGCAAGCTGCCGCTTTGCCAAAAGATGTTAGATACTCGCGCTGGGTAAGCACTTATCGTCCCGAAGATAAATTTGAACTTTACTCGGAAGAATTTCGGCAGAAAATTGCCGATTACGATTGCTATAAAATTATTCGCAATTGGTTTGCAAAGGCGAATGGTTCCGGCATTTTAGATGCAACGCTGCTGGCGGATATAATGACTTATTTGCCGAATGATTTGCTGGTAAAAGTAGATATTGCTTCGATGGCAAATTCCTTAGAGGCGCGCTCACCGTTTCTAGACCATAATTTAATTGAATTTGCTGCCAGTTTGCCCGATAATCTAAAGATTAAAAATTTTGAATTAAAGTATTTGCTCAAAAAAATAGCGGCAAAACTTGTTCCCCGTGAAGTCGTTTATCGTCGTAAAATGGGTTTTGGCGTTCCGGTCAGCCATTGGTTTCGCGGCGAGATGAAAGATTTTGTAAAACAAATTTTGCTTTCGGAAAAGTTTGCAAAGCGCGGAATTGCCAACCCGCATTATGTCGGAAAATTAATTGACGAACATACGAGCAGTAAACAAGACCACGGCTGGAAACTTTGGATTTTGATAATGCTCGAGCTTTGGTTTCAGCAATTTATTGATTAAAATCGATGTTTTATTTGTGTTTGGCGGATTTCAGTAATTTATGAAGCAACCAAATTTCGGAGCATTTGTCATTTCCCTGGATTTTGAATTGCACTGGGGCGTTCGTGACCATTTTTCAGCTACGAGCGAATATCGTCAAAATCTGCTCGGCGAACAGCAAGTCGTTCCGGCATTGCTGGATTTGTTTCGAGAGTTTGAGATTGCCGCGACGTGGGCGACGGTTGGTTTTCTATTCGCTAAATCAAAAAGTGAGTTAAATCATTATCAACCAAAGGTGCTACCCGATTACGCCGACGTTTCTCTCTCGCCTTACGAAGAAGAAATCGGCGCGGACGAGGCATCAGACCCGTTGCATTACGCGCCGCGCCTTATCAAGCAGATTCAAAACACCCCGCGACAGGAAATCGGGACGCACACTTTTTCGCATTACTACTGTCTCGAACCGGGACAAAATAAAGAAACTTTTGCCGCCGATTTGCAAAGTGCGGTGGCGATTGCCGAGCCTTACGGCGTGCGACCGCGTTCGATTGTTTTTCCGCGCAACCAGTATAATTCCGATTACGAAAGCGTTTTGCTCGAAAATGACATCGTTTGTTTTCGCGGCAATCAGAAGGCGTGGATGTATCAAATCTCCGATAAAAATCAAAAACATCCATTGTATCGCGCCGCGCGTCTGGCGGATTCTTATTTTAATATGGCGGGAACTCATACTTTCAAATGGCGAGATGTTTGGTCTGCCGGAAACATCGCCAATGTTCCAGCAAGCCTTTTTTTGCGTCCTTTTTCAAAGAAAATGGAACGGCTCGAAAAATTGCGCTTGCAGCGGATAAAGCGCGGCATCGCTTACGCTGCCGAGAAGCGCGAGATTTTTCATCTGTGGTGGCATCCGCACAATTTCGGCGTCAATTTACAAGAGAATTTGAATTTTCTGCGTGAAATTTTAAAGACCTTTCGCCAACACCAAGAAAGTCATGACCTTTGTTCCTTATCGATGCTTGAAGTTGCACTAACGGCGCGTGATTTTGCCGGTTAAAATAAAAATCTAATTCAGCTATGAAACAGGAAAAGCCGATTGTTTTGCTTTGCTCGGACGGTGATTCGACGCACGCCGTTTATAATTCATTGCGAGAAAATTTTGGCGAAATAATAGTCATAATGGAAAAATCCGTCTCGCGGCGGCAGATGTTAGAACGACGTATGAAAAAACTCGGCGTTGTGCCGGTCGCAGGTCAAGTTTTATTTTTGCTCGCGGTCGTTCCGCTGCTACGCCGCTTGAGCAAACGGCGCGTTGCTGAAATCAAAAACGAATACAAAATGCGTGAAGGTTTGCCGGAAAATATCGTCCGCGTGCCTTCAGTAAACTCAGAAGAAGCCAGAGAAAAGCTGCGCGAAATTGCGCCGCATGTAGTTGTCGTCAACGGAACTCGCATCATCGGTCGCAAGACGTTAAACTGCGTAAATGCCCGCTTTATTAATATGCACGCTGGAATAACGCCTTTATATCGCGGCGTTCACGGCGCATACTGGGCTTTAGCCGAAGATAAACCAGAATTGGTCGGCACGACCGTGCATTTTGTTGACGAAGGAATTGACACGGGGAAAATTATCGAACAAGTTCATTTTAATGTTTCAAAACAGGACAATTTTACGACTTATCCGTATTTACACACGGGGGCGGGCATCCCAGCTTTAATTCGAGCTGTTCACCAAGCACTCGGCGGTGAAGTTTCGCAGCAACCGGAAAAGAAAGATTTGGATTCCAAACTTCGCTATCATCCGACAATCTGGGGTTATTTGAATTGGCGGCGGCGCGGGGTGCGCTGAGATTCGTCACTGCTGTTTTGGTATATTGATTTTGCTGACTTAAGAGGTGAAATCCGTTATGAATATAATCCAACAGGTTTTTCGGATGGAAGAGTAAAATAATGAGAAAGACTTTTACAACAATAGTCTTGCAGGAAGGCGAATGGTTTATTGCGCAGTGTTTAGAAGTGGATATTGCTTCGCAGGGCAAGACCGAAGAAAAAGCCTTGGAAAATTTGAGCGAGGCTTTAGCTCTGCATTTTACGCCGCCTATCGCTACTATTTTACTAAATGTTCAAAAATCGAGCTTGAGGTTGCCGCGTGAAGCCTTTGCCTTTTCGCGAAGTTAAACGGAAAATTTAAGGCACTAGCTCGGCAACCGTTCCGCGTTATCAAGAAATCGCTAGCGGAACACTTCGCATTATTCTTCGTCAAGCAGTCTTGTCTGAAAATGAACTTGAGAAACTCTGATTTCGGCTTGCGAGGAAACGGATGAAAATCGTTCGTATCATTGCTCGGCTCAATGTCGGCGGTCCGGCGCGCCATGTTGTCTGGCTGACGCAAGCCCTGCAAGATAATGAATTTCAATCAACTTTGATTGCCGGAACTGTTCCCGCAGGCGAAGAAGATATGAGTTACTTCGCCGCTGAAAACAAAGTCGCCCCAATTTTTATTCCTGAAATGAGCCGCGAGCTTTCTCCGAAGGATGCGGTTTCACTTTGGAAAATTTACCGCGAAATTT
>MWVV01000484.1_pt1 | contig 14439 bp, 9 predicted proteins | sample 1047281 | NCBI WGS metagenome assembly MWVV01 (sample SAMN06349986, study PRJNA376086) | soil metagenome | isolation source: PT-2 sample Antarctic (ecotone) soil | place: Antarctica | collected 2015-01-13 | reverse complement strand
CGGAACAATTCGAGAAGCTAAAACGCTACGTGGAGACATTGAGAGACGCGATTTAAGCCACGAACGCGATACAGGCAGGGGAAGATAAGCATTGACCGATAAAAACGGCACACAGCCGCACCAGCAACAAGGAACATTATGAAAAAATTACTTAGATATTCGATTTTAACTGTTTTGAGCTTGATTTTGTTTAGCCAAGCACCAGCGCAACAACCAGCCAAAAAAGCGACGAACAGCCAAACCAGCAACCAAAAAAACAATTCTATGCCGACCGCGCCGACCGCCGCGCCAGCCAAAACGCCGGACTCGGAATTAGACAGAATGATGAGAGCCAACCCGATTTTGACGACCGCCGGAATAGTTGGATTAGGTTTGATACAAATATGGATGTTTCGCGCTTTTTACAGATATTTTCTGGCAGGACTTTTCAGCAGAGGCAACGGGATGCAGACAGTTCAAAACGGGCGAGAAAACGAAAAGGGAAGCGCGCACTTTGCAGACCGGAAAGAAATTAAAAACTTTCTAAGACCGATGAACGCCGCGCAGGAAGCCGGAACGCTTTTGATAGGAAAATACAAAGAGACTTCATTTTTTAGACTAAAACATAAATTTTTTGTGTTGCCGCGAACCTTAACAACACGCCACACGCTAATAGCCGCGCCGAGCGGAGCCGGAAAGAGCAGAACTTTATTTTTACCGAATTTGAGTATTACGCAAAAAGTTTCATTCATAGCAACCGACCCGAAAAGCGAACTTTGGGAATATACTTCCGGCGCACAGCTTGACCCGATACGCTTTGCACCGACCGACCCGACGCAGAGCGCGGCATTTAACTGGATTCCTTTATGCCAAGACATAAGAACGGCGAAACGATGCGCCGAAGCCATTATGAACGCGCAGGACACAGGCAAAACCGACCCATTTTGGAAGAACGGAGAACAAAATTTGTTGACGGCTTTCTTCGTTCATACAGCTTACACACAGACCCCAACGCCCGCGCATTGTTACGAGATATTGACGAGCGGAGCCGATAATGTTGCAAATACCTTATTAAATTCTGGAAGCGAACCAGCGCGGCGGGCAGGAAAGCCATTTTCTGAAGCAGACGACAAAATAAAAACCGGACTAATTCAAGGTTTGATAGGAAAACTTCAATTCCTGGACGACCCGAACGTGCGCCGATTCACTTCAAGCACGATTAAAGCGTTCGATTTTGCAAAATTAAGGCACAAACCAACGCAAATATACTGGTGTTTGAAACAAAGCGACGTTGTAGAATTACAGGCTTTAACAGCGTTATTTTTTAACTTGGCAATTTTGCAACTTATAGACGAAGAAGGAGATACGCCCGTAAATTTTTACTTTGACGAGTTCGCCAACATAGGAAAATTGAACAACTTCGAGAAAGATATAACTTTGTTACGCGGACAAAATATAGCCGTAATTGCAGGACTTCAAAGCAAAAGCCAATTAGCGAGCATTTACGGGCGCGAAAACGCCAACACGATAATTGAAAACTTCAATAACAAGATTATTTTGGCAGGACTTCAAGCCGACACAGCGAAAGATTTTGCAGAACTGCTTGGAAAATATACATATACCGATGTGAGAACCAGCAGAGGAAAGAGCAGCAACGCGAGTAGCTGGTTTGGCGGCACTTCAAGCACGGAGAGTTATTACACTTCCGAGCGGGCATTATTGACCGCGGACGAATTAAGACGGTTGCCGACAGATAAATGCATTTTGATAAGCACGAATGTTGCCCCGACATTATTAGAAACCGTATTTTTTAAGGGAGCAAAAAACACAGCCAGCTTAAACGGTTGCGCCCTTGAAATAGACTTTCCGATTTATAACGGCGATGCGCCGAAGCGCATAACACCGAAGAAAAAACAACCGATTCCAAACTTTGAAGATTTTCAATAAAAACGAAGAAAGCCGCCCGACAAAGAGCGGCTTTTTTTATTATTTGAAAAGCGCGACCAATAAATAAAAAGAGCGATACCGACCAAAAAACCGAGTAAAACTTTGCTTGTGCCGCCCCACAAACAGCGCACAAGCCCGTTTTAACCGGAAACCCTACCCACCCTATACTTCTTTCGTTAATAGCTTCTTAAAATGAGCCGCACGACGTTTATTTTCACCCTTTAAGTTTATTCGGCGAATTATAGGAAAAAGCGGTTGAGCGTTCGGCGCTTCGCCGATTTTCCGTGACGGTTTTAGATAACAGAGAAAGAAATACAGTTTTCAAAGACTCTCTTAATTACATAGATAAGAGTAAAAAAACAAAAAAATAAGTTAAGTTATTGTGTTTATTAGCTTTAGTTAAAAATGCTTGTCCTAGTATTTGCCACCTTTTGTGCGGAAATTTCGTTCCTTTTGTATAAGTTGAATTTATACAAGCATACTAATTTTAGGAAAAATTTCTTATAATTTTGTATTATTCGAGTTGATACAGAAAAACGATTTGACTTAGCCGAAAATAACGATTAGCTTTTAGACAGCAGGAGATTAAGACAGGAGAAAAACAATGAGCCAAACCACCAGCAAAAAAACGCAGATAATAGGAACGGAAACATATATAAACCGAAGCACCGGAGAAATTGAAGACTTCAATGTAATTCGGATTGAGGATGCAGATTTTAATTTTGATAAGTTTTGGGTAAGCCAGCTTTTAACAGCGATTGACGAGTTCGGCAACCAAAAAATTAAGTTGCTTTTATACCTAATTCAGAACCGAGAGCGAAGCAATAACGCGATTATAAAAACCGTTCGGGAATTAGCAACCGAAACCGGAATTTCAAAAGATACGATTAGCGCAACGCTTAAAATTTTAGAGACGCACGGAATTGTAAAACGAAAGACCGGAGTAATTTTTATAAGCCCGGAAGTTGTATTTAGAGGAAGCCATAACAACCGCCGCCGGATTTTGCTTGAGTATAGAAAAGCGGAAAATAATGTTGTTTCGATTGACCGCGAACCAAGCAGAGAAATGGAAGCAGAACCCGAAGCAAAAGCCGAGAAAAAAGCGGCATAAACAGGAGTAAAAATGGACACAAAAACAAAACTTGCAACACTACGAACGGCGACAGAACAGATGAGAAGCGGCGACGATTTACTCGCGCTTTTACTTGGTTTGATTGACACGATGAGCGAGATTGAAGCAAAGCAGAGCGCAGAAGCAGAAGCGGCAACCGAAGCGGAAGAACAAAAAATTACAGATTACTTTACAAAAAACCTTGTGGATGACCCCGACGACGACGGCAGATGGAGAACGAACATAAACAACCTTGTGTTTCCAAAAAGCGACGATTAAATTCGAGCGGCACTAAGAAAATTTTTAACTTTTTTTTGTGCAGTTTCACTTTTTTTGATGCTGGCTTTTCTGCAAGAAAAAAAAAACAGAAAACCGAAAACCGCACCTAGATAAATATTTTCTAGCCGGAGTTGAATTTTTAACCTGTAAAACCGCAGTGATTAAAATTTCTTTATACTTCGGCTCGATTTGTGGACGCATAGTTGCATACTATTATTATGAGGGCAAGGAACGTATTGTGCCACCACTTCCGAAGCGGAAGCGGCGCACAATACCAAACCGCTAAAGCGGTTTGCCTTGCTTTTCCGAAACGGAAAAGAGGAAACAATATGCAAAATTACAAAAATTACTTGGAAAATTTGAACGCCGAACGCGAAAGACTAAGCGAATTTTTAAGCGAAAATTTGAACAAAACGAACGGCGAAAGCGCGCAAAATTTTCTTAATTTTCTGCAAGCCAAACAGGAAAACCTAAGCCGAAATTTACAAAATAAATAGGAGATAAATATATGACAAACCCGTTAAATTTTAATTACGAGAACCCCGAAACAGAAGCAAAAGCAGAGAAGAAATTCGACGTTGAAAAGATAAATTCAGCCGTTAGATTAGTTCGCAGTATGGCGCGAACAGATGCGGAGAACCACCCACCAAGCCAAAAAGCGCAGACGATTATTGACCAGATAAATGCCCGATTAGATTACGAATTGAAAACGCTGGAACAGTTCAGAGGGAAAGAAGATGTTGCACTTTTCCAAGTTGAGCTTGCCTATTTTCAAAGCGAAATTGACCGGCTTTGTTTTCAATTAGACGAAGCGCATACGCCGAACAAGTTTTATAAATTTTTACTAAAACTTGAAAACAAAGTTTCCAGATTTTTGACCAGAAAAGAAAGATGATGAGCAGTAAAAACTACACAAACGAATTGACGGTTAGATTTACCGACGACGAAAAAAGGCAGATAAGCAGCAACGCCGAAGCTGCCGGACTTTCCGTTTCGAGATTCTTAGCAAAAACCGGAACAGCAGAAGCGGCGATATTAACCGCCGAGCATAAAGAATTATTAAAAACTTTGAGATTTGAAATTAGAAAAGTGGGAACGAACTTGAACCAGATAGCGCGAGAAATAAACGCCGCCCGACTTGGAAGCAATGACGCGCCCGACCCGAACCAGCTTAAAGACGCATTAAAAAATTTTAATGATTTGATTGAGGCAATAAATGAGCATTTGTAAATTTAGCGCAAACCCGAACCCGAAAGCCGCCAGCGCAAACGGAAACTACATAACACGCGACGGAGCATGCGACCGATTAGATTTTTTTAATGCGGACGAATTGCGCGGCGAAGATTTAAGAGAGGACAAAATAAATGCACGAAGCTACACGGCAGAGCGGCAGGACGACGAAGCCGGACGCGCAGGAAGCCGAAACCATTACAGAATTGTTTTGAGTTTTGACCGGAAAGAAGAAAGCGAAAAAGCCGGAGAGCAGGCAAAGGAATTTTTAGCAAAAGAGTTTCCAAATTCAAAGGCGATTATAGCAACGCACCAAGATACAGAAAATACACATTGCCATGTGTGGTTAGACGTGCGCGACCGCGAGACCGGGCGCAAACTTCAACTTGATAACAAGAAATATAAAACACTGGATGAACGATGGGCGCGACAATACGACCGCGAATATAAAACCGATTACGAGCGGGAATACAAAGAAAAGAAGCAGGAAACACAACGCGCCCGCGCCGAGAAAACGCCGCGACCGAAACGAGCGAAACACAAAATGAACCGCGCAAAATTCAAAGCCAAAGACGTTAAAGACGCAGGAGTTAAAGAGTATGACCAAACCGGAATTAATAGAGATAAACGCCTTATTACAGCAGGACATTCAACAGTTGAAAATTCTAAACAAAGAATTGACCGAGCAGAGCGAACGCTTGACAGGACGGACGACGCGATTAATGACCGAACTAGAAACGGCGAACGCGCAAACAAAACACTTGACGGAACAATTCGAGAAGCTAAAACGCTACGTGGAGACATTGAGAGACGCGATTTAAGCCACGAACGCGATACAGGCAGGGGAAGATAAGCATTGACCGATAAAAACGGCACACAGCCGCACCAGCAGAGGAAACATTATGAAAAAACTACTTAGATATTCGATTTTAACCGCTTTGAGCCTGATTTTGTTTAGCCACGCACCAGCGCAACAACCAGCCAAAAAAGCGACGAACAGCCAAACCAGCAACCAAAAAAACAATTCTATGCCGACCGCGCCGACCGCCGCGCCAGCCAAAACGCCGGACTCGGATTTAGACAGAATGATGAGAGCCAACCCGATTTTGACGACCGCCGGAATAGTTGGATTAGGTTTGATACAAATATGGATGTTTCGCGCTTTTTACAGATATTTTCTGGCAGGAATTTTCAGCAGAGGTAAGGGCAACGGGATGCAGACAGTTCAAAACGGGCGAGAAAACGAAAAAGGTTCGGCGCACTTTGCAGACCGGAAAGAAATTAAAAACTTTCTAAGACCGATGAACGCCGCGCAGGAAGCCGGAACGCTTTTGATAGGAAAATACAAAGAGACTTCATTCTTTCGGCTAAAACATAAATTCTTTGTATTGCCGAGAACCTTAACAACCCGACATACATTGATTGCCGCGCCGAGCGGAGCCGGAAAAAGCCGCACTTTATTTCTGCCGAATTTGAGCATTACGCAAAAAGTTTCATTCATTGCCACCGACCCAAAGAGCGAATTGTGGGAATATACGAGCGGCGCACAGCTTGACCCGATACGCTTTGCACCGACCGACCCGACGCAGAGCGCGGCATTTAACTGGATACCTTTGTGCCAAGACATAAGAACGGCGAAACGATGCGCCGAAGCCATTATAAACGCGCAGGACACAGGCAAAACCGATTCATTCTGGAAGAACGGAGAACAGAATTTACTAACGGCATTATTCGTTCATACAGGTTTTACACAGACCCCAACCCCCGCACATTGTTACGAAATTCTAACGAGCGGAGCCGATAATGTTGCAAATACCTTATTAAATTCACAGAGCGAACCAGCCCGCCGAGCAGGAAAACCATTTTCCGAAGCCGACGACAAAATAAAAACCGGACTGATTCAAGGCTTGATAGGAAAACTGCAATTTCTTGACGACCCGAACGTGCGGCGATTCACTTCAAGCACGATTAAACCGTTCGATTTTGCAAAATTAAGGCACAAACCAACACAGATTTACTGGTGTTTGAAGCAGAGCGACGTTGTAGAATTGCAGGCTTTAACCGCGCTTTTTTTTAACTTGGCAATTTTGCAACTTATAGACGAAGAAGGCGAAACGCCCGTAAATTTTTACTTTGACGAGTTCGCCAACATAGGAAAATTGAACAACTTCGAGAAAGATATAACTTTGTTACGCGGACAAAATATAGCCGTAATAGCCGGACTGCAAAGCAAGAGCCAATTAGCCAGCATTTACGGGCGCGACAACGCCAACACGATAATTGAGAATTTTAACAACAAGATAATTTTGGCAGGACTTCAAGCCGACACCGCGAAAGACTTTGCAGAACTGCTTGGAAAATATACATATACGGATGTTCGCACCAGCAGAGGAACAAGCAGCAATGCGAGCAGTTGGATAGGCGGCACTTCAAGCACGGAGAGTTATTACACTTCCGAGCGGGCATTATTGACCGCGGACGAATTAAGACGCTTGCCGACAGATAAATGCATTTTAATAAGCACGAATGTTGCGCCGACATTATTAGAAACCGTATTTTTTAAGGGAGCAAAAAACACAGCCAGCTTAAACGGTTGCGCCCTTGAAATAGACTTTCCGATTTATAACGGCGATGCGCCGAAGCGCATAACACCGAAGAAAAAACAACCGATTCCAAACTTTGAAGATTTTCAATAAAAACGAAGAAAGCCGCCCGACAAAGAGCGGCTTTTTTTATTATTTGAAAAGCGCGACCAATAAATAAAAAGAGCGATACCGACCAAAAAACCGAGTAAAACTTTGCTTGTGCCGCCCCACAAACAGCGCACAAGCCCGTTTTAACCGGAAACCCTACCCACCCTATACTTCTTTCGTTAATAGCTTCTTAAAATGAGCCGCACGACGTTTATTTTCACCCTTTAAGTTTATTCGGCGAATTATAGGAAAAAGCGGTTGAGCGTTCGGCGCTTCGCCGATTTTCCGTGACGGTTTTAGATAACAGAGAAAGAAATACAGTTTTCAAAGACTCTCTTAATTACATAGATAAGAGTAAAAAAACAAAAAAATAAGTTAAGTTATTGTGTTTATTAGCTTTAGTTAAAAATGCTTGTCCTAGTATTTGCCACCTTTTGTGCGGAAATTTCGTTCCTTTTGTATAAGTTGAATTTATACAAGCATACTAATTTTAGGAAAAATTTCTTATAATTTTGTATTATTCGAGTTGATACAGAAAAACGATTTGACTTAGCCGAAAATAACGATTAGCTTTTAGACAGCAGGAGATTAAGACAGGAGAAAAACAATGAGCCAAACCACCAGCAAAAAAACGCAGATAATAGGAACGGAAACATATATAAACCGAAGCACCGGAGAAATTGAAGACTTCAATGTAATTCGGATTGAGGATGCAGATTTTAATTTTGATAAGTTTTGGGTAAGCCAGCTTTTAACAGCGATTGACGAGTTCGGCAACCAAAAAATTAAGTTGCTTTTATACCTAATTCAGAACCGAGAGCGAAGCAATAACGCGATTATAAAAACCGTTCGGGAATTAGCAACCGAAACCGGAATTTCAAAAGATACGATTAGCGCAACGCTTAAAATTTTAGAGACGCACGGAATTGTAAAACGAAAGACCGGAGTAATTTTTATAAGCCCGGAAGTTGTATTTAGAGGAAGCCATAACAACCGCCGCCGGATTTTGCTTGAGTATAGAAAAGCGGAAAATAATGTTGTTTCGATTGACCGCGAACCAAGCAGAGAAATGGAAGCAGAACCCGAAGCAAAAGCCGAGAAAAAAGCGGCATAAACAGGAGTAAAAATGGACACAAAAACAAAACTTGCAACACTACGAACGGCGACAGAACAGATGAGAAGCGGCGACGATTTACTCGCGCTTTTACTTGGTTTGATTGACACGATGAGCGAGATTGAAGCAAAGCAGAGCGCAGAAGCAGAAGCGGCAACCGAAGCGGAAGAACAAAAAATTACAGATTACTTTACAAAAAACCTTGTGGATGACCCCGACGACGACGGCAGATGGAGAACGAACATAAACAACCTTGTGTTTCCAAAAAGCGACGATTAAATTCGAGCGGCACTAAGAAAATTTTTAACTTTTTTTTGTGCAGTTTCACTTTTTTTGATGCTGGCTTTTCTGCAAGAAAAAAAAAACAGAAAACCGAAAACCGCACCTAGATAAATATTTTCTAGCCGGAGTTGAATTTTTAACCTGTAAAACCGCAGTGATTAAAATTTCTTTATACTTCGGCTCGATTTGTGGACGCATAGTTGCATACTATTATTATGAGGGCAAGGAACGTATTGTGCCACCACTTCCGAAGCGGAAGCGGCGCACAATACCAAACCGCTAAAGCGGTTTGCCTTGCTTTTCCGAAACGGAAAAGAGGAAACAATATGCAAAATTACAAAAATTACTTGGAAAATTTGAACGCCGAACGCGAAAGACTAAGCGAATTTTTAAGCGAAAATTTGAACAAAACGAACGGCGAAAGCGCGCAAAATTTTCTTAATTTTCTGCAAGCCAAACAGGAAAACCTAAGCCGAAATTTACAAAATAAATAGGAGATAAATTATGACAAACCCGTTAAATTTTAATTACGAGAACCCCGAAACAGAAGCGAAAGTTGAGAAGAAATTCGACGTTGAAAAAATAAATTCAGCCGTTAGATTAGTTCGCAGTATGGCGCGAACAGATGCGGAGAACCGCCCGCCAAGCCAAAAAGCGCAGACAATTATTGACCAGATAAATGCCCGATTAGATTACGAATTGAAAACGGTTGAACAATTTAGAGGCAAGGAAGATATTGCACTTTTCCAAGTTGAGCTTGCCTATTTTCAAAGCGAAATTGACCGGCTTTGTTTTCAGTTAGACGAAGCACACCAGCCGAATAAATTCGTTAAGTTTTCAATGAAACTTGAAAATACAGTTGCCAGATTTTTAACAAGAAAAGAAAGATGAAAAACTACACGAACAAATTAACGATTAGATTCACGGACGAAGAAAAACGGCAGATAAGCAGCAATGCCGAAGCTGCCGGACTTTCCGTTTCAAGATTTCTAGCAAAAGCCGGAACAGCAGAAGCGGCGATATTGACCGAAGAACATAAAGAACTGTTAAAGGCTTTGCGATTTGAAGTACGAAAAGTTGGAACGAACCTAAACCAAATAGCGCGAGAAATAAATGCCGCGAGACTTGGAAGCGGAGACGCACCCGACCCAAACAGGTTAAACGACGCATTAAAAAATTTTAATAATTTGATTGAGGCAATAAATGAGCATTTGTAAATTCAACGCCAAACCGAACCCGAAAGCCGCCAGCGCAAACGGCGCATACATAACACGCGACGGAGCATGCGACCGATTAGATTTTTTTAATGCCGACGAATTGCGCGGCGAAGATTTAAGAGAAGACAAAATAAATGCCAGAAGCTACACGGCAGAGCGGCAGGACGACGAAGCCGGACGCGCCGGAAGCCGCAACCATTACAGAATTGTTTTGAGTTTTGACCGGAAAGAAGAAAGTGAAAAAGCCGGAGAGCAGGCAAAGGAATTTTTAGCAAAAGAGTTTCCAAATTCAAAGGCGATTATTGCAACGCACCAAGACACCGAAAATACGCATTGCCATGTTTGGCTTGATTGCCGCGACCGCCGCGACGGGCGAAAACTTCAACTTGATAACAAGAAATATAAAACACTGGATGAACGATGGGCGCGACAATACGACCGCGAATATAAAACCGACTATGAGCGGGAATACAAAGAAAAGAAGCAGGAAACACAACGCGCCCGCGCCGAGAAAACAGAGCGACCAAAAAGGGCGAAACACAAAATGAACCGCGCAAAATTCAAAGCGAAAGACATTAGAGACGCAGGAGTGAAAGAGTATGACAAAACCGGAATTGATAGAGATAAACGCCCTATTACAGCAGGACATTCAACAGTTGAAAATTCTAAACAAAGAATTGACCGAGCAGAGCGAACGCTTGACAGGACGGACGACGCGATTAATGACCGAACTAGAAACAGCGAACGCGCAAACAAAACACTTGACGGAACAATTCGAGAAGCTAAAACGCTACGTGGAGACATTGAGAGACGCGATTTAAGCCATGAACGCGATACAGGCAGGGGAAGATAAGCATTGACCGATAAAAACGGCACACAGCCGCACCAGCAACAAGGAACATTATGAAAAAATTACTTAGATATACGATTTTAACTGTTTTGAGCTTAATTTTATTCAACCAAGCACCAGCGCAACAACCAGCCAAAAAAGCGACGAACAGCCAAACCAGCAACCAAAAAAACAATTCTATGCCGACCGCGCCGACCGCCGCGCCAGCCAAAACGCCGAACTCGGATTTAGACAGAATGATGAGAGCCAACCCGATAATGACGACCGCCGGAATAGTTGGATTAGGTTTGATACAAATATGGATGTTTCGCGCTTTTTACAGATATTTTCTGGCAGGACTTTTCAGCAGAGGCAACGGGATGCAAACAGTTTCAAGCGGGCGAGAAAACGAAAAGGGAAGCGCGCACTTTGCAGACCGGAAAGAAATTTCTAATTTTTTAAGACCGATGAACGCCGCGCAGGAAGCCGGAACGCTTTTAATAGGCAAATGGAAAGAAACTTCATTTTTTAGACTAAAACATAAATTTTTTGTGTTGCCGCGAACCTTAACAACCCGACATACATTGATTGCCGCGCCGAGCGGAGCCGGAAAAAGCCGCACTTTATTTCTGCCGAATTTGAGCATTACGCAAAAAGTTAGCTTTATTTGCACCGACCCGAAAAGCGAACTTTGGGAATATACTTCCGGCGCACAGCTTGACCCGGTTCGATTCGCGCCGACAGACCCCGACCAGAGCGCAGCTTTTAACTGGATTCCTTTGTGCCAAGACATAAGAACGGCGAAACGATGCGCCGAAGCCATTATGAACGCGCAGGAGACAGGCAAAACCGACCCATTTTGGAAGAACGGAGAGCAAAATTTATTAACAGCCTTATTCGTTCATACAGCGTTTGCACAGACCCCAACGCCCGCACATTGTTACGAAATTCTAACGAGCGGAGCCGATAATGTTGCAAATACATTATTAAATTCTGGAAGCGAACCAGCCCGCCGCGCAGGAAAACCATTTTCTGAAGCCGACGACAAAATAAAAACCGGACTAATTCAAGGTTTAATAGGAAAACTGCAATTTCTTGACGACCCGAACGTGCGCCGATTTACTTCAAGCACGATTAAAGCGTTCGACTTTGCAAAATTAAGACATAAACCCACGCAAATATACTGGTGTTTGAAACAGAGCGACGTTGTAGAATTACAGGCACTAACCGCGCTTTTTTTTAACTTGGCAATTTTGCAACTTATAGACGAAGAAGGAGATACGCCCGTAAATTTTTACTTTGACGAGTTCGCCAACATAGGAAAATTGAACAACTTCGAGAAAGATATAACTTTGTTACGCGGACAAAATATAGCCGTAATTGCAGGACTTCAAAGCAAAAGCCAATTAGCGAGCATTTACGGGCGCGAAAACGCCAACACGATAATTGAAAACTTCAATAACAAGATTATTTTGGCAGGACTTCAAGCCGACACAGCGAAAGATTTTGCAGAACTGCTTGGAAAATATACATATACCGATGTGAGAACCAGCAGAGGAAAGAGCAGCAACGCGAGTAGCTGGTTTGGCGGCACTTCAAGCACGGAGAGTTATTACACTTCCGAGCGGGCATTATTGACCGCGGACGAATTAAGACGGTTGCCGACAGATAAATGCATTTTGATAAGCACGAATGTTGCCCCGACATTATTAGAAACCGTATTTTTTAAGGGAGCAAAAAACACAGCCAGCTTAAACGGTTGCGCCCTTGAAATAGACTTTCCGATTTATAACGGCGATGCGCCGAAGCGCATAACACCGAAGAAAAAACAACCGATTCCAAACTTTGAAGATTTTCAATAAAAACGAAGAAAGCCGCCCGACAAAGAGCGGCTTTTTTTATTATTTGAAAAGCGCGACCAATAAATAAAAAGAGCGATACCGACCAAAAAACCGAGTAAAACTTTGCTTGTGCCGCCCCACAAACAGCGCACAAGCCCGTTTTAACCGGAAACCCTACCCACCCTATACTTCTTTCGTTAATAGCTTCTTAAAATGAGCCGCACGACGTTTATTTTCACCCTTTAAGTTTATTCGGCGAATTATAGGAAAAAGCGGTTGAGCGTTCGGCGCTTCGCCGATTTTCCGTGACGGTTTTAGATAACAGAGAAAGAAATACAGTTTTCAAAGACTCTCTTAATTACATAGATAAGAGTAAAAAAACAAAAAAATAAGTTAAGTTATTGTGTTTATTAGCTTTAGTTAAAAATGCTTGTCCTAGTATTTGCCACCTTTTGTGCGGAAATTTCGTTCCTTTTGTATAAGTTGAATTTATACAAGCATACTAATTTTAGGAAAAATTTCTTATAATTTTGTATTATTCGAGTTGATACAGAAAAACGATTTGACTTAGCCGAAAATAACGATTAGCTTTTAGACAGCAGGAGATTAAGACAGGAGAAAAACAATGAGCCAAACCACCAGCAAAAAAACGCAGATAATAGGAACGGAAACATATATAAACCGAAGCACCGGAGAAATTGAAGACTTCAATGTAATTCGGATTGAGGATGCAGATTTTAATTTTGATAAGTTTTGGGTAAGCCAGCTTTTAACAGCGATTGACGAGTTCGGCAACCAAAAAATTAAGTTGCTTTTATACCTAATTCAGAACCGAGAGCGAAGCAATAACGCGATTATAAAAACCGTTCGGGAATTAGCAACCGAAACCGGAATTTCAAAAGATACGATTAGCGCAACGCTTAAAATTTTAGAGACGCACGGAATTGTAAAACGAAAGACCGGAGTAATTTTTATAAGCCCGGAAGTTGTATTTAGAGGAAGCCATAACAACCGCCGCCGGATTTTGCTTGAGTATAGAAAAGCGGAAAATAATGTTGTTTCGATTGACCGCGAACCAAGCAGAGAAATGGAAGCAGAACCCGAAGCAAAAGCCGAGAAAAAAGCGGCATAAACAGGAGTAAAAATGGACACAAAAACAAAACTTGCAACACTACGAACGGCGACAGAACAGATGAGAAGCGGCGACGATTTACTCGCGCTTTTACTTGGTTTGATTGACACGATGAGCGAGATTGAAGCAAAGCAGAGCGCAGAAGCAGAAGCGGCAACCGAAGCGGAAGAACAAAAAATTACAGATTACTTTACAAAAAACCTTGTGGATGACCCCGACGACGACGGCAGATGGAGAACGAACATAAACAACCTTGTGTTTCCAAAAAGCGACGATTAAATTCGAGCGGCACTAAGAAAATTTTTAACTTTTTTTTGTGCAGTTTCACTTTTTTTGATGCTGGCTTTTCTGCAAGAAAAAAAAAACAGAAAACCGAAAACCGCACCTAGATAAATATTTTCTAGCCGGAGTTGAATTTTTAACCTGTAAAACCGCAGTGATTAAAATTTCTTTATACTTCGGCTCGATTTGTGGACGCATAGTTGCATACTATTATTATGAGGGCAAGGAACGTATTGTGCCACCACTTCCGAAGCGGAAGCGGCGCACAATACCAAACCGCTAAAGCGGTTTGCCTTGCTTTTCCGAAACGGAAAAGAGGAAACAATATGCAAAATTACAAAAATTACTTGGAAAATTTGAACGCCGAACGCGAAAGACTAAGCGAATTTTTAAGCGAAAATTTGAACAAAACGAACGGCGAAAGCGCGCAAAATTTTCTTAATTTTCTGCAAGCCAAACAGGAAAACCTAAGCCGAAATTTACAAAATAAATAGGAGATAAAT
>MWVV01000483.1_pt1 | contig 14440 bp, 11 predicted proteins | sample 1047281 | NCBI WGS metagenome assembly MWVV01 (sample SAMN06349986, study PRJNA376086) | soil metagenome | isolation source: PT-2 sample Antarctic (ecotone) soil | place: Antarctica | collected 2015-01-13 | reverse complement strand
GGGCGGCGAATCGACGCCGCAAAACCTTGTCGCCGCCTGCGTCAAATGCAACCAGCGCAAAGGCAACCGCACGCCCGAACAAGCAAGAATGCCGCTCCTGACGCCGCAGAAATACTTGAGCATCGGTCTTGACCGCGTTCTGCTCTGCCACTACGCCGAATCGAAAACCGAGTGGAAAAAGTATCTGTATATGGAAGAATTTGGAGTAGAAAACGAAAAGATAGCGGCTTAATTAAACGGAAAACGGAGAACAGAAAATGGAAAATCTAAGAGCCTTCTCTTTCATTTTCCGTTTTCCGTTTAATCGTTAATTTCCGCGAATATTTCCTGAAATAAAAATGAAATACAAGTCCGAAAGCGACATCGAAAAAATTGTGCGCGCTTTTGAGAACGGAACTATTGAGCGCGACGATTGGCGACACGCCGAACATTTAACCGTCGCGCTTTATTACGTTCTGCACACATCGAACTTATCAGACGCTTGCAATCGAATGCGCGCCGGAATTTTTAACTTACTCAAAACTTTCGGCGTCGATTTAGAAAAAGAAATGCCGTATCACGAAACTTTAACCGTTTTCTGGATGCAAACCGTTTCCGATTTTATAAAATCTAAAAACAACGTTTCCGTTGTTGATATTTACAACGAATTGGTTGCGCAGTTTGACAAAGATTATCCGTTAAAATTTTACAGCCGCGAGCTACTTTTTTCTGACGAAAGGCGAGAGAATTTTGTTGAAGCCGATTTAAAATCAAAGACAATTAAATTCAACGGTTGACTGAAAGTGTTTATAAATTCAAAATTAAACTTTTCACATTTTATGCTTAAATTTCAAAACACTTTAACGGGAAATCTTGAAGAATTTCAGCCGCTTGACAGAAACAATGTGAAACTTTACATCTGCGGTCCGACGGTTTGGTCTTTCGCGCATATCGGGAATTTTCGCACCTTTATTTTCGGCGACATTTTGCGGCGCTATCTGAAATATAAAAATTATAATTTGACGCACGCGATGAATTTGACGGACGTTGACGACCGGATTATAAACGAAGCGAAAAAAGCCGGAAAGACGATTAACGCATTTACAGAGCCGTTTGTGCAGGCGTTTTGGGAAGACGCCGACGCGCTCGGTTTAGAGCGTCCCGAATTAGCGCCGCGCGCGACCGAACACATCGCGGAAATGATTAGCCTTATCGAAAAACTTATTGAAAACGGACACGCATACGAGTCCGACGGCTCGATTTATTATCGGATTTCGGCTTTCAAAGATTACGGAAAACTCTCGAAAATAAATTTCAAAGGCAATGTTTCCGGCGCTTCCGGGCGAGTTGACACGGACAAATACGACAAGGAAAACGCCAATGATTTTGCGCTCTGGAAACTGGTTGACGCGGACGAGCCGACGGGCTGGGACGCTTCTTTCGGGCGCGGGCGTCCGGGCTGGCACGTCGAATGTTCTGCAATGGCGATGAAGTATTTCGGCGAGACTTTCGACATTCACGCGGGCGGCGTTGATTTGAAATTTCCGCATCACGAAAACGAAATCGCGCAGTCGGAAGGCGCGACCAACAAACAGTTTGCGCGCGTCTGGCTGCACGCCGAACATTTGAAAGTCGAAGGCGAAACGATGTCGAAATCTTTGGGAAACTATTACACTTTCCGCGATTTGATTGAAAAAGGCTACACGGCGACCGCGATTAGATATTTGCTTTTATCAGTTCCCTATTACAAGCAATTGAATTTTACGTTTGAAACGCTTGACGGCGCAGAAAACACATTGGAGCGTCTGCGCGATTTTCGTAAAAGATTAGTGGAAGCGAATTTGCTCGACGGCGAAGATTTAAATTTACAGAAAAGCACAGAAAAATATCTTTCCGAATTTGAAGCTGCGCTCGACGATAATTTAAACACTTCGGCGGCGCTCGCCGCTTTGCACAACTTGGTGCGCGAAACGAATTCGGCGCTTGCAAACGAAACTGTTCTAATCGGAAACCGCGACGAGATTTTGCAAACGATTGAAAAAATTGATTCGGTTCTCGGCATTTTCGGCGCTGAAAAGCCCGCCGAGTTGCTCGAAGCGGAAATCGAAAATATGATAAATGAAAGACAGGAAACGAGACGCAATCGAAATTTCGCGCGCTCGGATGAGGTTCGGGATTTGCTCGCCGCGCAAGGCATCGTGCTTGAAGATACAAAGGACGGCGTGCGCTGGAAACGGAAATAAATGAAGACGTTTTTCTATCTAAACTATTTTTCAACCGAAACTAAAAATGCCTTCAAACCCTGCGCCTCGAAAACTTGCGGCGCGCCGATTTTATAGCCATTTTCAATCAAATTTCGCAATGGCGGCACGCTTTCGTTCCAATCTGCGGCGCGATAAGCAATGAAGAATCGTTCGCCCTGCAAAGCGGTTTCGTCGCCGGTCTGCACCTGCTCGAAACCGCGCGGCAGAAAATACGCCGCGTCTTCTTTGAGTCCGTCGATGCTACCGACCTTAACGATTTGAAAACGATTTTCCGGCTCGCCGCGCAGCGCGAACCAAAATGGATATGCCGCCGCGTCTTCAAACAGAAAAACTTTTGTCGTTATCGGCAAACGCGCGGCATTTGTCGCCGAATTATTTTCTGTTTCAAGCCGCAAATCCGCCGCCAGATTTTCCCACGCGCAGATAATCGACGTCTTATTTTCGCTCGTTGCCTGCAGAAGAAATGCCATCGACGTCAACCAGAAAATCAAAATCAAAACGCAGGCTTTCAGGTAAATGTTTTTAATTTCGCCGACGATAAACGCCGCCAGAATCACCGACGGCGCGAAAATTATAATCAAATGGCGCGCGCCCCAAATCGAGAACGGCAGCAGCCAACTGGCGGCAAAGGCAATCAAAACCGGCACGGCGCAAAAAACAAGCAGCAGGCGCGCGACGCCTTTTCCATCTGCGCTTTCGTTTTTTCGGTTCGTCAAGTAAAAAATCGACGCGGCTGTAAAAATCAGCAGAAGCGGCGCGCTGATAAAATAAACTGACGGCGTATCGACGTTTGTCGCCTGAAAATAAAACGGTTCGAGCAAATCGAGCGCGAACTGAAAAACGGTCTGCGCATCGGGATTGTCAGCCCAGCCGAGATTTTGCGACAATTGCGCGTCCGTTTGTTTCGCCTGCCAGACGGCGAAAGCCCAGGGCGCGAAACTCGCCGCCGCAATCGCCGTCATCAAAAAAATTTGTTTGATTTTTTCACGCTGCAAAACAGCAATTGCGACAATTTCCGCCAAGACGACGAGCCAACCGAAATAATGCGTGTAAATTAGTAAAACATTGACGATTGTTAATGCCGTGAAACTTTTTCCCATATCGAAAAACCGGGCGAAAAGCCATAAAGACAAAAGCGAGAAAAACAGCAGAACGCTATACATTCGAACTTCCTGCGCGTATTTTATAAGCGCGCCATTGACCGCGAGAAAGGCAAAAGCGAGCGCGATTGTCGAATAATTTAATTTCAGTCGGCGACACAAAAAATAAAAAGGAACAAGAGCGAGCGCGGAAAATAAAACGGGAAAAAGCCGCAAACAAAAAAGACTTTCGCCGAATGCGGCAATCCAGATTTTCAGAAGCGAGTAAAAAAGCGGCGGGTGTATCAAATCCTGTGCGACGAAACCGAACAAATCTTGCCAATCGTGTTCGGCGGCGTGAACGCTGAAAATCTCGTCAAACCATAGGCAGGAATCGGTCAGACGCCACAGGCGAAGCAGAATATAAACAACGCAGAGCGAAGCGATAACTGCCTGCCAAATTTTTTTGTTTTTTTCCATTCGGTTGTCGCAGAATTCGACGGACGGTTTGTTTATTTTTTTGTCGTTTATTGGTCGAATGAAGTTAAAACGCCCGCGCATAGCGAGCAATCAAATTCGAAACCGTAAAATTTATAAAAATTGCGGGCGTTAAATCTGGTTGTAAGAAAAAATTTGCCGCCGTTTTGTCGCCGGAATGCGGAGAATCGGCAGCCTTAAAGTTTGATGTTCGGGCAAAGTTTGCCGCCGACGCTCGCGTAAAAAAGCGGAACTTCCGTGAAGCGGTGCGTTTCGCGGCAATAGGAAAGGCAACGGTCAAACGGTTTTGAATAAATGTGCAGGCTGACGGCGCGAGCGTTGAATTCGGGCAAATTCAGGATTTGGTGAATCGGTTCTTCGAGTTCGACTTTCGCCGTCAGACAATCGGACAAGTCAAAAGCGTCGGTTTCCTTCAATTTGCAAAAACCTTTCCGCTCGTCGATTTGCTCGGCGGAAAAATTCTGCCCGCGAAGGTGTCCGACCGGAACGGTCATCCAGCACATCTGGTCGGCGTGGTTGTGTATGCGCGACGCCTGACCTTTTTCCCAGCACAGCGCCATCAATTCAAAACGCGCGTCTTTGTAAATCAAATTGCGCGTGTAAAATTTCTCGCTCCAGAAAAAATATTTTGTAATCGAATCGACTGCGACCGGATTTTCCGCTAAAAACCGATAAACGTTGTCGCCGGTAAAATCTGCGTCGGAAATGAGACGCAACCCGTCAATTAAATTTTCGATTTTGACTGTTTTCATAATTTTGCCTGTTCACAAAATCGATTAAAATATAAAAATTATTATTTATTTTGTTTCGCGCCTTGGCGTCTTTATTCGTCGCTAATTTTGCTTTGCTATCCGCAAAAAGTCAACGAATTCCTGCGTGTTTCTGGTCAGTCCGGCAAAGGTTGCCACCGTTTTCCCATCGCCGTCGAGTACGGCGTAAAAGGGCAATGCGACCGTGCCGAAATTGGTTTGCTCAAACTCTTGCTGCCGATTGTTGTTTTCGCTGCCGTCGTCGGTATAAAGCCGCGCCAGCACAAAATTATTTAACTCGTTTTCGACTTCTCTTTGCGGAAAAACGTTCGCTTCCATCCAGCGGCAGTTCGTGCAGGTATAGCCGGTAAAATCGACAAAGACAAATTTATTTTCAGCTTTTGCGGCAGCGCGCGCGCCGTCTAAATCGTTTTCGTATTTTTTCCAATCGAGTGTTTCGGCGTCAGAAGATTTATTAAAAAAATTTCTCGTCGTATCAATTTCCGGCGGTAGAAAAGATTCGAGCGTTCCGAGCCGCGCGCCGAAAAGTCCGGTCAGTAAATAGAAGCTAATCGAAAGACTTAAAATCGCCGATAGCAGCCGAATCGCGCCGATGCGTTCGGGTTTTGAGTCATGCGGAAGTTGAAATTTTCCCAAAAGATAAACTGCTAAAATCGCGCCGATTGCAATCCAAATCGCCAGCACGAACGGGCGCGTAAAAATGCCCCATTTCCAGATTAAATCGACGTTCGACAAAAATTTCATCGCCGCCGCGACTTCTAGAAAACCCATCGCAACCTTTATCGAATTCATCCAGCCCCCGGCGCGCGGAAGGCTCGAAACGTATTGCGGCACGAGGGCGAGAACGAAAAAAGGGAGCGCGAAAACGCTCGAAAAAGCGAGCATTCCGAGAAGCGGCATTTGCCAATCGCCCTGCGACGCCGAAACGAGAATTGTGCCGACAAACGGCGACGTGCAGGTGAAAGACGTGAGCGTAAAGGTTAAACCCATTAAAAGCGCGCCGACAACGCCGCTGCCTTCGCCTTCCTTGCTGCGCGTCAAATTGTCGAGCCGCGTTAAAACATTTGTCGGAATCGTAATTTCATACGCGCCGAAAAGATTGAAGGCGAAAAACAGAAAAATCGCGGTGATTAACAGATTGACATACGGATTGGCGGCAAAAAGATTTATTCCGGCAGCGCCGACAAAAATCGCCAGCAGCATTCCGACAATCGTGAACGTGCCGATAATTCCAAGCGAATAGACGAACGCGAGCCGCACCGCGCGCGGGCGATTGCCCGCCGAATGATTCGTAAAATACGAAACCGTAATCGGAATCATCGGAAAGACGCACGGCGTCAAAAGCGAGAGCGCGCCCAAGGAAATTGCCAGCCAGATAAACGAGGAAAGCGGCAAATCATTTGGATTTGCGATTTGCGATTTGCGATTTGCGATGTGGTTTTCGGTTTTTGAATCTGATATTTGAAGTTTGGAATCTGTAGTTTCCGGCTGATTGCCGACCGCCGGCAATTGACCGCTTTTCTTTAAATCTTGAAAACCCGCGAACGAAACATTTACCGTTTTCGGCGGCAAACAAATTTTATCGTCGCAAACTTGATATTTTACATTTACCGCCAAATCGTCGGCTTTCGCGTCAGCGTTTGTTTTGAGCGTCAAATCGAATTCGGCTTCTTTCTCGAAAAATTTCGTTTCGATTCCAAACGTCGGCTCGAATTTTGTAACCGGCGCGGCGGGCGAGTTTGTTTTGCCGTCGAGTTGAAACGGCGAGTTCTCATTGATTGTAATGCGCGTCGGATACGGTCCGCCTTCCGGCTGTTCGACGGCGTAGAGATGCCAGCCCGTTTCGATTTCCGCTTTAAGTTTGGCTTTTATCGATGCGCCGTTTTTTAAAGTCTTCCCCTTCGCGTCAGAATCGAGCGACCACGCGACGGGATTTTGCGCTAATGAAATTGCGGGCGAAATTAAAACGACCGCAAACAGAAGCAGCGTAAACTTGAAAATTTTCAATTGAAGAATTTGAAACATACGTGTCGGTTTTTATTTTGATGCCGATGTTTAGTATTTTGCAGTATCTTTAAATAAAATGCTAAAGCCTCTTGGCTTTATTCCGCGCTTTTTTATAATAGTCTGCGCGGTTTTTGCACAACTCGTATTTTGTCGCTTATAATTTCTAGTAAGCAAATAATTTTAATCAAACAAAAGATTTACCAGAGAGAGGCGCGAAGGAGAAAAGAAATTTTGCCAAACACAACAGCAACACGCCGGAAAAATACGAAACAAACAAAAAGCTCGACCAACGGCAACGGAGCGGCGGAAAAACAGCGGTCGAAAAAATCGCCGAGCAATGACGGCGCGGCTTTGACCGAAACGGTTGACCCGAAAGTTTCCAGAGGCGAGCATAAAGAACGCAAACAATCGCAAAAATCTTCGATAAAATCAGTCGAGCCGGAACTGCTGCGCGCGATGCTTTACCAGATGGTTTTGGGCAGACACTTCGAGCAGAAATGCGCGGAAATTTACCGCATCGGAAAAATCGGCGGCTTTTGTCATCTTTATATCGGGCAGGAAGCGGTCGGTGTCGGCTCGATGATGGCGCTTCGACCGGACGATTATGTAATTTCGGCTTACCGCGACCACGTGCAGGCGATGATAAAAGGCATAACGCCCGAAGCTGTTATGGCTGAGCTTTACGGGCGCGCGGGCGGAAACGTCGGCGGCAAAGGCGGCTCGATGCATATGTTCTCGAAAGAACACGGGTTTTTCGGCGGACACGGAATCGTCGGCGGTCAAATCGGCGTCGGCACCGGAATGGCTTACGCGCAAAAATATAAAGGCACGGACAACGTAACGCTTTGCTTTTTCGGCGAAGCGGCGGTCAATCAGGGAATGTTTCACGAATCGTTGAATATGGCGCAGTTGTGGAAACTTCCCTGCATCTACATTTGCGAAAACAATCAATACGGAATGGGAACGTCGCAGGCGCGCGCGATGTCGATTTCGAGCGTGGCGAAAAAAGCCGAAGCCTTCGGAATGGCAAACGAATTCGTTGACGGAATGGACGTTCTCGCCGTGCGCGAGGCAACTTTGCGGGCGATAGACCGCGCGCGTAACGAATCTTTGCCGACTCTGCTGGAAATTCGCTGTTACCGCTATATGGGACACTCGATGTCCGACCCGGGAAAATACCGCACGTCCGACGAAATCAAAAAGCAACAAGAACGCGACCCGATTTTTCTTTTCAAGGAAAGTTTGAAGGAAGCGAAAGTTTTCAACGACAAAGATTTTGAAGAAATCAAAGCGCGCGCCAAAGAAGCGGTTGAAAAAGCCGTAAAATTCGCCGACGAAAGCCCGCTTCCGAATCCAGAAGAATTGTTCACCGATGTTTACGCATAAATTAAAAATTATTTTATGGCTATTCTGACAATCCGCGACGCGCTCAATCAAGCGCTGCGCGAGGAAATTTTGAGAGATGAAAACGTTTTCGTGATGGGCGAAGAAGTCGCCGAATACGACGGCGCATATAAAGTTACGCGCGGGCTTTGGAAAGAGTTCGGCGACAAGCGAGTGGTTGACACGCCGATTACCGAATTAGGTTTTGCGGCGGTCGGCGTAGGCGCGGCGATGGCTGGACTTCGTCCGGTGATTGAATTTATGACGTTTAACTTTTCGATTTTGGCGTCCGACCAAATCATCAATCACGCCGCGAAAATGCGCTATATGTCAGGCGGGCAATTCAAAGTTCCGATTGTTTTCAGAGGTCCGAACGGCTCGGCTTATCAAGTCTCAAGCCAGCATTCGCAGGCGCTCGAAGCATTTTACGCGAATTTTCCCGGTCTTAAAGTCGTGATGCCGTCAACGCCGGCGGACGCGAAAGGTTTGTTAAAATCGGCAATCCGCGATGATAATCCGGTCGTTTTTCTCGAACAGGAAAGAATGTATGGCATAAAGGGCGAAGTGCCGGAAGACGCAGATTTTACTATTCCTTTGGGCGTCGCTGACGTGAAACGCGAAGGAACGGACTGCACAATCGTGGCGCGCTCGATGACCGTGCCGCTCGCAATGCAAGCCGCCGAACAGATGCAGAAGGATTTCGACGTTTCGGTCGAAGTCGTCGACCCGCGAACGATAAAACCACTCGATATTGACACGATTGTCAATTCGGTTAAAAAGACGAATCGGTTAATCGTCGTCGAAGAATCGCACGCTTTTGCCTCGGTCGGCGCGGAGATTTCGCATCAAGTTACGGAGCGCGCTTTCGATTATCTGGACGCGCCGGTAAAAAGAATTTCCTGCGCCGAAGCGCCGATGCCGTATGCGAAGAATCTGGAAGAATTAGCGCTGCCGGACGTTCCGAAAATCGTCGCGGCGGTCAAGGAAGTTTGTTATTTGTGAGTTTAAAAATGTTTGCAAATTCGTAAGAATCGGTTAGATTTTTCCCGATTAAAGTTTTAATGCCGAAAGGAATCACGCGAATAGAAAATTATAAAAGAAGAGCCGACGGTTGGCTGGTTCGGCTGCAATGTCGCGGCAAGTCTTTTTCCGGTTTTTTCAAAGACGCGGATTTCGTCAGCAAAGAGGACGCGCTTCGTGAGGCGCAGAAATATTACCGGCGGCTCAGACGCGAAAATCCGAAAATCAGCCGTCAGGAACACGCCGAAAGAAAAACTGCGAAAACCGGAGAGATTATCGGCGTGCGGCGACTTGTCAAACCAAGACACGGACACCATTACGAAGTTTGGGAAGCGCGCTGGAGTCCGCAGAAAAACCAGCGGCGCGTCAAAACGTTCGGAATTGAAAAATACGGCGAGGAAGAAGCAAGACAATTGGCGATTGAGGCGAGATTGCAGGGCTTGGCGGAAATGTGCGAAAGATAAAAAGGTTTATCAGGCTCGTTCCCTTGAACAACTGTTTTATTAAATTTAGCGAAATAATTTTTTATGGCGAACAAAATTTTAATGCCGAAACTTTCTCCGACGATGGAAGAAGGACAAATCGCGCGCTGGGTAAAAAATGAAGGCGACGAAATCGAAGCCAACGAAACGATTGCCGAAGTCGATACGGATAAGGCGACGATGGAGATGACTTCGCTCGAAGCCGGAACGCTTTTGAAAATCCTAGTTCCCGGCGGCGAGAACGCTCGCTTAGGTCAGACAATCGGAATCATCGGCGCTAAGGGCGAAGATTTTTCCGCGCTGCTCGACGACGCAGCGACATCGACCAACGGCGCGAACGGCGCTCAACCGTCGGCAAACGGCAACGCTCAGCACTCGGAAAATGTTGATAAACAGCAAACTGCCGATACAAAGCAAGCGACCGAAAGCGAGCCGCAGAAAACCAGAGAAGAGCCGCCGAACATCACTGAAACCGAAGGTCGCAGCTACGATTATCAGCGTCCCGACGCGGTTGCGGACGCGGAGAACGGCGGAGACGCGCAATCGCAAATCCAAAATCCAAAATCTAAAATCGGAAGAATGATTGTCTCGCCGATTGCCGCGCGAATGGCGGCGGAAAACGGCGTCGATTTGAAATCGGTAAACGGTTCGGGTCCCGGCGGTCGGATTATCAAACGCGACATCGAAGATGCGCTGAAAGGCATCAGTCAAAAAGCTGAATCCGGAAATCAGCCGCAGGAAATCGCTCCGAGTTTCGGTCAAATCGCCGAAATACAAAACGCTTCGCGCTTCCGCGAGGAAAATACTTCGCAGATGAGGCGCACAATCGCAAATCGTTTGGCGACTTCAATCGGACCGATTCCGACGTTTTATCTCACGGTCGAAATCGAGATGGACAAAACTCTAGAGCTTCGCAAGCATATAAATGCGAGCGTCAAGGAAGAGGAAAAAGTCAGCGTCAACGACATCGTCGTCAAAGTCGCTGCGATGGCTTCCGTAAAGCATCCGTTCGTCAATTCTTCGTATCAAGATAAAACGATTCGCTTTTACGAAGACGCAGATGTGGGCGTCGCCGTCGCCGTCGAGGACGGTTTGATTACGCCGATTGTGCGCAGTGCGAACCGCAAAGGCATCGGGCAGATTTCGCGTGAAATAAAGGAAATGGCGGCGCGCGCGCGCGCGCGAAAATTGCAGCCCGAAGAATATACGGGCGCGACTTTCTCGATTTCAAATTTGGGAATGTTCGGCATCGAGCAGTTCACAGCGATTATCAATCCGCCGGAAGCCGCGATTTTTGCGATTGGTTCAGCCGCGCCGAAAGCCGTCGTCAGAGACGGCGAAATTGTCGTCAGAAATATAATGAACGTAACAATGTCGTGCGACCATCGCGTGATTGACGGGGCGACGGGCGCGCGCTTTTTGCAGACGTTTAAAAAAATGCTGGAAAATCCCGTTCTGATGCTGATGTAAAAAACTGCAAATTCGGCTTTTTAAGAACGGCTTTGTCCGTTCTTTATTTTTTGTAACAAAACAAATTTTTGGAAAATCAATCTTCGCAAAAAAACGATTTCAATTCGCATCTCGCGCTATTCGGCGTCCAGCTTTTTTTCGGCACGTTTCCCGTCCTCGGAAAATATGTTCTGCAAACGATTCCGAGTTTTGCGATGGTCGCTTTTCGCATCGGCGGCGCTGCGCTCGCTTTCGTTGTTTTGCAGGCGTTTTCGGCAAACGGTTTGCGGCTTGAAAAGAAGTCGCATTATGCGTGGTTTGCTCTCTACAGTTTGCTCGGCGTCGTTCTCAATCAAATACTTTTTATCAACGGTCTTTCATTGACGACAGCGACGAACACTTCGCTACTCGCCGTTCTGATTCCGATTTTCGCACTTCTTGTCAGCATCGTTCTAACACTCGACAAACTTTCGGCGCGAAAAATTTTCGGCATAGTTTTGGCGGCGGCAGGAGTGGTTTATTTGATTGACCCGTCAAAGGCGAGTTTTTCGTCCGAGACGACTCGCGGCGATTTAATGATAATCGTCAACTGTTTTTTCTACGCCTGTTATATTGCCGTATCCAAAAATTTAATTCAAAAATACGGCGCGCTTAAATCGATGGCGTGGCTGTTTTTGTTCGGCTCGATTATCTCCGTTCCGATTGGAATTTATTCGATACGAACCGCTGATTTGGCAAGCGTTCCGAATTTAACGTGGCTGGCTATCGCGCAAATCATCGTCTTTCCGACGATTCTGGCTTATTATCTGAACGCTTTTGCTTTAACGCGGGTCGCGCCGAGCGTCGTCGCTATTTATATTTATCTTCAGCCGCTGATTGGTTTTACATCCGCCGTGATTTTTCTCGACGAACATTTCAGTATGCGAACCGTTTTCGCCGCCGTGCTTATTTTCAGCGGCTTATTTCTGGTAACGCGCCAGCCGAAAACAAATCCGGCTGACGTTACCTATCCGTAGTTTTTTACAAATCCGAAAAAGCGACGCGCCCGCCGACGATTGTTAATTTCACGTTTCCTTCGTCGTCAATTGCAACCAAATCCGCGCGTTTTCCCCGTTCAATCGAGCCGTAAACGCTCTCGATTCCAAGCATTTTCGCCGGAGTGAGACTCGCCATTTTTGAAATTTCCTCAATCGGTATTCCGACGGAACGCATCATTTTTACGGCGTCGAGAATTGTAATTACGCTGCCCGCAATGCTTCCGCGCTCGTTTTCGGTTTTGCCGCCGGCGACCGAAATTTTTTCGCCCCAAAGCTCGAAATCGCCGTCGCCCAAACCGGTCGGCGCAACCGAATCGCTGACGAGCGCGAGATTTTTCGCGCCCTTGTTTTTATACGCAAGGCGCAAAATCGGCGGCGCGACGTGAACGCCGTCGGCGATTATTTCGCACGAAACTTCGTCGTTCGTCAAAGCCCAGCCCGCAACGCCCAAATCTCTGTGATGCACGCTCGTCATCGCGTTAAAAAGATGCGTAACGTTTTTTGCCCCCGCCGCAAACGCCTTGTCGAGCGTTTCGACATCGGCTTTCGTATGTCCGATTGAAATCATCCAATTTTGTTTTTTAAGTTCCTTGATAAGCTGGATTCCGTTTTCAATCTCCGGCGCAAGCGTCGTCAAATGAATCGCGTCCGGCGTATTCAATTTCGGTATTTCATTTAATTCGTCCGCGTCTTTAAACGTCCGAAAAAATTCGGGACGCAGCGCGCCGCACATTTTTTCGTTGGCAAAAACGCCTTCGTAATGCACGCCCAAAACACGCGCCGCAGTTTGTCCGCTCTCCTGCGTTTGCATTAATTCGTCAATCGCATCAATCGCCTTTCGATAATTTTCCGCCGAATCCGGCACAAGCGTCGGAAGCCACGCTGTTACGCCTTTTTTCGCCAGAAATATGGAAACTTTACGCAAATCTTCAGCCGTCGCCGTATTAACGTCAACGCCGAGAGCGCCGTGATTATGCAAGTCAACGAATCCAGCGCAAAGCGTCAAGTTTTCAAGCTGAAGAATTTCGTCCGCTTTATAATTTTCATTTTTTTCGGAGATTTCGGAAAACAGCCCGTCATCAATCAACAGCGAAACGCTCGTCGCCTTTTTATCGGGCAAAACAGCTCGTGGATTTTTGATTAAAAGACTTTTCATAATTGAAATTTTTTCAGAATAATCTGAATGCTGCAAATAAAAAAAACTCGTGCCGCCTTTTCACAGCACGAGTTTAAATAGTTTTCAGAAAAAACGAAATTTCTAGAAGTAAAATTTCGCCGCAAGTTGAATCACACGCGGGTCGCGCGTCGGAGCAACGACCGCGCCGAAGCCGGTTGAGGTTACGTTTAAGTCGAGAAATCGGAAATTAGTCTTGTTCAAAACATTAAACGCTTCGGCGCGAAGCTGAAGACGCATACTTTCGCCGAAGCGTATGTTCTTCATCATCGTAAAATCAACGCGCGTCGTGCTGGGTCCGTTTATCACGCCGCGACCCGATGTGCCGATGTCATTCGGGAAAAGCACGACCGAAGTTGCCGCCGTGCTGAACGGTTGTATAACCGGCGGCGCTTGAAAGCAATTGGTGTTAAAAAATTGCTGCTGCGTGTGCGCGGCGCCTTCGTTCGGGTCGCAGATTATGTTCGGTCGCGGTCCGGTCGCCGACGGTCCGAGAAAACCGATTCCCGCCGGGTCGTAACCTGCCGAAGTTACTGTAAAAGGCAAGCCCGTGTTGTAACTGAAAATGCCGGAAACTTCCCAGCCGCCCAAAACTTTAGCGACAAACCCTTTCTGGTTTCGGTAAAACGGCAACTCGTAATTGTAGCTGACCGAGAGAATGTGCCGGCGGTCGAGCGCGGCGCGTCCGTAATCGCCTTTGGTGTCATACGGATTTTGCGGCGAGCTGGAGCGGTCGGTCTGACTGTCGGTTAAATTCTTCGAGAACGTATAAGCCAGATTCACCTGCGAAGCGCCGGAAAAACGCTGCTGCATCGAAAGCTGCATACTGTGGTAATTGGAGTTAAAGCGCGGCTGAATCATGTTGATTGCTCGATAGCCGCGGTAGGGGCGAAGCTGGTCTAAAATCAATGCGTCGGTAAATCTGGTCGTTCCGACCACATTCGGGTTGAGCGCGATGTCGGTTCCGTTGCGAAAAGCGTAGCCGTCCGGCTGACATTGAACGGTCGTCAACGCCGTCGCCTGTCCGATGTAATTGTTGCCCGCAGCGCATTGCGAATCGAGCGCCGCGCCCGGAGGCAGCAGATTGATGTCAACGATGCCGATTAGATTCGTTCCTTTCGAGCCGTAATAGCCGATTGTGAACAAAGTCTTTTTCGCCAATTGTTGCTGCACGTCCAAAGACCAGTGCTGCATATACGGCGTTTTCCAATCGCTTTGAATAGCTCTTAGAGAAGTTGCGCCCAAGGACGGCGCGCCAACTGTTCCGGCTTGCGGATTGTCGAGGCGCGTGTTGCTGA
>MWVV01000482.1_pt1 | contig 14465 bp, 7 predicted proteins | sample 1047281 | NCBI WGS metagenome assembly MWVV01 (sample SAMN06349986, study PRJNA376086) | soil metagenome | isolation source: PT-2 sample Antarctic (ecotone) soil | place: Antarctica | collected 2015-01-13 | reverse complement strand
TTTGCTTGCCGCCGCCAAAAACACGCCGCGCCAAGTTTTATTGGGAAGGCTGTCGCAGCGTCTCTGCGATAATCTCGCTTTATCCGAAACGGCAGCTCGTTGGGCAGTCAATTCATGGGCGTTCGCGTTCGGAATTGTTTCAAGCGACGAATTGAAAATTATCGAGATGCAAACGATCGGGCAAGCACCAACGGCGGCATCTGTCGTTCCAGCAACGGCGCAAAACCCAACTCAAAATAAAGTTCAACCGAATATAAAATCTAAATCGGCGAATGTAAATGCCGTTCAAAAAATCGTCATCGTTTCGGCGAACGGAAACGGCGATTTCGCCCGAATTGGAGAGGCGTTAAGAAATGTCGCGCCCGATTCGCGCTTAACGATTCGCCCCGGTTTGTATAATGAAAGCTTAATCGTTGATAAAAATGTGGAAATCATTGGCGACGGCGCGGTCGAAGATATTGTTATTGCAAGCGCAAACTCAAGCTGTATTCAGATGCAAACCGACAAAGCGATTGTGCGCGGTTTGACTTTGCAGGGACGCGGCGCGAAAACAGGCAGAGCGTTTTTCGCTGTTGACGTTCCACGCGGCGAATTAACTTTGGAAAACTGTGACATCAGTTCCGACACGCTTTCGTGCATGGCGATTCACGGCGCAAATGCGAATCCTTTTTTGAAAAATTGCAGCATTCACGACGGCGCGGATTCCGGCATTTATATTTTCGATAACGCCCGCGCCCGAATCGAAAACTGCGCCGTTTATCACAACGCAAATGCTAATTTAGCAATTAAGCAAGGTGCGAATCCGACGATAAAAAATTGCCGAATTTTTGAAGGCAATAACGGCGGCGTTGTCGTCTGGCAAAACGGCGCAGCAGGCGAAATCGAAAATTGCGAAATTTTCGGTCATCGCCTCGCAAACGTCGGCGTCAGCGATTCTGCCAATCCTATTTTTCGGAGCTGTAAAATCTTCGGCGGGCGCGATACCGGCATATTCGTTCACCAGGGCGGTTACGGCAAGTTTGAAGATTGTGCGGTTCACGACAATCAAAAAGCCGAAGTTGTGATTATTGAAAAAAGCAATTCGGCGTTGCGCCGCTGCGCAATTTACAACGGCACAAATTCGGGAGTTTTTATTGATAATAAAGCTCGCGCATCAATCGAAAGCTGTAATATTTATGACAACATAGAAGCGGGCGTGAGCGTTCATGGAGAAAGTCTTGCGACAGTTCATCGCTGCAACATTCACCGCAACGGAAAGGTCGCAATCAAAGTCAAAGGTAGAAGCGCAGTGAGTGTCGAAAGCTGCGATTTAAGAGGAAATCGGATTGCAACCTGGGAATCGGAAGCCGGCGTTGTCATCGAACGAAAGAATAATCGGGAATAAGTCAGGTGAAGTAAAAATTAGAGTTAATTCGGTATAATACAAAGTTATGCTGCTTGCATCGAGGTAAGTTGGAGAAATTTGTCGGAGATGTCAATATTGAATAGAATTAGAGAGCATTTCTTTTGGAGGAAATTATGTACGTGATTACAGGAGCCACCGGAAATACCGGCAACACTGCGGCGCGGAAACTGCTTGCCAAAGGTCAAAAGGTTCGAGTAATAAGCAGAAGCGCGGAAAACTTGCAGCCGCTCGAAGCCCTTGGTGCTGAACCGTTTGTTTGTGATTTGACGGACACCGATTCGTTAAACGAAGCCTTTGCCGGAGCGAGAGCGGTCTACGCAATGCTGCCGCCCGCAATGACCAGCGACGACTATCGCGCTCATCAAGACCGTATCTCCGACTCGATTGCCGCAGCGATTGAGAATGCGGGTGTGGAATATGCCGTTACGCTGAGCAGCTTTGGCGCGGACAAATCCGAAAAAACGGGACCTATCCTCGGAGGGCATTATCTTGAACAAAGATTTAACCAAATCAACGGGCTAAATGTTCTGCACTTGCGTCCCGGTTATTTTATGGAGAATACGCTGGGGCAAGCCGGTATTATCAAACAATTCGGAATGGCTGCCGGACCACTTCGCCCGGAATTAAAACTGCCGATGATAGCCACGCGCGACATCGGAGATGCCGCTGCCGAAAGCTTGCTCAAACTCGATTTCAGCGGTCAGCAAACACGCGAACTACTTGGTCAAAGAGATTTAAGTATGACGGAAGCGGCGGGAATAATCGGCAAAGCTATCGGCAAGCCTGACCTCGCCTACGTTCAATTGCCCGATGAGCAGGTTCGCCCGGCGTTAATTCAAATCGGTATGTCACCGAATGTCGCTGACCTTATTCTCGAAATGGCAGCCGCTCAAAATTCAGGGCATGTGGTTGCTCTGGAAGAACGCTCGGCGCAAAACACGACACCAACCTCTTATGAAACTTTCGTGGCGGAAGAATTTGTTCCGCTTTATCAAGGCGCGTCTGCACCTGCCCATTGAACACATTATTTTACGGGCAGCATAACAAATCATTGGACGTGAGGGCGAAACAGCGACTTTCTTTTCACGTTGCGTGGTTTCCCTTAGCTTGTGTGTTGTCAATTTCGCCCTTGTCAATTCTGACGCTAGTAAAAGCACGCAAATCACGACACAGCCGAAATGGAGAATCAATAAATGAATGACATCTTAAAACCCGGACAGGTAATTCAGTGCGAGCCTTCGGGAATGCCCTGTACCATCGAAGTTCTGCTCGGCGCGGGCGGGCAGGGCGAGGTTTATAAAGCGCAATTGGGCGGCGAAGATGTCGCGGTCAAATGGTTTTTTGAGTTTATGGCAACGCCCGCGCAGCGCGCTTCGATGGAACTGCTTATCAGAAAAGGCGCGCCGAGCGAGCATTTTCTTTACCCGATGGAGATTACGGCGGCGGCGGGCGTTCCGGGTTTTGGTTACATAATGCCGCTGCGTCCGAAGCGATTTAAAAACATAGTTGATTTGATGAAGCGGACAATCGAGCCGACTTTTCGCGCTCTGGCAACCGCTGGACTCAATCTTTCGCACAATTATTTGCAGCTTCATTCGCAGGGTTTGTGTTACCGCGATATTTCGTTCGGCAACGCATTTTTCGACCCGCTCAACGGCGACGTTTTGATTGCCGATAACGACAATGTTTCAGTTGACGGCGCGGCAGTTTTGGGTGTTCTCGGCACGCCGCGCTTTATGGCTCCTGAAATTGTGCGCGGCGAAGCGATGCCGAGTACAAACACCGATTTGTTTTCGCTCTCGGTTTTAATTTTTTATATGCTGATGGTCGCGCATCCGCTCGAAGGCAAAAAGGAAGCGGCGATAAAAGCCCTTGATTTGCCCGCGATGACGAAGCTCTACGGGAAAGAACCGCTTTTTATTTACGATCCGAACGACGATTCAAACCGACCTGTTCCCGGCATTCACGACAACGCGCTCGCTTTCTGGCGCATTTACCCTCAGTTTCTACGCGATATTTTCGTTCGCGCTTTTACGACAGGTTTACGCGACCCGGTCAACGGGCGCGTTCGTGAAAGCGAATGGCGCGGCGAGATGATTCGCCTGCGCGACGCGATTTTTTACTGCCCGCATTGTTCGATGGAAAATTTTTATGATTCAATCGCGTTGAAAGCAAACGGCGGAAATCCTGGATTATGCTGGGCTTGCGCCGCCGCGCTGCAATTGCCGCCACGCATCCGCATCGGCAAATCGGTTGTGATGTTAAATTACAACACCGAATTATTTTCGCATCACATTGACGACCGGCGAATGTTTGATTTTTCCGCGCCGATTGCCGCCGTTTCGACGCATCCGACGAACCCGAATGTTTGGGGTTTGAAAAATGTTTCACAAGACAGATGGGTTATCACCGCGGTTGACGGTTCTATCAAAGATGTCGAGCCGGGACGCAGCGTTTCCCTGACAATCGGAACTAAAATTCAATTCGGTAAGACTCAAGGTGAAATCAGATTATAAAGCTTATTCTTTAATCATTCTCAGACAATGCGTCAAAAAAGATGCTCGGTTTTCTCTGTGTCTTCTCTGCGCCTCTCTGTGGTAAAAGATTTTATAAAAACATTCATCAAAGAGTTCACAAAAAAATCACAAAGATGCACTGAGGATTTTATTGAACATCTCTTTTGTTTCACGACCCATTCTTTTATTATTCGTAAAGGCATAAATTGTAATCGGATGGCGATTTGTGCTTAGATATACAGCATTTATTGATGGTAAGGGACTTTTGAATGTCAATGAACAAAAAGGAAAAACTCGAAGATTTGTTTGGCGACAGACCGTACCAAACGCTTGTTCAAGAAATTAGGGATTTTGCTATTTTACATCTTGACCAGTACGGCAAAATCCTCAGTTGGAACAAAGGAGCTGAACTTATTTTCGGCTTTACGAAAGAGGAAATCATCGGTCAAAACTTCTCAATCATCTTCACGCCCGAAGACAGAGCGCAAAGTATCGACGAAAAAGAGTTAGATAAGGCTGTCGAAACGGGTCGGTCGGAAGACATCCGCTGGCACTTGCGAAAGAACGGCACGCGCGTTTTTACTAACGGTGTAACGACCGCTTTTCGGAGCGAATCGGGAAATCTACTCGGTTTTGCAAAGGTCGCGCGAGATACTACCCGGCGTACGCAGGCGGAAGAGTTGCTGCTGGAACGCGGGCGTCTCGCCGCTCTCAACGGAGACATCGGCAATGCGCTTACTGAAGAAGGAGATTTGCGCAGCGTTCTAAACCGCTGCACCGAAGCCTTAGTTAAAAATCTCGATGTTGCCTTCGCCCGCATCTGGACGTTTAATAACAGTGAAAATGTCTTGGAATTGCAGGCGAGCGCCGGAATGTACACGCATCTGGACGGAGCGCATTCACGAATACCGCTCGGGAAATTCAAAATAGGTATGATTGCTGAGGAGCGCATACCGCACCTGACGAATGAGGTTTTTAAAGACCCACGCGTTAGTGACAAAGAATGGGCAGAGCGCGAAGGTATGATGGCTTTTGCGGGCTATCCTTTGATTGTCGAAGAGCGGTTAGTTGGGGTGATGTGCGTTTTTGCCCGTCAGCCGTTAACGGATTTGACGCTTCAGGCAATGGCTTCGGTCTCCAATGGAATCGCTAACGGTATAGAACGCAAGCGGGTTGAAGAGGCATTGCTTGAAAGTGAGGAACAATATCGTATCGTTGCTGAAACGGCTTCGGACGTAATTATCAGTATTAACAAACAAAGCACTATTCTTTTCATCAACCGCGCGGCTGAAAGAATTTTTGGTCACAAAATTGAGCAGATGCTTGGTCAACCGCTCACAATGCTTATGCCGAAATATCTGCGCCATTTACACAAAGCCGGACTTGAGCGCTACTTGGAAACGGGAAAACGGCATCTCTCTTGGAAACATGTGGAAGTTTCCGGGCTTCACCGCGACGGTTACGAATTTCCGCTTGAACTTTCCTTTGGAGAATTTAAAAAAAACGATGAGCATATTTTTATTGGCATCGCTCGTGACATTTCAGAGCGCAAACAGGCGGAAGCCGAGCGTGAACAAATTTTACAACGCGAACAGGAAGCTCGCCATGTGGCAGAAGAAGCCAATCGTATCAAAGACGAATTTCTTGCCACGCTTTCTCATGAACTGCGCACTCCCTTAAACGCTATTCTCGGTTGGTCAAATCTTTTGCTCAACGGAAAACTTGATGAAGAAGCCTCTATCCGCGCTCTTAAAACCGTCGAGCGCAACGCCCGTTCGCAGTCGCAGTTAATTGACGATTTGCTGGATACCTCGCGCATTATCACCGGCAAATTAAGGCTTGAGGTTCGCCCGGTAGAGCTTTTAAATGTGATTGAAACGGCGGTTGAAGCGGTTCGACCCGCCGCTGATGCAAAAAACATTCGCTTGGAAATGCTGCTTGACACGGAAACCGGACCAATTTCGGGTGATGCCGATCGTTTGCAGCAAGTCTTCTGGAATTTGCTCGCAAATTCCGTTAAGTTTACGCCGAAAGGCGGGCGCGTGCAGGTGCGTCTGGAACGTGTAGATTCACACGTCGAAATCATTATCAGCGATACGGGAAAAGGTATTAATCCTGAATTTCTCCCCTACGTCTTTGACCGTTTTCGTCAGGCTGACCAAACTAGCACGAGAAGCGAAGGCGGGCTCGGACTCGGTCTTTCGATTGCCCGCCAAATTGTCGAAATGCACGGCGGAACCGTCCACGCAGAAAGCGAAGGCGAGGGTTTGGGAACAAGTTTTATTGTCCGGCTGTCACGGATAGCTACTGTTCCCCATAATGAAAAAGGAAAAAAAAAGCGGGTTCATCCTACCTTCGGCGGAGAGCTTCAATTCGATTGCGACCCGGAATTGAACGGCTTACGAATCTTAATAGTTGATGACGAGGCGGATTCACGACATTTGCTTCGCGTAGTGCTAGAGCAGTGCGGAGCAAAAGCAACCACCGTAGGTTCGGCTGCCGAGGCGCTCAAAGCTCTGGAAGACGCTTCTTATGATGTGTTAGTCAGCGACATCGGAATGCCTGTCGAAGACGGTTATATGTTGATTAATCAAGTGCGCTCGCTGCCGAAAGAAAAAGGCGGACGCATTCCGGCGATTGCGCTTACCGCATATGCGCGGGTTGAAGACCGCGTTCGGGCTTTAACGGCAGGATTTCAATTTCACGTTCCGAAGCCGGTTGAACCAATGGAATTAGCCGCAATTGTTTCCAGCCTCGCCGAAGGAATCGGAAAATTTTAACTTTATTTTTGATTTGTCAAAAACGAATGTTTTTTCGACAATTTTAATTGGTTCTATTTTATCTTCGCGCGGACTTTCCTTAAGGTTAATAAACAAGAATTGAGTGTATTAGGACTTCTCAAAATGCCGAAACACGCACGAAGTAAGTGTGTTTTCGCTCTTACTTCGTGCGTGTTTCGGCAAAAACTGAGAAAGTCCTATGTATGAAAAAAGGCTTCGTTTGATGTTTGGCAAAGCCTTTTTCTTTAATTTGAAAGATAATTAACGAACATAAACACTTGGTATCGGAATGTCCGTACTCAAACCAAACTGTTGTGCCGCAAAGCCTTCTGTTGAGCGTTGCAGATACCACGTGCCGTTAGATGGTCGAAACACGGCAATGTCGGTTTTTCCGTCACCATCGTAATCTGCCGGAACAGATCTATCCTCAACAGTCCCGAACTGCTCCGCGTAAAAAGAACCATCACTGCTGTTAAGGCGATACCAAAATCCGTTTGACGGTCGCCAAACAGCAATATCGGCTTTCCCGTCGCCATCATAATCAGCCGGAACGAGTCTATCGGTCGGCAGTCCAAAACGCTCAACTCTCATTGCACCATTTGAACTTTGTAAAATAAACCAGGTGTTGACCTCAGTGCTGCCAGGAAAATTATTGGTTCGAAAGACCGCTAAATCTGCTTTTCCGTCGCCATCGTAATCTGTCGGAACTCTTCTGTCGGCGTTAGTTCCCCATTGTTTAATGACTCCCGAATCGGTCGAACTTTGCAGAATATGGAAATCGCCCGGCGTCGGGATGGCATCGCTATTACGATAAAACGCTAAATCGGTTTTACCGTCTCCGTCGTAATCAGCAGGTACCGGGGAATCGAAGATAAAACCTCCACTTATCCCCCATTGTCTGGCACGAGAAGTATTATCCGAGCTTCTGAGAATATACCAAGTGTTGTTAAAACTTGTTCCAAAGATACCACCACGATAAACTGCCAAATCAGTTTTCCCGTCGCCATCGTAATCGCCCGGCACGAGCCTATCAGTTGCTAATCCCCATTGAATAGACGAATATCCGCCCGAACTTTTCATGATATACCAGTAACCATTCGACGGACGAAAGACCGATATGTCTGCTTTTCCGTCACCGTCGAAATCAAATGGTGTGTTGAGCGATATGGCAGGGTCACCCAGATAACGAGCAAGTGCAAAGTCTGAGCCAGAGATTCCGTCTCCTCCTTGGATATAAGTGATGGTTCCGGCAGCCACAATCTTTCCATCTGGTTGAATTGCTACTGCACGAGCTTCGCTAATTCCGTTACCAATCAGAGTAGTAACTTTACCGCCTGAGCCGAAACTTGAATCAAGTGAGCCATTCGTATTGTAACGTGCTAGTGCAAACCCGCTGCCACCAACAGCAACAATCTTACCATTTGATTGAATAGCGACTGCATAAATACTACTTGAGCTACCAACCGGAGTTATAACTTTGCCGCCTGTCCCAAACGAGCTATCAAGCGAACCATCTGTGTTGTAGCGGGTAAGGGCAAAGTCATTGCTGCTGCCGCTGAAGGTAAAACCGGCGGCAACAACTCTGCCGTCTGATTGAACTGCTACCGCATAAGCTCTGTCCTCTTTGCTACCAATTGAAGTTGTTACCCTTCCACCCGTGCCAAATGAGTTGTCAAGAGTTCCGTCTGTGTTGTAACGAACTAGGGCAAAATCGCGGTCTGATAAACCACTGTAACCGGCGGCAACAACCTTGCCATCCGCTTGAATCGCCATTGAGTAAGCAATATTGGGCAAACCACTAATGTCCGTTACAACCTTCCCGCCTGTTCCAAATGTACTGTCAAGCGAACCGTCCGGATTGTACCGAACAACGGCAAAGTCAACACTTGGATAAGGACCGCTTGCACCAGCGGCAATAATCCTGCCGTCTGATAGAATAGCTACCGCATGAGCGATGTCAGCTGAACCACTAATGGTAGTTACAACTATTCCACCATTCGTACCGAATGAAGTATCAAGTGAGCCATCCGTGTTGTAGCGAATAAGGGCAAAATCGGCATTACCAGCAATAATCCAACCGGCAATAACAATCTTTCCATCTGATTGAATAGCTACGGCGTTAAAACTAGTATCAGTTGGAGTAGTAACTTTCCCGCCCAGACCAAATAAAGTATCAAGTGAGCCGTCTTTATTGTAGCGGACAAGGGTTCTTTCTCCTGCGACAACAATCTTACCGTCTGATTGAATCGCCATTGCATAGGCTCGACTATGACGACCGCCAACAGAATTGCTGAATGAAGTAATAACTTTGCCTCCATTACCAAATGAAGGGTCAAGGTCACCGGGTGCAGCAACAACAATGATTACTGCCATTAAAAATAGGAGACAAAGCACGCTTACTCTAATAAAAAAATTGTAGAACATTTGATACTCCTTTTATCAGACAAGTCAAGGTGATGTTAAACGGAACAGCTCTTTAGCCCATCTTTATTGAAAGCCGTAATACATTCTATAGCAAGCAGAAGTCCTTAGCAATAGATTTCTTTTTCATTGAATTGTATCTAAAGACGAAACGGACAAATATCAGTGACTTAATTAGCTGATTTTGATTCACATAAAATTGCACTTGAAAATACAATCTCAAAAACTAAAAAGTCTTTAGTTCTTGAACAACTAAAGACTTTAATATTGATAACTGATTAAGCGAGGATAAAATGAGTTTGACGATCTGGAAATCAAGTAAAACCATTTACCAGAGGCGTTGTGCTAAAAGCCACGGCAGCAACTCTTTTTCGGCGAGCGCATTTATCCACACGTTGTGACCGACGCCGGCGTATTCGCTGTATTTTACGTTTCCTTCGTTTGCTTCTATCGCTTTTACAATTTGGCGCGATTCGCTGACGGGAACAATTCGGTCGTCCGCGCCGTGAAAAAGCCACGCCGGAGTTTTGCCGATTTTTTCAGCAATCGAAGCGAAGCGCTCGCCTTTTGTAATCGGACTGCCGCCGCAAATTGAAACGAGCGCGGCAAACTTTTCAGCGTGATGCGCGGCTAAATGCCAGACACCATAACCGCCCATTGAAACGCCGATTAAATAAATACGGCTCGCGCCCGCGCCGAATTCTTCAACGGTTTGCGCGAGCGATTGCATTACCATTTCATCCATCACAGGGTCTGACCAGTATCTTCCCAAACGGCAATGCGGCAGTAAAATAATAGCCGGAACTTGCCCTAAATAATGACGGACGAGCGCGCCGCCCGTGCCTTCGGTCGGAACGAATCCGCCGCTGCCGCGCTGACCGATGCCGTGCAGGAAAACTATTACGGGTAAGTTTTGTTCGTTCGGAAACTTTGCCGGAACATAAATTTGATAATCGTAGTTTTCGTAACCGACCTGAACAATTCGATTCTGTATCGCGCCGCCGCTTGCAGTTCCGCCGGACGAAAACATTCCGCCCAGCAGTGATAATAATTCGTTACGCATATTTAATTTTAACGCTTTGAATACTTCTTTTTGCCTTTACGTTCTTGCTTTTTGTCCTTCTTAAAACCTTTGTCTTTACCTTTGGTTGGTCTGTCACGGCGTGGTTTGTCTTCAGAAATTTCGTGCGGCGCAGCCAAACGAATATTTGCCTTTTGGCTGCGAATACGGGTGTTGCCCATTCCTTTTACAACTTGCTGAACGTATTCTGACGGAACATCAACCAACGTAAAACGGTCGTAAACATCAATCGCGCCGATTGCTTTACCGGGAACATTGCCTTCATTGGCAATCGCGCCGACAATATCCGCCGGACCAATTCGATGGTTTCGTCCAACGTCAAAAAACAAGCGCACCATTCCGTCTTCCTGAAATGAAAGCTGTTCCGGTTTTGGCTCGACCGCAACCTCAAGCGGTTTATCGCCCGCGCCTAGAAATGCGGCGGCGGCGGCAATTTCGGCAATATCGCAGCCGCTTTCCTCAGCGAGTTCTTCGACGATGGACAGATACAAATCCAGTTCTTCGTCAACGAGAGTTTTAAGAATGCGCTCTTTAAATAAAGCCATCCGGCGCGATGCCACGTCTGCCTGCGTCGGAATTTTCATTGGCTCAATTTTTTGCTTGGTGTATTGTTCGATGTCGCGTTTCATTCGCTGCTGGCGCGGCGTAACGAACAGCACCGTTCTGCCGTCGCGCCCGGCGCGTCCGGTGCGACCGATGCGGTGAACGTAAGATTCCGTGTCGTTAGGCATATCGTAATTGATTACGGAAGCAATGCGCTCAACATCAAGACCGCGCGCCGCCACATCCGTAGCGACGACAATTTCAACTTGCCCGTTTCGCAAACGCTTAATAAGCGCTTCACGCTGCGATTGGCTTAAATCGCCGTGCATAGCTTCCGCCGCATAACCGCGTGCCTGGAGTTTGACGGTTAAATCAGCCGCTCCGACTTTTGTGCGGTGAAAAATCAGCACGGCTTCGCCTGAATTTGCTTCTACTTCTAAAAGGCGAGTCAGAGCATCCGTTTTTTGACCTTCGGAAACATTGACGTAAAACTGCTTGACGGTTGGAACGGTCATCGTTTTGCGCTCAACTTCAATGTTTTCGGGTTCTTTAAGATAACGTTCGGCAATCCGGCGCACTTCACGCGGCATTGTTGCCGAAAACAAAGCCGTCTGACGGTCTTCAGGCGTGTGCGAGAGAATCCATTCAACGTCTTCCTGAAAACCCATCCGCAACATCTCGTCGGCTTCGTCAAGCGTGACGATTTTTAGATTTGAAATATCAATCGTTTCGCGCCGCATATGATCCATTACGCGACCGGGAGTACCAACGATAACCTGCACGCCGCTTCGCAAATGCCTGATTTGCTGCGAGATGGATTGACCGCCGTAAATCGGCAGGACACGGACGCTTCCCAAATATTTTGAATAAGTATGAAACGCTTCGGCAACCTGAATCGCCAACTCGCGCGTCGGCGTTAAAACAAGCGCCTGCACGTCTTTGCTTTTGACGTTAATTTTCTCAAGCATCGGCAGCGCGAACGCCGCTGTTTTTCCCGTTCCGGTTTGCGCCTGCCCGACAATATCCTTGCCTTCGAGCAGCAGCGGAATTGTTTTTAGCTGAATCGGCGACGGCGTTTCGTAACCGACATCGTTGATTGCTTTTAATAATTCTCCGCTCAAACCGAATTGTTTAAATGAAGTTTCCTCTGTTTCCGCCTGTGTTTCCATTAAATAATTTTCCCCGATTTTTAATAAGATTTAACGGTTAATTAGATGTCGCTTTTTTAATACCGAATCTATGCCTTGCATCTGTAGCAACGCGGATAATTTTTAATAACTATATCTGAAATCAACAACTTTCTTAAATTCGCTCGAAAACAAAATATCGTCTTACTCGCTTTAAAGAAGTTGGGGTTAGAATAAATTTATGGCAAAACGACTTCAAATGAAGCCGGATGCAAACTAGAGTTGATTTTTATCGGTAATCTTGGCGCAAGATTTTGACAAATCTGATATGAAATCGGTAAAACCGCGAAAAATGCAGGCAATAAGCGCGGTATTAAATGTTTTATCTTTTATATTAACCGCGACTGCATTGCTTGCAACAATGTGGATCGTTGTGCCTGCGCCTTTTTACAATGTTTGGCTTCTTTCCGTTTTGGCGAGTGAATGGAGTTTACTTTTCGGCACGCTGGCGCTTTTCGGCATCGTCGCGGGTTTTGCCGCGCGTGCGGTTGGCAGTAAATTTCGTTTTGTTTCGGTTGCAATCGGCGGTTTTGCTGTTCTTTTATCGCTTTATCCGTCTTTCAGCGCATATTCAGCCGCGCAAAAACAAGGCGTTTCCCTTTCGCTGCGACAGTATTTAGCGGGTTTTCCAAATTTAAGGAATAAGGATTCCGCGGAAACAAATGCGCTTGAATATACGACTCATACATTTGGGAATGCAGACGGAAACGAATTGCGGCTCGACGCATATCTGCCGCCGGATAATGTTGAAAGCATCGGCGCGGGAATAATCGTCGTTCACGGCGGTTCGTGGAACGCGGGTGAGAGAAATGATTTTCCACAATGGAACGAATGGCTCGCGCAGCAGGGTTTTGCGGTTTTCGATATTGATTACCGGCTCGCGCCGCAGCCGAATTACGCCGCGGCAACCGGGGACGTTAAATGCGCCGTAAATTGGGTGAAGCGGCATTCTTCGGAGTTTGGAATTTCGCCGGACAGAATCGCGCTTTTAGGTCGCTCGGCGGGCGGACATCTGGCACTGCTCGCGGCATATTCCGCCGGTGACGCGCGGCTTCCTTCAAGCTGTCAAAATTTCGGCAATAATTTTGATAATTTCCCGAACGAAAAGGTGCGGGCGGTCGTGTCGTTTTACGCGCCGATTGATTTATTGTGGAGTTACGACCATCCGGCAAACCGTTTTGTCATTGACGGTCCCGCGACGCTTCGCCGATTTTTAGGCGGAAATCCACACGAATCCGAAGAAATGCGCCAACGTTTTCTGCTCGCCTCGCCCGTTAATCACGTTAATCCGCTCGCGCCGCCAACACTCGTCGTTCACGGTGGACAAGACCAACTCGTGCGCGATAAAAACGCCGAATTGCTCAACGCGAAATTAACGGAAACACAAGTTCAGCATAAACTAGTGTCCATTCCTTACGCGCAGCACGGTTTCGATTACAATTTCAACGGCTGGAGTTCGCAAATCGTTCAAACCGTAATGATTGATTTTCTGCGGGAAAATACTAAAGAGCGATGAATAGAATTAAATTGGTGTTTATCCGTAGTTTAAAAATCTCAATTTTTATTTATGATGAACAACTCACAGCGACGCGCTCGCTTCCCGCAGCGGGCGGTTCGGCAAAGCGTTCCTTTTCCGTTTGCTCGTCAAACGGTTTTTGCAAAACTTCGAGCAAAGTGTTTACTTCCGAGTAATCACCTGCCTGCGCTTTTTCAATCGCCGATTGGGCGATATGATTGCGTAGAACGAATTTTGGATTAACGCGCATCATTCTTCCGCGCCGTTTTGTCTCTATACTGTTTTCTTTTGCCAAACGAGCCAGATAAATTTTCGCCCAATTATCAAAACTTTGCGGGTCGGCGAACATTCCCTGAAGCAAATCGTTTTTCTCATTCGCGTCGGTTTTGAAATCTCCCAAACGACGGAAAAAGCGCGTGTAATCAACATTGCTCAATTGCAAAATCTCCAATAAAGCGGAGATTAACTCAGTGTCTTCAATCTCTTCCTTTTCAAGTCCTAATTTGCCGCGCATAAGCTCAACCAGACGTTCGGTAAAAATCGTTTGATACTTGCCCAAAACCGCTTCCGCTTCTTCGACTTCGACGAGCGGAATTAATGTCTGCGCCATTTTATAAAGATTCCAGAGCGCGACATTAGGCTGCTGGTCAAAGGCATAACGCCCGCCGTAATCCGAATGATTACAAATGAAACCGGCGTCGAATTCGTCAAGAAAACCGAATGGACCGTAATCAATCGTCAAGCCGATGATTGACATATTGTCCGTATTCATTACGCCGTGCGCGAAACCGACGGCTTGCCATTGCGCGATGAGTTTTGCGGTTCGCTTAACGACTTCGCGCAAAAATTCGAGATATTTGTTTTCTGCGTCGCTAAACTGCGGGTAAAATTCTCGAATTACATAATCGGCAAGCTCGCGCACTTGCTCGTATTGCCCGCGATAATAAAAAAGCTCGAACGAGCCGAAACGAACGTGCGTCGGCGCGAGACGAGTTAAAACGGCGGCGGTTTCAACC
>MWVV01000481.1_pt1 | contig 14473 bp, 12 predicted proteins | sample 1047281 | NCBI WGS metagenome assembly MWVV01 (sample SAMN06349986, study PRJNA376086) | soil metagenome | isolation source: PT-2 sample Antarctic (ecotone) soil | place: Antarctica | collected 2015-01-13 | reverse complement strand
AGGTAGGCCAGGCATTAGTAATTAATTTAATTTTTTTGAGTTAACAGCTTCAACCTTCAACCTTCAACCTTCAACCTTCAACTTTCAACATTCAACTTTCAACTCCAAACCCCAACTCCCCAAACCCCAACTCCGAACTCCGAACTCCAAACTCCCAACTCCAAACTCCAAACTCCAAACTCCAAACTCCAAACTCCAAACTCCAAACTCCCTTCGCCTCAAAAATACATCATACCCTAAACAAAACGATTGTTTTAAGGTTAAAGGAAGTTTCAAGTTTTCAACACTTGTTCACACAGAAATATTCTAATTGTATCTGATGCTATTACTTTGCAAAAATTTCGTACATGCGTAACAGGAGCGGATGGTGGATGATTATAATAATAATGCTTTTGCTCGATTTGTATGTTTTCCAGGTTATTAAAGCACTGTCTTCAGGGTCAACGGAAAAAACAAAACTTACTATATATTCAATTTATTGGGTAGTCTCTCTTGCCGCGGTTGCTCTAATGGTACTGATGCCTTATTTGAATTACGAAAGCTGGCCGAAAAATGTTCGTGCATATGTTTTTGCGACTATCGTGGGATTGTTCTTTGCAAAACTGGTAGCTGCGATCTTCTTTCTTTTGGATGATATACGACGGGTCTTAATGTGGATAATGGGAAAGGTATTTCCGGGGTTTGGTGTAAGGTTCGTAGATGAGAGCGGGCTTATCAGTCGCTCTGCTTTCTTAAGTTGGTTAGGTGTTGGCGTTGGCGGAACTCTTTTCGGAACCCTTGTTTTTGGATTCAGTAATAAATATAATTACCATGTAAAAAGGATAAGACTGAAGTACGACAACTTACCCCATTCGTTTAAAGGACTGAAGGTGATACAGGTAAGCGATATTCACTCCGGTAGTTTTACAGATAAAGCGGCAGTGCAAAAGGGCGTAAACCTGGTATTAAAAGAAAATCCGGATCTTATTTTATTTACCGGTGACCTTGTAAACGACCGGTCAACAGAGATGCATGATTATATGGAGGTGTTCAAACAGTTTAGAGCCCCATTAGGAGTTTATAGTACACTCGGAAATCATGATTACGGCGACTACGTGAGTTGGGACTCAGCCGAAGCAAAAAGACAAAACCTCGAAGATTTAAAATCAATTCACCAGCAATTAGGTTGGCGGTTATTGATGAATGAACACGTTCCTATTGCAAGAAACGGTGAAGCAATCGGGCTGATAGGAATTGAGAACTGGAGCTCAAAAGCACGGTTCCCTAAATATGGCAAATTAAATGTGGCTTATTCAGGTGCTGAGAAATATCCCTTTAAAATTTTGATGAGTCACGACCCAAGCCATTGGGATTCAGAAGTTCGCCCTAAATATCCTAATATTGATCTTATGTTATCAGGTCACACACATGGTATGCAGTTTGGCTTTGAAACACCATTTCTTAAATGGAGCCCCGTGCAATGGGTGTACAAACAATGGGCAGGTTTGTACGAAGAAGGAAAGCAGAAGTTGTATGTCAACAGGGGATTTGGTTTTATCGGCTATCCGGGCAGAGTAGGTATTTTGCCGGAGATTACAGTTATAGAATTGGCTTAATAAGTCCTCGGCTTAGTAAGTCATCGATCTGTTCCTGATTTGCACTTATAATATTTGCACTTATAATAATTACCCGGTTTTTTGCGTTTGTTCCAATCGTTCTGTTATTGATGATCTCCGGGGATATAATAAAGTGTATCGTGATAAACAAGGGGGCATATTTTTACACGGTAAATAAAACAAATGGCAAAAAGAAAATGCATCAATGATTGTAGCAGATGAAGTGGTTATGAGTAAAATTTATGATCTGCGTGAACAAAAGGTAATGCTGGGCAGGGACCTGGCAGAGTTATACGGGGTGCAAGCCATCAGGTTAAGAGAACAGGTAAAACGCAATATAGGACGCTTCCCTTCTAACTTCATGTTTCGGCTAAAGAACGAAGAAGTTGAAACTATGGTATCGCAAAATGCGATACCATCCAAACAACACTTGGGTGGCACTTTACCCTATGCTTTTACAGAGCACGGTGTACTAATGCTGGCAGGTGTTTTAAAAAGTGAGAAAGCAATGCAGCTAAGCATAAGAGTGATTGAAATCTTTGTGTAAATGCGTGAAATGTTATCTGTACACAAAGATGTTTTATTGCAGCTTGAAAAGATGGAAAAGAAGCTAACGGAGCATGATGAAGATATACAACTGATTTTTAAATACCTGAAACAGTTGCTTAGCGAGCCAAACGAAAGAACCGTAATTTAGGGCTTCGTTAAGAAGAAATAGTAATTCTACAGCACACTACTACTTTCAGGCAAGTTACATACATAATACAATCCGCACTTTTAAGTTTAGAAAACTTTAGCATTAAGCCTTAAAAGTCTTTTCTCCTTTGGCATGCTACTTGAATATTTCAGGCAAAACATATAACATGAAAAAAATAATCCTATCCCTAACTTTTCTACTAACCCTTGCTGCTGCAAGCAATGCCCAGGCATTTAGATTGGGCGCAAAAGCAGGAGCAAACCTTACCAAAATTTCCGGTCAATCATTTAATGAAGAATTTGATCTTGGTTATCACTTGGGTGGCTTTGCTGAAATAGATTTTTCAAAAAAATTAGGTATTCAGCCGGAGGTATTATTTAACCAGATAAACGCAAAGCGATCTTCAGGTTTCAATTCAATTTATACAAACCTTTCAGATCCTGCTGCTACAGCAGATATTAAACTGAATTACTTATCTATTCCTATTTTACTTCGCTATAATGTTGGTAAAATGCTTACGCTTAATGTAGGTCCTCAATTTGGAATTTTAGTGGATAAACACGAAACTCTTTTAAAGAACGGACAGGAAGCTTTTAAGAACGGCGATTTTGGAATGGTGGGCGGAGCAACTATAAACTTAAAAGCATTACGTGTTTATGGCCGTTATAATATTGGGCTTAGAAATATTAATGATATAGATAACCGTGACGAATGGAAGAACCAGCAACTTCAATTAGGCATCGGATTGAAATTATAATTCAATTGTATTAGGATATATATTTGCGCGCATTGCCCTTTTCGGCAATGCTTTTTTATGCCACTTTGGTACTTAAACTTATTATAAATCGTGTGGCACTAATATTGAACAATTAGTAGTTCTATTAATAACAAAACTGAATAGAGGCGAGCGGTGACAGTTTGTCTTCTAAATATTGATTATGATTGGAAATGACTATTTCTTAAAATCTGAAGACGATACTGATTTTATCCCCATAATTCCCCTTAATGAATCTGAAAACGAGAGTGATAAAATAACGGATGTTCCTGATGATCTGCCTGTGCTTCCGCTAAGAAACACTGTCTTATTTCCGGGTGTTGTTTTGCCAATAACTGTGGGACGTGATAAAAGCATAAAAGCAGTAAACGATGCATATAAAACAAATAAACTGATCGGTGTTTTAGCTCAAACTGACAGCAGTGTTGAAGAGCCTGAAGTTAAAGACCTGTGTAAAGTTGGAACGATTGCCAGGATCGTTAAGCTTATCAAAATGCCTGATGGAGGAACTACAATCATCATCCAGGGAAAGAAGCGATTTGAAATCGACGACATAACAACGGATGATCCATACTTTAAAGCAAACGTGCGTTTACTGGAAGAAGACATTATACCCGCCGACGAAGATTTTGCAGCATATGTTAGTAACATTAAAGATTTGGCAGGGCAAATCGTTTCCATGTCGCCTAACATTCCAACCGAAGCTTCCATAATTCTCAAGAATATTGAAAACCCTTCGTTTCTCATAAATTTCGTAAGCAGTAATTTAAACAGCGAGATAGGCGAAAAGCAGCGACTCCTTGAAATTAATGATGTAAAGGCAAGGGCCGCAGAACTGATGCAGATATTGCAGAAGGAACTTCAATTTGCTGAACTTAAAAATAAGGTTACAAATAAAACCCGTACCGAACTTGATAAGCAGCAACGTGAATACTTTTTGCAGCAACAACTGAAAAGTATTAAGGAAGAACTTGGCGGCGACCTGAACGATCGCGAGCTGGCCGAACTAAAGAAAAAAGGCGAAAACAAAAAGTGGCCGGAAGCCGCTAAGACCCTTTTTAAAAACAATATTGAAAAGTTGGAGAGAATGCATCCCAGCACGCCCGATTATTCCATTGTGTATAATCATCTTGATTTAATGCTCGATCTTCCGTGGGAGGAATATACCAAAGACAGTTACGATCTTAAAAAGGCAAAAGAGGTTTTAGATAACGATCATTATGGAATGAGCAAAATCAAAGAAAGGATTTTAGAATACCTGGCAGTTCTTAAGCTAAAAGGCGATATGAAAAGTCCCATCCTTTGTTTTATCGGCCCTCCCGGTATTGGTAAAACATCTCTGGGAAGAAGTATCGCTCATGCAATCAACCGTAAATATGTTCGGTTAAGCCTTGGAGGATTGCATGATGAAAGCGAACTGCGCGGTCATCGTAAAACATATATTGGCGCCATGCCAGGTCGTATCATTCAAAATATACGCAAGATAAAAAGTAGTAATCCTGTTATGATTCTTGATGAGATTGATAAGATCGGAAGTGATCATCGCGGCGATCCGAGCAGTGCTTTGTTGGAAATATTAGATCCCGAGCAAAACCATACTTTCTACGATAATTACCTTGAGCTTGAATACGATCTTAGTAAAGTATTGTTTATAGCAACTGCTAACAACATTAATCAAATTCAACCGGCATTGCGAGACAGGTTAGAGATCATTGATTTAAGTGGTTATGCAATTGAAGAAAAAGCGGAAATAGCGAAGCGTCACCTTTTGCCAAAACAATTTGACGCGCATGGTTTAAAAAATGGTGTATTTAAAATTAATGATAAGGTTCTTGAAAAGATAATTGAAAGCTATACACGTGAGAGCGGCGTTCGTGAACTTGATCGTCAGCTTGCTTCTATCATGCGTAACCAGGCAAGGGAAATGGCTACGAGAGGTAAGGTAAAACCAACCCTTAATATTGCAGATGTGGAGACCATTTTAGGAACTGCGAAGTACAGCAACGAGATATACAAGACGGTGAATATGGCTGGCGTTGCTGTTGGTCTTGCATGGACTTATGTTGGCGGTGATATTTTATTCATCGAAGCTATCCTGGGTGACGGAAAACCTGATCTTAAGCTTACCGGAAATCTTGGAAATGTAATGAAGGAAAGTGCTTCTACTGCCTTAAGTTATTTACAGGCAAACGCCAGGAAGTATAATATTGATCCCGAACTTTTTAATAAAAAAACTATACATATTCACGTACCTGAAGGGGCGGTTCCTAAAGATGGTCCGAGTGCCGGTATAACCATGCTTACATCTTTAGCCAGTGCATTTACCAGCAGAAAAGTGAAACCTTATTTGGCAATGACAGGCGAAATAACACTTCGCGGAACAGTATTACCTGTAGGTGGAATTAAAGAAAAAGTTTTAGCCGCAAAGCGTTCAGGGTTAAAAGAAATAATAATGTGCTGGCAAAATGAAAAGGACGTAAATGAGATTGAAAGAGAGTTTATAAAAGGCATGAATTTTCATTATGTAAAAAACATGCAGCAGGTGCTTGATCTGGCATTAGTGTAGAACCATGATTTATTGGATTTGAATGATTAGGATAAAGTCAGAACCAGGATTTATTGGATTTGAGGGATTAGGTGGAAATATTTTAAAACTACGATTTAATGGATTTTGCGTCATTAGAATAATTAGGTAAAAGATCAATTCAATGAATAATATTTATGAGAAGGCACCTGACTATAACTACAGAGAATTCCTCCAGTAGCTTCCTGGAGCAATTAAAAAAAACTTCTTCTATACTTCCCACAAATTCCATAAATCCCAAAAATCCCGGTTCAGACATTGGCTGGCAAAACCGTTCTGCTGAACATCAGAAAAAATACAAGCAATTTTTGCAGCGTGCCGATAAGAAACAGGTGTTAAAGAACCTGCCCAACTTGCATGATGAAGCTTTCTCAAAAATTGATTGCTTGCAATGTGGCAACTGCTGTAAAAACTACTCTCCGCGTTTTAAAACAACAGACATCAAACGAATAAGCAAGCTCCTTAAAATGAAGGAAGGAGCCTTTATTGAAGAGTACTTGCGCCTTGATACCGATGGAGATTATGTAACCAAAACTGCTCCTTGTCCTTTTTTAGGTGCAGATAATTATTGCAGTATTTACGAAGGGCGTCCCGGTGATTGTGCACGTTACCCTTATACTAATGAGGATGTCTTATTAAAAAGACCACAGCTAACACAAAAAAATTCCACCGTTTGCCCTGCTGTTCACTTTGTGCTTGAAAAGCTTATTGCAGTTAAATAAGTTCTGCGCTTATAAGAGTTAGACTTTTCACGTAAAGCCGCAAAGGAGCTAAGGCGCAAAGTTTTTTAAGTCATGGTGAAGTAAAGCTGGAATATTTTTTCTTTGCTTTCTTTCCGTGTGTATTCCTTTGCATTTTAGCGTGGAAATTGTTTAAAATAAAAACATTACTCTTCTTGAAGAGACCCACAGTTAACACAAAAAAATTCTACTGTTTGTCCTGCCATACACTCTGTGCTTGAAAAGCTTATTGCAGTTAAATAAGTTATAGTTTATAAGAGTTAGTACTTTTCACGCAAAGCCGCAAAGGAGCTAAGGCGCCAAGTTTTTTAAACCCTGGTGAAGGAATGCAGTAATGTATATTCTTTCGACTTTATGATGTGTTCCTTAGCCTTCTTTGCGTGAGTATTCCTTTGCGTCTTAGCGCGAAAATTGCTTAAAATAATAACATTGCTCTTCAGGTAGAACATCTTAATTAGCCTCTTTGTATTTTTGGTTATTCTTTGCCATACAGAAAAAGGATTATTCAAATTAACTTCAAGGCTTATGGCACATTTACCAAGTTTTATACAAGACCTTGCATTAATACTTTGCTGTGCTGCTGTAACCACACTTCTTTTTAAATGGTTAAAACAGCCTGTTGTGCTTGGGTACATCATAACAGGTTTATTGGTAAGTCCAAAATTTTCTTTGTTTCCTACGGTCAGCGATCTTGAGGGCATACGCATTTGGGCCGACATTGGGGTAATATTTTTATTATTCAGTTTAGGGTTAGAGTTCAGCTTTAAGAAGCTCGCCAAAATAGGCGGCAACTCTTCCATCACGGGTATCTTCGAAGTTTTATGTATGCTTGCCATTGGCTTTCTTACAGGTCGCTTAATGGGTTGGTCTACGATGGATAGTATTTTTCTTGGCGGCATTATATCTATCTCTTCCACAACCATCATCATAAGAGCATTTGATGAATTAAAGGTTAAGAACCGCAAATTTGCAGGCTCGGTATTGGGGGTTTTGGTAATTGAAGACCTGGTGGCTGTAATGTTACTGGTAGTTCTTTCAACGTTATCTGTTCGTAAGCAGGTAGAGGGTACAGAACTTATAATGGCTTTGCTAAAACTTGTTTTCTTTTTATGCTTATGGTTTCTATCCGGAATATTTCTTTTGCCCAGCCTGTTAAAAGCCGGAAGAAGATTTTTGAGTGATGAAACTATGCTGCTTGTTTCTGTAGGACTATGTTTTTTAATGGTAGTGCTTGCAACTAGAGTTGGCTTTTCGGCCGCTTTAGGCGCTTTCATAATGGGTTCTATATTTTCGGAAACAACGCAGGCAGAAAAGATTGAAACGCTGGTAGGATCTGTAAAAAATTTGTTTGGCGCTGTATTCTTTGTATCTGTAGGTATGCTGATCGATCTGGATGTTTTAGTGCAATATGCTGCTCCGGTAATCATTTTAACCTTAGTAGTAATAGTTGGCAAAACACTTTTTGTAACGGCAGGTTCTTTGCTTGCAGGTCTTCCCCTAAAACAATCTATACAATCAGGTATGAGTATGTCGCAGATCGGCGAGTTCTCTTTTATTATTGCAACACTTGGCCTTTCATTGGGCGTAATCAGTAGTTATTTATATCCCATTGCTGTTGGCGTTTCTGTTATCACAACTTTTACAACTCCATATATGATTCGCTTTGCAGACCCCTTTTATGCAAACCTGGAAAAGCAATTGCCGGAAAGATGGAAAGCAAACCTTAACAGGTATAGCAGCGGAGTACAAACCATACAGGCAGAAAGCGACTGGAAAATTGTATTACAATCATACATGGCTTTAATAATAACCAATTCAGTAGTTATTGTTGCAATGATCGTATTAGCCACACAATTCTTATCTCCTTTTATTTCAGCTAATTTTCAAAGCAAAGTGTTTGGAGATGTTATTACCACCATAATATCGCTGGCGGTTATGTCGCCTTTTATATGGGCGCTTACTGTTAAAAAAATACACAAAAATGCATACACCAATTTATGGCTCGATAAAAAGTATAATCGCGGTCCGCTGGTAATTCTTGAAGTTATCCGCAATATTCTTGCTGTAGTGTTTTTGTTTGTTCTGCTTAATCAGTTGTTTGCGCCATTAGTTGCTTTGGCAGTTGCTTTGCTGGTAATGGTAGTGGTTTTAGTGATCTTTAAACAGCGGATGCAACTATTTTATACAAGAATAGAGCGAAGATTTTTGATGAATTTAAATGCAAGAAATGTAATTGAAGGAACGGATGTAAAAAATGAAATTTCACCATGGGATGCGCACCTTGCTTACTTTTTTATAAGTCCCGAAGTAGGTTTTGTTGGTGTGCCTTTGAGTGAATTGCAATGGCGGGAGAAGTATGGAATTAACATTGCCAGTATTGAAAGAGGAAAGAAAATTCTTGATGTTCCTACAAGAAGTGAAATGCTTTTTCCTCATGATAAGATAGCCGTTATCGGCACAGATGAACAGTTACAGGTGTTCAGGCATGTGGTAGAACCGGCTGCTGAAACTCCGCAACCTGATGCAACCAAAGACGAAGTTTCTTTACACAAAATAATTGTTGACAATCACAATAAGCTTAGGGGTAAAACTATTCGTGTTTCAGGAATAAGGGAAATAACAGGCGGCCTTGTAGTTGGTGTAGAAAGAGATGGCAAACGTTTAATTAACCCGGAGTCAACATTAGAATTTGAATGGGATGATGTTATTTGGGTAGTAGGAGATTGGAGAAAAATAAGGCAGCTAATAGGAGAGTGAGGCAGAAGGCAGAAGGCGAAAGGTAAAAGGCGTAAGGCACAAGGCGTAAGGCAGTAGGTATAAAGTAAAAGGCATAAGGAGTAAGACCAAGACATAAGGCATTTGCCAAACCTGAACCCGAAACCTTAAACTTGAAACACAAAACCCAACCCGAAATGGAAACCCTAAGCCGTAAACCCTAAACCTTACACCTTCTTACCCCCCGCTCAAATACTTTACAAAACATCTTTTTGCTATTGGCAATAAAGTTTCTTCCAGTGGATAGGCTAATTCTGTTTCAATATTATATACTGCAGGATTGGGTAACTCCTTTCGGTTTCTGATTAATTCATGTTTAATGTTTTCAGGCGAGTTGCTTACGTTACGCTGCCATGCATGAATATAATCGGTACGTATGCTTCTGTATTTTTCGTCATGCTTCTCAAAAAAAGTTAAACGATATTGATATACAACTGTAGTACTGTAATGTCCGTCTTTAATTAGTATATAACCTTCATTCACGTCCAGCGGAATTAAGCCTACCGGTTCAATGCTTAGTTTTGCTTCTACAAATTCATATATTTCTGCGCCGGTCTGTATAGTAGTTTTAATCGTATTAGCCGAGTAATGAATAATGTCTTCAAGTTCTCGCATCAGTTCATCATCTTCGATCATTCGCTCATATACAAGCTGTAGTTTCTGCATGTTCAAACTAGTTAATTGCTTTGGGAAATGTTCCTGCAAAAACTTCTTGTTCTCCCTAAATGCAATAATGTTGTTATAGTGAAAAATTATATCAGCTAATTGGGGGTATAGCTTATTCTCATTGAAGAATTTGTTAACTTCCTGCAGGTAGGCAAGTAAGGTGTATTTCTTTAATTCAAAATCTATGTATCCTTCTGCAAACCATGTTTCTGATAAGGTGTTCATAGTATACGACTTTTAGTTTCTGAACTTACTTTACTGACTTAATATTCATCCTTCTGTTTAATATGAGCAGTTTATTTAACAATAGTTGCTGATCATTATAAAACTTTTATGTTAGCTCCAATGCTTCATACTTAATATAGTTTCAGTTCATTTAAATTCTATTCAATATAGAGATTAATTTTAGACCTGAGTAAAGAGCTTTCGGAAATATTTTTAGCAATAAGATAGTTAAGAAAATAAAGTAGAGTTTAATTTATACTTTTCGGAGGACTTTTTCTTTCGTGATGAGGAGCATAAATATCGAACAAAAGAGAAGTTTGAAGAAAGTTCTTAGTTGTGGTGACGTTGTTTTTTCTTAAGTCAAAATCGTGCACCCAACCCACTTGCACCCCCAGGTATTTATTGAAGCTATAGGTCGCTCCTGCAAACCAACGATTCTTCTCAAATACCGGATTAGCGTCAGTGAGAAAAATTTCATCATAAACCAAAACATGTAACAGGTTAGATTTAGTTTTTGTTTTTAAGACAGGAGTAGCTGTATTTATGCGATACCGGAACCGATTTCTATACCCATAGTTGAAGAAGCGTTGTTCAAGCCTATACCGGTGTTCAAGCTTTACAATATTTATGTTACTGTTTAACTGCAATTGTTCCCAACTTCTTAATTCTGTTTGAACAGGAGATTCAAAATTTCCGTGTACGTTATAAGTAGTAAAATCACCTACTCCAAACTGCAATCCTATTTTATCTGAAGGATTATATACGATACCCGTTTTGAGGTCATGGTAAGAGAAATCAGTAGTAAGCTTTTGCGCCCTCAGTACTGCTTCAAAAAATATAAAGCCATTATTATTATTGAAATGAGCTTTGGCATTAATAACATTCCAACTTCCGGTAGTATTTGCCTGGCCAAATAAACAATTGGAAACAAACAAGGGTAGAATTAATATGAAGGCTTTTTGTGGTGTTACATTCATAATTGAAGTAATAAAGTTCCTAAGTTAATTATTCATATTTCATGCTTGTGCAAAGCTATTTTATTGCTTGTTCAAATTATAATTCTTCAGTTTGTCTACACCAACAATTTTAAGAATTTATGTTTGATTATATATTATTATTCAACAACATCATTCATCCATTGTTGGAGGTTTAGCCTCTTGCTTTTGATGCTTATTGAGTTCGAATACGAAGGAAGTCTGAAGAAAATTTTTAGTGTAAGGATTTATATTTCTATTGAAGTCGTATTGTGATACATAACCAATTTGTAAGGTGAAAACCTTAGTGAATTTATAGCCAACACCACCATAAAGTCTGCTACGTTCAAAGTAGGGCTTCTTATTGGTAAGAAAAACTTCTTCGAAGCCGTTTAAAAAGAACTTTGAGTTTCTGACAGGAAGAGTAGCATTTAATCTATACCTGAAACGGTTTCGGTAGTTGCCTCCTTTATAAAACCGTTGTTCAATACGGTACCTGTGCTCGAGCTTTACCGGCCCCGCTTCATTATTAAAAGTCAGTTGTTCCCACAATCTGAATTCATTAGATTGAACAGGAGATTTGAAATTTCCATTAAGTTGATAAGTAGTGTACTTTCCCAAACCAACTAAGAGATTTGTTCCACGGGCAGGAGTAAATCCTAAGCCGCCTTTTATTTCATTATAATAATAGTCGTAGGCGAGTTTTTGTGAGCGTGCTTGTCCTTCAGCAAAGAGGTTCCAATGTTTATTAATATTGTACTTAGCATTAAAAACATTCCAATGTCCTAATCCTGGTGTTTGAGATCGTCCTTTAAATCCTGTTAATAAAGCTATCGTTATTATAATTGCTTTGCTAAATCTTTGCATGGCCATATTAAAATCGTACAAAGTACATACCACCAACTATTACGAGGGTCGATTACATAATGATTAATTACCAAGGCGTATTAATATCCCACTTTTCAAATTCTTTAGCCACTTCTGTTAGAAAACTTGCACCAACACTGCCATCAACCACGCGGTGATCGTAGCTTAACGATAAATACATCATGTGGCGTATACCAATTGAATCGCCTTCAGGAGTTTCTATAACCACCGGCCTTTTTTTGATTGAGCCAACAGCAAGAATGGCAACCTGTGGCTGATTAATAATTGGTGTACCCATTAAACTGCCAAAAGTACCAACGTTGGTCAGTGTAAAGGTTCCGCCATTTGTATCGTCGGGTTTAAGGCGATTATTACGTGCATTATCAGCAAGGGTATTTACCGATTTACTTAAACCAACAAGGTTTAAATGATCTGCATTTTTAATTACAGGCACAATAAGGTTGCCGCTTGGTAACGCAGTAGCCATTCCTATATTAATATCTTTTTTAAAGATTATTTTTTCGCCTTCAACCGAACAGTTGATGTAAGGATAACGCTTGATTACTCTTGTTAAGCAAGTGATGAACATCGGCGTGAAAGTTATTTTTGTGCCTTCCTGTTTTTCAAACTGTTTTTTTATTTTTTCTCTCCACATTACCATATTGGTTACATCTGCTTCAGCAAAACTGGTAACGTGTGCGCTGGTCTGTTTGCTGTTAACCATGTGTTTTGCAATCATCTTACGCATTCTGTCCATTTCAACAATCTCAACATTACCTGTGGGTGAAGTGTAAGATGGTTCTGCTGGTTCCGCAGGTTCATTTGTTGAAGGAGCAATCTTAGTTTCAGCCTGAAGATTTGCTACAGTTGTATCTGCTTTAGGAACAGGTTGTTGAGGTTGCTGCGTTTCAACCTGCGGCTGAATTTTTGGTTGAGCGGGTTGCTGTTCCTGTAAAGAAGGCTGTGCAGTTTGAGCTTGCAAAACATTAGGTACTGCTGGCGGTGTTGATTTGCCTGTTTTCTTATCAGCAATATGTTGCAGAATATCTTTTTTTGTAACGCGGCCTTCATTACCTGTACCGGTAATATTTTCCAGTTCACTTAACGGTAAACCTTCGCTGTTAGCTATATTTAAAACCAGAGGCGAGAAGAATTTATTATTGGTACTACCACCTTGCTTCGCAGGTGTAGAAACAGGTTTAGGAACAAACGGAACATATGCTTCCGGAGTATCATCTTGTTCATCGATTGGTATCGGTGCGGCAGATTGAGCGTTTGCATCCTGGTCTGGTGCATCTGCTGTTTCATTTGTATTTATACGCGCTATTACAGTACCAACGGGCACCACATCATTTTCATTAAATAAAACTTCTGATAGTATGCCTTCCGTAGTTGATGGTACTTCGCTGTCAACTTTATCGGTAGCAATTTCTAAAAGGGTCTCATCTTGTTTTATATCGTCACCCACCTTTTTAGTCCATTTTAAGATGGTTGCTTCCATTATACTTTCGCCTAACTTAGGCATTACAAGGTCAACTAAGGCCATACTGATTTTTTTATACCTGAAGATTTACTCCGGGAAGAAAAGTTACTAATATTTTTTGCCTGTACCATTAATACAGCCTGAATGTGCAAAGATGTTTGATTTGGGGCAGATAACAAAAGAGTGGTAAGTATAGATTGAATGCAGAAGAAAACAATGCGAATAAATCGTGGACTTAAGAAATATGATTTGTTACCCGCCCGGTTTATATTGATTATATTTTATTTAAAAAAATTTCTATATTGAAGTAGGATAAATCAATAGAAGTAATTATAAATAGCCAGTCTTAATGCGTTCTCTATTTGTCAACAACAAACTAACGTTTCTTTTTGTCATTTTTATTTTGGCACCCTGTTTCCTGCAAGAAGTAGTAGCCCAAAGCACTGTTAATAATTTCCGCCTATATACCGTAAAAGATGGCCTTGCATCTAATTACGTGAAGAACTTACTGATTGACTCGAAAGGGTATTTGTGGGTAGGCACATTAGAAGGCATTAACCGCTTTGATGGGGAATCGTTTACTAATTTGATTACTGATGCAAAAGATTTTACGTCAAGAAGCGTTGAGTGGATTAACCAGGTTAACGACTCCATTATTCTTATTGGTACGTCTTCCGGTCTGGTCGTTTTTAACTTAAACAACAATCAGTTTCAAAACAGTCAAATTAAAGACACCCTTTTAAAGGCAGGTAGTACAACTTTTGTACGTAGTATAGTTCGTCTTCCTAACGACAAGTGTTTAATAGCAGGAGGTAATTATGTCTTTCTACTCGACAGGCATCTTAACGTTATACGTAGTTGTGCAAAACAACGGAAAGTTTATTTTAGGAGGAGGTATAACTTTTGAAAATAACTCTGCTTCATTCGTACTTGCTCGCTACAATCCTGATGCGACATTGGACACTACGTTTGCGGGAGATGGCAAGATAAACACCTTTTTTGGCGTGACCGGAGCCGAGACGGCTTCACAGGTGTACTCATTAACATTGCAAAGCGATGGTAAGATTGTCGCTGCCGGATACTCTTTTAATT
>MWVV01000480.1_pt1 | contig 14483 bp, 16 predicted proteins | sample 1047281 | NCBI WGS metagenome assembly MWVV01 (sample SAMN06349986, study PRJNA376086) | soil metagenome | isolation source: PT-2 sample Antarctic (ecotone) soil | place: Antarctica | collected 2015-01-13 | reverse complement strand
AATGTCGGTCATCGGGGCGGCGATGCGAAAACTGATTCATCTCGTATATGGAGTGTTGAAAACCGGAAAACCGTTTGACCCAAATTGGGCGAAAACCGCTTGACACTCAACACAGTATCTGACGTGGGGGAAACCGAATACACACAACTCCGAGTTTAACAAGCAAGATTTTAAAGAGTAGCTGCCCGCGCCCGCGCGTCCAATGATTTGTTCGGCGTGTCTTGTCAAACAATACTCTTTTCCAGTAACGTGATTACGGCTCGGATTATTTCCTCTAGCTTTTCAGATTTCAATTCTCCAATCTGTTTCGTCATAATTCCTGCGTTTGCTGTAAAAAGTTTTCCCGGACGTACGTAACTATCTTTCCTGAATGAGCCGCTCGCCAAATCACCGTTTTTTATTTCGACAGCGAGTAGGTCAGTATAAGCCTGACTTGTGACCTGACACAAAACCCAATCGTTGCGTTCGGTATCTGCTAAGACAACTGCCGGACGCAGTTTTGAGCGCGACAAATCGGAAAACGGAAAGCGCACTAAAACTACTGTTCCGACTGAAGGTATGACCACGCTTCGTCCTCCTCAGGTCTGTTCCAATCTTCAGCTAGAGCGGCTTCACTCAAAAGCGCGGTTTCGGAAACGGCAATGGTTGGTTTTTCCTCAAGAATCGTAACTAATGCTCGACGGACATTCGGCAGCCGGACATTTTGTAAAAGTTTAACTTTGCCTTGCTCGTCAATAACGGCTTCGATAGTTTGAATCATAACTCTAAATTCCTCTACCTAAATTTTGCTTGTGTTTGCAGAAAAGAGCAAGCCTTAAATTTCCGTGCTGTCAAAGAACAAGTTTAGGGAAACCACGAAACGCCGAACGATTGAGTTGACGTGGGGCGAAATTACCACTAAGCCCGTTTGAGTTTAACGGATAATGCAATATCGCCCTCACTTCCAATAACTTGTTTGGTTTCGCTGTCGCTTATCACGGCAACGCCAAATAGGATTTCCTCGCGTCTTGCTCGAATATTTGAATAATGGTCGAATGCTGCCGCAACAAATCTTCTATCGTTTGAACGGTGCAATTACCGACACGTAGCCGCACGACTTTCGGTGGATGTCCAAACAGCAAACTGCGCTGTTGAAAGTCCAAGTCTTTGGTAACGATGACGTAGCCGTTTGATTTTGCATACTCCCAAATATTAACGTCTCCGGATTCTTTCATTCCGGCTTCGCGGACATGCTGACTGTCAGGATAAAGGTCGGCTAACTTTTTTGACAATCGCCACGATAAGTTTTGGTCAAACAGCAATTTCATATTGCGGCAAAACAGCAAGTCGCCGCTCGCGGTCAGCCGCGAACGCCAAACAAGCCCGAATATCTTCGTGCGTCAAATCAGGGAAATCATCTAAAATTTCTGCTTCTGTCATTCCGCCAGCCAAGTACTCAAGCACATCTTGAACCGTCATCCGCAAGCCGCGAATACAAGGTTGACCGCTTCGTTTGCCCGGTTCGATGGTAATAATATCTCGATAGTCCATAGCTCAAATGATAACAGCAAACCAAAAACTTACAAACTAAAATCACGAGCTGGTTATGACATTGAACGAGAAGCCGAACCAAATTTATCCGGTGGCGGAGCCGAAAGAGTTTTCACACACATTATTAATAACCTTGATCGCGAGCGTTTCGAGCCGTTTCTGGCGCGCGGCGCGTAGCTGGAACTTGTCAAGGCAGATGTTTCGACTTACAATTTGAAAGCCGAGCGAGCACGAAACGCGATTCCGCCGCTTCTGAAACTCATTTGGCGATTGCGTTTAGAAATCGTTGCCGATTTCGTTTTATCGCCAAGAAGTGTTTATTTGTCCCAACTGGATGAACAAGTGCAAAACAATCAACCTCTAACCGTAACTCTGCCGGAAATGACCAGATTTTTGTTAAGCCTGCACAGAGCGGTTGATACTGTTTTTGCTTCTATTACGTGCGGCAATCGCGGCGAAACTTTTGTTCCGCAAGTTTCATCGGCAAAAATGATTGACGTTGCCAAAGCCTTAATGGGAGAAAAAGAATTAGAGATAAAATTTACCGGCATCAGACCGGGCGAAAAGGTTCACGAGATTATGGTTTCCGAAGAAGAGTGTTTCCGCACGGTTGAACGCGGCGATTACTATGTGATTTTGCCCGTGCTGCCCGAATTGCGCGAAGAAAAAGATTTTACACCGGCACTTGAAAGCGAGTATTCTTCAAAAGATAAAAACATAACTGTTCCGCAATTGCGCGAACTGCTTGCAGATGCCGGTTCCGAAATAGCGACCTTTTCATGAATTCGATAGTGGCTCTTTCCTTTGATTGAGCCACTAATTCTTTGCAGCGATAAGCAACAAAATAGTTCAATACGAATGTATACTAACAAATATAATCCACTCGCTTGGATAAGAGGTGAAGAACATGGCAATGTTTTTATAGATGTCGATGTCTGGATAGGACCTTTCTGCGTAATAGACGGGGAGTATGACAAAGTTAGTATCGGCAAAGGTGTAAATATATCGGCAGGCGCTCAAATAGTAACTCACGACACTTCAAAACGATGTCTGACGAATAGAATGTACAATAAGATTGACCACGCTCCTGTGCAGATAGAAGATTTTGTCTATATCGGGACGAATGCGGTTGTTTTGAAAGGCTCAACAATAGGACACCATTCTATTTTAGCAGCAGGTACGGTAGTTAAAGAAAACACCATCATTCCTCCATACAGTTTGGTTGCGGGCGTGCCGGGAGTTGTCAAGTGAAATATATTCGATAATATTCAAAGTTGGCTCGAAAATGAAGATACCATTCAACAAGCCCTTCTTAACGGGTAAAGAAACATTGTACATAAGTGATGCGGTAAAGTCTGGAAAGATTTCGGGCGATGGTCTTTTTACGGGAAAATGCCATCAGTTTTTTGAAAATAAGTACGGATTCAAAAAGTGTCTTTTGACAACAAGCTGCACAGACGCGCTTGAGATAGCGGCAATATTGCTGAATATCAAAGAAGGAGACGAGGTAATTATGCCATCATATACCTTTGTTTCCACTTCCAATGCTTTTGTCTTGCGAGGAGCAAACATTATTTTTGCGGATAGCGGAGAAGAGAATCCGAATCTCGATGTATGCCAAATCGAAAAACTAATCACTAATAAAACTAAAGCTATTGTAGTTGTGCACTACGCGGGAATTGCTTGCGATATGGATAAAGTGATGGAAATAGCCAGCAAGTATAATCTTTTCGTGGTTGAGGACGCTGCACAAGCGATTGATAGCTATTACAATGGTAAACCGCTTGGAAGTATCGGACATCTTGCTGCATTTAGTTTTCATGAAACCAAGAATGTTATCAGCGGTGAAGGCGGAATGTTAGTGATAAATGATGAGAGATTTATTCGTAGAGCGGAAATTATCAGAGAAAAAGGAACCAATCGGAGTCAGTTTTTTAGGGGAGAGGTTGATAAGTATGGGTGGGTGGATATAGGTTCTTCCTTCTTGCCTTCAGATATTATTGCGGCTTTTCTTTATGCACAATTAGAAAATTTAGATAAAATTCAAGTAAGAAGAAAAACCTTATGGAATAAGTATTACCAAGATCTAAAACCTCTTGAAGAGAAAGGTTATTTAATGCTTCCTCGAATGCCAAAATACGCAACCAATAACGCACATATGTTTTACGTTGTTTGTAATCAACCGCAAGAGAGAACAAATCTGATAGCAATATTAAAAGAAAATGACGTACAGGCGGTCTTTCACTACTTATCATTGCACAAAAGCGAGTTTTATCGAGATAAATACAAAGGCAAACAGCTTCCTAACGCAGATAAATATACAGATTGTTTGTTAAGGCTGCCCCTCTTTTATGAATTGTCGGAAGAGCAAGTCAATTTTGTTTCACATTTAATAATCAAATACTACGAACAAAAGGAAATCCAGCAAGTATGAAGGTGCATGTATATGGCAATACATTAAATAGCGCGTTCCATCTCACGAAAATTTTAAGAGATAAAGGTGTAGATGCTGAAATGTTTCTAGACAATTCCTCGCCTCTTGAACAAGATTATCCATGGTGGGACGACAAAAATCTTTCATCTGATAATTTGCCTTCATGGGTTCATTATTATCCGACATTTCCTAATTTCATATTCGCAAACGGAAAAACAAAGCAATTGATAAACGACTTTTCCAAATGCGATATAGCGTTAGTAAGCTGCTATGGACCAATTTTAGCGATGAATGCCAAAGTCCCGTTTGTTTTTTATAGCTTAGGTAGTGATCTGAATATGATAGACTTTAAGGACGACCTAAACTCTTTATTTTTTAACACTTATTCTCCCAATTTAAAGATAAAGAAATTTATCAAAATAATGACTTATGGACGCTTACAGGCAAAAGCACTTAAGTCACATGCCAACAGAATCATCATCTATACCGGTTATCAATATCGTCCGTATATAGTTAAACACAATCTACAAGCCAAAACCGTTAAATCAACCTATCCGATGGATCTAATTAACTACGGAGTAGATGTTGATGATGAATTGTATAATCAATATAAAAATTATGACTCTGTTTTTTTTATGTTTGCCCGGCACTCTTGGAAATCCGTATGGAATGACATCAAAGGGAACGATAAATTTATCCGCTCATTTGCACGATTTGTAAAAGAGAAGAATCCCAATGTTGTTTTAATAATGTCGAACAAAGGCATTGACACGGTTGCAAGCAAGGCTTTGGTTAAGCAATTGGATATTGATAATAAATATGTTCAATGGGTAGATGACATGCCAAAGTATCAGTTAAAAAAATATCAAGCTCTGCCCAATGTTGTTATGGTAGATAACTTTTGGCATGACCGATGGTATGAACGATACCCCGAAGATAAGGATGATGTAAAGGTAGGCTTCGGGTTTGGTTGTTTGGAATCATTAGCCTCTAAAAGTCTGCTGATGACCGCCTTTAAGAATCACGAATTTTATGACGGGGAAACACCGCCTATTCTGGATGCTTTTACCGAGGAAGAAATATACCAACGCCTGCTACAGCTTAATGAAATGACTATTGAAGAAAGAAATCAAATGAGACAAGCAGGATATGATTTTGTTTTGAAGTGGCACGAACAAACAAAAGTCATTCATAAACATATTGAGATAATAGAAGAAGCGTACAAAGAAATTGCTGAATAGAATGGCGTATCAGGGAAATTCTCTTTATTAAGGTTGCTGAAATTTTTGCTAAGTTTTTTTACGAAAAATAATCATCGCTTCTTATATAGCAGAATTCTGATAGAAGGAATCGTTGTAAGCATTACAGAGTATATAATGCTGGGTTCTTTCGTATTGATTAATATTTTGATTAATCATTATTACGGCACTGAACTTGTAGGAGTGTATATTCTCTGTTATTCAATTGCTCAGATAGGAATCCTCGGGCTAGGCAGTGTTTTTTCGTTATTGATGCGAAGAGATTTGAGCATCAATCAATATGATTCTAATAACTATCTCTCAAAAGTGCAGTTGCTAAGATTTAGCAATTTGTTAATAGTCTTATTTCTTTCAACTTTTTTTATCGTTTTTTTTTATCAACCACTACAAAGCAACTTATTATTCGTTCTGTTAATGATTGGAGCTAAGGGATTCGATGCCTTGAGTGAATCCTATTACACAGCATATCAAACGCTCAATAGAATAAGCGAATATAGTGTTTATAAAATTCTGAATGCAACCGGTTTTGTCCTTGTATCGGTTTTTATCTGTATCAATCATTACAGCATTGAATATTTATACTTGAGTCAGCTTATTTATGCCGTTCTGATTTTTGCAATAAATTTTTATCGCTGGTATCAGACGAAAAGCGTTTCTTCGTCTATCGAAGGAAAAGCACTTCAAAATGTAACTTATCGGTTTTTGATTATAGAATCGTTTCCCCTGATGATTAGTGCTTTGGTATTTCAATTGGGGTTGCGATTAAATAATGTTCTGATATTTGATAAAATCGGAGAGAAAAATCTAGGGATATTTTCTATCGTTGTCATTACAATCGGTATATTTGCAGGCGTAGCAAATGCGCTTGCGATCGTTTTCTTCGGGCGATTAAGTAGAGTTTTTGTTAACCAGCCGGAGGCTTTTCTAAAACGGTTACATCAGACACTTGCATTATTTTTAATAATAGGAATGTCTTTTTTTCTGCTTTATCTGGTATTTACTCCCGTAATCGAATATTTGTTCGGGTTGAATATTGACAATCAACTTTATAAGGTAATGTCATTAGCAATTCCTTTTATGTTTGTAGTGAGTTGTTTAGGAAGCATTTTCACTATCATAAAAAAACAGAAATTAGGAATGTATTTATCTGTCGTCGTATTAACCTTAAATTTAATAGCATATTACTTACTGACAGAACGATACGGTCTTATTGGTGCAGGATACGCTTTTTTAATAACGGCAGTGTTTCAGAGCGTGATTAGTTATTTTGGAGCGTTAACAGCTTTGAGAACTATTCATCGGACGGAATTAGATGGAAATGATAGCGTTGCTTCTTAAAACCTATGTAGAAAGAAGACGTATTAAAATAATATTTATGAACATTTTGAAGGAAATTATTCTTAACCAACTAATTAAAATCCCTGCCGTTAAAGCGCGAGCTAAAGAACGACATCAAACAGGTATCAGTCATCATCCTGAATTTTTAATGAGTCAGCATAATGCATTAACTAAATACGCTTCAGTTAGAGATAAGGATATTTTAGAATTAGGACCCGGAATGACGATAGAGATTGTTCTAAAAGCAAAAGAAGACGGGGCTAGGTCAGTAGCAATAGTTGATATAGAACAGTATTTAACAAATCAACAAGCATTAGATAATGGAATTAATTATAGGATTTATGACGGAAAAAATATCCCCTTTCCCGATGAATCATTTGATTTAATATGGTCTAGTTCCGTCTTTGAACACATTCGTTTTCCTCAAATAACGGTTGAGGAAACATATCGGCTGCTGCGTCCCGGCGGAATGGCAGTTCAATTAATTGATTTGAAAGACCATTTTAGTTACAGCAACAATAACCCTGATATTGTTTTTAATTGTTTGAAATATCCTAAATGGCTTTGGGAAATGATGACTTGGAACAGAAGTAATTATGTTAATCGGTTGCGTGCGTCCGAATGGATTGAATTGCACGAATCCGTTGGTTTCAAGATTGTCAGCAAGCATATGGAAACGAATGACTATATCCATGATTCTTATAAGAATAAAAGTGAATTAAAATATCTCTTAAAATACTCTGAGAATGATGCCATCTCCTCAGAAATTCATTTGGTAGCAAAAAAGTGAACAATAATTTTGGCTCAATAGTAAGAACCAATTAGTTATGTTAAAACTTCGTTCTAACGTAGAAATTATAGAACTTTCAACAAAACATGCCCCACAGATGCTGCGTTGGATGCAAGAACCTACCGTTGAGCAGAATATTGGATTACGCCGTGAGCCTACTCTCGACAAAACGCTTAAGTGGATTGAAGAAGCAACGACGAGTGATGAAGTCCATCCTTTTGCTGTAATGATTGGGAAAACCTATGTAGGCAATGTGATATTAGATAAAGTTGATAAATACTTGTCAATGGCACGTTTTTCAATATATATCGGCGAAGATATGCAAAGAGGTTCGGGAATAGGTCGGACAGCAACTTATAAAATTTGTCAGTTCGGATTTGAATCTTTGTCATTAAATAAAATTTGGTTGACGGTTCACGCCAAGAATTTCAGAGCTATTAACACTTATTGTCAAGTTGGTTTCAGACTGGAAGGTATTTTGCGCGATGAATTTATACTTGATAATCAAAGACTTGATGCTTTTTATATGGGACTGTTAAAAAGTGATTTTAGTAAATTAAAAATAAATTTTGAGTGAAACCGATGAAGTGCGTTATTTTGCAACCCTCTTACATTCCTTGGCGCGGATATTTCCACCAAATCTATAAAGCCGATACGTTTATCTTTTATGATGACGTTCAATATGACAAACACGGTTGGCGCAATCGAAATCGAATCAAAACTGCAAACGGAAGTATTTGGCTAACGATTCCGGTCATTAGTCAAGGAAATGTGTCAAATCATACTTTAATAAATGAGATAAATATCAGAACTAACGAAAATTGGAGAAAAAAACACCTTTTGAGCATTCGTTACGCATATGCAAAATCACCTTTCTTTGGAGAAATTTTTCCATTACTTGAGAAATTTTATCAATTTGATACAAATTTACTTTCAGAATTTACAATGGAAACTACCGTTAAATTAGCCGAATATCTGGGAATTAAAAACACAAAATTTGTGCGTTCTTCAGACTTTAATGTAGAAGGACAGAAAACAGATCGCTTAATTGAATTGTTGGAAAAAGTTGGAGCAACTCATTACATCAGTGGTCCGGCGGCAAAAGATTATATTGAAAATGATAAATTTGAGTCTGCCGGAATAACACTCGAATATATAGATTATAATTATCCTGAATACATACAGCTTTATCCGCCTTTTGACCCGCACGTTTCGGTTATAGATTTACTTTTTATGACCGGCGGAGGAGCATCAAAATATATTTGGGAAATTTAACATTAATCGCAAATGGATTGGAAACTCAGCCTGATTCAGGTAAAGAATTTTGTACCGAGAGTTGTTGAAACAGATAAAAAGGAAATCTATTAGATAATGAAATTAATTATAAAATTTACGACGGAAGAAAAATCCCATTTCCTGATGAATCGTTTGATTTAATATGGTCTAGTTCGGTGTATGAACAGTGCGTTTTCCTCAAATAACAGTAGAAGAAACATATCGGCTGCTTCGTCCGGGCGGAATGTTAGTTCATTTAATTGATTTAGTGGATCACTGGATATATGCTACAGACGATCCGGACATTATATTTAATTACTTAAAGTATCCTAAATGGCTGTGGGAGATGATGACTTGGAACAGAAGTAACTATGTTAACAGATTACGCGCGTCTGATTGGATTGAAATACACGAATCTGCGGGTTTCAAAATTATTAATAATGATACGGAAACAAGTGATTATATTCGTGACAATTATAAAACTAAGAGCAAATTAAAATACCTCTTAAAATATTCCGAACACGATGCTATCTCGACAAAAATTTATTTAGTAGGAAAAAAATAAGGCTTTAAAGCAGCAAATTATTCTGAATGGGTTTTTATATTCTTCAAAATTTGGAATGGTGTATCTAAAACAATAAGACCATTGTTGTCAAAGCGATTTAACAATGTTTCAGTTGAATAATTTGTAAAAACTTTACTATGAAAAATTTGGATGAAGCAGGATACAATGAGCGGTTATTTTCCGGAGGATTACGGACACGGCTTCACACTGCCCGATTCGCATGGCTTCGAAAAGAGTTAAAAAAACTCAATTGTAAATACGAATCAGTGCTTGAACTGGGTTGTTTTGACGGGAAATTAATAGATTTTCTTCCAAAAAAACCTGAACGTTATAAAGGATTTGACGCGAATTGGGAGAATGGGCTTGATTTAGCCAGAGAAAAATGGAAATCGTATCCAAACTACACATTTTCCAAAGCCTGCTCGGCAAATGAAATGTCTCTTGATAAAGGTGAGTGTTTTGACATAGCTGTCGTGATGGAGACTTTTGAGCATGTCCCGCCGTATTTGGTCAGCGGTTATCTTGAGAAAATCGCACGCCATCTTGACGGGTATCTTTTTATTACCGTCCCGAATGAAAAAGGAATCTTCTTTTTGTCTAAATTAATAACAAAAAGAGTTTTAAGTAAAGACGGAGAAAAATATAGTTTGCCGGAAGTTATCAACGCTACTCTCGGTCGAACTCACTTAGTCGAGCGTGACCAACACAAAGGATTTGATTATGATCTCCTAGCTCAAGAAGTTGAAGGTTATTTAGAAGTGGTTAGCATTTCGGGACACCCGCTTAGCATCTTACCAACCTCACTTAATTTTGGAGTTGGAATTGTCGCTAAAAGCAAACGGGTTTAGTTGCAGACTGAGGTAGAAAATGCTGGTTTCCCACATTTTCTAAAGTTTTCGGCGCGACGCTACGCTAAAATATTGTTTTAACCGGATATTAGTGGAAAGTAACGAAAATGTGGATTTTTAGACATTCAACGATTTTTAGCGATTGTTCAATAGGTCTTTAGTTTTGCAAATCCACGCGGGAAAATTTGATGCCTATCGCTCCAGATTGTGTACGCAAATTTTTAACATTTTAGTTTAATGTTATGAATAAACTACTTGTCATTTTAATTTTTGTTATTGCCATTGGTATAGCTGTTATACTTCCGTCTCAGGGACCTTTGGCGGTAATCCTCTGTGCAACTGCCTCATTGATAGTTTTAGCTCTGATTAACAAATTAGTTGATGATTTGGAGATTCAATTATTTTTACGACAAATTTTTTTATATGGACTACTTTTTCGAGTTTTTGTTGCTATTTTAATTTTCTCCTTTCAATTACAAGAGTTTTTTCAGCCTGATGCCATCGCGTATGATGTCGTCGGGGGTTATTTATCAAACTCGTGGTATAGCTATTTATTTAGCGGAGAAGCCGTTGCCCTTCCGGTTCTTTTAAATACTGATTTACAGAGTTTTATTTCGACAAATAACGGAATTTGTTATCTGGTCGGAGCAGTTTATTTTTTGGTTGGACATAATTCTCTTGCCGTTCAAATGTTCTTTGCCGTGCTTGGCGCAGCCACTTCTCCTTTAATTTATTTTTGTGCAAAGCAAATTTTCAACAATATAAAAGCAGCAAAAATCTCCAGTATTTTTGTCGCCCTGTTTCCTTCCCTGATATTATGGTCGGCACAAATAACAAAGGATGGAGTTATCATTTTCTTCCTTGTTTTAGTTACATTAACGGCAATAAATTTACAAAAAAGTTTTAGCTATTCAAATCTTGCGCTCTTATTTGTCGGTATTGTTGGGATTTATTTTTTTCGTCCTTACATTTTTTTTATTGTAGTCTGTTCTATCCTCGCAGGATTTGTTATTGGAACGCAAACATCACTTCCGTCAATCGTTCGCCGGCTCGGAGTCATTTCCGTATTGGCTCTTTTGTTGACTTTTAGCGGAATTCTCGGAGGCATGAGTGATTATATTGAAACACTCGGCAGCTTTGAAGAGTTAAATCGGCAAAGAAGCTATTTGGCAGTTGAAGGCGAGTCCGGTTACGGAAAAGATTGGGACGTTTCAACTCCGGAAAAGGCATTGATGGTATTACCCGTTGCTGTATTATATTTATTATTTTCTCCGTTTCCATGGCAAATCCAAAATCTAAGACAAACATTGACCTTGCCGGAAATGCTGATGTGGTGGGGAAGCATCCCGTTTATTATTATTGGACTTTGGTACACTCTCAGGAATCAGTTTCGACGCTCTGTAAGCGTCTTGCTATTTCTCTTTCTTTTGACTATTTTTTATTCGTTGATGCAGGGAAACATTGGAACTGCTTATCGGCAACGCGCTCAATTGCAAGTTTTCCTCTTAATGTTTGCAGCTGTCGGTTGGCAGTTGCTACGAGAAAAACGCGAAAATTTGCAGATGGTTAAAACTGCTAAAAAACGACATTTGATTTACCAGCGAGAGCAGTTTAATAAAAATTAAAAAATGTGTGGAATTGTTGGTTTTATAAATGGCGATTTAAGCTCCGCCAACCGAAATATATTAACGATGATGAATGAAGCCATTCATCATCGCGGTCCTGACGAAGACGGTTTTTACCTCAACGAAAACATCGGGCTGGCAATGCGTCGTCTTTCGATTATTGATTTGAGCGGAGGACAGCAACCAATTTATAATCAGGATAAAACCAAATCCATCGTTTTCAATGGCGAGATTTATAACTTCCAAGAACTTCGTCAAAGTTTAGAAAAAGGTGGACACCGATTTTACACAAATAGCGATACTGAAGTTATCATCCATCTTTACGACGAGTATGGAACAGATTGCGTGCAGCATCTGCGCGGGATGTTTGCTTTCGCCATTTGGGACGAACGAGAAAAGTCGCTGTTTTTAGCGCGCGACCGCGTAGGCAAAAAACCGTTACTTTATTCGCATTTGCCGAATGGTTCACTCGTTTTCGGCTCCGAGTTCCAGGCTCTTTTGAAACATCCTGACATTAGCCGCGACGTTGACTACACGGCAATTCATCATTATCTTTCATTTGCATATGTCCCCGCGCCTCTTACGGCTTATAAAAAAATTCACAAGCTAAAACCCGGACATTGGCTTTTGTGGAAAAACAGTGAAATAAAAATTGAACATTACTGGCAACCCGATTTTTCCAAGAAAATCAAAATCAGTGAACGGGAAGCAGAAGAAGAAACTCTGCGTCTCTTGCGCGAAGCCGTTAAGTTACGTCTCATTTCCGAAGTGCCGCTCGGCGCGTTTCTTTCAGGCGGGGTGGACTCAAGCGTTATCGTTGCCCTGATGGCTGAACAAAGCACAACTCCGGTCAAAACTTTTTCAATCGGCTTTGAAGAGCAGGATTTTAGCGAGCTGAAATATGCCCGTATGGTCGCCGAACATGTCGGAGCTGAGCATAACGAGTTTATCGTCAAGCCTGATGCGTTGGAAGTTTTGCCTACTTTAGTTAAGCATTACGGCGAACCTTACGCCGACCCGTCCGCAATTCCAACTTATTACGTCGCCCGTGAAACGCGGAAGCATGTTACCGTCGCCTTAAACGGGGATGGCGGCGACGAAAGTTTTGCCGGTTACGAGCGCTATGCGGCAATGGCGCTAGCCGAGCGTTACCTTAAATTACCAAAAATTTTGCGAAAATCTATTATCGAAAAAATGGTTAATTTTGTTCCCACTTCGGAAACACGGCGCAGTCGCGCCCGCGATTTGAAAAGATTTTTTGAAACTGCTTCATCACCACGAGTTGAACGCTATTTTCGTTGGATGAGCGTAATTAAACGTGAAATGAAGGAAGAACTTTACACCGAGCAATTCCATTATGAAAGAGCATCAAAGGAATCAATAAATTTTTTGCAACCTTGGTATGCCAAAGCTAATGGAATCGGGGTTATTGATGCAACGATGATGACTGACCAACAAACATACTTGCCTGATGATTTGCTGGTAAAAGTGGATATCGCTTCGATGGCGAATTCGCTTGAAGCCCGCTCGCCGCTTTTAGACCATCACGTTATCGAGTTTGCCGCAACTCTGCCGGAAAATCTTAAATTGCATGGCATAACATCAAAGTATTTGTTAAAGAAAATTGCCGCCAAACTTGTTCCGCCAAAAGCTGTCTATCGCCGTAAAATGGGTTTCGGAGTTCCGGTCGGCAGTTGGTTTCGCGGGGCATTAGAGCCGTTTTTGCGCGAAACATTGCTCAGTGAAAAGAGTTTGGCGCGCGGGTTATTTCGTCCCGAAACTGTTTCACGATTTGTTGCCCAACATACTAGCGGAGAACGAGATTTTACGTATCAACTATGGACATTGTTGATGCTGGAGCTTTGGTTTGAGCAATTTATCGACTAAGTTCAAGGAAATCTGATAAACATCTCTGAACAATTTTGTGTGATTTTTGAAAGCGCAGAATAAATACTAAATTATGAGAAGTATACTCGTAACCGGTGGCGCTGGTTTTATCGGCTCCCATCTGGTTGATTGTTTGTTAAACGAAGGTGGGTGGCGTGTTACAGTAGTTGATAACTTCAATAACTTTTACAGCCCTGCGCTCAAACGTTCAAATCTTCAAGAGCATCTTCAAAATCCTGCATATCAATTATGTGAAGTTGATATTTGTGATTTAAATGGGTTACGCAAAATCTTTTCAACCGCGAACTTTGACTGTATTGTTCATCTTGCCGCGCGAGCCGGCGTCCGCCCGTCAATAGAAGAGCCGCTTTTATACTCGGAAGTTAACGTTCAGGGAACTCTTAATTTACTTGAACTCGCGCGCGAGTTTGACGTGAGGCAGTTTGTTTTTGCTTCGTCATCCTCGGTTTATGGCATTAATACAAAAGTTCCTTTCAGCGAGGGAGATTCGATTGCGCGTCCAATTTCCCCGTATGCTTCAACCAAAGCCGCCGGTGAACTTCTTTGTCATACTTATTCGCATATTTATAATATTCGCTGCATCTGTTTGAGGTTTTTCACCGTTTATGGAGCACGGCAGCGCCCTGACCTGGCGATTCACAAATTTACACGCCTTATTTCAGAGAATAAACCGATTACAGTTTTTGGCGACGGGAAGTCCCGGCGTGATTATACGTATATCGACGATATTATTGCCGGTGTGAGAGCGGCTATTGATTATGACAAAAGCGAGTATGAAATTGTTAATCTTGGTGAATCAAGAACCGTCGAGCTTTCCGAGCTAATTTCATTACTCGAAAAAGCCTTAAATAAAAAAGCAATTATCCAACGAATGCCAAATCAAATGGGTGATGTCCCGCAAACTTTTGCAG
>MWVV01000479.1_pt1 | contig 14487 bp, 13 predicted proteins | sample 1047281 | NCBI WGS metagenome assembly MWVV01 (sample SAMN06349986, study PRJNA376086) | soil metagenome | isolation source: PT-2 sample Antarctic (ecotone) soil | place: Antarctica | collected 2015-01-13 | reverse complement strand
CGTTGGATTGCGAAACAGTTTAATTTGGACGACGGGCGCGAAACGCCTGCCAATCGAATCAATGATGGAAAAGATTTCGTGCCGACACGCCCGTTTTATCTGTTCGGACAACATTTTTCAGCAATCGCGGCGGCGGGTCCGATTGCCGGTCCGATTATTGCGTGTCAGGCTTTCGGCTGGCTTCCATGCTTGTTGTGGATTGCTTTGGGCGTGGTTTTAATCGGCGCGGTTCACGATTTTTCCTCCTTAACTTCCAGCATCCGGCATGGCGCAACTTCAATCGCCGAAATTACCAAAGAAAAGCTCGGCAGCGGCGCGGGTCGCGCGATGATGGCGTTTATTTGGATTGCGCTCATTTATGTCATCGTCGCTTTCACAGACATCACGGCAGGAACTTTTGTCGGCGGCACGGAAGAACTGGCAGGCGTCGGAACTTTTAACGCGGGCGGCGCGGTCGCATTTGCCAGCGTGATGTATCTCGGACTTTCGATTGTTTTGGGTTTGGTCGAAAGATTTCTGAAACCACCTTTGTGGCTTTCGACGATTATTTTTGTTCCTGCTGCCTTCGCGCTTTCCTACCTGGGAACAAAATTTTCAACCGTGCTCCTCCTTGACCACACGAGTTGGGGCGTTCTGATTTTGATTTACTGCGTCGTCGCTTCGCTCGTTCCGGTTTGGGCTTTGCTTCAGCCGCGCGGGTATTTGGGCGGTTTTATTCTTTACACGGCTTTGGCGATCGGCATCGTTGGTATTTTCTTTGGCAATTATGAAATCGAGCAGCCGATGTTCAAATCCTTCGACATCGGCGGAATGACCGGCACGCTTTTCCCGTTTCTATTTGTCACGATCGCGTGCGGCGCGTGTTCCGGTTTTCACGGTCTGGTCTGTTCGGGAACGACTTCAAAGCAGATTGATAAAGAAAGTCATACTAAGGTGGTCGGTTACGGTGCGATGCTCGCCGAAGGTTTCGTCGCTTTTATTGCGCTCGTGACGATTATGATTGTCGCGTCCGAAGCGGTTAAAGGCGTTTCGCCCGGTAAAATTTATGGCAACGGCATCGGAAATTTTCTGACGCTTCTCATCGGCAAGGAAAATCTGCCCTTTGCGATTACTTTCGGCGCGATGGCTTTTTCAACTTTCGTTTTCGATACTTTGGATGTTTCGTTGCGTCTGGGAAGATATATTGTGCAGGAATTGTTCGGATTAAAAGGCAGAACAGGAGCGCTTATCGGAACGCTGGCAACAATTTCCGTACCTTTTGTCTGCGTTTTGATTGCGCCTCAGGGCAGTTGGAACGAATTTTGGACGCTGTTCGGCGCGTCAAATCAACTGCTCGCGGCATTAACTCTACTTTCAATTACAGCGTGGCTTTATGAAGCGCGCGCCAGAATCGCTTTCACGTTGCTTCCGATGCTTTTTGTGTTGGCGATTACGCTCTGGGCTTTGACGAGTTTGGTATTTGGAAATTTTCAGGCGGCGAACGGTTTTGACATCAAGTTTGTCAACGGTTTAGCTTGTTTGACGCTGATTGCGCTGGCGATTTATCTGGTGATCACGGCGCTGATAAAATTGCGCGGTCAAAGAAGCGGCGAATTGATAGTTGAAGGAATTTAGTTTGTGAAACTCATTTTATCTGATTAATTCTTTGTCGAGCGTTCGAGTAGTTGTGTCTGTTACGCTCATCGCAGGTTCGCGCGGTGCAGATTCCAGCTGCGCCGTATTTACTGAATTGAGTTGTTCGGGCTGAAAATTATCTTGAAAATCATTTTTGGCTGGCGCCGGATTTCCCGATAAACTTGAAGTTCGCTGAATAATCAAATAGCAAACTCCAAAAAGCGCAGCCAGGTAGAAAAGTGAAATAGCCGTCAAAGCAACTGCGGGAACGCCGTTTTTGACCAGGATAAGAGTCACAAAAATAAATCCTAAAAATCCGAAACCGCCGATATAACCGACTGCCGAAGAAAGATTTTCGGTAACAGTTTTTTGAATTTCTAAATCCGCTTTGGAAACTTTTGTTCCGCAACGATTACAAAAATTTAATTCTGCATTAATTAAAGTTCCGCAAGTCGAGCAATACATAAACTTTCTCCTTCGATTAAAACTTAGCTGCGCGGCTTGATTTTATCTTCGAGCCATTCGGTCAAATCATCAACCGATTCGATATGCACGGGTTTTCCCTTCCACGCTTTAATGGCGAAAACGATGAACATTATCGCCGTAACGATTTGAAAAATAGTGCTGCCGATTCCAATACCGCTTAAAATTGCGCTGATAATCAAAATCGCCAAATGTGCGGCAAGACCTTGCGCGGCGTGAAAACGCACTTTCGTTTCGCTTTTGGGGATGAGAAACAATTCCACAGCACTGGCAATCAAACCAATCCAAAATGGTAGATAAGGCAGTGCAACCAAAATATTTTCCGGCAATCCAACCTTTGCAACTTTACGTTTTGACGAATTTCCGACATCCGAATTGAGCCGCGCCGTTTGATAAACATTCGGAACTTGCTGTCCGTCGTAAGGCGAAGAATAAGCGGCAAGATTAGCCTCGCTGAAACGGCGCGTTTGCTCTTCCGTCACGCTCGGCGGCGGAATTCGGTCGGTTTGGCTCGTTTTCGGGAAAGCCACAGTTTCGGCTTCCTTAACTTTTTGCGGAAACTCTGGGTCAAGCGGATTTGTGTCGAATTTTTTCTTTGCCATTGTTTTTTGATTTTACGACATTTCCGCAATTTTAGTTCAAGATATTTAGCAGCTAAAAATCTTATGCCAAAGTTGTGTTCGGAAACGCGACTTCGTGGATTTTCTCATATCCCGAATTGACGTTAAAATAGGTTTGTGAAGATGTCATTTTCAAATATACGAAAAATTTTTACTCTGGCGCTGATGTTTCTGGCGAATGCAGAAACTTTTGCCCAACCAAATATGACAAAAAACAACCGCCCGCGCGCCCGCGAAACGGGATTGAAAATCGGCATTTTGCCGACCGGCTCGCTGAATTCGATTACGGATGTAGCGGGCGTGCGCGTCGGACATTCAACCGTTTTTCGTAATGAAAAGGTCCGCACGGGCGTTACAGCCATTCTGCCGCACGGCGGAAATCTTTTTCAGGAAAAAGTCCCGGGCGCGGTTTTTGTCGGCAACGGCTTTGGCAAATTGATGGGTTCGACGCAGGTTAACGAACTCGGCGAAATTGAAACGCCGATTTTGCTGACTTCGACTTTGAGCGTTCCGCGCGTCGGCGATTTTTTGCTCGATTATATGCTCGCTCTGCCCGGTAACGAAAACGTGCAGTCAATCAATCCGCTGGTCGCCGAAACCAACGACGGTTACTTGAACGACATTCGCGGGCGGCAAATCACGCGCGAAGACGTTTTCGCCGCTATCAAAACGGCGCAGGCGGGCAAGACGGAAGAAGGCTCAATCGGCGCGGGAACGGGAACAATGGCTTTCGGTTTCAAAGGCGGAATTGGCACATCTTCGCGCCGTATGCCGGCTTCTTTGGGCGGCTATACAATTGGCGTTCTTGTCCAGACGAATTTCGGTGGCGTTTTGACGATTGACGGCACGCCGGTCGGCGTTGAACTCGGCAAGTATTACCTGAAAGACGAAGTAAAAAAAAGCGAAAATTCAAAGCAGAAGGTTTCTCAAAATAAAAATAACATCAACGATTTGGCGAACGGCTCGATTATTATTGTGATTGCAACCGACGCTCCGGTTGATGCGCGGCAGTTAAAACGAATGGCGGCGCGTTCGATGATGGGCTTGGCGCGAACCGGCGCGGCGGCGACTAACGGCAGCGGCGATTACGCCATCGCTTTCTCAACCGCCCCGGAAGTCCGCGCCAAATCTTTGGGCGACAACCGCGCCCCGCGCGACGTTAAACTTTTGCCGAACGATGCGATATCGCCGCTGTTTCTGGCTGTCATCGAAGCAACGGAAGAAGCGATTTACAATTCGCTGTTTCGTGCGACAACCATTACCGGAAAAGAAAATCGTACGGTTGAAGCCTTGCCGATTGATAAAACGATAACGATTTTGCGGAAATACGGAAAAATAAAATGAATTCGCTTTAACTTTCTTCCGTGACTTTTATTCCCAATTCGTCCAACTGCGCCGCGTCAACCTCGCCCGGCGAATCCATCATTAAATCCTGCGCCGACGCGGTTTTTGGAAAGGCGAGAACGTCGCGGATGTTGTCGGTTTGACACAAAAGCATCACGATTCTTTCGATTCCGGCGGCAAATCCGCCATGCGGCGGCGTGCCGTATTCGAGTGCTTCGAGGAAAAATCCGAATCTTTCTTTAGCTTTTTCCGGCGTTAAACCGAGCGCTTTGAAAATTAGATTTTGAATTTCGCGCTGGTGTATACGAATCGAGCCGCTGCCGATTTCGTAACCGTTTATTACGATGTCATAAGCGCGGGCGCGGATTTTTCCAAGTAGTTCAGTTTCGCCATTCTCGATGGCGCGTTTGAAGAGCGGCACGTCTTCGTCCATCAGCGACGTGAACGGATGATGCATCGCGTCGTAATTTTCCGTGTCTTCATTATACTCAAACATCGGAAATTCGGTTACCCACAGCGGTTTATAAACATTTTTCGGAATCAAGTTTTCGCGCCTGGCGATTTCGTTTCGTAACGCGCCGAGACTCGCCGCGACAACTGATTTTCTGCCGGCGACAATCAAAACCGCGTCGCCTTTTTCGGCTTCGGCAGTTTTCGCCAATTGCTCGATTTTTTCTTGTCCCAAAACTTTCAAAAGCGAAGATGAAATTTCATCGCCGATTTTTATCCAAGCCAGCGCGGACGCGCCGTAACGCTTTACAAATTCCTGTAATTCATCCAATTGTTTACGTGAGTAATCGGCTTTGCCTGTGGCAACAACGCATTTTATCTCGCCTCTGTTTTTTAGCGTTTCGGCAAAAGGCGCAAAATCAGTTTCGCGCAAATCTTCCGATAAATCTTTGAGTTCCATTTCAAAACGCAAATCGGGTTTGTCGCTTCCGAGACGTCCAATCGCATCGGCATAAGTCATTCGCGGAAAAGGTGTTTCAAAATCAATTTCGGATAAAGTAAAAACTTGCTTCATCACGTCTTCCATCGTCCGAAAAACCATTTCCTGATTGGCAAAACTCATTTCAATATCAAGCTGCGTAAATTCCGGCTGGCGGTCGGCTCTCAGGTCTTCGTCGCGGAAGCAACGAGCAATTTGAAAATACCTGTCAAATCCGGCAATCATCGAGAGCTGCTTCAAAATCTGCGGCGATTGCGGAAGCGCGAAAAATTTTCCCGTATGAATGCGCGAAGGGACAATAAAATCGCGCGCGCCCTCGGGCGTGGATTTCAGCAAAATCGGTGTTTCAATTTCAAGAAAACCGTTCGTATTCATAAACTCGCGCATCTTCGTCAAAACCCTGCCGCGCGTGATTAAATTTTGCTGAAGTCGTGGGCGGCGCAAATCCAGATAACGATATTTTAAGCGCAAATCTTCCGAAGCAAGATTTTCCGAACCGGCAACTTCGAGTTGAAACGGCGGAACTTTCGCGTCATTTAAAATTAAAATCTCGTTCGCCTGCACTTCAATTCCGCCCGTCGAAAGCTTCTCGTTAACCGTTTCCTTCGTCCTTTCAACAACTGATCCTTTAACGGCGACAACAAACTCGCCGCGCAGACTTTTCGCTTTTGCATGCGCTTCTTTTGCCGCTTCTTCGCTGAGCACAATTTGCGTTATGCCTTCGCGGTCGCGCAAATCTATAAACGTAAAAATCCCGAAGTCGCGCTTTTTCGCCACCCAGCCCATCAAAACAACTTCGTCGCCAACATCTTCAATGCGAAGCTCGCCGCACGAATGCGTGCGTTCCAAATTTCCTAAACTGTCTAACATAAATAATAAAAATCATCCCCAAAAATAAGACTTGAGATTAACATACATAAATATAAATGTTTAATGAATGTTTGAAATTGAAATGTTTGTGACCGCGCTTTTGGCAATTATAAGACTACAAAAATTTTCAAACAAAAAAGGTTTGCTACATCTATGTAGCAAACCTTTTTGATAAATCTCAGAACTCGCTGCACGCGCGAAGCTTTTTTACTATTTTAATTTTGTCGAGGCTTTTTCTTCATTTGCTTTTGTTTTTCGCCGTCATCGTCGTCGTCACCATCTTCATCGTCTTCGTCTTCTTCCTCGACGTTGACAACCGCGCCGGTTTCGGCATCAACCTCGACATCAAAAACTTTTCGATTTGCATCCCGAATCTCTATCGAATAAACGATTCTGCCGTTTTCTTTTTCAAGCTCTTCTTCGACTATTGTGCCGGAGACTCTTTCGAGCGCAGTTCGTCTGGCTTGTTCAGCCGAGATTTTGACTCGTTTCCGTTCTTCCGGCGAAACCTCTTCGTCTTCGCCATCGTCATCTTTTTGTTTATCGATTGACTTCTGATTCTGGTCAGGATTAGTTTGAGCATTTGTAATTGTTGCCAAGCCAAACACCAACATTAGGGAAAATAACACTGCTAACGATTGAATTGACGTGGGGCGAAACCGACAACACGCAAGCTGAAATTAACCGCGCAAGATTTTAAAGAGAAGCTGTTTCGCCCTCACGTCCAATGATTTGTTATGCTCGCTTTTCATCTTCAGCATTCCACCTAACCAACGCATCTTTCAACCATTGAGGAGCGTCGTCCATCGGCGGCATCGCTTCCGTGCGTGTAACTTCCTCTGCGCGTTTCTCCATTTCCACAAGCGAAGGCACATCCCATTCTGCACGCTCAATATCGGAAGTCGTCGGGTCAACATCCCAAACACGCTGCCGCTTTCCGTCCGGCACAAGTTGCGTCCCGTATTTATGCGGCTTGCCTTGATACATCAACCATCGGTCAAAAGTTGCCGCCGCTAACCAACGCGCTCGACTCGAACCAAGTTCCGCCGCTTTTTTAGCAAGAGTATGAGCCTGCCAAACCTCCGCAACCGTTTCGCCGTGATTAAGCAACCACGCCGCGTTGTAATAATCTTCGGCTTCAGTTAATTCTTCAGATGCAATAATCACCTGAAGACGCTTTCGACGTTCAGCATCACGCTCGCGCAAAGCCAAATACTCTGACGTGCCGACTTGCGGATGATTCGTGCGCTCGTCTTGGTCAGCGCGAAATAAAGTTTGTAGCTCGCTATTCATTTTCAATCTTCAACCCGCCGCAACACAGAAGGAAAGAGCATAACGATTGAGTTGACGTGGGGCGAAACCGTCACCAAGCCCGCCGAAAGTAAAAAGACAACGCGAAAAGAAAGTCGCTGTTTCGCCCTCACGTCCAATGACTTCCTATGCAAAGTCAATCGCGGGCTAAAAATACCTCGCCGAGCCATCTCTGCTATCGCTTTGACAGTTCAACGAAGCATCGGTTTTTTCTTCGCTGCTAAAAGCGCGAGAACAAGAAATTGCCCGGTGTTCTCCACACTCCTATTCGGGATCAAAAGTCCCACATCGTGATACGGATGAAGGCGAAAAACAGATCACACTGTTGGACGGGTTTGGCTTCAAAGAAGTTGACCCAAAGTCATTGCCGACCTTCATCCCTTCCTGCTCACGCTTTTTGCTAACGTGAACATTATACACCGAACATCTTGTTTGTATCACGACCTGTTATACCTCGCATTCCATTTTCAAGACTTCTTTTTGCTTGACTACTCTAATCGTTGGAACATTTTGCGTAATTACTTCGACATTATTATCTCCGCCAAATATCAAGTAATGTGAAAATTTATCCTCGCTATACGGGTCATGACAACCTTCGTATGATTTCAGCCAAGGAGAATTAAGCCACTGCAAAGCGCATACAAATTTATCGCTTGTAATCGTTTCGGCAAATGTTGCAGAGCTAAAATCTCTTTCTGGACAACATGATTCTTCCATACAGGTAAAAGCAAGAACTTCGCCGAAATCCACCAAATACATTGGGTAAGGTAACTCTATACTACCCGGACTAACTATTACTTTCAAGTTATTCGGTTTTCCTGACATAAGCGGATAGGGAAACGCCAACACCGTGACAGATGGATAAAAAGCATCAGTAAATGGCGTTTCCCAACGAACGATTCTGGACATAACGAAAGAGGTATAACGATTGAATTGACGTGGGGCGAAACCGCCACACGCAAGCTAAAGTTTGACGGACAACGTGAAAACAAAGTCGCTGTTTCGCCCTCACGTCCAATGATTTGTTATACAGCATTTTCAGAGTTGAATTGCTCCCTGAGTTCGCTAAGCGTCATCACGGTAGCAATTCCACCATCTAAGTAGTCCAAAGTGATTTCGTGATGCGCCAAGTCTTTTGAAGCTACACATTCACGAACTATGGTAACCTGAAAATCTCTTTGATAAGCATCTATTGCTGCTGTTCGGATGCAGGCGTGAGTATTAACGCCTGCAAGAACGAGTGAATCTGCCGCGAGTTCTTGAAGTAACGACTCTAAGCCTGTGCCGTAGAACATGCTATATCTCTTTTTGACTATCTCGATGTCCGAATCATCACGAACCAACTCATCGAGAATACGAGAACCATGAGTTCCCTTAATGAACATCTGGATATTCTCCCTTTTCATATCCAAGAAGGCATCGCTTAGGTCGGACTCAAACTCCTGACGAACCCATGCCACGGGGAATCCCTTTGCACGAGCAAAACCTGTCAACTCGTTTATGGATGAACAGAGTGCTGCGCGCATTCGGTCAAGCTCGGCATGACCGAAACAATCGTTAAGCATATCTATCACGAAAAAAGCAGGTCGTCCCATAATCCCCCAAGCTGTGAGTGCTGTATAACAACGCTTTTAGTTTCATCTTTTTACTCCTAAATTAATTTTGTCGAGAGCCAAATCATGACGGATTATAAAAAAACTGCAATAAAACTACTCAACCGTGACCGATTTCGCTAGATTTCGCGGTTGGTCAACGTCGCAGCCGCGCCGGACGGCGATATAATATGCCAGCAGTTGAAGCGGTACAATCGACAAAATCGGCGCAAGCAAATCCGACGTTTCGGGAATCTCGATAACGTGGTCGGAAACCAGCGAACTCATCTCGTCGCCTTCGGTCAAAATCGAAAGAACGATTCCGTCACGCGCCTTTACTTCGACGATATTTGAATGCGTTTTTTCATAGCGCAACTCGCTTGCTTCGTTGCCTTTCTCGCGCGTGTTGATGATCACGATGGGAAGTTTTTCGTCAATCAGGGCGTTCGGTCCGTGTTTCATCTCGCCTGCCGGATAGCCTTCGGCGTGAATGTAGGAAATTTCTTTTAATTTTAACGCACCTTCGAGTGCGACGGGAAAATTTATACCGCGCCCTAAGTAGAGAAAATCCTGGACGCGAAAAAATCCTCTGGAGAGGTCTTCGATTGTATCGGCATCGCTCAAAAGCTGTTCAATTTTTAGAGGAAGTTCGGCAAGCTGCTGCGCGTGATATTTTGCTTTTTCTTCATCAATTTTTTCGCGAAGCTGTCCCAGATACAAAGCAAATAAATAAACGGCGATCATTTGCGAAGTAAATGCTTTGGTCGAAGCCACGCCGATTTCCGGTCCGGCGTGCGTCAAAATTGTGCCGTCGGCTTCGCGCGTAATCATCGAGCCCTGAACATTACAAATGGCGAGAACCTTGCAGCCCGCTTGTTTTGCCTCGCGCATTGCGGCAATCGTGTCTGCAGTTTCGCCCGATTGTGAGATAACAATTAAAAGTGTGTTTTCGTCCAAAACCGGATTGCGGTAGCGAAACTCCGATGCGTAATCAACTTCGACGGGTATCCGGGCAAGTTCCTCAATCATATATTTTCCGGCGATTCCGGCGTGCCAGCTTGTTCCGCAAGCCGCAATTTTAACCGATGTAATCGACCCGAAATCTTCTTCGGAAATGTTCATCGTGTCGAGATAAACTTTGCCCGTATCAAGCGATAGACGACCCCGCACGGTATCGCGCACGGCTCGCGGCTGCTCGTAAATTTCTTTGAGCATAAAATGCTTAAAGCCGCCTTTCTCCGCCATAATCGGATCCCAGGTGATGCGCTGCTGTTTCGGCTCCACGACGTTTCCGTCAAAATCGGTAACCCGTACGGAATCTTTCGTAAGGATGGCGATTTCCCTTTCGCCGAGATAAAAAACATCGCGCGTGTGCTGCAAAATCGCCGGAATGTCGCTGGCGACAAAAAATTCACTGTCACCTAAACCGATCACGACGGGCGGACCTTCGCGGACGGTAATAATTGTGTCCGGCACATCTGCCGAGATTATCGAAAGAGCGAAAATACCGCGCAGTTGTTTAACCGTCTCACGGACGGATTCTTCAAAAGTGCTGCCCGATTTCAAACTTTCTTCGACCAGATGGGCAACAACTTCCGTATCGGTTTCCGTATTAAATTCGTGACCTTTTTCGCGGAGACCGGCTTTTAGCTGCAAATAATTTTCGATAATTCCGTTATGCACAACGACGATGCGCCCGGTACAATCGCGGTGCGGATGCGCGTTTTCCTCGGTCGGTCGCCCGTGCGTCGCCCACCGCGTATGACCGATGCCGTAGGTTCCGTCAAGTGGATTCAAGCGAATACATTCTTCGAGATTACGAAGTTTGCCTTCGGCGCGGCGCAAGGACAAATCGTGATTTTCATCCACGACGGCAATGCCCGCCGAATCGTAACCGCGATATTCGAGTTTGCGTAAGCCGTCAATAATGAGCGGCACAACTTGTTTATTTCCAACGTATCCGACAATTCCACACATAATTTTATTTTATATTGAATGATAAACCTGCCAAACGACAACCAAAACCGCCTCTTCATCCAAAGCCTCAAATGCCGCTTTTCTTATTTTATCGCTGTAAGTTGAAAGCAAATCGGAGTTTTCTTCAAAGGAGTAAGGCGTGTCGGTATAAATCAAATTAATGCGATCTTGAATTTTCTCGCTGAGATTTGAGAGATAGCTACCATCCAGCCCGCGGACAATCGTGCAACCACCGAAATTGTAAGTAAATTCATCATCGAAGTCTTGCAGCAAGTTTTGATACGAAGGCTTGAGTAAATCAGGCAGATAAACTTCAACTCTTCCCTTGGCGAATAGTGGCAATGAATTTCTCCTTACGCTTATCAAATTCTTTCGTTCGCTTCAAAGATTCTTCCGCTGAAAGTTTCATCCGTTCAGGACGCTCGATTTTTATTTCTTTGATGATTTTTGCTTTTTTGGTCATAATTTTTATTTCTCCGAAACGAATTTTATCACAAAATTATTCTTTAGACGCTTCGGCGGTTTCTCGCGTTTCTTCTTTCAAATTTTTCTTCACTTTTGCAGGAACACCCGCGACTAAAGTATCCGGCAAGACATCTTTGGTAACGACCGAACCTGCGCCGGTGACCGAATTATCACCAACTTTCACGGGCGCTACCAGCATTGTGTCCGAGCCGATTTTGACATTGTTGCCGATTGTCGTCGCGTGTTTGTTCCTGCCGTCGAAATTGCAGGTGATTGTTCCCGCGCCGATGTTTGTTTTTTCACCGATTGTCGCGTCGCCGAGGTAAGATAAATGGCTGGCTTTTGAGCCGCGTCCAAGAATTGTTTTTTTGAGTTCGACAAAGTTTCCGACCCGTGCGGATTCTTCCATCTTGGCGCGCCCGCGCAAATGTGCAAAAGGTCCGGCAGTGCAGTTATCGGAAATCTCAGAATCGGTTATCACGCAATTATCGAGAACTTCCACATTGCGCCCGATGCGCGAGTTTGTGATGCGTGTTCCGGAGCGAATCGTGCAGCCGTCGCCGATGCTGCTATCACCTTCAATAACGACATTCGGGTAAATCACCGTATCGCGCCCGATGCTCGCGCGTTCACTGACGTAGGCATTTTTCGGGTCAATAAAAGTTACGCCGTAATCGAGCATCATCCGCGAAATTGTTCGGCGGCGCAGCGCACGCTCTAAATGAGCGAGTTCAACACGGTTGTTGATGCCCGACACTTCCCTCGCGTCCGTATGCTGATAAAGCGAAACAGGTTCGCCGGCGGCGCGCAAAAGTGAAGGAACGTCGGTTAAATAATATTCGCCCTGCGCGTTGTTATTCTCCACGCTCGAAAGCGCGGCGAAAAGTTTCTTCGTATCAAAACAGTAAATACCGGAATTTATTTCTCTGATTGCGCGCTCTTCCTCGCTCGCATCTTTCTGCTCGGCAATTTTATTGAAAAGTCCAGCCTCGTCGCGAACAATTCGTCCATAACCGGTCGGGTCGTCCAGCTTGACGGTCAAGATCGAGCAAGCCGCGCCGCGTCCTCGATGCGCGTGATGCTGCTGAACCAGAGCCGCTAACGTTTCAGCCCGAATCATCGGGACATCGCCCGAAAGAATAAGCAGTGTTGAGTCTTCGTTTTCGAAAAACTCACGCGCCGAATTAACGGCGTGTCCGGTGCCGAGCTGTTCTTTCTGCCAGACAAAAGCAGAGTGGCTTTCGTCTAATTCGTCGAGCACCGCTCGTTTTACATCCTCGCCCTGATGTCCGATGACCACGTAAATCTTGCGCGGCGCAAGTGCCGTCGCCGTCCGGCAAACGTGATTAACCAGGGGGCGACCGTCAATTTTATGCAAAACTTTTGCCAGGTTGGAACGCATGCGTGTTCCGAGACCCGCCGCTAAAACCAAAACGTCAAGCGTTTTTTGCTCGCTGGAAATTATTTGTTCCATACACTTTCTACCATTGCCGCTTCGCTTTTCTCGGGTTTAAGGGCGCATTCTAAAACGACTTGCGCTAGTTTCTCAGGATTATGACGAACTTTCGCGCCCATATCCAACAGATTACCATAAACAATTTTTGTGCCCTCAATCGTTTCGGGCGAAATTGAATCGGAAATGCCGATTTGCCTTGCTCCTTCGCTTGTATAACGAGCCGCTTGCGCTCTGGTGACGGGAAAATTATTGACAATCACAAAATCAAAAACAATTTCCGGTGCGTATTCTCGAACGAGTTCAAGATGTTTTCGAGCTGAAAAGCCGTCGGTTTCACCTGGTTGCGTCATCAGATTACAGATAAAAATCTTAACCGCCGGAGATTCGGCAATCGCTTCGCTCACACCTTTAACCAGAATCGGCGGGAGAAGGCTTGTAAAAAGCGAGCCAGGTCCAATAGTTATAATGTCCGCATCACAAATTGCCGCTAATGCCTCGGGAAGCGGATGACAATCTTCCGGTTCGAGCCGCAGACGCTTGATTGAAGTTCCGACTTTTGAAACGTTTGTTTCTCCGCGCACGATTGAACCATTATTTAGTTCTGCCGCCAGACGAACGTCGGCAACCGTCGCGGGAAAAATACGTCCTTTGCTGGCAAGAATTTCCGAAGAAAGTTTGACGGCTTCGGCAAAATCACCGGTAATCTCGGAAAGCGCGGCGAGAAATAAATTACCGAAACTGTGTCCGCCAAGCTCGCCACTCCCTCGAAAACGGTATTGAAAAAGTTTTGAGAGCAGATGCGAGTCTTCCGAAAGCGCCACCATACAATTGCGAATATCGCCCGGCGGCGGCATTTGCAGTTCATCACGAAGCCGACCGGAGCTTCCGCCGTCGTCGGAAACCGCAACAATGCCCGAAAGATTTTCTATCCAAACAGGTTCGCTCCCGCCTGCCCCCACAAAGCTTTTCAAACCGGACAAGAGCGTTGCAAGTCCATTGCCGCCGCCGATTGCAACAAAATTTAATCCGAGTGTGTCGTGTGAAAACAGACGATTCTTCATTTATCTTTCACTTTATAAGGAATTTATCGAAAACGGGTAAGGTAATCAAGGTTAAAATTTATTACCCAAGCTGTAGCATTTATAATTAGACTGAATTTTGTGAGTCAAGGTTACCAAAGATTAGGCAATAACAAAAGTTTAACATTATTTCTTACACCAAACAATCATCTATTGTAATGGGATGCATCAGTCAAACTTTTTGGTTATTTTTGGTGATTAGATTAGTTTTCTTTTACGACAAAGCAGAGTTTGAGAACATTAATGCGAACAGTTCACCAGGAATATTTTGAAAAGCCGAGTTATGAGGAGTTCAGCAAGCCCGCTTACTGGAGTTTGAAAAACGCTTTCGCGTCTGCTTTCAAAAAGCTCCAGCCTGTCGCGCAATTTCAAGCCGCCGCTAAACTCGGCAAATTCCTTGCCGCCTACAACTAATCTACAGCTATCTGCCCAAAATCCCTGCTTACCCAAATAAGCAAAAACACTACCCTTTATCGAGTAGTGTTCTTTTTAATATTTGGAAAATTTCTTTATTTCAATGTTTTAGATAACTGGCTCATTATTTGCACAACCAATGTTTTGCAAGGAGTTTTTATGAACAAACGAACCTTAAAAATCTATATGAAGTCCTTTATAACTTGGCTTTTAGATAGATACCCCCGATTGGGCTAATTTTAACCTAACTAACCATTTAGACACTCACTAAACTATTTAGTATAAGTGTGTCTTGTTATTCCGTTAATAACCT
>MWVV01000478.1_pt1 | contig 14490 bp, 11 predicted proteins | sample 1047281 | NCBI WGS metagenome assembly MWVV01 (sample SAMN06349986, study PRJNA376086) | soil metagenome | isolation source: PT-2 sample Antarctic (ecotone) soil | place: Antarctica | collected 2015-01-13 | reverse complement strand
CGCGCTTGTTGGTTGCATCTTCAAACGACCTAATCCACTGGACAAAACACGGGCATGCTTTTGCTAAAAGTTTAAATGGAAAGTATGTTAACAAATGGAGTAAGTCTGGTTCAATAGTTTCAAAATATGAAAATGGAAAGACAATTGCTGCAAAAGTTAATGGAAAGTATTGGATGTATTGGGGCGACCTTTTTATATGGACAGCAACTTCTGATGACCTTATAAATTGGTCACCAGTAGAAATGCAACCAGGAGAAAAGCCTTTTGTAACGCTTAAAGGTCAAGCTGTAAACATGCCCGATTTAAAAATTGTAATACCAACCCGAGATAAAAAATTTGACAGCGACCTTGTTGAACCAGGCCCTCCCGCTATGCTTACTGATAAAGGAATTTTATTGATATACAATAGCCGTAATATTCCATCAATTGGTGATACTTCTCTTGTTGAAGGAACTTATGCAGGAGGCCAGGTGTTATTAGATAAAAATGATCCAACAAAAATTATTGACCGGCTCGATAATTATTTTATTAAGCCGGATAAACCTTATGAAATTACAGGGCAGGTGAACCAGGTATGCTTTTTAGAAGGGTTGGTTCATTTTAAAGGAAAATGGTTTCTATATTATGGTACTGCTGACTCAAAAATTGCAGTAGCAATGTTGGACGAATAAAAAAGTATAGCTTAACTTATAAAAGTTGTTATAAGCCTGCGTCTTTATCTTTTTTAGCAGGTGTTTTTATTAACCATATTATAAACGAAATACCCGCATATATCATTACAATACCTGCTATGGTGCTTGTTACGACTGCAGTTCTTCCCTTAGTTAACGAGCTTATTATAATAAGCGCTATAATTAATACCAGTAAGAACAGTTGATTTTTAAAAACCGATAAATATCTCCTCAACATAAGCTTGAAAGTACAATTATTTTTTAAACTTTATTGCCAATAGCTGCCTTTGCAACTGAAACAGCTATTGAAATTATATTATACCAATCAATATACAAACAATTGTTTTAAAGGTTTAAATGCTGATTTGTTTTAGGAGAAATTTCAAAAAAACTTTTTAGTATTACTATAAGTTTTCGAGCCCTCAAATTCGTATACCATCTTCATTTAAATTAATGATGAAGTTATCTTTTCTATAGTACTTCCGGTATCTGTCATTCACTTCTTTAGTTTGCTTTTTATCGTTTAAATATAATTCACCCGACTTTACTTCTATTTTATAGTATTTGCTTTTGTTAATTAATCCATCTTTCTCCAATTCGTTAGTAAATTCTTTCAGGTTTTGTAATTCTTCTCTGGCCTTCATCATTGCTTCCTTTGCGTTTCTCATTGCTTTATCAACATTCACTTTAAACTCTTTGCTATTTAAATCCATGTTTGCTCTTTGCTTTTCAAGCTGAGTTCTCGCCACCTCCATTTGGCCTTTCATCCTGTCAAAATTCTCACTCTGGACCACGCTTTCTCTTATATCCTTTTTCATCTTTTCATAATCCACTTTTTTTAACGACTCATTTATCTGCCTTTCTATTTTATCAAAATCAACTTTTTGCATGGCATTATTTGCTTCTTTTTGAACTCTATTAAAATCCATCCTGTTCATTTGCTCGTTTAGCTTTTCCATTTGTTCTTCTAATTTCTTTATTGCTGCATCGATCTTGTCCATATCTCCCTCAGTTAAATATCTATCATGTATGAGGGGTGTGGGAGTATCAATGTTTGTTGTGTTTGTTTCTTTTCGAAAGGAGTATCGACCATTTTTTTCCTTTTGACTAAATGCTGAAAACCCGATAATAATAACAGTTGAAGCAAGCACAAATACAATCTTGGTGGCTGAAAAATGTTGTTTCATAACAGGTAGTGTTTTTGATGATGAAATTGTACGAATTAGTTCGTATCAAATATACGATTAGCTTCGTATATTGATACTGCTACTGGAGTTGTTTAGAAAATTTTAACAATTCTATGCTGTTCTGATATTCTTACTGCAGTTATCAAATCTTATAGAGGCTATTATTATTTCTTAATTACTTCTTTGCAGTAATTGCTGCATAGCCGGGAATGGTTAAAAAAGATGCTTTTTTATAATCAGTGAAGCCTGCCTGTTTTTGCCATTGTTTAATTTCGTTCAAGCTCCAGGTACCGGAAGTGCTGCTTAGGGCAAAAAAAAAGTCACCAATCGAACTAAGCATATCTCCATTATATTCTATCATATCTCTCCGTAAAATTTCGATAATGGTAAAATATCCGCCTTGCTTTAAAGCTTCGTGTGCCTTTTGTGCAACGAGCAAATTTTCTTCATAAGTAAAATGATGAGCTACGCTTGCCATTATTATACAATCGTAGTGTTCGGTTCCTAAATCTTCGTGCAGTACATTTCCTGCTTTATGTACAACTAAGTTGCCCATGTTCTGTTTTGCGAGGATTGGTTTTGCTTGCTCAACAGCAGCCGGAAGATCGAGTATGATAGAGGATAGGCCGGTATATTTTTTACATAAAGCAACCGAATATGAACCATGAGAGCCACCGATGTCTAGCATTTTTTTAGCGCCAGGAGGTACAGGGATTCTTTTAACTGCTTCTTTAGATGTTGCTGAAGCAGCAGCTTCCATTGCCTTTTGATAATAAAACCATTCTTCGTTGTTAAACGTGTCATGATATTGCAGTCCTTTACCTGTTTGCAAAAATTCTCCCACATAATCCATCCACTTTATGCAAACACGATTATCAAACATTAGTAACCAGTACAACGAATCGGGGCTTTCTTTAAGGAGCCATTTTTTAGATTGTGATGTTAAATAAAAGAATTGATTTTTCTGCTTCACTAAACTCATTGATGCCAAAACGCCCAATAAACTTTGTAACGCCCGTTCATTCAGTTTACATGTTTCAGCTATATCTTTCAATAGTACTTTTTTATGACCTATTGCTTCAAATATTCCTTTGTCTGTTGCTTCTAATAAAAACTTACTCAACATAAAACCAAAATGAGAATATGCCAGGGGCACAGGCACAAGACCCGATTTTAACGCGATCCATTCCAAAGGGTTTTGGGCTATAGGAGAAAATTTCATAAGGGTTATTAAAGGTCAATTGGTTTGATTGATTGGTGGAGTGGTTGGTTTTCGAAGGTGAATGTTTTCTATAGTTCAATTTCAATGGTCAAGGGGGGCTCATTGTCAATGGCCAATGATTTAAGGTTGACATCAATTTTTAGGTCAGAGGTCCCAGAACTTTTCATTGTTCATTATTCCCTTTTTATTGTTCATTTTCATCTTTTATAACTCAGGATTCTTAATTCATCATTGTCATCACACCATTTGGCTATCTTTTAATTCTATAAAAAAATCGTTTGGGTTTTCCTTCAAAATGGCGAACATCCATGTTTGTATGTGTTTGGTATCTGCCAGGGCAGTTTTGGAGAGGTTTATGAACGACTTTATTAAACTAAGATTTTGCCATACACTACCATTACTCATGGTTTTTTCGTTGTTGTTGACAAGAAACCTATAATATGCTCCGGGGCTTTGATGCTTTAATTTTCTTAATGAAAAAATTAAAAACTTTCTTTGAATAATACTGCTTGTAATAATGAGCTTTTTATGATACGATTCTAAAACAAGTATATATAAAAAACGGTAGTAATTGACATACCCCCACGTTTCGAAATTTTGTTTCAATTTGTTCCAGTTTATTCTATCGGCAGGCATGTAATGCTTAAAATTAAGTTGGTCAGTATACCAAATCTTTCTTCCTAACATTAGTAAGGCGATAGCTGTTTCATGGTCCTCTCCCGCCGCTTTTCCCGGTACTTTACTGGTTAAAAAAGAAAATCCGAGGGTTCTTATATGTTTCCAGTCAGCATTCTTAAAAACCATTCCTGCACCCCAGATATAAAAATCATTTTTTGGGAAATAGCCATTTTCATTTTTAGGACTCCCTATTACAAAGCAAAGTAAAAAATCCTGTATCCATTCAGGAGGATGCTTCTCAAAAACAGCTTCACTTTTACCCTGGAGAATACCAATCTTAGCGTCACTTTCCATTAGTTTAGCAGAAATCAACAAATAATCATCCTTTAACCAGTTATCATCGTCAACGGTTAATATATAAGAACAGGTTGCACGATCATAACCCGTTTCTATGGCATAACCTTTACCCGGCCTGTTTTCATTTAAAACAATTAGCGGAAATGGATTTCCCAAATTTTTCCAGGCATTTATAGCAAACCCTTCCGTATCATCAGTAGAAGCATTGTTTACTATAATTAATTCAGCAGCAAAATCGGCTGGAATCACCAGCTTAGCAATATGCTGTAAAGTTGGCGCTAACCTGCTTACACCATTATACGTACAAAGCACTATGGAAAAACCGGAGGTTTGTATTGTTGAATGGTTCAATTGTTAAATGCGTGAATGGTGAATGCGAATGGCGAAAGTTATAATAATTAATAGTGAATAGTAAATATATAGCCAATGGAAGTTTTATGCGAAAATTAAAAGCAAGAAAGATACAGCCATAGCAGTTAAAGCCTGAGCAAGAAAATTAGCACAAGCATATTAGAATGCCCTTACCAAAGGAGTAGATTATGTAGAACAAGAACCAGGAAATATGAAGATCACATAATGCAAAGAGAGAAAGCAGGATTGTACAGATTCGCTAAAAAGCACAATATGCAAGTCGATTAAAAACAACTTAGCAGCCTATTGAAGGGTTATTTAGTATGTGTAGTTATGTTCATCAAGGCTTCGACAAGCTTAGCGCAAATGAGAGTTGTTTAAAAAAGTATTTAAAAAACTTTCTGATAATCTTCATTCATTTACGACCTTTATCTTAAATGTTTCATTCCTTTTATGAAAACAACTTCTCTATTAATTATATTGATTGTATTCTTAACCATCGCCTGTAAAACCACTTCGGTGAGAAAATCTGAAAATAATGCAGGCGGTACTGTTCGCCTTATCACTTTAGACCCCGGTCATTTTCATGCCTCTTTGATTCAAAATACAACGTATCCGCAAGTTGATCCTGTAGTGCATCTTTATGCTCCCGCCGGTCCCGACCTTCAACAACACCTTGACAAGATCAACGGTTATAATACCCGCGCTGATAATCCTACAAAATGGAAAGAGGAAGTTTATACAGGCAAGGATTTTTTTGAAAAAATGGTAAGAGAAAAAAAGGGAAACGTTGTAGTAATGGCAGGTAATAACCAGAAGAAAACAGAATATATACTTAAAGCCATCGACGCTGGTTTTAATGTGTTGGCAGATAAGCCTATGGCTATTAATAAAGCAAATTTTGGCGTACTTAAAAATGCTTTTTTAACCGCTGAACGAAAGAATGTTTTGTTGTACGATATTATGACAGAGAGGTATGAGATTACTACGATGTTACAGAAAGAGTTGTCTCTCCTTCCGCAGGTATTTGGCCAGTTACAAAAAGGAACTGTGGAAAATCCCGCAGTTACTAAAGAAAGTGTCCATCATTTTTATAAATATGTTTCCGGTAGTATTTTAACCCGCCCGCCCTGGTTTATGGATGTTACCCAGCAAGGTGAAGGTATTGTTGACGTAACAACACATTTGGTTGACCTTGTACAGTGGGAATGCTTTCCGGAGCAGGTTATTGATTACGGAAAAGATATTCAATTTATTTCTGCGCGCCGCTGGACAACAGATCTTACACAAAGTCAGTTTAATGCTTTAACTAAGCTAAATGGGTTTCCCTCCTATTTAAAGAATGATGTTGTAAACGACAGCATTCTTAAAGTATACAGCAATGGCGAAATAAATTACCAGCTTAAAGGTGTTCATGCTAAAGTATCGGTAACATGGGCTTATAAAGCGCCTGAAGGAGCTGGTGATACTCACTATTCAATTATGCGGGGAACAAAGGCAAACCTTATTATCAGGCAGGGAGCAGATCAGAATTATAAGCCGGTTTTGTATATTGAACCCATTGACGGAAGTGATGCAGCCTATGCGGGCGAACTGTCAGAGCAAATGAAATCTGTACAGGCAAAATATCCGGGAGTTACTTTAGAAAAAAACGCTCCCGGTTGGAAAGTTGTTATCCCCGAAAAATATAATGAAGGACATGAATCTCATTTTGGTCGTGTAACTGAAAAGTTCTTACAGTATTTGAAGGAAGGCAAGTTACCTGCATGGGAAGTTCCTAACATGATTGCAAAATATTACACTACCACAACTGCATTAGAGCTTGCTAAAGGGCAAGGTCATTAGTCATAAGGTCAATGAATTATTAGGTCAATATGAAAAACTGATCTGATTACCTGCTGTTTTAATGCAACGCCAAAACTTTATAAGTAAATAAATAACATTTTTAACCCCATATAATTCACCCCATAATTCATTTATGAAGCCACTCACCAAAATAATCCTTCTTTGCTTTTTAATTGTAATAACCATTTCGACCTCTGCCCAGGATAATGTGAATTGGAAAAAAGTGAAGGTACTTGTATATACAAAAAATGGCAAAGGATATATACATGAAAACGTACCTTATGCCACAAGCAGCATTCAGAAATTAGGTCAGCAACACGGTTTTAAAGTAGACACATCGAGCAATGCTTCAGTAATGACAGAAGGCAATTTGAAGCAATATACTATGCTTGTTTTTCCAAGTACTAACAACGATGTTTTTGATACTGATTTGCAACGACTGGCTTTCAGGCGATATATTGAAGCAGGCGGAGGTTTTGTAGGTATTCATTCTGTAACCGGCACAGAAAGAAACTGGAAATGGTTTAAGATGATGTTAGGTGGAACCTTTGCGTGGCATGCAAAGTTTCAGAAATTTACAGTAAGAATTATTGATCCTGCACATCCTACCATGCAAGGCTTGCCGAAAGTATGGGTAAAGGAAGATGAGTGTTATTTCGCCAAGGAATTATATCCTGGCCCAAAAGCTTTATTGGCTCATGATATTACCTCGTTAAATACATCTGATACTATTCAAAAAAATCTTATCATTAAAAATGCAGGCGGTTATGCCGAATTATATCCTGCTGCATGGTCATATGATTTTGACGGAGGCCATACGTGGACAACTGTTTTAGGACACGATAAAAAAGATTATGCTGATCCCACTTATGTTCAACACATTTTTCAGGGTATCAGGTTTGTAGCAAGCCAGGTTAAAGTACCTGACTTTAGTAAAGCTTATGCAGATTCAAGAGATACACCTGTGCGGTATTAAATATAATCCGGAATTTTTTGTGGCAGTACTTACAGCGATAAGAGTTACAAACAATTAAGTTAATAAGCGGAGTTTATCAACAGCTTATATAGACCTGAGAGTGATAAAAATTATACGTATCCATTTTGCCTGAAAAAAAGTGTAGTTTCAATAATAATCCTAAATTTATGGCTCTTGTCATTATAAATACCTTTAAAGATTATGGGCGATATACAAATTAAAAAATCATCAAAAGCTTACGATGCAGTAATTGTGGGATCCGGTGCGGGAGGAGGGATGGCTGCTTACGTTTTAGCAAATGCAGGTCTCAAAGTTTTGATGTTAGAAGCAGGGCCTTTTTTCGATCCTGTTAAGCATTCACAACAATTAAAGTTTTCCTACGAATCTCCGCGGCGCGGTGCAGGTACAAAAGCTCGCGGCTTTGGCGACTTTGATGCTGCTTATGGCGGTTGGGAACTTGATGGGGAGCCTTATACTAAAAAAGAAGATACAAAATTTGATTGGTTCCGGTCAAGAATGCTTGGCGGGCGAACAAATCACTGGGGAAGAATATCATTAAGGTTTGGACCAAAAGATTTTCAGCCTAATGATGGATATAGTGAGAGCTGGCCGGTTACCTATGAAGAGGTAAAACCTTATTATGATAAAGTAGATACTCTAATTGGAGTTTATGGAACAAACGAGGGTTTGGAAAATGACCCTGATGGCATATTTCTTCCGCCACCAAAGTTGCGGTTAAATGAAATGTTTATTAAGCAGGGAGCAGAAAAAGCAGGTGTAAAAGTAATACCTGGCCGAGGCTCTGTTTTAACCAAAGCATTACCAAATAATAAAGACAGGGGAGTTTGTTTTTACTGTGGCCAATGCAACCGTAGTTGTAAAGTGTATGCAGATTTTTCTTCTTCCTCATGTCTTGTTATTCCTGCAATAAAGACGGGCAACCTTGAAGTTATTTCCAACGCAATGGTTCGCGAAGTGCTTACCGACAATAAAGGCCTTGCAACTGGTGTTTCATATATAAACAAAGAAGATTTACAGGAATACCAGGTGAATGGAAAAACAGTAATTCTTGGAGCAAGTGCCTGCGAAACTGCACGAATTATGCTTAATTCAAAATCGCAGACTCACCCTAACGGTCTTGCAAATAGCAGCGGGGTTGTAGGTAAATACTTACAGGATTCTACCGGTGCTTCTTTATCAGGAATGTTACCACAGTTGCTCGATCGTAAGCGCTATAATGAAGATGGTCTTGGCAGTATTCACCTTTTAGGGCCGTGGGTATTAGATAATAAGAAACTTGATTTCCCCAGGGGTTATCATATAGAATTTGGAGGGGGAATGGGTATGCCAAGCTATGGTTTTGGCGGAGACGTACCAAAGCTAAATGGAAAGCTACCAGGCCGTGATGGAAAGATGAAAGAAGGCGGTGGCTTCGGAGCTTCGTTAAAAGATGATTATCGCCGTTTTTATGGCACCGGTGTGGGAATGTCGGGACGTGGTGTTGGCATGGCAAGAATTGATAATTATTGCGAAATTGATCCCAACATTGTAGATAAATTTGGAATACCTGTTTTGCGTTTTCATTATAAATGGAACAATGATGAAATAAACCAGGCAAAGCATATGCAGGAGACATTTCAAACCATAATGCATGCGATGGGTGCAATCATTACATCACCTGAGCGCAATAAAGAAAATGATTGGGGATTAGAGGCGCCGGGAAGGATAATACATGAGGTAGGTACAGCAAGAATGGGCAATGATGCAAAAAAATCGGTATTAAACAAATGGTGTCAGGCACACGATTGCAAAAACTTATTTGTAGTTGATGGCGCAAACCAGGTGCAACAGTCCGATAAAAATGCAACGTGGACAATACTTGCTTTATCCATGAGAACATCAGAATACATACTTGACCAGAACAAAAAGCAAAACATTTAATAACTCCTTTCAACCATAATTTATGAACAGGCGGGAATCATTAAAGGCCTTAACAATAGGAACACTATCTACAGAAGTTTTATTAAAAGCATGCAAGCCAAAAGATAAAAATGCTGAAGCCTCTGCACAAAAGGACGGAGAGCCCGACCGGCCGCAAGCGGAAATAGATAGAAATAATAAATTAAACGAAGAAAAGTTTTTTACCGAACATGAGTTGGCAACTATTACAGTATTAGGAGACATCATCATTCCAAAGGATGATAAGTCGGGTAGTGCATCTGATGCCAAAGTTCCTGAATTTATAGAGTTTATGGTTAAGGACATGCCAGATCAACAACTACCAATGCGAGGCGGCTTACGGTGGTTAGATGTTCAAATGCTTAACCGCCATAATAACGCGTTTAAAGATTGCTCCTCTCAACAACAACTTGCTATAGTTAACGAAATAGCCTATCCGGCAAAAGCAAAACCTGAAATGCAGCAAGGCGTTGCATTTTTTAATAGAATGAGAAACCTTACAGCAACAGGTTTTTTCTCTAGCAAAATGGGTATGGAAGATATTGGGTATGTGGGTAACAGGCCTAACCAATGGAATGGTGTTCCTGATGATGTATTGAAGCAATACGGGCTGTCATATAGCGATAAGGAATTAAAGGAAAGCGTTACTTTTTAAACTATAGTTGTTATACAATTCTCTTAAAACTTCTTCTGTACTTAAGCAGCAAAGAGTGGAAAGTGGTTTTTTGAAATTGAAGAAGGTGTACAATTGAAAGACGTTGTACCAATAGCCACTCGCTAACGGAATTTTTACAGCACTTATTGGCAGAACTTTTAGTGATCACACTCATACAACTGTAACAAAAGTAGTTGCTCTGTTAATAAAACAATATGAACAACACAAGCCACAATAAACAGAGTGCAACAGAATTTTACGACCTCATGTTCAATAAATGCAAAACCTGAAGAGGCAATAGAGAAATATGTAGGAGACATTTATATACAACACAATCCACGTTTAGGAAATGGCAAAGCAGCATTTATAGAATATTTTAAACGCATGGCTATTGACTACCCTGGAAAAAAAGTGAACATTAAAAAAGCTATTGCTGAAGACAACTTTGTGGTACTACACTGCCATCAGCATTCGCCAGGCGATAAAGATTATACAGGAATACACATCTTCCGGTTTAATGAGAATGGAAAAATAGGAGAGCATTGGGATGTGCTCCAGGTGATACCGGATAATCCGGCAAATGAAAACACTATGTTTTAAATGTTGTTGCATTTTGATTAAAAATTACTGTAGTCCACCAAGGTGTAAGTTGTCCGTCATGTAGACCTTAACACATGTAAGGATCTCTATCTTCAACCATTAGAAGAACCCCAATTGAGAAATATACCAACTATCCTTTTCATTCAATTTTTTGGAACAGTCCTTCAAGCTCAAAACCTAAAATCGGATGCTATTCGTATTGATATAGAAAAAAGCTACAAGGAGGCAAAAATTGAGTTTTCTAAGTTTGAGAATGCACACGGGCACTTTATAGGAACAAAGAACGTCCGTATGCACTACCTTACTTGGGGAAGCCCTTCAGGTATTCCCCTCATATGGGCGCATGGGAGTTTTACGAATGGCTATGAATTACTTCCCATTGCAGATCGATTGGTTACAGCAGGGTATTACGTAATTGCCATTGATTATTATGGGCATGGACAAACTCCAATTCCTAACCATGATGTATCCCTATATCATGTAGCTGATGACATTGCGTTTCTAATGAATGCCTTGTTTATTAAAAGAGTAGTTGTAGGAGGATGGTCAAGAGGTGGTGTCATTGCTACTGCTTTTTATGATGCCTATCCAAATTCTGTTTTAGGTTTAATACTGGAAGATGGTGGTTCAGTTGCCACGAATAGCTATTATCATAAAATGGATTCAGTGGAACTGTCTAACCGAGTAAAACAGATGCATCTCGAAAAGATCATAGATGTAACGTATTCAAGTGAGTTGGAAGCATACAATGCCATTTATGATACAGTGGCAAAAGGAAGCCAGTTTGAGAATTTAGCCTGGATAGGGAGAATAAAAGGAGGGAAGTGGAGCATTGGAGCAGGATTATGGGCGTTGTTTCATATGCAAAATAGCGAGCAGTTCCTGGATAACATTCTACGTCCTACCACAGTTCCGCTCTTTGCTGAATCCATGTCTATACTTGAACCAAAGATTGTTTATCGTAATCTAAGTGTTCCCATGCTCATCCTTGATCCTGTGAGCAAGGATGACATGTTTCCATTCGAAGCAGAAAATGCAGCTTTACAAAAACAACATCCAAATTTAATTGATCATAAGATATATGAAAGCACTGGACACAATATTCATTACGAAAGAAAAGAGCAGTTTATTGAAGATGTAATTACTTTCCTACAAAAGGTAAAGAGGCATTATAGCTTGAAATAAAACACGAACGCACAACATCAGCTGTGTAAAAGCAGGGCTGAAGTGCTACCTTCAGCAGTAAATTAATATGGAACAGAAGAATAGAAGCTAAGCAGCAAGATCACGGACTCCCCCGCCTTCACAAAGCTGTTTACCGTTCTATATGGAAAATAATGTTATTCGGCATTCGGCATTCTTTTTAAGTTTAATGCTTGTCTCATAGTGGAAGATGAACTGTCTACATTGTCCTATCACTTGCCCGAAACTCTTATCGTTATTAAACACTTTGATATTTTTTTGATTTATTCTATTCGTACATTTCCATGTACTTTTATCAATTACCTATCTCCAGATGAAAATATTTCTACTCCTAATCGCATGTACATGTTCAATGTTTTGTGCTTTGGCACAAACAAAAAAGAAAGCTGTAAGCGCTAATAACATAACCTCTTATTCCGACTCTCTTTTCTTCTCTAAAACAAAGTATCGTTTAATAGGCCCTTTCCGTGGCGGAAGAAGCGCGGCGGTTGCCGGCAGTTATAAAAACAAAAACACTTTTTATTTTGGTGCAACAGGTGGCGGAATTTGGAAGACCACCGATGCCGGCAGTAACTGGAAAAACATAAGCGATAAACATTTTGGTGGATCAATGGGTGCTGTTGCCGTAGCTCCGTCGGATGAAGGTATTTTGTATGTGGGTGAAGGTGAAAATACCCTTAGGGGAAATGTGGCCGAAGGTTTTGGCATATGGCGCAGCGATGATGGCGGCAGAACCTGGAGAAATCTCGGCTTGAAAGATACAAGGCATATTACGAGGATTGTTATTCACCCGAGAAACCCTGATATTGTCTGGGTAGCAGCATTAGGCCACCTATTTGGTGCTAATAACGAAAGAGGTGTGTACAAAACAATAGATGGTGGCAAAACTTGGAAGAAGGTTTTATTCTCCAATAACAAGGCCGGTGCAATTGATCTTGTTATGGAGCCGGGTAACACTTCAACATTTTATGCTTCAACATGGAATGTAAAAAGAACGCCTTATAGCTTAGAAAGCGGTGGCGAAGGAAGTGCCTTATGGAAAAGTATTGACGGCGGAGAAACATGGAAAAGCCTGATGGATAAAAAAGGATTGCCGAAAAAAGAAACCATAGGTATTATAGGAGTTACAGTTAGTGCAATGAACCCCGATAGAGTCTTTGCAATTATTGAAGCTAAAAACGGCGGCTTCTTTAGAAGTGATGATGGAGGAGAAACCTGGACTAAGACGAGCGAAGATGCAAACATCAGGCAGAGAGCATGGTACTTCAGTAAAATTTTTGCTGATCCTAAAAATGAGAATACGGTTTATGCATTAAATGTAGGTATGTACCGCAGCCGGGATGGAGGAAAAACGTTTCAACCTATTGTTACACCCCATGCCGATCATCATGATATGTGGATAGATCCTGATGATGGTAACCGGATGATCGTAGCAAACGATGGAGGCGGACAGATCAGCTTTGATGCCGGTGCAAACTGGAGCACCATGAACAATCAACCAACTGCACAATTGTATCGTTTAGCTGCCGATAATCATTTTCCTTACCGGGTTCTTGCCGCACAGCAGGATAACAGCACATTTCGCATTTTAAGCCGTTCTAATACAGGTGGAATTACAGAGAAAGATTGGGAGCCTACAGCCGGAGCAGAAAGCGGTTATGTAGTTCCCGACCCTCAAAATCCGGAGATGGTTTACGGGGGAAATTACGGAGGCTTTATTTCAAGAATGAACCATGCAACCGGCGAAAACAGGGCTGTTAGTGTCTGGCCTGATAACCCAATGGGTGCCGGCGCCGATGTTTTAAAATACCGTTTTCAATGGAACTTCCCTATCTTTTTTTCGCCCCATAATCCTAAGCGGCTATATACAGCCGGTAATCATTTATTCGTATCAGAAAACGAAGGACAAAGCTGGCAGGAGATCAGTGGCGATCTTACCACCAACGATAAAAGTAAACAAGGCCCCAGCGGCGGCCCCATTACCAAAGACAATACAAGTGTGGAATATTACTGTACCATTTTTACCGCAACAGAATCAACTTTGGAAAAAGATGTTTTATGGACAGGCAGCGACGATGGATTAATACATGTAAGTAAAGATGGAGGTAAGAACTGGCAGAATGTAACACCGCCTGCTGCAGGAAAATGGATGATGTGGAACAGCGTTGAAACAGATACTTACAAAAAAGGTAAAGCATATTTTGTAGGAACAAAATATAAGGATGATGATTATACGCCCTATATTTTTAAAACAGAAGATTATGGAAAAACATGGCAACTGATAACAAACGGCATTAACAAAATGCATTTTGCCCGCGCTTTGCGTGCCGACAAGAAAGTTCCGGGTTTGTTATATGCCGGAACAGAGTTTGGCATGTACATAAGTTATGACGATGGAGCAAGCTGGAATAAGTTTCAGCTTAACCTGCCTATAGTTTCTGTTACTGATCTGCTGATAAAAGAAAATGATTTAATAGTAGCAACCCAGGGAAGAGCCATCTGGATATTGGATGACCTTAGTCTTGTTCAACACCGCAGGCAGGCAAACCCTCAAAAGGCATTACAGGTTTTTGCGGTAAATGATGCATATAGAACAGAAGGGTTTCAAAGCACAACTTTACGTAATGTTGGCACGAATCCTTCTAACGGCGTTGTATTTAATTACTACCTGAAAGATGCTACCGATTCTTCCAAAGTATCTGTAACCATTTTTGATAAAAAGGGTAATAGCATCCGAACCTTTAGCAGGGATGCAAAAGATACCACCAACAAGCTCGATTTTAACCACGGAATGAACCAGTTTGTATGGAATATGCAATACCCGGCAGCAGAACGAATTGAAGGAA
>MWVV01000477.1_pt1 | contig 14492 bp, 8 predicted proteins | sample 1047281 | NCBI WGS metagenome assembly MWVV01 (sample SAMN06349986, study PRJNA376086) | soil metagenome | isolation source: PT-2 sample Antarctic (ecotone) soil | place: Antarctica | collected 2015-01-13 | reverse complement strand
GCGCCGAGATATTTCTCAAACCATTCGAGATTCGATTGCATTGCGGCAATCTGCATTTTCGGCTCGTTCGGACCGTGCGGTTGGCGCGGTAGAACAATCATTCTGACGGGGACGTTCTGCGATTTCAAAGCGTTGTAAAATTCGTAGCCTTGCGAAATCGGAACGCGCACGTCCGCCTCGCCATGTTGAATCAGCGTCGGGGTAGTTACGCCTTTGACATTGAACATCGGCGAATGCTTTTGATAAATCTCCATATTTTCCCACGATTGCCCGCCGAAATAATCCGGCACAAAATTCGGAATATCAGCCGTGCCGTTAAAACTCATTAAGTTTGTGACGGGCGCGCCTGCCGAAGCTGCTTTGAAACGCTTGGTTTGCGTCACAATCCACGAAGTCATAAAACCGCCGTAGCTCCAACCCATTACACCCAATCTTTGCGGGTCGGCAACCCCCATTTCGATGACTTTATCAACGCCGCTCATCAAATCCTGATAATCCGCGCCGCCCCAATCCTTCATATTGGCGTAGCGAAATTCTCTGCCATAACCGGACGAGCCGCGCGGATTCGGGCGCAGAATCGCGTAGCCGCGCGAAGCAAATGTAGCAAGCGGATAACTGCCGCGCCCGCCGATGAAAGTTTGTTGAAAAACTCCGGTTGGTCCGCCGTGAATGTTCAAAAGTAGCGGAACTTTTTGCCCCGTTTGATAGCCGACCGGATAAGTTAAAAGCCCTTCGATTTCCTTGCCGTCGGCACTTTTCCATTTAACCACTTTGGTTTTGCCAAGCGGCATTTTCGGCGTATCGATGTTGGCGCGGCTGATTTGGACGGGCGCGAATTTATCAACTTTCGACACAAAGGCTTCGGGCGGTGTTTCAGGATTTTGCTTGATGAAGCCGAGCATCGTTGCCGCGCGATTGAGACTTAATCCGGTTAGAACCTCATCGGTTTCATTGATTTCAGTGACTTTATTCGCCGCGACATTAACCGCGTAAAGCCGCGTTCCTGTCCCTTTCGCTTCGCTGAAATAAATTCGTTTACCGTCCGGCGACCAGCCCGCAACGTTCGGCTGACCGTCAAAAGATGAAGGGAGAATTTTCGGCGCGCCACCGCTCGCCGGAAAGATATGTATTAAATTGTTGGAAGCCCAACGCGCGGGAATGTCGCTGACCGAAACAGCGATTGATTTTCCGTCGGGCGAGAATCGCGGTGAGTTTTCTGCAGCGGCGGTTTTGACGAAAGATGTAACTCGTCCGCTCGTCACGTCAACCATCGAAACATCGGAAGTCGTCCAATCGTTGGCGACCGGCGAGCGCGAATGACTGAATACAATCATTCGTCCGTCGGGCGACCAATCGAAATCGCTGCCGACGTTGTAATTTCCCGTCGTCAATTGACGCGGCTCGCGTTTTCCATCCGCGCCCTTCGTCACCGAAACAACGAAGAGCCGCGCCATTTTTTGATTTTCGTCAACCCATCTGAAATCATTTTTGCCTTTGTCGTTTTTCTCCTCGTCATCGCTCTTTTTGTCGGCTATCGTGTAAGCAATCCACCGACCGTCGGGTGACCAATCAAAATTAGCAATGTTTGATTTAACATCAGTTAGCGGCTCGGCTTCGCCGCCGTTCAAGCGCAGCAGATAAAGATTATTTTTATTGTCCTTGCGGTTTGAAGTGAACGCCAACCAATTGCCGTCGGGCGACCATTTCGGATTTGTGGAAGATTTTTCGCCGTAGCTGATTTGAAAAGAATTGCTGCCGTCGGTGTTTGCCAGATAAATCTGCGTTACAAATTCCGATTTATCAACGGTCATTACGGCTTCGTTGACGGTGTAAGCGACACGCTTGCCGTCGGGCGAAACTTGCGGCGCACCGATAGCCTTAGTTTTGACTTGCATCTCCGGTGTCCAAGTTTGCTGCGCGGCGGCGGATGCGAACGTCAGCACGATTGATAGAAAAACAAACGTCTTTTGCACGAAAAATTTCATATCCGATTTTCTCCCGGAAGGTTAAATTTTGAATTAATGGTTTGCCAATTGTAAACTAAATTAGATTTGATTTACAACCAAAATTGCTCGCAAAGAAGTACCTCTTGACAATTATGTAACTGTCAAGAGGTACTTCTTTATAAATCCAGAAAACTCACACTTTTGTATGAGTTTTCTGATATTTAAAGAACCTAGATAAAGAACGGCGCAAGCACGAGCGTAATCGTCGCCAGCAGTTTTATCGAAACATGAAGCGAAGGTCCTGCCGTGTCTTTGAACGAGTCGCCAATTGTGTCGCCGACGACCGCCGCTTTATGCGCTTCCGATTTCTTGCGATGGACTTTTTTTACCTTTACCTAAAGGATATTCTTTAATGAACAGTTACACAATTTCTTTTACAGTCTCTTTTCAGTATGAACTTCAACTGTTCTTTCCACTTTAACTTTTGGTGCTATTTCAGCAGGAGATCTGTGATTTGAATTAAGTGAGATATGTGGAGCAATAATTAATGCAACAATACTCATAAGCTTAATTAAGATATTCATAGAAGGTCCTGATGTATCTTTGAATGGATCACCGACAGTATCACCTGTCACACTCGCTTTATGAGCTTCACTTCCCTTATACTGCATTACCCCATTAATCATTACGCCGGTTTCAAACGATTTTTTAGCATTGTCCCAAGCTCCGCCAGCATTGTTTTGGAACATCCCCATCAGCACACCTGTAACAGTAACGCCTGCTAATAAACCTCCAAGAACTTCTGGTCCAAAAACGAATCCGACGACAACCGGAGTAGTTAAAGCAATCGCACCCGGAAGCATCATCTCTCTCAGAGATGCTTTAGTAGAAATAGCTACACATTTCTCATATTCCGGTCTCGCTTTATACTCCATAATTCCCGGAATTTCTGCAAACTGACGTCTGACTTCTTTGACCATCGCCATTGCCGCTCGACCAACTGCTGCGATACAAAGAGAAGAAAAGATAAAAGGAATCATTCCGCCGACGAATAAACCTGCCAGAACATCCGCCTTGTAAATATCAATTGAGTTAATGCCGGCAAGACCAACAAATGCTGCAAATAATGCTAAAGCTGTCAGAGCCGCTGAAGCGATAGCAAAACCTTTTCCTGTTGCCGCTGTTGTATTTCCAACTGCATCTAAAATATCTGTTCTTGCTCTAACTTCTTTTGGAAGACCACTCATCTCAGCAATACCACCCGCGTTATCAGCAATCGGTCCAAAAGCATCAATTGCAAGTTGCATAGCTGTAGTTGCCATCATACCTGCGGCGGCGATAGCAACCCCATATAAACCGGCAAAGTAGTAAGATAAATAAATACCAGCTGCCAGAATAAGAGTTGGAACTAAAGTAGATTCCATACCAACAGCAAGACCGCCGATAATATTTGTCGCAGCGCCTGTATCCGATTGTTGAACGATTGATTTAACCGGACGCGAACCCATAGAGGTGTAGAATTCAGTCACAATACTCATCAGCGCGCCGACAATTGACCCAACTAAGATTGCATAGAACACTCCCAAATTTGTGAAGCTATAACCTCTAAGAGTCATATTTGCAGGAAGCATCCACATCACAATAAAGAAACAAGCAACGGTCGTAATAATAATTGAAGTGTAGTTCCCGATATTCAGTGCTTTTTGAACATTACCTTTATCATCGGAAATTCTCACGAGTGAAAAACTGATAATGGAAAATACGATTCCAACTCCGGCAATAACCATCGGAAGAAGCATCGGAGAAAGACCGCCAAATTGATCGTTTACAACAATCTCACGTCCCAGAACCATTGTTGCAAGAGTTGTCGCCACGTAAGAGCCGAAAAGATCGGCTCCCATTCCGGCAACGTCGCCGACGTTATCGCCAACGTTATCGGCGATAGTTGCCGGGTTTCTCACGTCATCTTCAGGAATTCCCGCTTCGACTTTACCGACCAGATCCGCTCCAACGTCAGCCGCTTTTGTATAAATACCGCCGCCGACTCTGGCAAAAAGAGCAATTGATTCAGCACCGAGAGAAAAACCTGCAAGAACCTCAATCGCTTTTTCCATCGGAATACCGTTCACTGCGGCAACACCGTTGACCGGACCGCCGGCACTCACAACATAGATTTGATAGAAGATTATAAATAAAGTGCTAAGACCTAATACCGCTAGACTGGCAACTCCAAGTCCCATTACTGTTCCACCGGTAAAGGCTACTTTAAGCGCGTCTTTAAGACTAGTTCTTGCTGCTTGTGTTGTTCTAACATTTGCTTTTGTCGCAATATTCATCCCGAAGTATCCGGCAGTCGCGCTAAATACCGCACCGATAAGAAATGAAATTGCGATCACCGGAGAAGAAGTTTCAACTAATGTTCCAGACCACGCAAGAAGAGCTGCGGCAACGATTGCAAAATAAGTTAAAAGTATCCACTCTGCTTTTAAAAACGCCATGGCACCATTAGCAATATAAGTCGCAAGTTCAACCATGTTTTCTTCACCAGTAGCTTGCTTGCTAACCCATGCAGATTGAACTGCCATAACAACTAATCCAAAAATCCCTAATGCCGGGATCAGATAAAGAATTGTAGATTCCATTAAAAAACCACCTATTTTTATGAATAAATTACTGTATTAAAGCCCTAGAATATTAACTATCTATATAAACTATATGATTGCCTCGGTCTAGTAGAACGGTGTTCCGGTGTCGCGCTTCATCACGTTCTGAATCAAAAAGAAGGCAAACCGATTGCCAGAAAACTGATGATAAGAATCAACCAAAGTTCTACAGTGTCATATCCCTCTCTGTTTTGTTAATAAAATATGACGCTTTTCAAAAAGGGTTATTATTACTGTTTTAGGGCAAACATTCAAATCAAACCCCGCAAATACCAGGGAAACAGAAGTTTTTTAGTTTTGCGCGAAAGTTATCGGCAGTTTTCTTTCATTAATTCGATAAATCTTTGAAAAAGATACTCGGAATCGTGCGGACCGGGCGCAGATTCGGGATGGTACTGAACGGAGAAAATAGGAAGAGTTTTGTGTTGCAATCCCGCAACTGTATTGTCATTCAAATTGATGTGAGTTACCGCAACGTTGTCAGGAAGGCTTTCGGCTTTGACCGCAAAACCATGATTGTGCGCCGCGATTTCGATTCTGCCGGTCGTTAAATCTTTAATCGGCTGGTTGCCACCCCGATGTCCGAATTTCATTTTGTAAGTTTCACCGCCAAACGCCTGCCCGATAATTTGGTGTCCGAGACAAATGCCGAACATCGGCACGTTTTCCGCCGTCAGTTTTTTGATTTCTTCGACGACTTTTTTCATCGCGCCCGGATCGCCCGGACCGTTCGAGAGAAAAATGCCGTCGGGCTTGGTTTTCAAGACTTCTTCGGCGGAAGTATCGCTCGGCACGACCGTCACGCGGCAGCCGAATTTTGAAAACTCACGCAGAGAATTTGTTTTCACACCGAAATCATAAGCGACAATGTGATATTTTTCTGTTACGTTAGCGGGAAAATCAAAGGTTTTTTCGATTGTCACTGTGCTGGCAAGTTCGCGGTTATTCATCACCGGCGAATTCAAAACTTTTTCCAGCAGACTTTTTTCGTTTAAATCAACAGAAGAAATGACGGCTCGCATCGCGCCCCGACTGCGAATGTGACGAACGAGCGCGCGGGTGTCAATCTTTTCGATGCCGATGATTTTATGTCTTTTCAAGTAAGAATCCAAGGTTTCCGTCGAACGCCAATTCGACGCAATTTTACTTGCTTCACGGACGACGAAACCTTCAACCCAAGGTCGGCGCGATTCGCTGTCTTCTTCATTCACGCCGTAATTTCCGATCAGCGGATACGTCATACAAACGATTTGTCCGGCGTAGCTTGGGTCGGTCAAAATTTCCTGATAACCGGTCATCGAAGTATTAAAAACCATTTCGCCGAAACTCTCGCCTTCCGCACCGAAAGACTCGCCGCGAAACGCGCGCCCGTCCTCGAGAACCAAAATTGCTTTTTTTGATAAATGCATTTTACTTTGGCAGTAGTAATAAAGGTGAGTGGTAAGTGGTAAATTTTAGAGAATTTTTGTTTATCATTTATCACTTACCATTAATTAAGTTACTCTTCGCTTTCGGCGGAGATGTCCTCGGTTTTAACTTCTTCCGGCAAGTTATATTCGCCGTGCGTCAAAAAGCCTACGTTCGCCGGATTCCAGTAGCGAAAAAACGCTTTGCCGTAAATATATTTTTCGGGAACCAAGCCCCAGTAACGCGAATCCGAAGAATTATCACGGTTGTCGCCCATGACGTAATAATGATGTTCGTCAACTTTTTTCGGTTGAAAATCCGGCAGTGCTTGATTATGTTCCGTATCGAGATATGATTCGTTGAGTTCACTCCCGTTGATTGAAATTACGCCGTTTCGGACTTCGACCGTTTCGCCCGGCAAGCCGATAATCCGTTTGACATAACTTTTATCCGGCTCTTTCGGATACCAAAAAACCACGATGTCGCCGCGCTCCAGATGTCCCCAACTGACGCTTTTGAATTTGTAATAAACTAATTTATTGACCAGCAGACGCTCGCCGTCGTGAAGCTGCGGCAGCATCGAAGTCCCTTCGACAACTACCGGTTGGGCGACAAAAACTCCGAGTAAAATAAAAACGGCAATAATTAAAATTATATCCCGAAGCAGCTTTATACTTTCAGTCCAAAGCCCTTGTCTCGATTCACTTTTTAAGCGGACGACCTCGATGTCGCGGTCATCTTTGGCTGAAACAAAGCCGAAATCCGGTTGGTTTTTTCTTTGAAAATCGAACATAATTAAGCAACTTCGATGTGCATTTCGGGGTTTTGAGTTGGAGAGTTTTTCCCAGAGCCAAACTTAAAACTATCGGTAAATGTAAGACTTGTCAAAATCCTAACTGGAGTTTAAACCATTGAACGAACAAATTCGCGCACTTTTCCCCGTCACCGAAAATTATATTTACTTGAATAGCGCAGCAGTCGCGCCAGTCCCGACCACTGCGACTGAAGCTGTTCTTTCACAGCTGCGAGATGTCAGCGAAAACGGTTCGGTGAATTATCTCGAATGGGTGGCGACCAAAAATCGGGCGCGAGAAATTATTGCCGAAATGCTCAAGGTGCGAGCCGAACAAATCGCTTTTTTGCGCAATACGTCTGACGGTTTTTCGACCGTGGCGAGCGGTTTGAAGTGGCAGAAAGGCGATAACATCGTCAGTTTTGCACGCGAATTTCCCGCAAATTTTTACGCCTGGCGACGCCTTCGAGATGCGTTCGGTGTTGAGCTTCGCCTTTGCCCAGAACGAGAAGGTCGCATTGATTTGGATGAATTTACCGGCTTGATAGATGAAAATACGAAACTTGTTTCAATTAGCGCGGTTCAATACGGTTCAGGCTTCCGGGCTGATTTAGAGAAAATTGGAGAAGCTGCGCGAAAAGTCGATGCACTCTTTGCGGTTGATATTATCCAGGCGCTCGGCACAATGCCGTTTGATTTGGAATCGCAGAAAGTTGATGTTGCGGCAGGCGCGAGTCACAAATGGCTGTGTTCACCTGAAGGCTGCGGTATTTTGTATCTCAGCGACCGGGCACGGACGCGAATTGAGCCGACACTCGTCGGGTGGATCAGCGTCGATGACCCTTGGAATTTTGAAGCGGTTGAGCAAACGTGGAAATCAAGCGCTTTAGCCTGGGAAAGCGGAACCGGAAACGCATCGCTTTTTTACGGTTTAGAGAAAAGCGCAAAAATTCTTTTTGAGACGGGCGCGGAAAAAATCGAAAACTATTTAGAAGAATTGACCGATTATTTATGCGAACTCGTCGCCGGAAAAAATTATGAAATCGTCAGTTCGCGCGTGCCCGGCGAAAAGTCGCAGATAGTTTGTATCAAGCATCAAAACGGTTTTACTTCGGTTGAAATTGCCAAACATCTAGAAAACGAAAAAATAATTGTTTCGCCGCGCGGTGAACGGATTCGCATTGCGCCGCATTTTTTTAATAATCGGGAAGATATTGAAAGGCTAATTGAAAATTTGCCTTGAAACGATTTTCAATAAAAAGTAAAGGAAATTAATTTGTTCTTTATGATTTTTATTTGGATGCAACACGCAAAATTTCCGCCACGCTCCACGCCTGCGCCACACACCCGCGGGGCTCGTGTGGCGCGGCACCGTCAAAGATTTCGGAAATCTGCCCGCTGCCCGCTTCGCTCAGATGGTTTTTGAAGCCTTGCACAATTTCACCGACACGTTTTTCAGTATGCTTCTCATTTGCATAAACCTTGCGGTAGGCGTCAACAAATGCGCCGATGAGCCACGCCCAAACGGTGCCTTGATGATAAGCCGAATCGCGTTCAAATGGTGAACCGATATAAATTGAATGATAATTTTTATCGCGCGGCGAAAGCGTGCGCAAACCAAAAGGCGTAAGAAGTTCAGTTTCGACTTTTTCGACAACTTTTCGCGCTTTCTCAAAGTCCAAAACCACGTACGGCAAACTGACCGCAAAAATCTGATTCGGTCTCACGCTCGCATCTTTTTCTTCCCCGTTAATGACGTCAAACAGACATTCTTCCGCGTCGTTCCAGAATATTTCATTAAAACTTTGGCGGGCTTTCTCTGCCATTTTCAAATATCTCTGCCGGTCTTTTTTGTCGCCGAATTTTTCGGCAAAACCAGCCATAATACGCAGCGCGTTATACCAGAGCGCTTGAATTTCGACCGCCTTTCCGGTGCGCGGCGTAACCACGAAATCACCGATTTTGGCGTCCATCCAGGTTAGCTGCGTGCCGCTTTCACCCGCGTAAAGAAGTCCGTCAGCATCAACTTTTATCTGATACCTGGTTCCCCGAACGTGCCAGACGATTATGTTAACGAGTTTTTTATACAGATTTTCGCGGACAAAATTATAATCATTGGTCTTTTCGACGTAAGCGCGAATCGCCTCAAAATACCAGAGTGTCGCGTCAACCGTGTTATATTCGGGCGTTTCACCGGCATCAGGAAAGCGATTCGGCAGCATTCCTTCGGAAATATGTTTTGAGAATTCAAGCAGAATACTTTTTGCAATTTCGGCGCGGTTCGTTGCCAAAGTTAATCCGTTTAAGGCAATCATCGTGTCGCGTCCCCAATCGGAAAACCACGGGTAACCGGCAATTATCGTTTTCCCCGTGCCGCGCGAAACAATGAATTGGTCAGCCGCAAGAACGAGTTGTTTGATGAAATCATCTTTCGCATTAGCAGTTTTAATTAAATCCTCGCGCCGCTCAATCTCTTTATTCTCAAAGGTTTGCGGCTCGGAAAATTTTTGAGGTTCACTTGAAGCAATCACGATTGCCGGTTCAGATAAATCGAACTGAAAGGCAAAGGGCTGAAATAAATCTTCCGAGAAATCAAAACCGCGCTCTTTCTCAATCGCATACTCAAAATTTCGATACCAAACGCCTGTTTTTCTGGCGCTGACGGAATTGTTCACAAAATAAAGCGGCGGCATCTCCGCATAAGGGCGCACAGTTATAAGATTTTCGCGGGCTTCAAAGTTTAAATTGAATTTGTCGTTTTCCTGCTGCAATGCATGATAATCAGAAAATGAAAGCAGCGGTCTTAATTCTAATTGAACTTTGAACTTTGAACTTTGAACTTTGAACTCGATGACCGTTGTGTTTGAGCCGTAAAGCATAAAAACTTTTTTCTCAATCTCAACGCCTTGAATTTCAAAAGTCCAAACCGGAAAAGGCGCCAGACGAAAGTTTTTCAAATATTTATAGCCTTCCGGATAAACAACATTTGGATACTGGTTTGTCGAAAGTTCAAACGATTGATCATCGATAAAAAGAGTCTCTTCAAATTTGGAAAGCATCGTTATGCGCCCAAGCGGTGGTTTTGTCGCAGCAGTCAAAAGTCCGTGATAGCGGCGCGTATTGGCGCCTGAAACAGTCGAAGAAGCAAAACCGCCAATGCCGTTTGTCTCAAGCCACTCGCGCTTGGTCACGGCATCAAAATCCGTGCAAATTTGCGCGTCAAAATTAATCATCGGCGATTAAACAAATAATCCTTCGACGACGCCTTTTTCGTAAATTATAAACAGACCGAGACCAACGCTGATTAGACCTGCGACGCACTGTAGAAGAAGATTAAAGCGGTTAAAGCGGAGAGCCGTTATTTGAAAAGGTAAGCCAACAAGGAAACTCATCAGCATCATTCCGCCGATTGAGCCGATTCCGAAAATTAAAATGTAAAGCAAGCCCATGGGGGTTGAATTAATCGTTGGAATTACAAGCAACATCAATGCCGCGCTTCCCGCCAGTCCGTGAATCATTCCGATGACAACTGCGCGCGGGCTGAAGGAAAAACCGTGATGCGATTGCGGTTCATGCTCTTCGCCGGGTTCGTGCAGATGCGGATGAACGTGGACTCGGCTGCCATGCTCGTGCGTATGAAAATGAAGCGTTCCGCCTTCAACAATTTTTCGCAGGACATTAAGCCCAAGTAAAACAAGCATTATGCCAACGCCGAACTCGAGCATTCGCTCTGTCGTTTCGCTGATTTGAAAATCGAGCAGAAGTACGAAAATGCCCGCGATAAAAAGAGAAATTGTGTGTCCGAGTCCCCATAAACCACCAACTATTGCTGAGCTTAAAAGGCTTCGGCGTTCCGTCACGATTGTCGACACCGCTGCTAAATGGTCGGCTTCAACAGCGTGTTTTAGCCCGAGAAAAAAGCCGAGCGACAAAACTGTCGCCGTCGAGGTTGAAAATATTAATAATAAAATTTCTGACATTTAGAAACTCTGGTAAAAATAAAAACTATACTAAAGAGTTATAACAGATAACCGCGCCGACGCAAGTAATAACAAACGCGCTGAAAACCGGCAGAACTTTGATGATTCGATTATTGTTGAGCGTAGGACTATCAAAAAACTTTCCGACGTAAAGAAACGTTAATCCAACCGCCGTTAAAGTCGCGGCTAAACCGATACTAAAAACCAGCGTCAAAATTATTCCGTAACCGATGCGGTTTAATGAAATAGCGGAGAGCATCAAAATAAGCGCTGACGGGCAGGGAAGCAGACCGCCGGAAACTCCCAGCGCCAGCAAGTTACGCCAGGATATGTTTTCCGGCGGCGTATGCGTATGCGCCCGTCCGCCGTGCGTATGCGTTGAACCCCCGTGCGAATGCGTGTGGCTGTCACTGCCGAAAAATCCGTCTTCATCCAGATGATCGTGACCGTGTTCATCGTGGTGATGGCTATTTGTCTTCCAGCCCAAAAACGAAAACAGACGATCTTTGAAAAGCGTCAATCCGATAAAGAAAACAAGCAAACCCGATACAAAACTGAGAAACGGCATCAAGCGTTCGGGCAAAATATAATTTGAGGCAAAAAGCGCGACGATACCGAGCGCGAAGACGCTGAGTGTATGCGTAATTGTCACTGTCAAGCCGAGAAATACGGCGTGTTTAATCGTGCCGCGCGAACCGACCAGGTACGCCCCGACAACGGTTTTTCCGTGTCCGGGCGACATCGCGTGCATCGCGCCGAAACCGAAAGCGAGCAGCAAACCGGCAAGCACAATCGGAAAAGTAATTTCCGGGACGTTGATCAATTCGGCAAATTTGTCTTTTTCGACGGGCAGGCTGATATGTCCGTCGCGGTTTTGCAAAACTTTTGCGCCGTCGGGAATCGCGCTCGAAGAAAAAGAAAATTCCGCCTTTTTTTCGCTCAAAGGCGCATTCAAAGTTTCTTCCGGATACGCTTTTAATTCATTTGTAATTCCGCTGCCAAATGCTGAACTGTTAAAAATATTAATGCCACCGACGCGACCGACAACAATTTCGTTCCAGCCGACGCGCTCGGAATAATTTTTGTTTTCAAAATTTAATCGATGAACGGCGCTTAAGTTCTCGATTGGCAAATCACCGAGCAAATCCCATTCGATTCTTAGCGTCGGAAGATTGCCTGAGCCGAGGGGCAAACTGATACTCTTGGCAATTTCCCGAAGTTCAATCGGTTGACCATCAACGACGAGCAAAAGGTTGGAAAGATAAGTCGGCGTGATTTTGCCTGCATAAATATTTATTTCATCTTGAGAAAGTGAGCCGTCCTGGTCTGTGTCAATCGTTTGCGATTCCTGAAATGTCGGAATCTCCGCCATATCCAGAACAGAGCGCAATTTGACTTGCGCTTTTTCAACCTCAATTTGTGAATACTGATTTACGCTGAAATTCCCGAGAGGATGCGCCGTGGCTAATCCGGCGAGGACAAACATTAAAAGTAACGCTAATAAATAAATTTGTTTTCGCATAACTTTGTAATGTTTTTGTTTGAAGTGCTGGCTTAACAAAATTTTAAAGCCCGACTCTAAATTCTAAAGCTGTTTTAGTTCCTGCAGGGCTTGTTTGGCATTTTCCGCTTGCAGAATATCAAATGACGGATTTGTTTGCACAGCTTTCTGAAGATACTCTGCAGCGGCTTTTTTATTCCCTAAACCTTTTTCAATCATTCCGGCGTGATAAAAAATTCGAGCGTCTTTTGTCTTTAAGCGCATCGCTTCCGTAATAATTTTTTTAGCTTCCTTGAATTCGCCTTTTTTATAAAGATTCCATGCCAGAATATCGGCGGTAAAAATATCTTTTCTTTTTTCGTGTTCGCGCCTGGCAATTTCCAAAGCCGCGTCTAGTTTTACGTCGTGGTCAGCCCACAAAAGCGCGAGACGCCGTCGGTCGCTGGCATCGCCGAGTTTTTGTTCGATAAACTCCGCCAAGTCATATTGTTTTTTAGCTTCTTCGGCATTGCCTAATTTTGTATAAATGTCGCCGAGTGCAATTACAGTGTCGGTTAAAGGAACTCTATTTTGTGCTTGCGTAAAGAAATTAATGGCATTTTCAAAATCGCCGGCGGCGGCGCGCGCGTGTCCTTTGCCAGCCAGGGCAAAATGATAATTCGGGAAAACCTGCAAAGCCGCGTCATATTGTTTTTCGGCTTCGGCAAATCGCCCGACTTTGAAATATTCATCGCCGAGATGAACTAAACACCACGCTTGCGCTTCCTTTTCTCCCTGGTAAACGATGCGCGAAGCAGTAGTCATCGCTTCAATCGCGCCGTCGCTTTCGCCGTAAAGCGAGCGAACGTAAGAAACGCGGGCGTAAGATTCCATATTCGGACGCAAATCAACCATTTTCTGCACGGCATCGAGCGCTTCCTTATAATTTCCGAGTTCAACATTAGCATCGGTCAAAACGCCATAGATAAAAGGGTCTTGCGCGTGTTCTTTTTGTAGTTGTTGGGCAAAGTTTAAGCCTTCTTCGAAACGGTGAAAAGTTAAAAGTAAAGAAGCTTTTATTTTTTGCGCGTTGTAGTTTTGCGGCTCAATTTCTAAAGCCCGGTTGACGGCAGTTTGAGCATTTGTGTTAAGGCTAAAATCTCCGGTTTCCCGCGCTTTGCGGATATAGACGGCGGCTAGTTTGTTATAACCTTCTGCTGAATCCGGCACTTTTTCAATAAGTTTTTGGGCGGTATGAACTTCAATATCTTCTGTCAATGCATTTTCCGCCGGGATATTTAGTGAACTACTCGCCAGTGATGCTTTTTGATCGACACATGCCGAATTGGTCAAAGCGATGATTGTCAGAGCCATACTAAGAAACAAGAATTTTTGCAATTTCATTTTCTTTTTTCCTTTAAAAAGTTTTCGGAGCGAAGAAAAAACTTTCTTCGCTCCGAAAATGTTCCAGTTATTTACCTTAATTCATCACCATCCATTAAACCTAAATCCTGAACCGCAGCAGGGCACGGATTCAGCAGCGGATTTGGAGTTGGAGTCGGACTCGGAGTTGCGCTCGGAGTCGGACTTCCGGTCGGAGTCGGACTCGGACTTCCGCTCGGAGTTGGAGTCGGAGTAGTCGGGTTCGGAAATAGCTGCGTTGCCGGGAAGTTTGCCGGACGCGGATTATTACCTTGGTTTGGCGTTTGGAGATATGGAAAACGCGTTAAGAACCCTTCACAGTTTGCGCTGACACCATCGTTAAAAGCGTTGTTCGGAAAAACGTTTTGTGCCGGAGTAAACGGCGTTCCGCCGAGTAATGCGCGGACATCGATGTCAACCACGTCGTCGAAGACGCGTCGTCCGTTCGGGAAGCCGCCAGGGTCATTACCAAGTAAACCTAAACGACTTCGTGAACCCATCGGAGTTACCGGAATAGCCGTGTTAAGACGTAACATTTCATGCGGACGACCGTCGGTTAGCCGGGTCGTAAAGTCCGGCGCGCCCGGAACTGATCCTGCCGGAATACCAAAGACGAAAATGTTCGCGATGTCAGCACGCGGTGCAGGCGGAAGTGTTATATTAATCCTCGCAAAAGCAGCCAAAGCAAACCGGATGATTTTCGGAAACTCCGGATCAAGCACAGCAGCTACGACCGGCGCGACATCAGCATCAGTAAATGGTGGAATCGCGTTGAAAGCGTCTTTTAAGCCAAGCGGAACC
>MWVV01000476.1_pt1 | contig 14520 bp, 16 predicted proteins | sample 1047281 | NCBI WGS metagenome assembly MWVV01 (sample SAMN06349986, study PRJNA376086) | soil metagenome | isolation source: PT-2 sample Antarctic (ecotone) soil | place: Antarctica | collected 2015-01-13 | reverse complement strand
ACCCCGGAGGATGAACTGCGCGAGGCCGCGCTGGCCGACGAAAAAGTGCGTGGCTTCATCGAAGGCCGCGAGATCGTCAAAGTGATCGTCGTCCCGCAACGCCTGGTCAACATAGTAGTTCGTTAAAATCTGTCCGTGGTCAGTTGTCCGTTGTTTCGTGATTCATGCAACAGTCGCTATTGATTCAACCAACAACGGACAACTGACCACGGACAACTGACAAATGCCCCCCCATGCTTTAGTCTATGAATTATCGAACGATGATTCTTTGAGCCACGAAGGAAAGTTTTTTACACATGACATCTGAGCACCCGGCGGGCGAGCCGAAGCGAAAAATCTGGACGGGCGGGCGCATCGCGCTGGCCGCGTTGACGTTCTCTCTGTTGTCCATCGCGCTGTCTTCGAGTTGCAACCCGACGGACAGTTCGCGCGACGGCAGCACGAATGCGCCGACCCCGCCGCCTGCTACGGCCAAAATTCCACCCCGCCAACCGAATCCGCAGACTCAGCCCGTCGTTGCAACACCGCCCGCACCGGAGGAGGCGTTGACTGACGAACAGCGTAACGCCGCGATGACCACGCTCGATGGCCAAGAATTTAAATTATCCGACCTCGCAGGCAAGGTCGTCATTCTCAACGTGTGGGCGACGTGGTGCGGGCCGTGCCGGAAAGAAATTCCCGATTTCATCCAGATACAGGAAGACTACAAGGGGCGCGGCGTCGAAGTGCTCGGCGTGACTGCGGAAGATGAGCGCAACACGGCGGAAGCGGTCAAGGAATTCGTCAAGGAATATAAAATCAACTACCGGGTCGTGTGGGTGGATCAAGCCGGGTGGGGGGCTTATCTTTTACCGACCGGCGCCATCCCGCAAACTTACATCATCGGTCAGGACGGGCGGCTGCTCAAAAAGTTTCGCGGCTACAGCCCGCAGGTGGCGGTCATGGCGCGCGCCATCACCGACGAGGCTCTGAGTAACCCGCCAATCGGCGACAGCGGGCGCACAGACAAAACTGCGAAATAATACCAAATTGCGAAACGAGCCAGGGAAGACGAGGCCGCAGATGCACGCAGATTAGAGCGTCGCATGTTTTGACCTGCGCTTGTCTGCGTGCATCTAAAAATTTAACCACGAAATCACACGAAACAGCACGAAGAAAAGAGTTCTTCTTCGTGCTGTTTCGTGTGATTTCGTGGTTAAATCTTTTTCCGTGTCTTACCTCGAACCGGCGTTGGCTTACTGGCCGCTGTTTCCCGCGTCGCCGCTTTGCCGTTCCTGTTCCAGTTCGCGCTCGCCTTCCTCTTGAAGCCTGCGCCCTTCGCGTTCGAGTTCTTTGTTATCCAAGCCCTGCGCGACGCTTTCTTTGGCGCGGCCTTCCGCGATCTTCATCTCGGCTTGAACGCGTCCTTCCACTTCGTCTATCGCCGCGGGTTCGCCCGTCTCCTCCTGGGTCAACACTTTATCCGGATCAATTGACATCCGATTGCCTCCTCGTCGCGAGCCGTTGCTGCGTGAAAATTTGATGGTCGTATCGTCTCACCCTTCGCTCCGCGCGGTCAAACCGCCGCCCGAAACATCGCCGTTGAAATATCTCTCGCCGGGGCTTGACTCTGTAGCGGGCTTCAGGGTTTACAATGCATCCATGTTGAAAACAGCGAGACAATTTACCGGACGCGTCGAGGGGCGCACTTTGCGGATCGGCGAGGTGGCGGAGGCGACCGGCATCAGCGTCGAGGCTCTACGCTTTTACGAGCGGCGGGGCTTGCTCGGTCGTCCCGCGCGCACGGCCTCCGGTTATCGTGCCTACGACGAGGCGGTGCTCGAACGCCTCGCCTTCATCAAACGGGCGCAGGCCATCGGTTTCTCGCTCGACGAGATCACGGACATCCTTGAGATGCGCGGGCGCGGCGAAGCGCCCTGTCTTGAGGTGCGCGAAGCCGCGCGACGCAAACTCGCGGAACTCGATTTGCGCCTGCGCGATTTGCGCCGCTACCGCAACGAACTCGCGCGCACACTCGACGAATGGGACGAGCGCGGCGTTGATGAAGGAAAGTTTTGCGGCCTCATTGAGCACAGCGACGTACACGCGCCCGGCGTCGGGGTGGCGACGACGAACGCGCCCGCACGCAGAAGGGCGAACAAAGGGAAATGATGATGAGCACAACGGCGACAAAAGAGACGGCGAAGATGAGCGCGGCGGGCGAGGCTGTGCGGAACGCGCCCGCCGCGCAGACCGAACGCATTGACCTGTCGCTCGCGGGGATGACTTGCAACGCCTGTGCGCGGCGCATCGAACGCAGGCTCACAAACGCGGAAGGTGTGCAGAGCGCAAACGTCAACTTCGCGACGGCTCGTGCGAGGGTCGAATACGACCCGCGCGCGACCCGACCGGCGCGTTTGATCGAGACCGTCACAGAGATCGGCTTCGGCGCGAGGGACGCGGCAGAGGAAGGCGCGGCGGACGGAGAGCGAGAAGCCGAACGCGAGGAAGAGAAGGAATTGCGCCGGCGTTTCCTCGTCGCCGCAGTGTTGTCCGCGCCCGTGCTTCTCGTCGCCATGTCGCATGGACGCATCGCGCTCTTCAACGTTTCGTGGATCAATCCGGCGCAACTCGCTCTGACGCTGCCGGTCGTCCTTTATAGCGGCTGGCCTTTCTACCGGAGCGCGTGGACGGCGCTCAAACACCGCGCGGCTGACATGAACACGCTGATTGCGACGGGCACGGGGGCGGCCTTTATCTATTCGCTCGTCATAACGATTGCGCCGCAAGCGGTCGTCACCACAGATCATGCTGCGGCGACGATGGCGGGCCTGAGCGATGGCGGAAGGCTGATGAGCGACGGCGGAAGCATGTCTGCCGCGCCGGTCTACTACGAAGCCGCGTGCGTCATCATCGCGCTCATCTTGCTCGGACGTTTGCTCGAAGCGCGGGCGCGGGGCAAGACTTCCGAGGCGATCAAGCGTCTGCTCAAAATGCAGCCGCGAACGGCGCGCGTCGTTCGCGAGGATGGGCGGGAAGTTGAGTTGCCCATCGAAGAAGTCTCAGTCGGCGACATCGTCGTCGTCAGACCGGGCGAGAAGATTCCGGTTGACGGCACGGTCGTCGAAGGCGCGTCGGCGGTGAACGAGGCAATGCTGACGGGCGAAAGTATGCCCGTGGAAAAAATAATCAACTCGGAGGTCATCGGCGCGACGATCAACGGGACGGGGAGTTTCCGCTTTCGCGCGACGAAGGTGGGGCGCGATGCGGCATTGCAACAGATCGTGCGGATGGTGGAACAGGCGCAGGGGCAGCGTGCGCCCATCGCCCGGTTGGCAGATGTCGTCAGCGGGTATTTTACGCCCGTCGTGATCTGCATCGCGATTGCCGCGTTCGTCGTCTGGTTCATCGCCGCGCCGCCTGAATTGCGTCTGAGTTATGCGCTCGTCAACTTCGTCTCGGTCTTGATCATCGCGTGCCCGTGCGCGCTGGGGTTGGCGACGCCGACCGCCGTGATGGTCGCGACGGGGCGCGGGGCGGAGCACGGCATTCTCGTCAAAGGCGGCGAGGCTCTGGAGACGGCGCACCGCCTGACGACAATCGTCTTAGACAAGACCGGCACGATCACGAAAGGACAGCCCGCCGTGACCGACGTGTTGACTGTCGGCAGCTACGGCGAAGACGAACTGCTGCGATTCGCCGCTGCCGCCGAACGCGGAAGCGAGCACCCGATTGGCGAGGCGATTGTGCGATGCGGCGGAGAGCGTGGACTCGCACCCGCGAGCACCGCGAAGTTCAATGCGCTCGCGGGTCACGGCGTCGAGGCGGAAGTCGAAGGGCGGCACGTGCTGCTCGGAAATCTCAAGTTGATGACGGAGCGCGGCATCGCAGTAGAAGATTTGCGGGAACGCGCGGGGGTTTTGACGGCGGCGGGAAAGACTGCCGTTTACATCGCGATAGACGGCGCGGCGGCTGGCATGGTCGCTGTCGCCGATGAGACGAAGGCGGAGTCGAAAGAAGCGGTGGGTGCGTTGCATCGGCTGGGACTCGAAGTCGTGATGTTGACGGGCGATAATTTGCAGACGGCGGAAGCGGTGGCGCGTGAGGTCGGAATCCGGCGCGTGCTGGCCGAAGTGCTGCCGGAGGGCAAGGCGGCGGAAGTGAAAAAGTTGCAGGGCACCGGCGCGTGTGTGGCGATGGTGGGCGACGGAATCAACGACGCGCCCGCGCTGGCGCAGGCCGACATCGGCATCGCCATCGGCACGGGCACCGACGTTGCCATCGAAGCCTCGGACATCACGCTGATTCGCGGCGACCTGAACGGCGTGGTGACGGCCATCGCGCTTTCGCGGCAGACGATTAAAGTGATCAGGCAGAATCTGTTCTGGGCGTTTGTCTATAACACGCTTGGCATCCCGCTCGCGGCGGGCGTGCTGTATCCCTTCACGGGCTGGCTGCTCTCGCCCGTCGTTGCGAGCGCGGCAATGGCTTTGTCGTCCGTCTCGGTCGTCACGAACAGCCTGCGGCTCAAACGCTTGCGCCTGTGATTTGTTCTCCTTTGCGTCATGGCGTGAGCTTTGGTCTCTCGCAAAGGCGCAAAGACGCAAAGGAAAACAAAATGAGTGTTTGTGCAATGTGCGCTTGATTGTTGGGAGGGAGGTTATGGACACAACGGAAATTATTGTGTTGGCTGTAGGGATTGTTTTGATCGCGCTTGTGCTCTGGTATTTCTTCGCGGGCGAAGGCGTGCGGGCGGCGGCAAGCGTGACGGCGACGGGCGTACAGCGTTTGAAAGTGTCGGTCAAGGGCGGCTATACGCCGGACGTGATCGTCGTGAAGCGAGGCGCGCCCGTCGAACTTGATTTTTATCGCGACGAGACGAACTCCTGCACGGAGCAAGTCATCTTCGGCGACTTCGGGATCAGCCGCATGTTGCCTGCGTTCAAAACGACGCAGATTCAATTCACGCCTGACCGTGCAGGCACTTTTACGTTCAACTGCGGCATGAACATGGTGCGCGGTAAGTTAATTGTAGAAGATTGAACAGTCTCTTTACGGCGGTGGCCTCTTATTATTTGAGTCGCTGCAAATTGGCGCGGCTGAGTGTGTTCATGTTAAATTGACGACAACCGGAAGGTCTTAGTCCAGGCATCAATAACTCCGACAAATTTATGTGGCGACAGGTTTTCATCTTCGGCCTTCTACTCACGCTCACGGCGGGCGTGTGGGGCAGCGCGCTGGCCGCTAATTCGTGCTGGCACGAAGCGGGCGCGCCCGTCGCCGCAGACGAGCACGAATGCTGTCGCGCCAGAATCGGTGAGTCGAACGCACCTCATTCCGAATCGCCGGATGACTCACACGAAGCGACGCGCGAAAATTCAGTTTCGCAAAATCAAGTTGTTGAATCACATGCGGGGATGGATTGCGATGGTGCGGCAGAGTCCGTGCCGCAAGTGAAGGCTCCGGCGTTCGGCGGGCGCGAATTTTCGTGTGTTGAATGTTGCGCCAATCGCCCCCGCCAGACGCCGGCGACGCCAACAATCGTCGCGCCCGAACCGAACACAGTTAAGCGCGCCGCCGGTCATGCTTCCGTGAACGCACGCGATTTATTCACACCTATCATCCTTGACGTTTCACATCTTGTGCCCTCGCAGCACGCTCCGCCCCCCACCGCAGAGCGTCGTCACATGTTGATCAGCGTCTTTCTCATCTAGCGTCTCTCAAACGTTTCCGACTCCTTAAGCGCGCCCGCGCGAAAATCAGAAAGGGCCGGAAGCGCATACTCTTCTCCAACGTCCATTCATAAATATTGGTTGAAACAGAGGTGCGGCGGCGGCGTACCCGACAAACATTGAATTATTCTCAAGTTTTGCAAGGAGAGACAATTTTCCCATGAAGGCACATCAACACATCAAACTCGCGCTCGCGTGCGGCCTGTTGCTTGCGGCGACGATTCTGTTACAGGCTTGCAATCCGACATACGAACAGGCGGCGACGCCGCCGCAACGGCAGCCACCCGCCGCCACCCCGCACCGCGAACATTCGCCGCAAACATCTCAGACTCTCCCGCAGGCCGCGAGCGCGCACGGCACGAGTGAAACGGCGGCGACCACGGGGGACGCGCACGAAGGACACTCACACGGCGCGCCGGGGCGCGTGCCCCGTTTCGCGGCGACCAAAGCGGACTTGAAGAATCTGCCGCCCGTCTTGTCGGCGGCACAATTCACGGGGAAAACGCGCATGGCTTACATAGCGGTCAAAGAGATGCCGGAGACCATTGCGCAACTCCCGTGTTACTGCCACTGCGACGAGGGCTTCGGCCACAAGAGTTTGCAGACCTGCTTCGTTGACGACCACGCCGCACATTGCGCCGTCTGCGTCGAAGAAGCCCTGCTCGCCTACAAGTTGCAGAAAGAGGAACGCCTCAGCCCTGCGCAGATACGCGAACGCATCATCGCGCAGTATGGACAAGCGAACTAATCATATCCCGGCAGCTTCGCGAGTCCTCATTTACGGTTGACGGTTAATTATGAATCAGACTATCGAACAATTGGTGGACATCGAGCGCACCCGTGTGGTTAAGCGCGGGGAGCACCTCGAATACTTCACGATTGCCTACAATAGTCTCGAAGGGTTGATCGCGATCATCTTCGGCGCGCTCGCGGGCAGCATTGCGCTCGTCGGCTTTGGTTTCGACAGCGTGATCGAAGTCACCTCCGGCGCGGTTCTGCTCTGGCGGTTGCGCGCCGAGATGGATGAGGAGCGACGCGAGCGCGTGGAAGCGATCAGTTTGCGGATCGTCGGAGTCTGCTTTCTTGTGCTGGCGGTTTACGTCTGCTACGACGCCGCCGGTTCACTCATGCGGCGCGAACTGCCGGAACGAAGCGTGCCCGGAATCGCGTTGGCTGTAGCTTCGCTCATCGTTATGCCTTTGCTCGCACGTGCCAAGCGACGGGTCGCACGCGGCATCAAGAGCGCGGCGATGATGGCGGACGCGAAGCAGACCGACCTGTGCACCTATCTTTCCGCGATCCTGCTCGCCGGGTTGGCGCTCAACGCGCTGTTCGGTTGGTGGTGGGCTGATCCGGTCGCGGCGTTGTTAATGGTTCCCCTCATCGCAGTCGAGGGCTACAAAGCCCTACGCGGCGAAACCTGTTGCGGAGAGGGAACGTGTCGTTGATCCTATGGCGATACTTTGAGGAGACTGCCGGATGCGAGGGAGTCCGGTAGTTGGACGCTAATAGAATGACAGTCTTGTCGCTACAAATCGGTCACACTATTCGCCGCTCCGTGGCGGTGACGCTTGTGGTATGGCTGATAGGCTTCGGGTGTCTCGTGGGTTGCGAGTTGAACGTTTCAGCCGCGCCCGCTGTCATAGTGCAAGCTGATGGCGCGGAGTCTTGCCCGATGAATGCGGAGGGGCACGACTGCTGCCAGCAAGCGACAGACAACGGCGATGAGTTGTCTTTTAAGAGGCTGCCATTTTCAACTAATCAGATGGCCTGCTGTCCCCTCCTTGATGATGTAGCTGATCCGGCGAGAAAGATACGCATCGTGCATGCGCGGCCTGCCGCGATCATGAGCGAGGTGTTTATTGCGCCAGAGGCGCGTGCGGTAAGAATATTTTCAGGGGTGCATCTGCGCGTGCCGGATCGTGGAAGCACTTTCTTGCACGTTTGTGTTTTTCGGATTTAGAAATGAGGCTCTGGTCGCTAGAGATGCGCCGGTGAAAAGAATGCCGGTCAGGACTAAAACACTTTTTCTAATTCCAAGGAGATAGACAGATGAAAAGCATTAAGACATTAGCTCTCGGCCTCATGCTGACGTTCGCCGGGGTGGTTTACGCGGCGGGCAACGCACAGCAGCAAGATCATTCAGGCCATCAGGCAAAGAGCGAAAGCTGCTGCGCCGCAGGCGCGAGCTGTTGCGCGGCAGGCAACGATTGCTGCAAGGGCGGCGCGGATTGCTGCAAAGATGGAGCAAGCTGCTGCAAAGACGGAGCAAGTTGCTGTGCCGGGGGAACGTGTGCGATGAAAGGCACGATGAGCGCGAAGAAGACTGCCGGCGATTCGTGCTGCATGGCAAAGGTTGGACAGAAGGCTAAGGTTGCGCGGAGGGCTAAAGTTTCACGCAAGACCGAGTAGGTAGTCGATAAGTTCGAGCGGGCACGCGAGGCAAATTTTCGCATGCCCGCTCGAAGAAATTATTGAAGCGCAGGGAATATCCTGAGGGTCTTTCGTGCGGGAAATTTCGTGATGAAAAAAATATTGAGGAACGCCGCGTTGTTGTCGCTGGCCTTCCTGTCAATTGCGGCGACGGCGCGGGCGCAGGAAGAAGTAGCAGGCAGCAGTGCGGGGGCGGTGAAACTGGAAGGGCAAGTGGTGTGTTCGGTCTGCTGGTTTGAAGCGGACGACCGGACGAAGACACCTTACGGCACGGCTGCCGATATGACCTGCGCGGCGGACTGCGCGGCCAAAGGCATTGACGCCGCGCTCGCCGTGCGTGAACGGGACGGGAAGAGTTTTACCCTCTACCGCCTCGAAGACGGACGCTTCGACAAGGGCGCAAAAAACTGGCTCGCCTTCATGGGGCGTCACGCCTTCTCTCTCATCATGGTCAGGAGCAAGTCTCCCGGCGGAAGTTACAGCATCGCGTTCTAGGATTTTGCAGGTGAGAGGATGTTAGCGATTAAATCCAGTCGCTTGCCTGTGCCGTGAGTTTAGCTGACGTGTATGAGATACGAATTGTGGAAGTACGAAGACGATTCCGGCGTGGGGTGGAGGTTTATGCTCGTGGATCATCAGTATGAAGCTTTCCTCAGGTACAAAGAGAAATACGAGTTGAGTTATGGGTTGGCATGGAGCATTGAAACGGAAACCAGAGATGAGGCAATCGCCCGTTATCATGAGTTCATGGGTTATGAGCCGGACGAACTGGAAAGCGATAAGTGATTAATCTCGACCGTGCCGCGTCAGTGAGTGTGCTGTTTCCCCTTTTCCCTTTACCCCTTCTCCCTGTAAGATGTGCGCGTAATCTAAATAGGCGCGACACAGTTTGTTGATCCCTCCCCGCTGGAAAGCGAGCACGCTTGTTCTCCCCCTCCGGTGTCGTAGCCTTGCCAAATTTTGTCCGCAACTTTAAGGAGAAGAAGCATGAAATCACTGAAAAGACAATTGATCTACACGCTACTGCTATGCACACTCGCTTTCGGGACGGCATTAGATGCCTCGGCGCAGAAGAACAATAAGGGCTATCTCAAAGCCGCCAAAGAGGCGCGCGAGCAGACGAACAAGGCGACTAAAGTTTTCCGGCAGATCATGTCTACACCGGACAAGGCGATCCCGAAAGAATTGCTGGACAAGGCCGAGGCCGTCGCGGTTTTCCCCGATGTGATCAAGGCGGGCTTTCTGCTCGTCGGCGGTCGCGGCGGGCGGGGCGTGATCAGCCGCCGCATTCCGGGCGGGTGGAGCGCGCCCGCGTTCTTCAACCTCGGCGGCGGCAGCATCGGTCCGCAACTCGGAGCATCTTCGACCGACTTCGTCTTACTTTTTATGAACGAGGATGCGGTGAAGGGTTTGCTCGAAGACAAGTTTGAGATCGGCGGCGAAGGCAGCGTCGCCGCCGGCCCCGTCGGTCGCGCGGCGAGCGCGTCAACCAATCTCACGCTCGACGCAGGCATTCTCTCCTATTCGCGCAGCAAAGGACTCTTCGCCGGCCTCGAACTCAAAGGCGTCGTCATCAATCCCGATAACAAGGACAATGAGGCTGTCTATGGAATGAAAGCGAAGGAGCTTTTGACGGGCGTAGGGATGAAGCGCGGCAGCAAGCCGTACATTCCGCAGAGCGTGCGCAGTTTCCCGTTACAACTGTCGCGTTATTCGCGCAAGTAAAGTTTGCCGGTAAGATTTGAAAGGTTTGAGCGAATGAAGTGTTTGTTATCGAGAGACGTGTCGGCGGGCGCGCTCAGCGTTCTGTTACTCGTTGGCCTGCACCTCGCGCCCGCCGCACGGGGTCAGGAACAGAGGCAGAGACGGGTGAGCGCGCCACAGCCGACGAAGCGGGAAGAAGAAGCGGAGCGCAAGGCCGAGAGCGCGGCGAAGGTCTTCAATCAGATCATGAACGCGCGCGATAATGCGATCCCGAAAGAGTTAATTGACAAGGCCGAGGCGGTCGCGGTTTTCCCTGGAGTGTTCAAGGCGGGCTTCGTCGTCGGCGGGCGCGGCGGGAGCGGCCTCATCAGTCGCCGCTTGAAAGGCGGGTGGAGCGCGCCCGCGTTCTTCACCATGCGCGGCGGGAGTTTCGGCGCACAGATCGGCGCGGCGAAGACCGATTTCGTGCTGCTCTTTATGAATGAGAGCGCGGTGCAGGGACTCTTGGAAGACAAATTCGAGATGGGTGGCGAGGCGAGCGCGGCGGCAGGTCCAGTCGGGCGCACCGCGAGCGCGACCACCAATCTCACGCTCGACGCAGGCATTCTCTCCTACTCGCGCAGCAAAGGCCTCTTCGCCGGCCTCGAACTCAAAGGCGCGGTCGTCAATCCCGACAACAAACTGAACGAGGCCGTCTACGGCATGAAGGCTGACAGGTTGCTCAGCGCGGCGGATCAACTCACGGCTGAAAAAGCGCCCGCCGGAGTTCGCATCTTCCCCGTGACGCTCGCGCGCTATTCAAAGCGTTGAGACGCACCGAGCAAAAGACGCGACGAGCCGCGCAGCAAAAAAATTATCAGTTGAAAACTTACAGGTAGAGACAGCGAAAGGTTGAGTTGAGGTTCTTGAGATCGCAAAACTTGAAGAGGAGCTTGTAACAACGATGGCTACAACAGCAGCAATGAACAATGCCGCGCTGGCGGGACACGAGGACAAACATCCGAAGGGACTCTATGTGCTCTTCGCCACCGAGATGTGGGAGCGTTTCAGCTTCTACTCGATGCTCGCGCTGTTCACGCTTTACCTGCAAGACCCGACCGACGGTTTCGGCTGGACGGCGGAGAAGGCGACGACCGTCTATTCGTGGTATCTGGCGTTCGTCTACCTCAGTCCGCTGGTCGGCGGGTTCATCGCGGATCGGGGGTTGGGCTACCGGCGCTCGGTGATGATCGGCGGCTTCTTCTTCATGGTCGGCCACTTGCTCTTAGCCTTTCCGACCGTCACGGCGGTCTATGCTGCGCTGACATTTCTTGTCGTGGGCAACGGTTTCTTCAAGCCTAACGTCTCGACGATGGTTGGCAACCTCTACCCGGAAGGCAGCCACCTCAAGGATCGCGCCTATAACATCTTTTACATGGGCATCAACATCGGCGCTTTCATCGCGCCGCTCGTCGCCGAATTTGTGAAACAGAAATTCGGCGTGCATCCGGCGTTCGCGGTGGCGGCGGGCGGAATGCTCATCTCGGTTTCGATCCTCTGGTACTTCAAGGAGCATGTGAAGGCGGCGGACTTGCGCGCCCAGGAAGTTCTGCGGAGCAAACAAGTGGCAGACGCGGCGGCGGTAACAGTTGACGCCCCGCCGAGCGAGACCAGCCAGCAGAAGGGCGCTGTGAACCGCATTGACAGCGTGTCGGACAAGAAGCGGGTCATCGCGCTGATCGTCATCTTCGCCATCGTGATCGTCTTCTGGATGGTCTTTCACCAGAACGGCTCAACGCTCACCTACTGGGCTGACGACAACACGGCCTGGGACGTGACCGGCACGATCTCGAACGCGATCAACCCGTTCTGGATCATCACGCTCACTTTCCCGCTCGTCTGGTTCTGGAAGTGGCTGGACAGTAAAGGCAAGGAACCCGCGACGCCGACCAAGATGGCGATGGGGATGTTCCTCACCGCGCTCTCGTTCTTCATTCTCTACTTCGCCGCCAAGTCAGGCGAGGGGCAAATGCCGAACGCCGAGCAATTGAACGCCGGCAGTTTCCGCGTCACCGAACGCTCGCTCGAAAATTTGCAGGCGCAGGGCATGCCGGCTGATGTGGTCGGACGAATCAGGGCGGCGAAGGACGAGAAGGGCAAGTTCGTCGTCCTCGATAAGAAGTTCTCGAAGAGCGAGGACGGGGCGATGACCGGACAGCAGAACTTGCAAGCGGCGCTCGGCAAGGTTCTCGGCCCCGAAACTGCGCGCTACGAACCGGCGATCATGCAGAACGGCTATATCTTCCGCGTCTCGCCCATGTGGCTGATTCTCGCTTACGCCGTCATCTCGCTCGGCGAGTTGATGCTGTCGCCGATGGGACTGTCGCTGGTCTCGAAGGTCGCCCCTGTCCGGATGCGCGGGCTGCTGATGGGCGGGTGGTTCGTCGCCACCGCCATCGGCAACAAGCTGACGGCCATCGGCGTCTACTGGACTTACTGGAATCAGTCGTCCTTCTTCGTCATTTTGGGGGGGATGGCCTTCGTGATGGCTATCGTGCTGCTCGTGCTGCTGCGCCCGCTCAAGAAAGCGATGCCGGGCGTCTAGCGACTTCGGCGCGGGTTCGCTGTTAAAACTTGACGCTGCTGCGGGGGCGACTTTAGAATCGCGCCGTGCCCCCGCAGAAGAGAGAGGCGAGAAGTCAAAAGATGCGGGGCGCGCTCACCCGCTCGCGTTTGAAAGGATCGAAAGACACATGCAACCCCGTACCCAACGCCAGAAGGAAATTCTAGATTACATCCAACGCTTCATCGAGCGGCACGGGTATGAACCGTCCTACGCGCAGATCGCGCGCCACTTCAACATCTCGTCGAAGGCCACTATCGCCAAGCACATCGAGGCGCTGGAGAAGCGCGGCCTGCTCGCGCGCAGCCACACGAACGGCTCGTTTAATTTGAACGTCCACGTCGAAGAGGTGGCGGGCGACGGCGTCTGCGAAGTGCGTCTGCTCGGACGCGTCGCGGCGGGCGCACCGCTCGAAACGGTTGACGACAACGGCGAGACCATCGGCGTGCCGCGCTTTCTCCTCGGTCGCGTGCGTCCCGAACGCATCTACGCTCTGCGCGTCACCGGCGACTCGATGATTGACGAGCACATCTGCGACGGCGACATCGCCCTCATCGAAAACCGCGTCGACGCGCGCGACGGGGAAATCGTCGTCGCGCTCATCGAAGGCACACGCGCCACACTCAAACGCCTCCATCGCTTCGGTCGCGAAGTGGAACTCAGACCGGCTAACTCACAACTCGCGCCCATTCGCCTTCCCGCTGCCCAGGTGCAGGTGCAGGGCATCTTTCGCGGGCTACTCCGCCCGGCAACTTAGAGTGATGCTCAATCAACCAGCAGTCGGCAAAGAAAGCTGAAAGCGGCGCGGAAACCTGATTCGGTTCCTCGCCGCTTTCGTTATGGTAGTGTTACCCGTCGCTCGTGCTTACGCGCTCACGGCTGCGCCGGTGGACGGTGTGGCAGCGTCCGGTTGCTGGTTGCCGGTCTGCGCGTGATAGAGGTCTGCGATGCGCTGTTCATCTTTGGCGATGTCAACGCTGATGTCGTCAAAGATTTGCGCGGTCGTCGGGTCGGTAAATTGATTCGTCAGGTTGAATGAATCAACAACGCCGGTTTGCAAATCGCCGATGGCGCGACGCATGAGCGCCACATCGTCGCTCGATTGCAGCCAACTCTTGAGCGTCGCCCACGCGCCGCTGCCCGCCGCCTGAAACGACTCTTTCTCGCCAAGCTGAGACAGCCGCCCTTCGAGCATCGCGATGTGCCGCGTCTTGTTCCCGCAGATTTCCTTAAAGGCCGCGCGCAGATCGGACGCGGTCGCTTTTTCCGCATAGTGCTCGAAGGCTGTCAGCGCATAACGTTCGCCACGAATCGCCGTGTTGAGGCCGTCAACGATCTCGCTCTTGGCCGAACCGCCCCAGCCTTCAACCAACTTCCACCAGTCAGCCGCCAGGTTCGCTTCATCCGGCAGCACAACATCTTTTAGTTCGGCATCGAGTCCGAGGTGACGCAGAATGGCGGCAGTAAAGATCGGCAGATCGCCGGGGCGGCGCGACGTGAAAAGGTTGCCGTCGCGCACGATGGGAGCGTCTTCATAGTTGGCTCCGGCGTTCTGCATATCTTTGCGGATGGCGCGAAAGCCGGTGGCGCGTTTGCCTTGCAGGAGTTCGCCTTCGATTAAAACTTGCGGCCCGTGGCAGATGGCGGCGACGAGTTTGCCGCGCTCAACCGCGTCTTGCACGAAGCGCACGGTCTTCATGTTAGTACGCATCTTGTCTGGAGCCATTCCGCCGGGGATGATGACGGCGTCAAAATTTTCGGCAAGCGCATCGGTCGTCGTTGCGTCGGCCTCCATCGAGAGTTTCAGTTGTTTGCCTTGATACTTTTCGTTCATGCGCGAACCGAGCACAGTCACTTCCGCGCCCGCTTCGTTAAGCGCATTGTAGGGAATTAAAAATTCGCTGTCCTCGACATGGTTTTCGATCAAGATGGCGACTTTCTTCGTCGCTGTTTCCGGCTTCGTCATCAGCTTTAACTCCTTCTGGTCTTTTAAATTTCTCAAAAGACGCCGCGCAACGGGCGGTCGTGCGGTATTCGAGGTGTCTATTCGCGGATAAAATCGGCAAGGAC
>MWVV01000474.1_pt1 | contig 14529 bp, 20 predicted proteins | sample 1047281 | NCBI WGS metagenome assembly MWVV01 (sample SAMN06349986, study PRJNA376086) | soil metagenome | isolation source: PT-2 sample Antarctic (ecotone) soil | place: Antarctica | collected 2015-01-13 | reverse complement strand
TCGTAAAGCAACGTGTTCGGCGGTTCTTGGGAGTAATATAGGAATATAACCCACCCGGTAAAGTGCAAGTCCCACCGTTATTGAGTTAGAATTAAGCATTGTATTATTTAGGGGTGTGTTCTATAATCTATCTTATGTTAAGGGATTAATCAGCGAAACCGGACAGAATGGCAGACAATCTCTACTCTTAGAAAAGTGCAACGAAGAGGAGAAGTAAGAAAGGTTGATGACCGGGATTCAAACAAAGTAGCGCGTGTAGCTGAACTTTCTGTGGCCGCGATTGTTCCCATTTTGGGAGCATTTTCAGGCACGATGAGATTGATCGCTAAGAAGACCATTGTCAATTTTTACATGGTTCATTCCACGGCCAAAGGAAGTTTAGAAGCCTTTGCCGAGGAGGTAAAAGCGGCCAATTGGAAGAAGCCCAGCGACGTTATCGAAGCGTATCCCAGCGCTGACGTTATAACTGGTAAACGGTTCGTCTTCAACATAAAGGGGAACTCGTATCGACTCGTTGCTGATATTGAGTTCAGGTTAAGTCAGATGTATATTGTCTGGATCGGTACGCACGCTGAGTATAACAAGATAGATGTAAAGACCATCAGCTATGTTAAAAGTGATTAAGAACGAGCGGGAGTATGAGGACGCTTTAGCACGCGTTTACAGTCTCATGCAAATGGATTTGGCTGACGACTCACCAGAATTAGACGAATTGGAAGCTCTTTCGTTGTTCATTGAACACTACGAAGACAAGCACTATCCAATTGCTTTACCGAGTCCAATAGACGCCATTACATTCAGACTGGAGCAGTTAGGGAAGGAAAAGAGCGAGCTAGCCAAGATACTGGGAACTCGTGCCCGGCAGTCAGAAATATTAAGTGGTAAACGAAAGCTCAGCTTAGAAATGATTCGCAAGCTTCATGCTATACTGGGTATCCCTGCTGAAAGCTTAATTGCCGCCTATTAAATAACTACACCTATTTATTAGTTTACTTTTACACCTAAAAGCAGGTTATATTTGGCACCACAAAGTACACCATGAAAGGGTAGATAAATGTATGGTTTTCACCGTAGGAGGTATTAAAGGCGGTACAGGTAAGACTACTATATCAACGAATCTTGCTGTATGGTTATCTCAACGAGGAGCAGACGTTTTGTTAGTAGATGCCGACGAGCAGGAGAGTGCCAGTGATTTCACCGCCTGGCGTGAGGAGACCAAAAAAGGCGAGTTAGGGTATACCCTTGTGCAACTCAACGGCCCGACCGTTCGCCGACAGATTGAGCAGCTACGGCCTAAATACGATCACATTGTTATTGATACCGGAGGACGTGACACGGCCAGCCAGCGTGCCGCGCTTTTTGTCTCAGATGTATACTTGATTCCCTTTGCTCCGCGCAGCTATGAGATTTGGACGCTTTCTAAGGTACAGGCTTTGTTAAGTGAGATTCAGGGAAGCCGATCCACACCCTTACAGGTTTATTCTTTTCTGAACAAAGCCGATACACGCGGAGCCGACAACAACGAAGCGACCGAGGTTCTGCGTGATAACGAAGAATTGAATTTTGTAGACCACTCGATTATTAACCGCAAAGCTTTTGCCACAGCGGCTAGTAAAGGGCTATCTGTTTTTGAAATGATACCCACTGACGATAAAGCCGTTACGGAGGTGGACGCGTTGTTTAGTCATGTTACAGGCATCAAAAAATAACCTTATGGCCGTATCAGCACCACCTAAGAAGAAGGCGGACCCCGCCATTTCTGCCGAACAAACGACTAAGGGGCAGGAAAAGAAAATAGACGAGATTATAAACCGGGGTAGTACGACTGTTGGTAAAGCCGAGCCGCCGGAGCAGATCAAGAACTTCAATATTAAAATTATGTCTGGCCAACTGGTCACCGTTGACCAACTGCGCGCTCAACGGCCCCGTAAACCAACCAGTCCGAAACTGGCTGTTTCCCTTCAAGACTGGATCATTGAAGCGATTGAGGAGAAGATACAAAGGGAAAAGAAGAAGTATAATTTAGGTTCATAAATACACCTATTTTAAAGTGTGTTTATGAACCTAAATATTTTACATAAGCTTCTGAATGCCAGTTTTTAATCGTTTATAAGATACTTTGTCTATCTTGATTCTTATGTTAAGGGATTATTCTTAGTTGAGGGTCGTGCGCTGGTTTACCAACAAAGACACTGGCTGTTACAATTTGTATGTTTTCCTAAACAAGGCTTTTAAGAAAAGTAATGCTTGGCGCGAAGAAATATTCGCCACCTTTCATAGTCACAAACTGATCAAAATTTGACTGGACAGCAGGTAAGGGGGTGCCATAAGTTTGGGGAAGTTTATAGCTACGCTCGGATGGTGGAGCGCTAGCGGCAGACTGACCAATGATAGGATCAATTCCTGTGCCGGTACTTGGAAAAACGGCGCTGTTTGCCCAAGACTTCTGAATGAACTCAAACTGGTCCTGTATGCTCGCCTGATAACTCATAAACAAGAGACCTACGCCATTCTCAGGCGTTTGTTCGGGAATAGGGTCCAATTCTGTATCCACGTTCCGGTGACCAAAAGGAATGCCTCGCCGCGCCATGATTTTGGACTTGTCGAACGTACTTGTTCTTGGGTTCGTTTTTCTAGTATGCGCAAAATGAGGACAGCGGCCTGCGCTGGGATCAGAGGCATAATCAAAATTGTTGAAACGCTCACTGTTCGGAACGGAATCCTCATCATCTATATTCACTGGGGTGCCGTCTTTGAAACGTCCTACCAGATAGGCCCCAGCCAGCTCCCGTTTGGATTCGTCACCTATATTAGGGAATAACTTCTCGCCAACTTCTTTTTCAGCTTCTTTAAACGCTCGTACATTCTGTTCCAGTTTCCTGAAAACGAAATAGCTTCCGAAAGACGGTTTCTCAGGATGCTGTGCTACATAGGGATCATGAATTAGAATTAGAGACGTATCGGCAGAAGGGTCAAATTTAAGATTATTAGACGGAGGGGAAAGTGTGAGGCCATGAAGTTGCTCATAAGCTTCAATGTCATCCTTCAAGAAGAGCGGCTGGCTTGTACCGTCGACATAACCGAAGTGTTCGATCCCCGCACCTGCTGAATTCCGAATAGCATTTCCGTACTCGATCACATTGATACGGCTAAACTTATCAAGTATGCTGAGTAAGACTTTTGTAAAGTTGCTCATGCGTTTCGGATCGTCATCAGCCAGTAGAATCATTGCATGAATCTCTTTCTTAAAGCCTTCTTCCCACTTTTTGTTTTCAGGATCATTAGTTTCTGTACGCCGAGCTTTCAGACCGGCCTTAAATGCCGGATCGCTGAATTTTGTTTGTACGTCCGTAATTCCCAAAGCTGTGTATCCGGTAGCTGACAGAAAAAGAGCTGCAAACAAATTACCCGGCTTATTGTTTTTTTTGAATGCCTCTCGTTCTTCTAGCTGTTTTTTGGAACTCGTAAGGTTGTCTTCCGCAAAAGACCTTATCCATCCTTTCGCAGAACTAATTTTGTTTGCATCAAAATGTATAAAAATATGTGTTGTATGGTCACGCCCGTGGCCTTTTATAATGTTACCCTGAAGGTTTTTTAGGATACGGTCAGTGGTAAAATCTTTAGGATCGACTAGTTTCATTATTTTAGAATTGGACTGTGAAATGGAAGAAATCATATTCTAAACGAACTTGGGCATAGGCCACCACTAACGATGACCTATATATTATCTCCCGGTTGAGATAAGACTTGTCAAAGCTTATGGAATAGTTTCAAGAAGGTGCTTAATTGCCAACCGTAACCGGCTCCGACTGCTCAACACCTCCTTGCTTCAGAACACTCTCACGTTCGAATTCAGGACGTTTTGTGGGTTCTGCGAACGCTCGAAGGAGCGACCACACCAACATCAAGTAGATTACCACAGATAGGAATCGGTGACCATCGTGCCATAAAGCAATATTGAAAGACGCGATTAAGAAGGAACTGACAAGGTAAATGAATACCGCAGCCCCCACTAAAAATTTGATAAAAAGCTTGAGATTGCTCATAGTCAGTGTTTTTGTTAGACGTGATTACTCTTCCTTCAGGTCAGTCGTTTCGGTCAGTTCTGGTCATTGTTACACGCCTCGGGCGCCAACTTTATCATATGTGTTGTAATTCAAAACTGTGTTGATAACTGACTAACTGATGTCCTTCAATGTGCTTTTGCCAAGCTGTCTCTTCGTGATTCATGCGAACGATGCTAGCAGTATCTTTTCCTGTGAATAACTCGACTACCCTTTTCAAAACAGCTAACTCTGTTTCGGTGAATAATTCCGCATTAAATGGAACCTCCGCTATCGGTAGGTACTGCTGACCAACGTACTTATCTTGAGTCACTTGACTCTCGAACTCTTGGTAACGTACCTCTACTAATTCTTGGTCAATAGCCTCCGCAAATAACTTGTCGTAATTCTGTGGTACCACACCGTATCTTATCGCTCGATAAGTAAGGCCAGTAATTGATTGACCCGTTTGCTTATAATGCCCAAAGTCAGCATAGAATAGTAGCTTGTTCATACTCGTTTGCCAAGGCTTGACAGCTTGAGCGAAATAGATAACTACTTGCAAAGCCTTATCCAAATTTGGAGTTCTATACCCAGTGTACTCATTTGGAGGATTATCACCCATTACGTATTCCTCTAGACTTCGAACAAAAGATGCCTGTTTTTCTATAGCTAACTGGTCGACATAGCGCTGTGCTTTCTCTCTATCCTTTTCAGATAGCGTAGTGGTTAGAGATAGCAACTTGCGAAACTCCATTGGGTCTGAGGCTAATATGATTAGCCGCGAGTTTGACTCACTGGGGATCTCCCCCGATTCATAAGCCCGATACATGTTTGTACCAAAGCCTAATACTTCCGCCATTTTATTGGCTGGGAGTCCATACTTTTCCCTTGTCTTTTTGATTTCTTCTGGAAACGGAACGCGGTGTTTAGCGCGGTACTGGTTGTAAATCTGGTTAAGATTTAAATCACCCATTTCGGGAGTAACGAACTCTTCATCAGTTGCTTCACAATGATAGTAGTGATAAACAATAGTAAAAGGCTCCTTCCGAAAGGTCATTGTTTCCGTCCGAGTTTTTAGGGGCATGTCTTTGCCAGTGAACGGACTATTCATATGTTGGTCATGTTTTAAAAGGGTAACTCATTGGATGTTCGGCTATGTGAAATGAGATACACAGCACTCGTTCCTGGAGAGATCCCATTGATATTTTGATGTACACTTCACGATTCTTGACCTGGCGGCCAAAGATCCACATGGGTTGGCCCATGTAGACCACATCTTCTTCTGGCCCACTGCTGTAGTCAGTGACCTCAAGATTGTTCAAAACCTGTTGGGCGTAAACGTTGGTAATCTCAAGCTCCAGCATTGTTCGCTGATTCTTAAGTCTTTCGCTTCTGATAAGAATGCCCCAGAAGCCCATTTTGTGCTTAAAGTCACGCAGAAACTGATCTACTTCGTCTGTTGAAGACATGATGTCGGAAGAAAAAGTTACGGGTTATAGTGTTTGGGATCATACAGTTTCAACTTTAAAATTGATTTCATGGTTCAGTATTGCAAAAATAATAACTTAAAAGTTGAATTCGCAAATAATATTCCTAATTTAGCTGCAGTAAAAAGCACTTATCAATAAACCAGCAAGTATCATGAAGGCACAAAAAGTGGGTCGTAACGCCGGGAGTGGCAAGTTTACGACGGTGAAAACAGCCAAGAACAACCCCAAAACGCATGTGGTGGAGACCATCAAGCCGGGGAAGAAATAGTTCTTAGCAGTCAGTAGCAAAAAGAAAAGCCTTCCGTCAGGAGGGCTTTTCTTCTTGCTACCAGAGTTCTTATGCGGAATGGTGGCTCATTCTTTTCTTTCCTTTGTCTCTAAACCAAACACTTTAGCCGTATAGCTGCCAACGTTTTTTACTTTGCCATCGGCGGCTTTCATCTGGATGTCGTAGAGTTGACGGTTGATGGTCTCGACCGATTGGGTGGCCAGTACGACGTCGGCCTGATCGGGCCGTAGTCGGAACTGTTTGACCAGTCGCTCGTGCAGTCCCGACGTCTGAAGCGGTTCGGCTTTGGCCTGGTAGAAAACTGCGAATTCGACTTCGACAACGGGTTTGCGCCCCCGGCCTGGTCGGTCGCCGTAAATGGGTTTGTAGTTGAAGGTTAAATCGGTGTGGCCGTTGATCTCTCTTGCGGCCACGTCTAAGACCCTTATTTGAAATCGTGTCCAGTTAGAGTAGCTGTCTTTGCCGGTTTTTGAATCTATGATGCTTAACATAGTTTTCAACTCGATCAAATTACGCCGGAACGTCTTGTCCTTCATATTCTTGAACATGCATAGTAGTTCGTATATGCGTTTGGCGTACGTTGAATTGAGAGAGATAGCCGCAGCTAATTGAACCTTAGTAAACTTGCTGTGGAGTTGAACATAAAACGGTCTTACTTCATCAGAAAGACCTATCTCTATGACACCTATGCCTTTTTTGTAACGTGCAGAGGAAATAAATGTGGCCTGTAGAAGGTCGCCATCTGGCAATGTCGTTTCAAACACACGGGTTAATAACTTACGGGTTGCTTGTTTATAAGCTTCCAGCATCAACCCTTTTGAACCAGTTACCTCGGCCATCTCTCTAACTGAGACTTGATACTTCTGAGTGGGTGGATCATCCTTCTTGACATTAGCTACGACCATATAAAGGAGATTTTTCTCAGTCTCTGTCATTTCATACCGAGCCACCGTAAGCGCATTATCCTGCCAGATCTCTACTGCTTTGTTCATAAAGACTGATTTACAGACAAATATAATAAAATATCTTTTAAAAATAATTGGTACTTAAAAATAAAACTTTTACATGTATTAAACGCTACTTTATTAAGTCTAATCCAACGATTAAACGCTACTTTATTAAGTCTAATCCAACGATTAAACGCTACTTTATTAACGATTAAACGCTACTTTATTAAAGTTATCCACAGCGTAACTCTTTAGCAATCAGGCAGTTATTTGCTAAATTTTCCCCTTACAAGTGTTTAACAAGAGATATTGATAATACACAAGCACTTGTTATGCAAAAAGTGGCTTGAAAAAGCGGCTTTTAGGGTGGCTGACGCGACCGAAAAAACAACAACCAGAGATTACTAATGAGCAGACCAAAAATCAAATTGGAAAGGGAAGAGAAAAGCAAAAAACTAAAGGGGGCAGAGGGGGCGGTAACTATAAAATTAGTTAAGCGCCGGTTTTTTACCCTCCTACGCGTTCTTTAAGGGATGAGCTACGCACGGTCCATGAAAGCACAGATCGTCGCTTAGATCGAAGTTGTAGGCCTACTGAAGACCATCCTTGTCCCGAGCTGCCAGCCAACTTAGTCCCTTGACTGGTTTCTTCGCCTTATCCGGTTTTACGGTGGGTTCCACTTGAGTCGTTCTGAGCTGATCTATCAGCTCAAGCAAGCGGCTATTCTCCGCTCGCAGGACCGCGTTTTCAGCTTGCCATTTCTGGACTTCAAGCTCAGGTGCTGGTTTTGGATTGCGTTTTCGACTGGCCAGCACGGAGTGAGAGGGGGAGCAATAGAGCGCCCGCTTTGTGCCTTCAAACTCCTGCCCACACCAGACACAGAGCCGACTTAGTTTCTTGTACTTAGCTCTCATGGCTGATTTTAATTATCCTAAACGTTTCGTATTTTCAATACGCTCACCCCCCTTCAATTTACTAAACATTAACGTATTTCAAAGGTAGTTTACTTTAGTTGAATACCCTAACTATTATGGTAATTCAGAGAAGTTTGGAAACTGTTTGCTGACGCGTTAACTTTGCTCTGTGTATATGGAGCAAGTTGTGTTTTGGTAAACCAAAACCCGGTCGCCTGTCGGCTCCCTACCCCTTGCTCTACGAGGTCACGGCTACCGCCTACCCCCTGATGAAAACCAACGGCAGACCCCCTAAGACGGCAACTGAAAAACGCTCCAAGCGCATCAGCTTCGCCGTCAATGAAACCGAATATGTGTACTTCCAGCAGCTGGCCGGACACGGTGAGCGCGTGGTCAGAGCCACTAGTAAAAAACCCATGCCTACCCGAAAGCGTAGTATCGCCGGCATCATTCGCCAGCTTCTGAAAGGCGCTAACGCCCCGCCCACCGAGACGGGCGAGGCCGAGCGGAAAGCCTTATTTCAGATCGCGGGTATGGCCCGTAACCTAAACCAACTTGCTACCCAGGCCAACGCGCAGGGCTTCGCCAGCGTGGCCAGCCGCAGCAACGAATTAGCCGACCAACTTCGAGAACTTATCAGCCGCTATGATCGCCAAAGTTAGCACCGGCCGCAGCTTCGGGGGGGCGGTCCGCTACCTGCACGAAGGCCACAAAAACGAGCAGGTCCAGAAACGGGCGCAGCTCTTAGACTACAACGGTATCCGCCCCGGCATGGAGGAGATGATAAAGGATTTCAACCGCCACCGGTGGCTCAATCCTGACTTAGGTAATGCGGTGGGTCATATTTCCCTGTCTTATCACCAGCAGGACACGGCCAAGGTGAGTGACGCCAAGATGATTCAGAACGCCCGTGATATGATGAGCCGGTTAGGGATGAATCCCGACGAAACCCAATTCGCCCTGATCCGCCACAACGACCGCGACCACCAGCACTGCCATTTGGTCTACAACCGGATCGACTACAACGGCCAGACCATCAGCGACCAGTTCAGCCGGAGCCGGGCCAAGGAAGCGGCTACCATCATTGCTCGTCAGGAAGGCTTCACCGTGGCAGCAGACAAGAAGAAGGACTTAGCACTTACTCATAAAGCTAATCTACCCGGGCACGACCAGGCGCGGTACCAGATCTACGAAGCGATTCAAAAAGAACTGCCCCAAGCCACCAGCATTGACGAACTACAAAGAGCCCTAAAATCCCACCAGATTGAGACCATTCTACAAAAGGGGGGCACCGGGATGTCATTCAAGATTGGCACGCATGTACTCAAAGCCAGCGCCGTAGACCGGGCCTACAGTGGGGGAAAGCTACACCAGGCTGTCGACCATAACCGGGAAGAGAAAATAGAACAGGAAGCCGCAAAAACAGCGACCCTCGATGCTTTTAAAGAATTAGGGGACTTTCTCAAGAACCGGGAGCAGGTCCAGGGCTTTGAGCAGTTGGCCGACTTCATCAAGAAACGAGAAGCGGGCAAAGAGCCAGAGAAAAGCCAGGAGCAGGACATAAAGCAGGCACCTAAAAAGGACCGATCACAAGGCCCTAAACTGTAGTATGGAAGAGACCATGACACGCATCGCTGAAGCTCTGGAGCGAGTGGAAGCCATCCAGACCGACAACGCCAAGACCACTCAGCAGTACCAGCAGTTGCGGGGTGACCTAACCAAAGCGATTAAGGAAGCCCTGTTAGAGCGGCCAACGGTCAAGAATGAGCTGAACGCCGAGAAATTAGCCGCTCACATCCTACCCTCGATGCTGGGCAAGCTGCCCGACCCCAGCGCGATCACAGCCGCCGGCAACGAACTACTGAACGAAATCAGAGCGGAGCGGGAGAAGATACCCAAAACCGTTAGAATTGAAGGGGATTTCTACGGCATGGCCAGCCGCAGTGCCTTTTACACGTATCTGAGTAGTCTGGTCGTGGTTATTTTAAGCTGCGTAGGTATTTGCCTGTACTATCGCGATCAAGCCGACGGACAAACCATCAAAAAAGTAGCTGATGAACTGGCCATTGAACGCAATTACTACCGGGGACAGATCGACCGCTACAAGGTCAAAAATCCCACCTACGCAGCTCTTTTTCCTGCTTTCGACGAGAGCAAGCTACAGGAAGCCGTTAATAAATTAAAGCAGGAAAAGGCCTCCCCGCAGGAGTAGGGCCGCTGGAGTAGTCATCAAATGCAATGTCAAGCGTTTTTAATGTACTCAATGAATTTTATTTGTGGTTTACCCAAGTCCTGCCAAGTTTTCTCTGCTTCAAATTTCTCGGGATAATTATTTAATGCGCCCACAATATTTGCAGCATAATTGAATTTTTTTGTAAGTCGTCCAAAGAACTTTAATAGTCCGAATGGTAATTTCACGATTTTAATTTTTGCCTTATTGTAGTTGTCGGAAAATAGTTTGGCCCCTTGATCAGCGGTGAATCCTTCTTGTCCTTGCACCACATACTCATTATTTCCATTATCAAGTTGAAATGCTTTAACCACTTGTTTACCATAGTCCAACCCAGCAATTAAATACATTTTATATTTTGATGTTCCCGCAAGATTTATGTTGTTCCCTTGGCGGTAAGCACCTTTGTCAAAACTTTCCATAAATGTAGAGGGATAAAAAATGGAATAGGTTAGTCCGGATTGCTTAATGTTTTTCACCGCTTTTTGTTTTAAATCAAGCACCCACCAATTTGTATTACGATAAAACTGAACTAAAGAGGAAAGGTAACCTACACGCTTAATTCCAGCTTCCTTAGCCGCTTTCAGAATGTTGTTTAATCCTTCTCTTTCGGGCTGAAAATCTTTTTTGCCACTAGTTTGTTTAATAGAAAGATTTAAGTACAGAAAGTCTTGCCCACGCACAAAGTCAGTGAGTGTGTTGTTGTCTTTCAAGCTTCCTTCTTTAATTTGAACTTTTGAACCGAATAGGTCAAATGCCTTTTGCTTATTGCGCACCAAAATTGATACTTCAAAACCTGATTCAATAAATGCTTTGGTTACAGGTTGTCCTAACATACCTGTTGAACCTATGATTGCAACTTTTTTCATAACTATTCATTTTTTGTTCAAACTGAACTTGTAACCAATATGTATTGCTCCTACAAAGTCGAATGAGTTACGCTTTAATGTTTCATTGGAAATATTTATGTCTTTTATGTTCAAAGCATAACGAGGACTTATCCAAGGTGAAAGAATTAAGTTTGGCAACTTTTTAAAAGGAGAAAATGTGTACCCAATTCTAGGGCCTATTCTAAATGTTTCTACATTTTGTGTCGTATTATTTACCAACAACTTATAAGTTGAATATGAATTAGAAATATCACCACCAACAAATAAGCCTTTTTGGTGACTTTTAATAAAGTAGGAATATCCTATACCTAGCACAAATCTCTTTTCATTAAATTTATTATTACCAAGAATAAATTCAGGAATTTCTCCAAATTTAACTACTTCGATAAAGAATCTATTTTTATTGATTGAAAAGGCCGATTCAACCGAATAGCCTTTGTAAGTATATGACAAGGGATCTATCTCAATCACAATAGATTTTTGGCTCTGCGCATTCGCTTTTAGCAATATAAAACACAGGCCTATTAAAATTATAATCTTTTTCATATTTGATTTTTTTACGAGACAAAAATAACTACATTTGTTATACAAACAAAAAGTAAGGTACTAACATTTTTGTAAGTAGGTATGAAGAAGAAACAATTTAAATCGCTTTATCCACGTCTGGTTGAAGTGGAAGATGGTCGTCCTATTAATTATTGTGGCATTCGCTGCTCATTGGAGGTATTAGGAGGAAAATGGAAATTGCTTATTATTGCTGAACTTTTTAAAAGCACAAAGCGGTATTCTGAATTAAAAAGATCAATACCCGAAATCAGTGAAAAAATGTTGATTAGTTCTCTGCAAGAGTTAGAATATCACAACATCGTTATAAGAAAAGTTGTGGAGGCAATACCTCCACAGGTTGAATATTCATTGTCAGAGTATGGTCAATCAGTCCGACCTGTTATAGAAAATTTATTTGGTTGGGGCGAAAGTCATATTAAGAGGCACAGCGATAAAGTCTTTCATTGATTTATTTCACTGTCGGTTGGGTGTCGTCCCAAAGTGGCAGCTAACTCGCCGATTGGCACACTTTCAATACAAAATACGCACTTCTCATTTTGTATTGTTCACAATCAGCTTACTTATCATATGTCATCGTAAAGCAACGTGTTCGGCGGTTCTTGGGAGTAATATAGGAATATAACCCACCCGGTAAAGTGCAAGTCCCACCGTTATTGAGTTAGAATTAAGCATTGTATTATTTAGGGGTGTGTTCTATAATACTTCTTATGTTAAGGGAGTAAACACCGAAAGTAGCCACTTTGTCAGATAAGGCTCAACCCTCGAAAAATACAATAAAGTTACTCACTTTGGGTGATTTTGCTAGTGTGATAAGTTGAGTGAGTGGATTCGCACAACGGCTAACTCTTGGCCGCTCTTTTACAAATCGATTGGTTAAAAACGGTTAGAAACGGTAGTTGATACCTGTGCCGAGTATATAACTAACGCCTGCATCGTTCAAATTGGCCACCCGTAGCCGAACGTCAACGCCCCAGCTTGGGTCAAATAGCCATTCGTACTCAGTGGCGACGTGCCAGCCAGTGTTTAGCCCGTGGTGTTGTTGCCGGTCAATAACCACACCCTGTAAACCGGCCGACGTGAACAAAGCCCTTGCGCCCTGATACGTGTTGTCGCGTCGATACCAAGCCGACAACCCTGTGCCCAGCCGCAACGCGTGGCGCGGGTGGCGCAGCAAATCGAATAACACCGTGGCGTCAGCGGTGAAACGTTCACGACGGTTCGGACCGGGATCAAATTCATTGAACGGCTGGTTCGATGAGGTAACGTAGAGATAGCCCACTTCGGCCCCTATTACGATGCGATCGTTACCGAAATGACGAGCTAATCGACCCACATATCGCGGACTAACCGCGTCGGGCGCATCGAGCGAGGTGAGATCAACGCCCAAGCGGACTGAATGGCGACCGATAGGAGTTTGGGCCTGTAGTAGGCCCGACAGCAGTAGGCCGCCGAGTAAAAGGGAGTAACGGTTCATGGCGTAGTGGACAGGGTTATCGACGATACCATTCAATGGTGAGCGAGCCGGTTGCGCCCGGAGTGCCCGTCACTACCAATTCGGCCTCTTCTTTCGAGTAGTAATCACCGCCAAAGTATCTATTCGTGTAAGTGCCAGCGGCCAGTGTATCACGCCGAACGCGCTGCCGCCCTTGACCGGAAGTTAATTGATCGACCGATAGTGTAGCGGGTTGGCTGATCGTGCCGCTGACCCGGAGCGTCATAGAATTTGGATAATCATCAAGGGGCGGAAGCAGGGTGCGGATTGGGGCCGAAAAGTCGTTGATTAACACACGCTGATAGGACCGGTCGATAGTTGTCAATTCGCGACAGCCAGTTAGCGCGAACAAAAGCAGTAAGGTAGTAACCGCCCCAGCGTGGTTTAGGTGAACCTGTTTCATGAGTTGAGTATAAGATTATGAATCAAAGAGCCGAAGACAGACTAATCGGTTGGGAACGGAGTTGGAAATAACTTGACGGCCATCCGTAATGGTAACTATTATCTGTCGTCAGCCACTACCTGTGCGAAGTTTGGGGAGTGGCCCGCATTCGTACGAAATGTTCCATCGGGCCACTTCTGAAGAGTAAAACAACCCAAATAGCAATAACGGATGGTTTACCGGTCCGCCGGTGCGGTTGATTCCTTTACCGGGTTTTCAGCCTCAATAATGGCTTATAAACTCGTCATTTACCGAGCCAACAGACAGTAAAGAAAACGACCGTTTTCGTTACTGTCTGTGTAAGTTACTCATTGTTAGCGCTTTGATCTATGAATACTACTTCATAGAACATTTCGTACGAATGTGGGCCACTCCCCAGGCTATCGAGCGAGCACGAGAAGACGCGTAGCCAAGGGCTAAGCACGGGAAGGGAATAAACCGGTTTTTTTAGGCATAAACCACCCCTAACCGCCCTGAAAGTAGTTGATCGAATATGACGAAACAGGACGTAATTAACCGAGTCACCAAGCAGACCGGCCTTGATCCCGAAGCAAGCCGATCGATAATCGAATCTTTCATTAAGGTCGTCAAAAGCGCCTTAATCGAGGGCGAACCCATTTACGTGCGGACCTTTGGCAGTTTCATTCTCAAAGCCCGTGCTCGTAAAGTGGCTCGTAACATCAGCCAGAATACCGCTCTCATTTTGGAGGCTCATACGATCCCTCACTTCAAGCCCAGTCCCGAATTTACTCACCAGGTGAGACAGCGAGAAAACAGTCAAATCAGCGAAAGGCGACCGTAGCCTAAGCAAACGGCATCAATCAACGGAGGCTAATGGCTCAGTCGGGAGCGTGTTTTTTACCTGACGGCCGCGCGGTTTACCCGTGTAAGGGGGCTTAGGAGCCGAGGTGCCGAGCCGTAATTCATAGCCCCTTACCCCGTCTTGTGGCCCGAAGGGGTGAATGCTGAACACGTACTGAGCTTTCCGGTAATCAATGCCCCCTCTCTGTAAAATGAGGGCTAAGGCGATGCTATAACTGTTGGCCTTCTTGACCAACTCAAAGGTGTCTGAAGGGTCCTCCTGAGTGGGAATCAGATATAGGGATTTGATTTTACGTTTTCCTTGCTCAATGCCCACTTTGAAGCGGGCAGCCGGGTACATGTGGAGTTGCTCAACGGTCTTCAGCGATAGGGTAAGTTTACCCGTGGCGGAGATCGAACC
>MWVV01000473.1_pt1 | contig 14594 bp, 4 predicted proteins | sample 1047281 | NCBI WGS metagenome assembly MWVV01 (sample SAMN06349986, study PRJNA376086) | soil metagenome | isolation source: PT-2 sample Antarctic (ecotone) soil | place: Antarctica | collected 2015-01-13 | reverse complement strand
CACGTCATCATTCCGGCGGTGGCGGATGTTATTATCTCCTCGGCGCACTCTGACATCGTTTGTGGAACAGCATCAGCACCGGTTTCAGTTTCAGGACGAGTGTTAACCTCAACAGGGCGCGGCGTATATAATGCAATCGTTACATTGACTAATTCAAGCGGCGAAGTACGCTCGACAATAACCAACCCGTTTGGATTCTACAGATTCGTCGCGGTCAGGGTCGGCGAAACTTATACTGTTAGGGTCAGGAGTAAACGTTATAATTTTATGCCGCAAGTTATTTCTCCAATTAACGAATTAACCGAGTTAAACTTTGTAGCCAAATAGTCAAGTTAAAATAGTTTATTGTGAAAGCGGGCGAGATTTTTCTTGCTCGCTTTTTTGCGAAATAAAGTTTTTCATTAATTTATGCTGCAATGCACGATTTGACAGCCTTCAAACATCTGAATCCGCCGCTGCCGCAAGGCAGTTTGGTTGCTGACAAGGCTTATGCGATTACTTCTCCGATTTTCCTTTTCCTTTGCGGTCCGCCGTTGCTGGGAAAAAGTCGAGAGACGCCAGATTGTCGGTTTTAAGTTCTTTATTGATTACCCACAGTATCAAAAAATTTTCAACGGATAATAAAATAAGAATTTCCTATGTTCCTGTTAATGCCGCTATCAAACTTTTCGTAAATAATCTGCTTGCTAGATCTAATTTTGTTCAAGATTAAAAGTGATTTTTTCTTCTTGATATCTTGAGTTGATGTTTTTTTCGATTTCAATCGTTTTTATCTCCGATATAGTTTCAAGCAAACTTCCGACGTTACCGAGAAAAAAGTCGTTTGAATTTTCCCCGGCTAATTTACCAAAAATTTCGTCGAAATTTTTATTTTTATTCTTTAAATGAATAACCGTTAAATTATCAATTGGAAAAGCGGAAACCTTTTCATCCTGTATATCTTCCGTATGAGCGAGAGTTTCTCTTAAAAGATTTGAGCTGTTGGAAACGATTAAATTCTCGCCGCGCTGCGCGTAGCAAATCTCCCAACCGAGCATCGGTAAATTTAATTCCCGCCAAGACAATCCGTTTTCCCCGGCGGTTTTCCACGTTAAATTTATATCCGAAACGGATAAGCTAACGCGGTTTCGCGCAGCTTGAGCAACAGCATTTTCTAATTGTATTTGATTGACGAGCGCAACTGTTTTAATGACGGTGGCACGCCGAAATTCGGCAAAAAGCGGCATCGGAAGATTTTTCGGCTCGGTTAAAGTTAAGACGCTCTGCGGATTTGCAGTTTGTAGGATGTTTTGCAGATTCGATTGATAGCTTTTGTCTTCAATAACTTTCGATTTTTTAAAATTATCTTCGGGTGCTTCATCAATCGTTTCGTCGAATTTTCTGTCCAAGTATTCGTAATCTCTCTCTTCGGAATCGTCAAAATCGTAAAACGAATAACTTGGAGAATAATTTCTTGGCTCAGCTTTAGCAATTTGGATTTTCCGGTCAAAAATACAATCGAAAATCGCGTTGACGGAAGTTTTCGCATCCGCCGTTTGCAAACGGTAAAAAGAAACATTCGAAGTCACAAAAGAAAGCATTTTTTGCATTTCGGTGGGATTGAGTTTTGTAGTATTTACTTCTTTTTCGAGCAGAAATTTGCGCCGCTCGACAACTTTTTTCCCTTCCAGAGAAATACCAAAAATTCCGGCGCGAATGTTTTTTAATTTGTTCGTATCAGGCATCAGCCAGTACCGCTTAAAATAATAATCTTTGTTAAGAGCAGTTTGACTTACCCAGACGGAAACAAGATTCGGCTTTAGGTTTTCCGTCAAACTCTTAAACGAAGGCTCGTCTATTAAACGGTTTTTGTTCGTTTTTCCATTGATATTATTGACGGTTTGCAAAAGTAATTTTTCGCTCGTTGCCAGAACGAATCGTTCTTTAACGCTGGCGAAAAGTAATTTTTGCGACTCTCTGCCGCGGTCGGCGGCGACATCCAACGAGAAAACGCTTGTGCCGTTTTCTAGAAGTTTTTCCTCAAACTGCTCTTTATTTAGAAAAAATTTGGTCGCCGTAAAAATTTCGCTTGAAACGGGAGCGATAAAAACAAATTCAAGTTTCCCAACGTCGTAAATGCCGATTGCTGCTCGCTTTTCGGCTAATCCGCCGACGGTTTCCAAATCCAACGAAAAGCCCACTGCTTCATTAAATTCCTGCCAGCGACTGGCTAATTTGAGTCCCAAGCGGCGTCGCTTGAGCGAATTGAAATTTTCGCTTTCGAGATACTTTTGTCTTAGTTCCGATTTTTCCCAAAGCTGCAGAAAAGCGGGTAAATCCGTAAATTCCACATAAACTACGGCTTCTCTCGGTAAATCTTCAGCGGGCGCAAATTCTCTTTTCGCCGAAAAAGCGGCGTAAGCGACGATGCCGATAAAAACGAAGACGATGGCGGCGGCTTTGATTTTCATAAGTTTCTCGTGTTTTCCAAATCAACCGTGTAATCGGTCGCTTTTTTGTTCTTCTTGTTTTCGAGATTACGCAACTTCTCGATTCGCTCTTGATTCATCAAATTTTTAGATTTTTCAAATTCGATTGCCCTTTGAAAATCATTCGTTTTTTCCGCCGCTTCGGAAAGCAAATTCAATATCTTATCGGATTTTGCTTCATTGATAGATTCAGCAAGTCTTAATGCGGCAAACGGCTTATCGGTCAAAGCGTAGAGTTTGACGAGTTCGATTCGGGCGGAAGTTTTCGCGTCATTATCGGCAATCAGAGAATTGACGAAAAACGAGATTGCCGCACTTTCTTGTCGTTTTTCCGTGTTGACAAATCCGCTGAAAAACTGCGAATAAACGTCAAAAGAAACTTCTTTCGTCTCGACGGCTTCGCCCAGGTTTTGTAAGTTTAAGCGGGCTTGCCAACGCAAAACGCGCGGCGCATTTTTATCGTTAATAATGCTTTCTAAGATTCGGACGGCTTCCTGCCTTTTATCGCTTTCGGCATAAAGACGCGCGAGTCCGAGTAAGTTGCTCGTGTCGGCGGAATTTAAAGCGAAAAGTTTTTTCCGAAAAGCAATCGCCGCGTTTGTCTGCCCGAATTCCGAAGTGGTTTCGGCGGCGAGATGTAAAGCATTCGCCCCGTTAATTGAATCAGTCTCCGCCGCTTCACCGAGTTTCGTTCGGTCTGCGGAGGCGCGCCTTATGATTTCCATCGAATTGAGTTCCGCCAGCGCGGTTTCATTTCCGCCGCTCGGGCCAACGAAAATCTGCAAAATCTTGAGAGCTGTTTCCGCGTCGTTCAATTGAAATAACGCGCGGGACAAACCCGTAAAATTTGCCGCTTCAAATTTTCCGAGAGCCAGCATTCGGGCGTAAAACGATTTTTGAATTTGCAGGGCTTGCGGTTCGAGATTTTCTTCTTTCAAAAGTTGCAGCACATTGTTCAGCCGCTCGACGCTCGGCGGTTTGATGTCGGCGACGACGGAAGAATTGACGCTAATGCCGACGAATCGTTCGGCATTAGTCATTTCGTAATTTCCTTCCCGCATTCGCAAACGCAGTTCAATCAGCCGGAGCCATTCGGGGCGTGCATATCTGCCCGCCAATTGCTTTTCGATTTGCACGAGAAGCGTTTCGGCTTTCGCCGCGTCCCGTCGCTTGACCAGCAGTTCGAGATACTGCCTTTGCCACTGATAGCGTTCGGTCGCCGGCTCGCCCGCCGTTTGATATTCGTTTTCCTGGTCGAAAATCGCTTCGGCTTCGTCCGCGCTCAAAGTCCTTTGCAGAACGGAAACGAATTCATAATCCGACTCGTAACCGCTCGAATCGTCCGCGTTATTCGTTAAAATTTCGTAAAACAAATTCGTCTCGTCTTCGCTTATCAAAGATTCGCTCAAGAGATTTTTCGCCAAAACCGTATCGCCCGGAACGTGGTTGCAGATTTTGAGAAAATAATCAGCCTTTTCTTTTTCCGATTGGAAAGACGCGGCGACAAGGCGAATTAAATTGACGAATTCCTCCAAATCGTCCATATCTTTTTTCAAGCGTTCGACCAGAACCGGAAAAACGTCCGCTCTGGCTTTCTCCGCCAAACCGGAGTTTTGCAGAGCTTGAAAATAAGTTGAATAACCGGGAAGCGTTTTCCCGGCAAGCAGCCGCTGCCAAGCCTTTTCCGCTTCCGCTTTCTCGCCCGCCAGATAATAAGCCGCTCCGAGATGCGCCAAAGCAGATTTGTCTTCGGGGCTTAATTCGAGCGTCAGGAGAAAATGCCCGACAGCTTTATGCGGCTCGCCTTTACGCAGATAAAACGTGCCGAGCTTGAACTGCTCGCCGCCGTCACGCGGGCGATTTTCCGTCATTGCCGCAAGAAATTTCGCGGGCGCAGCCGTTTCGTTTTTCGATTCCGAAAGCCATTCGCCGTATTGTCCCGTCAATCGAAACCAATCGTCGTTAATCAGAAAACTTTTTTTATCGGGCGTTTGGCTAACGAGTCCGCCGATTCGTTCAAACTGTAAGGCTTCGCAAAAATAACACTCCGCGTCCGCGCCGAATTCTTTCAACGCAAGACTGGTTTCGGCATTTCTGGCTAACTTCCAGGCGTTTGATAATCCGGCGTTTTCAATCGCCTGATGCGACAATTGCCGCTCGCCTTTATCGAGCAAAAAGTTTATCAACTGAAGTTGATAATAAGAAGATTTTTCAGTCAGTGAGGCAAGTTCCGCGCGATTCGTTTGGTCAAGAATTTCCAAATATCTCGTGATATTTTCGTTTTGTTCAACCTCCGGCGTTTCGCCTTTTCCCCAATAAATTTTTCTCAAAATTTCGAGTTCTTTTTCGCCGTCTCCGACCAGCCGCGCCACGTCCGCCATCAAAGACAAATCATTCGTTTCGTATTCGGTTAAAAGTTCAAAAGTTTTTTGATATGCGCCGCGCTCGTTGTAGAAATTGACCAGATTTCGCAGATAAATTTCTCTGTCGGTTTCAAGTTTCGTTTCGCTTAATTTTTTCCGCAAAATCTTTTCTTCCAAATCGCCGAAACCGATTCGGCGGCTGATGTTCTGAACGAGCGAAACAGTTTGGCGCGAATCGGAATCGAAACGAGTTTCGTCAATTTTTTCCGAGAAAAATCCGTGCAGGTTTTCCATCTCGTCGTCGGTCGCCGCTTTTTTCGCCAGCGTGCCGACCGATTCGATAATCGCCCCGTCTAAAATCGAAAGTCTTTTTCCGGCTTCGCCCGCGTTCACCGAGCCGTCTTCCTCGCGTATCCGAATCAATTTACCTCGAAGCTGCCAAAGCTCCGCGTTTAGCTGGTCGAGCGGTTTTACTTCGCGCGTCGTTTGCACAAATCCGTTGATGTCCGCGGCTTTTAGAAATTCGCCGCCGAGCGGGTTTTCGTTTAATTCGGTAAAGGCGGCGCGATAAAGCTCGCGGGCTTTTTCCGCGTCTTTCGATTTTTCCGCCTGCTCGAATAATGAAATTTCTTTCGATTTGTTTTCGGCGGGAAGCGTCGCTTTTAAAGATTCGGCTTCGGTTAATTTGTCCCACTTTTCCAAAATTTTAATTTTTCGCTTCACGAATTCGGGCGCGTCGCCGGTCAGTTCTAAAACTACATCGAGATTTTTTATCGCTTCGTCGTAATTTGCGCGACTCGCTTCAAGCTCCGCGACGGCGATGTAAAGCTCCGTCATTTCCGGCTGATTGATGATTGCCGATTGGTAATTTTCAACCGCTTTCGGAACGTCGTTTTTCGCCTGATACAGCTTTGCCAAAACCACGTTCCAACGATAATTTTTGAAAGACTTTTTCGATAAATTCTCGTAATAGACGAGCAGCGTGTCCGCGCCGCCGTAACGCCTGACGTAAGCAATCGCATTTTCGACTGTGGCTTCTTCCGCGTCCGAATTATGATTGATGATTTCGATAAATTGTTCGACCGCCGCCGGATAATCTTCGAGCCGCGTGAAAGCGTCAATCATCTGCCGCCTCAAACCGTCGAGCGTTTCGTTTAGTTCGCGCCGCTCCGCGTTTGAATCTTTGAGCGCGGAAACGGTTTCCGAGAAAACGCGCTGCAGATTTCCCCTATCCTTCTTTCGCACATAGACGCTTGCCAGAGCGCGGAAAATTTCCGCGTCCGTTTTGTTTTCGGCGTGCAAATTTGACAGAACCTTTTCGGCGGAATCGAGGCGGTTTAATTCGATTAAAAGTTTGGCGAGTTTTTGTGCGAAAATCTTTTGATAATCTCCTTTACCAACATTTACGCCGCTTTCGAGAATACTCACGGCTTCGTCGTCGTAACCCATGTGACGATAAATCACCGCCGCTTCGGTTAAAACGCCGTAGTTGGTCGGAAATCGTTCGGTCAATTTTCCGAGAGCGGATTTCGCCGAATCGCGTGCTTGATTTTGGCGGAAGCTCTCAATTAATTTGAGACTGTATTGAATCTTTTGGCGCGGGCTGGCGGCGACATCGGCTAAACGCCGCAGAGCCGTTTGCTCGCCCTGAAAATTGTCTTCGGCGGAATAAAATTCGCGGGCGGATTCTAGAAATTCAAGCGAACGACTGGCATTTATTTGCCGGTTAAGCAGATTTTCGCCGCGCTGCGTTTGATTCGTTCGGCTGAGAACATCGGCATAAGCCAAAATCAAAAACGAAGCGTCTTTGCGGCGGGCGATTTCCTTTTGAACGGACGAATCAATCACGCCCGCCAACTGCGTTTTTCGGGCTAAACCGGCGAGTCGTTTTTGCGCTTTTGATTTCTGTTCTTCGTCGCGGCGCATTGTGTCCAGGGCTTTAACGTATTCGTCAACGGCTGCAATCTCGTTTTTTTCGCCTTCGTAAATCGCGCCCGTTTCAAATGCGTAAAGCGTCTCGTCCTTTTCTTTTTCGCGCAGTTTCCCGATGGTTTGACGCGCTCGTTCAAACTGATAATAATCCCAATAAACCGTCGCCGCCTCCAGATAAACTTCCCGCGTTCCCCGCGCCGTTAAAATCAGTTTCTCCCAATTTTCGCTTGCCTTTTCATAATCGCCGAGTTCGGCTTGGATCTCGCCGGCTTCGGTTAAACGAGCATTTGAAGACGGCGTGTAGTCCGCTTGAGATTGAGAAACCCGCGCCGCTTCGATTAAAAACTCTTTATTTTTTTGACCGAATGAGCGCGTGAAATTTACCAGTCGCACGGAATATTCTGTCTCATTTGGATAGAGTTGATTTAGTTCGCGGTAAATACCAACCGCCGTTTCAAAATTGGAAAGACGCGCGGCGACATCGGCGCGAAATAATTTATAAATCAAAGTGTCGCCGTTTGCCTTTGATTGATATAAACGCAGTTCGCCCGTTTCGGCGAGATGATTGAGAAATTGTTCCCGAACATCATCAGACGCAAAATAATAGCGGGCGGCTAAATCGCGCCATTCTTTTTCCCGTTTATTTGCCTTGTAAAACTCCAGCAACCCGCGCACAAAAGCGATGTTTTGGGGAAAACGCTCGTGCGCCGTCAGGTAAAGTTTTAAATAAATTTCTTTGTCGTAATTCGACGCGGAAACTCCTGATTTGGCAAATTCTGTCAGATGTCTTTCTACCGTTTCATCGTTTAACTTTTCGGTTATCGAAACTGAAAACTCGGCCAAATCGGCTTTTCGATTTTCTCTTAAAAACCAACGCGCCAATTTGTCGCGCCACGCATCGGTTTGGAAACGCGTCAGAGCCTCTCGATAAACCTGAAATTCTTCTTCCGCCAGATTCGTCTGCCGCAGCCATTCGAGCCGTTCTTCGTAAAGCCATTCTTCGTTCGGATATTTGGAAATTTCCCGCGAGTAAAGCGCGAGAATTTCCGCCGTCCGTTTTTCTTTGGCAAGCGAGCTGACGTATTTTTTCAGTATGTCGCGGTAAAAAACACGCTTTTCTTTTTCGCCCAAATAATCGCGGAAAACGGCTTGCGGCTCATAGCTTGAATCAACATCTTCGCTCTCGTTTTTAGTTTGTTCGATTGGGATATTTATGCCGTCATTAGAAATCGGAGAGTCGTTTTTTTGGTGGAGCATTTTTTCGCTTTTACCCGAATAATCCAAAATTTTCTGATAAATCTCGCACGTCTTTTCCGCCTGCTTGATCGCCGTGAAAGCATCGGCAAGTTTTAGCGCGACTTTTCCGTAATCGTCCGTTTTTTCATATCTTTGCTCAAATTCAAGCAGCGTTTTTCCGGCAATGAGCGTATCTTCGGCTGCTGTGTAAAGCCGCACGATGTCGAGATACATCTGCGCCAATTCGGGCGAGGTCGGAAATTCCTCTTTGTAAGCCGAAAACAGGCGATAAGCGGCGGCGCGGTTGAAAAGTTTATTCGCTTCTTTTTCCTTTTCCGCAAACTCGTCTTTTATTTTCGCGTCGGAAAAAATCAGGGAAAGAACGCCTGTCGCAATTCCGGGATTTGTATCCGCTTTGGCAACGTCTTCGTAAAAACGCAAATCGCCTTTTACCAAAGAGAGTTTTTGCCGTTCGGCATCGGAGTAAATCTCGAAAAGCTGATATAAAACTTCTTCTCGCGTTGTTTTATCTTCCTTAAAATCGTCGCGCAAAAAAAGCGTGTAGAGAAAGCGCGAAGCCAAATCGCCTTCGTTTTCCCCGATTGAAAATCGCGCCGCCGTCACGAGTTCTTCCGCCGTCCAATTTTTTTTATATTTTTCCAGTTGCAGAACGATTGGCGCAACCGGCTCGCCGTCGTATTTTTGATAATGAGCCAGACGAATCGCCGTCTGAAAATCCGCCGGATTTACGCGGAAATCTTTTTTAAGCTCCGCGCCGTAAGCTCTCAAACGATTTTGTCCGCTGAGAAAAGCATAAAATTTATCGGTTTCTTCATCAGACCAAAACGGATTGAAAGAAGCTTGATAAATTTTTTCGGCTTCGTCCGCTTTTTTCATTTCAAGCAAAATGGAAATCTCTTTTTCGAGCAGAAGGCTTTGCTTTTCGGGAAAATTATTCTTCGCCTGTCTGGTGAATTTCAGTGCTTCCGCGTAATTTTCCTCTTCGGAAAAGCGTTCAATCAATTGCTCGAATATCGGGTAAGCCGCCAGATTTTTTTCGAGAACCTTTTCATAAAACGCCGCGCTGAGATATTCTCCAAAGTCGTGAAGCCGCGCCATTTCAATCAAGCGAGAAAAAATCTCCGCCTTTTCGTCCGCATTTTCCGTCGCAAAAAGGCGTTTCTCCAAAACTTTCGCTTCATCGAAAAAGCGTGCGCGGCGATTATAAAACGCGGCTAAATTTTCGAGATTCGCCTTATTCGTTTCGGCAAGTTGAACGAGACGTTTTTCCGCCGCTCCGAAATCGCCGAGTTTTTCATCGAGTTCGGCAAGTTTTCGCGTAATTCTTACGTCGTCGGGAAATTGATTTTGTAATTCGGTTAAATTTTCCCGCGCCTTCGTCGTCGGAAAGGGAACAATCGCTTCCGCGCCGAATAATTCCTGTTTCATGAAAAGCGCCGCTTCGATTTGTTTTTCGACGCTGTTTACTTCAGCGGCGACTTTGGAAAACTCAGGCTGAGAAGAAAAACAATAATAAAACAAAATGAAACCACCGATGAACACAGATAAACACGAAGAAATTGACAGGGATGAAGGGGATAGACAGGGATAGATAAAACCATTTCTAAAACCAAGCGGAAAGCGACAGCGGCGGATAGTCAAACCTTTGCCAACCGCTAACTGCTTTCTGCCAGCTGTTTTATCCCTATCCCTCCGCTTCATCCCTGTCAATTTCCTTTTCCTTAATTTCATTTTCCCAAAACCTCAATCCGCATTTCCGCCGCCGCTTGATTGTGCGCGAAATCTTCCGCCGTGACGGTTAAAACATATTTTCCCGATGCCAGATTTTCAGGGATTTGCAAAACTCCGACGTTTGACTTTTCCTTGTCCGACCAGCGAAGCAGCACGGGTTTTGCTCCGTAAATTCGCGCCGTAAGGCGGTTCGTGTCGCTGTCGGCGGAAACTTTCAGCAGAACTTGCTCGCCGGCTCGAAAACTTTTTTCGGCAAGATTGATTTTCAGTTTCGGAGCGCGGCTGTCAATGACAAAAGTTTTCTGTTCCTCATAACCGTTTCCGTTTTTATCGCGCAGGAGAAGCCGGCATTTATAGCTGCCGTCCGTCATCCAGACGGGGGCGAGAAATCTGGTTTCCCAAACTTTTTCCGATTCTAAAAATTTCAAAGGCAGAGTCTCGCCAAACGGCAAAACGGCGAAAACTTCCGTTATTGATTCGTCCGTTTTTACGCGAATTACCGGGTCGCCCGGCTGAATCAGGCGCGGACGAAGCAGTGCCCGCGGCGCGGCGATAAAAGCCGTGTAGGGCGAAACGATTTTGTATTTTTCCGAAAGAGAGATAATTTCCTGGACGAAATCTTCGCGCTCGCCGTCGCGGTTCATCAATTGCAAAAGCCAATTGATTCGCGCCTTTGCCCAAACTTGCGGCAAAAATGAATGTGTTTCATCTCGTTCGGGCAGGGAAATTTCCCGCGAAAGTTTCAATTTGTCAGCGCCAAAGGTTCCGCCGATTTCGATTGTTTGCGTCTTCGGCTGGCGGTAGCGTCCGACAAAAGCAAAGCTCGAACCCGCGAAAGCCGTTTCACTCGTCGCGTAAATTTCGTAAAGATTTGAATCGTCAGTCGAAGAAAGTTTGAGGTTTTCGATGGACGGGGAGCTTAACTTTTCAAGAAAAATTTTAAGTTCGAGCGCGATGTCTTCGGTTTCGCGCATCTGAGCGTAGAAGCCTTCAGTTTGATTCGTTATCTCTTTTAAAAGATTTTCATTGGCATCTGTTCCGAGCGCGAAGGCGAAAAGTTTCGCGTTTGTTTTTTCAAAAACTTCGGCGATTTTTTTTGTCTGCACGGTTTCCAGCGTCGGATTGGCATCGGAGATTAAGATTATCTTCGGCGAAGCGTCCGAAAAAAACCTGCTTTGCTCGATTGCCTTTTCAAACGCGCTTTTCAGATTCGTCCCGCCGCCGAGCGTCGAATCACGAATAAAATCCAACGCCTTTTCGACAACTTGAGCATCAGCCGCGACGGGTTTTGCGGAGAAAATTTCGGTTTCGTCATTGAATAAAATAAGATTAAATTCATCTTGCGCGGTTAAATTGTGCAGAAAAAATTCCACCGCTTCCATCGCTCTGGCTAATTTGTCGCCATACATCGAAAGCGATGTGTCGAGCATTAAAACAATTCGTTTCGGCACTTGTTTCGCCCTGTTGTTTTGAGCAAAAACAGCTTGGGCTTGAAAGTAGCCGTCCGCCTTTTTTTCGGCTGAAAACGGATTGCGCAAATCATAGATGGAAATGGTTTCGGGAGCGCGATAAGCGATAACGGAAACGACGTTTTCGTTGATATTTAAGCTATAATCAAAAGAAAAATCTTCTTTCAGCTCGATATTTTCGGCGTGAATTTCGCCGACGAATTCATTCTTCTCGTTTCTTTTCGTTTCGAGCGGATAACCGTTTGATAAAAGGGGCGTGAATTCGTAATCATTAAGAACGCGAAGACGCAGGTTTAACTCGCCGACTCGCTGAACTTCGCCATAGGCGGGCTTTAGAGGAAACGTAAAATGCGACTGCAAGCTTTCAATCGGCAGAGTTTCGGTATATTCCATCTCCAGGCGCTTTGTTCCATAAGCATTTATCGGAAAAATTTTCGCGGAAAATGCCGAACTTCCGCCGTGTTCGTCTTCCTGCTGAAGAAGTCCGGGGTCAATCTCTTTTTGCTTTATCTGCTCATAGATTTCACCCGCGCGGCGTTTTTCCATCATCACGCCCGGAATTCGCAAGTCGTTGTCCCAGACGGCAAAATCAGCGACCGAAGAATTTAACGGCAAGGCAAAAAGATATTTGCCTTCGAGAGTTTCGCTCGTGTGATTGTCAAAAATCTGCGCGACGCGGACGGTTGCATGCTGATTATCAATTAAAACGTCAACATTCATTACGGCTAACGACAAAACTTTCGGGTCAGGTTTGTCAGATGAAGAAGACGGAATAAGCACGCCTGTTTGGGCGGAAATGACGGAGAAAATTAGAAGAATTTTCAATGTAGAGGCGCAGAGACGCAGAGGAAGAAAATTTACAAGGATAACAGAGATAGCCAGTGATTTTCGGAAAATGAAACCACAGATGGACACAGATTTGCACAGATGATTTTTGGTTTTTATCCGTGCGTATCTGTGTGAATCTGTGGTTAATTTTTCTTTTCTCTTCTGTGTCTTGTTCCTAAAAATTTTCATCTCCTTTCTCCACATTTTCAAAGTAATCTTTCTTAACCGAAGCAATTCCGCTGCTTGTGCCGAAATAGACCGTTTCTTCATCAGTCGCAATGCTCATTACCGTTTCCGAAGGCAAAACTTTTTTCACGTTTGTCCATTTTTGAGTTTGTAAATCTAAGATTTTCGCGCCTTCCAAAGTTCCGACATAAAGCCTTTTTTCGTCCGCTGCCAGCGCGTTCGGATTAACGACAAATTTTCCGATTTCATCGGCAAAAGAACGAATTTCGCCTGACGGCAAAAGCTCGAAAATTCCGCCGCCGTAAGTTCCGACGAAGATTCTTTCATTCGCCAGCGCGAGTGCCGTAACCCAGTTAGTCGCCAAATTTGAATTAGAATCTTGCCAGACGCGAACGACTCTTTTATTTTCGATTTGCGCCAGCCCCGAAAGCGTTCCCGCGTAAATAATTTCGCCGATTTCAAGTGTTGTATAAACGCTGTTGTTGGGCAGACGATTAACGGCTGAGAGAATTCTTGGAGTTTTTTCTTCGGTAAAAACCAAGCCTCTCGCCGTAGCGATTACGCCGTCGGAAATGTGGGTTATCGCGTTGGTCGGCAAACCTTTAATTTTATCAAAAGCGGTGTAAGAAAAGTCAGATTTGATTTGGAAAAGTCCTTGCGTTGTCGCGGCGGAAACGCCTTCGCCGTTCGCCTGTAAAAAATTGATTTCCCGAATGCCTTCGGTTTCAAGGTGAGTTAAAAGTTTTCCGTTTTCGGCTAAAACGTCAATGCCGCGCCGAAATGTTCCCGCCCACAGATTGCCGCGTCCGTCAACCGCCAGTGCCGATACAAAATTATCTGTTAAAGTTTTGTTTCCGGCATCGCCGAACGCTTCAAATTTATTATCATCAAACGAAAAAACGCCGCCCGTTCCGAGTAAAAAAAGTCTCTCGCCCGCAACGGTAAAACGCGCGTCGGTTAAATTATTTTTCTTCGCAAATTCCGCCAGCGATTTGTCGAAAATAAAAGTTTCACCGTTATCGCGGGTTAAAAAAATGCGGCTGTCAAATTTAATCAAACTCGAAAGCGCGGTCAAAATTTCAATCGTCCGAAATTTGTTCGCTTCTAAAATTGACAGTCCGAAATCCGTGGCGATTAGCAAGTTTTTATCGTGCTGCGCGATGCCGACGATGCGGTTTGAATTTAGTCCTTCAGCGGTCGTAAAATGCGCCCAACGGTCCTTGTCATAAATCCATAAACCGTTATCGAAAGTTCCGACGTAAAGTTTGTCGCCCGTTTTTGATAAAAAATTTACCGCTTTTATTTGTTTGTTTTCGGCTTTTATTTCACGAAAATCCGCACCGCCGAATTCCAACAGACCGCCGCCGAAAGTTCCGATTAAAAGTCTGTTCTCATTATCATTCAACAGAGCGGTAACGGTTTGAGCTTTGCGGTCTGTCCATTCGTATTGCGTGAAAGTTTGACCGTCAAATTCTAACAAGCCTTTAGCTCGTGTGCCGATAAAAAGTTTTTCGCCGAAAACCGCCAACGCGGTTAAATCGCTTTCGGGCAATCCGTCGAGAACCGTGTAATGTTTGACGATTTGTCCGTCAAGAGAGCATTGCGCCAAACCGCCGCCGGTCGCCGCAAAATATGAATTTTGATATTTGATAAAGGCTCTTGTATCTGAAAAGTTTTGCCAAATTCGGACATCATTTGATTGGTAAGGGGTGAGGCGCGTTTTTACAAACACGACGCTGTTTTTTTCCAAAAGGCGGGCGCGTTCTTCCGACAGGATGTTCTTGGCGGATTTGTAAACGCGGAAAATCTCATAGCCAAAAATCGAAAAGATAATTATTAATCCGATACCGATAATTTTGTTTAAAATTTTCAGACGCATACACTTACGGATTATCTTTTATTGCGTCGGCGTTTTTAACGTGCTGCGTAACGGTTAAGGGTTGAGACAGGACGGTCTAAGGTGTGTGGAAATCCACAGTATAAAGTGAAGAAATTTGATTTTCCGCAAGTTTTAATTTGGTATGTGAATCAAGAGTAGAAAATAGGATTTATCAGTTGCCACTAGCTTTAGCTAGTGGACAGATACAGCTAACAATTGGCGGCTTTAGCCAAAATCTGAAAAATTAAAAATCCTTTTGGCTTTAGCCTCAACCAATTTAGGCTAAAGCCAAAAGGAAGAATTTTATTCTAAATTTGGCTAAAGCCATTGTCTTCTTTCTACTTGACCACTAGCTAAGCACCTGAACAAAAATAATGAGGTAAAATAGTTTCTCAAATGAGAACACCGACAAAATTCGTTCAAGAGTTAACTGACGAACAGCAAAGTCAGTTAAAAGCTATTATGAAATCGAATGCTCCGC
>MWVV01000472.1_pt1 | contig 14595 bp, 10 predicted proteins | sample 1047281 | NCBI WGS metagenome assembly MWVV01 (sample SAMN06349986, study PRJNA376086) | soil metagenome | isolation source: PT-2 sample Antarctic (ecotone) soil | place: Antarctica | collected 2015-01-13 | reverse complement strand
TTTGAGATTCTCGTTCCAGACAATTTCTTTCAATTTCCTTTACACGAATGCCTAAAGTTGTCGTTTCGGTATATAAAAGCTCTATTAAAATTTCTTTTTTATCCTCGCTGCAAAGAATTGAAACCATTGTCGCCGGTCGGTTTTTTTTCATTTGAATCGGCGTGAACCAACAATCTAATGCTCCAAGTTTAAACGTGCGTTCCATCACAAAACCCAGAGTTTGCGGCGATAAATCATCAATATTTGTCTCCATAAGAAATAAATTATCAGTTTTCGATTGCCGGTTTTGGGTTGTCGGTTGACTTTGGTCTTTGGGCTTTGGTCTTTGGGCTTCTCCCAACAATAACCGCAAAACATTGGGAAAATTTTTATATTCACGAGTTCCAGCGCCGTAAGCGGTCTTCTCGATTATCATTTCGGGAATGCTTCCAAATTCTTTACAAACAGTTGCAATTATCGCTGCGCCGGTCGGTGTTATCAGCTCTCCTTTGATTTCTGTTGAATAAATGGGTGCGCCTTTCAAAAGTTCAGCAACGGCAGGCGGGGGGACGGGAAATGTACCGTGAGCCATTTTTGCAAAGCCGCTTCCGACGTGTATTTTTGAACACACAAAATTTTCAATCTTGAGCATTTCAAAGCCGACGCACGCGCCCACGACATCAATTATCGCATCCATCGCGCCGACTTCGTGAAAGTGGACTTCATCAATTCCAATTCCGTGAATTTTTGCTTCGGCTTCGGCTAATTTTGTAAAAATTTCAATTGCTCTCGCCTTTACATTATCGCTCAAACGCGAATCAAAAATAATTTTTTGAATTGTTTGTAGATGGCGATGCGCGTGTTCATGCGGAACTTTAACCTCAGCGTGAATTGCCGAAATTCCCGATTTATCAACTGTTTTGAAAATAATTTCAAAATCGGCGACGTCAAGTAGTTTTATCTGTTCAATTAATTCAGTTTGTTCAATGCCAAGTGCAATCAAAGCGCCCAGAATCATATCCCCACTCGCACCTGCAAAACAATCGAAATAAAGAGTTTTCATAAAATTAAAAGTCTAGAGTTGAAACCTGGAAAGGTCAAAGCGCGTGTTTCATTCTTTGACGTTCTTTGCGTTATACTTTCTTTTTTGTTGCTACGTCTTTGTTCCAAGGTAGAAAAAGTTGTGATTTTATCTGAACTCCAAGAAGTTTTACGCGCGGCTGTTACCGAAGCCGCGAAAGAAAATTTCAACGTCGAACTCGAACAGATTGCATCGGAAGTGCCGCCAAAAACCGAACTCGGTGATTTAGCTTTTCCAGTTGCGTTTGATTTGGCTAAGAAAATCAAACAGATGACGGGGGAAAAGAAAAACCCGCGTGAAATTGCCGAAATGTTAAAAGCTGCTTTAGAAACTCACGAAATGGTTAACCGCGTAGAAGTTGCGGGGGCTGGATACTTGAATATCTTTTACAACCGGGCAAAATTTTTAGCCGAGAGTGTCAGCCCAAATTTATTTCTAAAAAATGAAACGAGTGAAACTTCGGCAAAAACAAAAGTTTGCGTTGAACACACGTCGGTTAACCCAAACAAAGCGGCGCATATCGGACACGTCCGAAATTCAGTTCTCGGCGACACATTCGTGCGAATGCTGCAATCGAGCGGCAAAAAGGTCGAAGTTCAAAATTATATTGATAATACCGGCGTTCAAGTCGCTGATGTGGTTGTCGGGTTCGTCTATCTTGAAAAAATGAACCTGGGCGATATTAAACAACTTGATAAAAATTTAGAGGCTGCCGGAAAAACTTTTGATTATTACTGTTGGGATTTATACGCCAAGGTCGGTGTTGCCTATCAGGAAAATGAAGAACTAAAGAAAAAACGCGTCGAAGTTCTGCATTTGATTGAAGAAGGCGACAATTCAACGGCGGAATTGGCAGATTTTGTGGCGACGCGCAATGTTCAGTGCATCTTGCAGACCATGGAAAGGCTTTCGATTCGATATGATTTGCTGCCGCGCGAATCGGAAATTCTGCATCTACATTTTTGGCAAAAAGCGTTTGAAATGATGCAGGAACGCGCGGTTATTTTTCTAGAAACAAACGGAAAAAACGCCGGTTGTTGGGTTATGCCGTTTGAATCGCACACGGGAAATGAAGAGCATGAAGCCGATAAAATTCTTGTCCGCTCAAACGGAACAGTAACTTACACAGGCAAAGACATTGCCTACCAGACCTGGAAATTAGGGCTTTTGGGTTTGGATTTTAATTATAAACTTTTTCACAATTATCACGACGGTAAAAAAGTTTGGATTACCACCGCCGTCAAATCGGAAAGTGAAAACGTTCCTGCATTTGGAAATAATGAGACGGTTTATAACGTGATTGATTCACGCCAATCCTACCCGCAGGAAGTAGTCAAAAAGGGTGTGGCAACGATTTTTACCGAAAAAGGCGAATCCGCAAGCGTTCATTTGTCGTATGAAATGGTAGCACTTTCGCCCAACGCGGCAGAAGAACTCGGTTTTAATTTAAGTGTTGAAGACAAACAAAAATCGTTTATCGAGATGAGCGGGCGCAAAGGTTTGGGCGTGAAAGCCGATGATTTAATCGATCGTCTGGAAGCAAATGCCTTTGGTGAAGTTGTCAAAAGAAATCCGGATTTTGACGATGAAACACAAAGAAAAATTGCGCGTCAAATTGCCATCGGAGCTTTACGCTACTTTTTGCTGAAATTTACGCGCACCACCGTCATCGTTTTTGATTTCAGAGAAGCGCTAGCATTTGAAGGCGAAACCGGAACTTACTGCCAGAACGCGACGGTTAGAATAAACTCAATTTTTCGCAAACTCGATGCAAACGCTGTGGATAAAGCGTTTGAAATTGTGTCGGAAAAGCAATCTGAAACGTCGGGGATTTTGCAACATGAAAATGAAGTCTGGTCGCTCGCCACTTTAGCTTTAAGATTTGAAGATACAATCGCACAAGCTATTTCTGCAACCGAACCGGCAATTCTAGCGAAATATACTTTTAATCTCGCAAAGGCTTTTAACCTTTTCTACCATAACCATAAAATTATTGTGGAAGAAAACGAATTTAAGCGTGCCGTTTTAATTGTCGTTGCTGAAATTGCGCGCCGCAGTTTGACTGCTTCGCTTAACACTCTCGGCATTGAAGTACCCGAAAGAATGTGATTCGATTTTGGATTTTAGATTTTGGATTTTGGCTTGGCAAAATATTTGCCCTTTCCTTAATTATTTTAGAAACTAACTTTTTTATTTATGCTTATTGTAATGAAAGCGGATGCGTCGCAAAAAGATGTCGAGCGCGTCCTTGAAGTGATTGAACATCTCGGCTTTAAGCCCCACGCTCTGCCGGGCGAAAACCGAACTGCGATTGGAATTACGGGCAATAACGGCGCGGTTGATCCGACGCATTTTGAAAATCTTTCGGGCGTCGCCGAAGCTATTCGCGTCACAAAACCCTATAAATTGATTTCAAAGGATTTGCGTCCCGAAAAATCAATCGTCAAGGTCGGTAATTCAACCGTCGGCGGAGATGAATTGGCGGTTATTGCCGGTCCGTGCGCTATTGAAAATGCGAAACAAGTCTTCAGCGTTGCCGAAGCCGTCTCGAAAAGCGGCGCCAAATTCTTTCGCGGCGGAGCCTTCAAACCGCGAACTTCCCCTTACGCTTTTCAAGGGATGGGTGAAGACGGCTTAAAGATTTTAGCTGATGTGCGCGACCAATACGATTTAAACATCGTTACGGAAGCAATGGACAATTACGGCATTGACTTAGTTGAAAAATACGGTGATTGTATTCAAATCGGCGCGCGCAATATGCAGAATTTTTCTCTTTTGAAGTATGTCGGGCAAACGCGGAAACCCGTTCTGCTCAAACGCGGACTCTCTGCCACGCTCGATGAATTTCTTCTTGCCGCCGAATATATTATGGCGGAGGGAAATTACGATGTCATTTTGTGCGAACGCGGCATCCGCACCTTTGCCGACCACGCCCGAAACACTCTGGATTTATCGATTGTTCCGGCAGTTCACCGCATTTCGCATTTGCCGATTATTGTTGACCCTTCGCACGGAACAGGTAGAAATTATATGGTCAACCCGATGGCGCGCGCCGGTGTCGCCGTCGGCGCTGACGGTTTAATTATCGAAGTTCATTCGCAGCCCGAAGAAGCTTTATGCGACGGGGCGCAAGCCTTAACGCCAAAACAATATTTAGAACTTTTTCAAGAAGTAATGCAGATTCACGCGGCTTTGTCGCCAATCGCCGTATAAGATTTTACAAAGATTTTTCCGGCTGCAAGTAAAAATCTTTCTTTGCAAAATAAAAAAGTTGGCGTTTCTTTGAGAAAGAAACGCCAACTTTTTTTGGTAACTTCGTTTTCCGCCTTTTGCCTATTGTGCCAAACGAAGTTTCAGAAAACCGTAAAATTGTATATAACAACCGAGCATCGCCGTAACAATTAACAAAGTTAATGGAAGAAGCCTGAATGTTTCAGGTAGGACAACGCCCAGAGTCTGATTAAACAAAGCACCGAGCAGAATTGCAAATCCGGCAATGAAAGTTCTTCCAAGAATCCAATTTGCAAAACGAGGCTTTTCATCTTCTAATGAAAGAAAATAAGGCAAAACAATAACCATCAGCAATGTTACCGCCATTAAAAAATTATCAAAACTGAGCTTTGTCAAGGTTCTTCCGAATTCAACCGCCAAGAAGAACAAAACAAAAGTTGTCTCAACGGCAAAGCCTTTTTCACTTGGGACTTCACTTCGCGCGAAATCAATGTGCGACATTGTTTTCATAAATTCTGCCTAAAATTAGATTTTTATTTGTTATTCGGCTTGCTGAATTGTGTGTAAGCAACCCGAAAAAGTTCCGACAAAGCCTTTGCCGTTTCCGGCGTCAGATTTTTATCGGCGCGAAGATGAGCCTCGACAATTTCAGGCGTCGCTTCGTGCGGATAATACACAATTGCATCAACCACCTCATTGCTGCTCTGATGTTTATTCATCACGCGGTCAATCGGCATATCGAGCCAGCCGGTGAGCCGCGCAATATTGTCGGCATCAGGTTTGCCCGTTCCATTCTCGATGCGCGATAATGTTGAAGCCGAAACATCGGTTGCATCTGCGACATCACGCAAACTCATTCCTAACTCTTCGCGGCGGCGTTTAATCGCGCGTCCGAGTTCTCTTGTGTTGATTAGACTTTCATTTTTGTAAGCCATAATTTTATTCTCCAAAAACCAATTTCGTCTATATGGGTTTTCAAAAGGCAATCGTAATGATTGCTCTCAAACCGCTCATTACAAAATTGAAGATAACACAGAAAAATTTTAGATGCAACACTACGTTTCACACTTGCAACAGATATATTATTGTGATACACTGTTTCACAGATGAAACGAATAGGTTTTATCTATTATGCAACCTATTTGAACACAATAAATTGCATGAACTTAAAGGAGATAAAATGACAGCAGTAACGGTAGAAAAAAATTTAACGGATAAAAAAGAAAAAAGAGCGAAATCAATTGCGGCGATGGGTTTGGTCAACCGTGAGAATGATAAATTTCGCGTTTCGACACCTTCTCTGCGCGGTAAACAGAATTCGTATGATGTATGGCGCGATGAAGCGGGGAAAATCCGTTGTAATTGTTTGGAGTTTGAAGAAGCGGCTGTTATTGATTCGGGTTTCCGCTGCGAACATATTTTAGCGGTGAAATACGCTCTGGTCGCCAAAAATACCGAATCAGCGACAAAGCAACCCGTAAAGGTTGAAACTCAAATTGAGGTCAAACCTGCACCGGTGACGACAAAAGACAAAAACGCATCTGAGTCGCGCGTTTTCGATTCCGGAAAAGAAGATGTGGAAAATGGAGGCGAATCCAAAATCCAAAATCCAAAATCCAAAATCGAAGTGTCCGCGCGCGGCGAACAGAAGTCCGATGAGGTTCAAGAATATGTTTCGGTCAAAGGACAAACCGAAACGAAAAAAATTGTTGAGCCGAGTCCTCTTGCGAACATAGAAGGAGACAAAAGAATGAGACAAGAAAACTCAAAGGAAATGCCGTTTGCGGTTGCCGAAGACGCAATTGAGACAGAAACGGCAAATAATGTTTTAAATTTTACAAGCACTTTGCGCGAGCTTCGCAAAAATGTTGACCCCGAATTGGTTAAAACCCGCGAAGGCTGGCGCGACCGCAACGGCAATGTTCATCTGGTTGATTACGTCGAATGGCATACGGTTGCTGATATTTTAGACGAAAATGCTCCGAACTGGATGCACACTGTCAAAGATATCCGACAAATCGGTGATATTTTTACCGTGACGGTTGCTATTACAATTGATGGAGTGACTCGTGAAGGAATCGGAACGGGCACGGCTGATTCGGAAATGGGAATTAAAAAAGCCGAGCACGACGCGCTCAAACGTGCTGCCGTAAAATTTGGTATTGCCCGCGACCTTTACAAAAAAGAATCAGACACGATTGAGCGTGAAGGCGCAATTCCGCCAAACAATGACGGATTCCCTGCCAACCCGATAGCGAAAAGCCTCTCGGATTTAGTGACTGCTAAGCAGCTCGGAATGATTAGAGCGATTTCGCGCGAAATCGGGTTTGACGCGGACGAAGAATGCCAAAACGTGATGCAGTGCAAAACAGATGAACTTTCAAAACGTGCAGCGTCCAGTTTTATCCAGCATTTACAGGATTCACAAAAGCAAAATGACGTTTCGGTACAGTCACCGATGCGCCGCGCTGGATAAATTTAATGACAAATTCTTAATGGTGAATTACGAGACTAAACAAAATAAAATCTTTCGTAAGTCACAGATTGAAAAGAGTTTTGAGTTGCAATAGACCGTCCGGCTTTCTCCAAAAGCTTTTACACCTCACACGCAACTCAAACCTCACTTTTTACAACTTAGATAAAAAAAGAGTAACTCTTATGTTTAAGAGTTACTCTTTTTTTATTTTTCTGATTAAGTGTTATTTCAAGTACAAAAAACTTAATTCCAAAATCCGAGATTCTTTGCAATAATAATTGCTAATAAATTTTTAATTAAATCGTATGCACCAAAAAAATTATTTTCGCTTTCTCAAAACAATCTTCTTGACCTTGGCGTTCGTTTTCTCGATAGCAGCTCAAACTTCTCAAAATAATTTTAATCGAATCAGAAGTTTTGATGTTCAAAACTATATTATTCGGACAAACTTCGACCGAACAAACAAAACCGTCTTTGGCGACACGACCGTTTTGCTCAAACCTCTAAAAAATGACTTTAAATCTTTCGAGTTTGACGCGGTAAATTTCAAATTTGAATCGGTCAAACTTGAAATTTCTAATACAGAGCTAACTTATAAAACCGCAAATAACAAGATTTTTATCACCCTCGATAAACCGTATTCTAGTTCCGACACAATATCCGTCAGGCTTAAATACTCAGCTCAACCCAAAAAAGGTATTTATTTTGTTGACGAACAAAGAGAAAACGGCAGTATTTTACGCGCTTCACAGATATGGACACAGGGCGAGCCGGAGGAAAGCCGGCACTGGTTTCCGTCTTACGATTTCCCGGATGACAAAGCAACCAGCGAACAATTCATTACGGTTGAAAAAGATGAAACGGCGATTGCCAATGGAGAACTGCTGGAGACAATTGAAAATACTAACCAAACAAAGACTTTTCATTATCGAATGTCGGCACCGCATTCGACCTATCTCACATCTTTTGTCGTTGGGACTTATACAAAAATATCTGATTCATATAAAAATATTCCGCTCGGGTATTTCGTTTACACCGATAGGACAGCAATAGTGCCAAAGGCTTACGGCAGAACGAAAGATATGATGCGCGTTTTTGAAGAACTGACAAAAGTTAATTTTCCCTTTAACAAATACGACCAGACAATCGTAGCCAATTTCACTTTCGGCGGAATGGAGAATATTACTGCCACGACGATGGCTGACACTGAAATTTTTCTCGCTGATTTTGAATTTGGAAAGTCAGCTGTTGAAGATTTAGTATCGCACGAACTAGCGCATTCTTGGTTTGGAAATCTTTTAACTTGCAAAAATTGGGCGGAACTTTGGCTTAACGAAGGATTCGCGACTTATATGGAAGCCGCCTACCGCGAAAAAACATATGGTCGTAATAGTTATCTTTCTAAAATACGTTCAAACGCCGAGCAGTTTATGATCGATGACTTAATCAATAAAAAAAAGCACGGGCTTTTCAATACTTCGGCTGGAAATGTCGAAGGTCTTTTTGATAATCCGACAACAACTTATCAGAAGGGCGGCGCTGTCATTCATACTTTACGCGAAACGGTTGGAACAGAAAATTTCTGGAAAGCCATCAACATTTATCTGACGCGTCATAAGTTTCAAAATGTCGAAACCGGCGACCTAAAAAAAGCTTTGGAAGAAGTCTCCGGTATGAATCTGGATTGGTTTTTTTTGCAATGGGTCTACGGCACCGGTCATCCAAAAATAAATGTTAAACAGTTCTATAATCCGCAGACAAAAGTTTTGGATTTGACTGTTTCTCAAGTTCAAAGCTCGGGCAACTTGACACCGGCGGCATTTACTTTACCAATGGATTTAGAAATTACTACCGCGAAAGGTGCGAAAACGGAAAAAGTTGAAATAAAAAAGAGGATTGAAAGAGTTTCAATAAAACTGGACGGCAAACCGTCAAAAATCATTTTTGACAAAGATGAAAAAATTCCACTTAAACGAGTAAAGTATGAAACTTTAATTGTCGGCAAATAAAAAATAAAACAAAAAAAGTTCCGCACCGAAATGCGGAACTTTTCTCTTTGAGAAGACGGATGTCTCGTTTGATTTGTTGAAAAAAATCAAAAGGCACGAAGTACACACAAAATCGCGCTTATTACGGCAAAAATTTCACAGTGTCTTCTTCACCACACCTACGAGGTTAGCTGTCGGGCTAGGAAAGAAGAAGTTCCCCCGCGTTTTCTTTAGCTAAACGCTTCGCCCCTGTTTTATAAAGGAGTAAGTTTATAAAACGTTTGGTTCCCCCGTGTTATTTTACTAAAATAACTTCGGCGATCAAGTTTTCAACAAGCACTAATATAGCATTATTGCTTTATATTCGCAACATTCCTTAAAAAAAATTTTAAGAAGCTCGAAAAAGTTGATAGAGCATCAGATACACGATTACGCCGGTTACCGAAACGTACAACCAGATCGGATAAGCGTATTTTACGATTTTTTTATGAGCGACGAATTGTTTTGCAACGGCGTAAAACATTGCCCGCAAAACAAGCGGCAGAACAATTAGAGAAAGTCCGATGTGCGTTACCAAGGTAAAAAAATAAACATATCGAATGATCCCTTCACCACTAAAACGCCTTGCCGGATTTGAAAGATGGTATAAAACGTAACAAACGAGAAACAAACCGCCTAAAACAAAAGATAAAGTCATCATCACTCGATGAAGCTGAATTTTTTTGAGTTTTATAAAAATCAAACCGAAAATTAAAGTCAGGGTAGTAAGCGAGTTAATCAATCCGATGAAATGAGACAGATTTTTTGTCCATCCACCCAATTCGAGTTTATTTGGCAGAGCTAAAAGAAGAGCAACAACCACCGGCACGGCGATTGAGATTATGTTGATAAAAAGTTTTGACTTATTATTCTGATTAAATGTCGCTACAGATTCCATAAATTACTTCCAAAAGCCGAGCAGAAGGAGTAGAAATACCCAGAGTCCGTCCATAAAATGCCAATACCAGCCGACAACGCTGGAAATCTCTTTTCTTTTCTCAAGCTCATCGAATGAAGAAGTCTGCTGCCAGGACCGCAGAATTATATAACCGAGCGCGGTTATTCCACCGATGACGTGGAGGGCGTGAACTGCCGTAAGAATATAAAAGAAGCCGGCGTATGGGTTACTTTGAACGTAAACACCGCGCCGGACAAGTTCAAACCAGGCGAGAATTTGCGATGAAATAAACATTCCGCCGAAAACTGCTGTCGCGAGCAGCCATCTTTTTGCTTTTTCCTGATTGTCAATAGTTAGTTTTTTTTGAGAAATTTTGTACGTCACGCTGCTCGCTAAAATCAAAAAGGTGCTGACCCAAACTTGAAACGGCAGAGCAAACGGTCTCCATTCCATCACTCCATTTGAAGAAATTAAAATATATGCACCGGTTAAACCGCCAAAAGTCATTGCCACAACAAGGAGCAAAAACCACATTCCGATGCGAAATTTATTTGATGGATACTCGTCAACCTTGCCAAAAAAATTGTCGCCACCCTTATCGTTACCCCCATTGCCGCCTCCGCCACTTCCACCATTTCCCTTTCCGCCGTTTGCACCGAATCCACCGCCGAGTTTTGTTCGACGATTTAATTTTTTCTTTTGTTCGATTGTTGTTTTAATTGTTCCGACGTCCATAAAAACTTTTGTCCTAGCCGCATAAAAGTTAATGATTGAGAACCATCAAAATAAATAGAATCGGTAGATATATGACTGAAACCATTAATAATCGGCGTGACTTTTCAATCGTTTTCGCGCGCGCCGCACCGATACTCGCCCATAAAAACCAAATGCCGAGAACAATTGCGCCGAGTAGATATACCGGACCGGCTAATCCGATAAAAAACGGAGCGAGGCTGACCGGCAACAACATAACGGTAAAAATCACAATTTGCCTGGCTGTTAGTTTTCCATCTTTTTCGACAACCGGCAGCATTAAAATACCGGCTTTGGCATATTGCTCCCGGTACATACAAGCGATCGCTAAAAAATGCGGGAACTGCCAAAGAAAGAGTATCGAAAACAAAATCCATGCGCTCAGGGTTATTTCGTTTGCAGAGGAAGTCCAGCCCATCAGCGGCGGAAGCGCGCCTGGAATCGCACCGATTGCCGTCGAAGCCGAAGTTCGCGTCTTCAAAGGCGTATAAAGCAAAACATAGCCGACAATAACTATTAATCCGAGAATAGCTGTTAAATTATTGACAAGGAATGCAAGATAAATTTCCGCCACGATACACAGCGATATGCCAAAGATTAAAGCTTCCGGTAAAGTTAATGTTTGCGACGGAAGCGGACGATTGGCAGTTCGTTCCATCAAAGCATCGGTCTTCGTCTCCCAACATTGATTGAGCGTCGCCACGCCGAAAGCGAGAAGCGCAATGCCGATCATCGAATTTATAAAAACAGCAAAATCAAAATTATCTTTGGCACCAAGATAAAATCCAGCAGCCGACGTTAAAACCAGCATCAATGCAATGCGCGGCTTGGTGAGCTCGACATACGCGGCTATTTTCTCGCGAATGGTAATCATTTTCGGTTCATCGATTTCGGCTGTTATAATTTCCATTGAAATTCGTTTAAGTTTAAACTTTTCATAAGAATAACTTGCCTTTGGTGATTTACCAAATCTTGAAACTCTTAGAAGAACTTCTTTTTTTTAATAGATAATCTAATTTTTTTCGAGATGACAAATAAAATCTGCTAAGTTATGATTTTCTATAATAGACTGTTCAATATTGAATAGACAAAAATTAAGTCATCCAACAATATAAATTGTATTAAGTAAAAAGATTAATATTTTTCATCCTTAAAAATCAAAAAAACTTTTATATTTTGGCAAACGTCATAATCAATAAATGCCAGTTGCGGAAGAAGCATTAAAAAATAAACCCGGAAGAATCTCCGCTGCAAAAACAGCGCCGTTTTTGAATCGAATTTTAGATTTTTTGAGTTCGGTTAAGTTCGGCGTGGTTTTGCTGGTCATTCTCGTTCTTTTTTCGCTGGTTGGAATGCTGATTATTCAGCAAAACGTGAATGGTTTTGATGCTTATTACGCCTCTTTAACACCGGCGGAAAAATTCGTTTACGGTTCACTGGGACTTTTTGATATTTATCACAGTTGGTATTTTGAATTTCTCCTGCTTGTTCTTTCGCTAAACATTGTTTTAGCTTCAATCGACCATTTTCCTTCAGCTTGGAGTTTTATTTCGCGACCGAAACTCGACGCTTCCCGCAAATGGCTGCTCGGACAAAAACAAAGTTCAGTTGTTGAAATGCACGGCGAAAATGAGCGAATGGTCGTAGAAAATGTCAGTCAAGTTTTCAAAAAACACGGATTAAAAACTTACGTTACTGAAAAGAAAGGCAAACTTTTTGTCTTTGGAGAAAGCGGAAGGTGGAATCGTTTGGGAGCGTATATTGTGCACGTCGCGCTTTTGACGCTTTTTATCGGTCATTTCTGTTCTTTGCAATTCGGATTCGATGCCGATGTTAGAATGATGCCGGGTCAAGTTACAAATGAAATTCAGCTGATTGAATTCAACCTGGATCAGCAGGAGCGTTACGCTGTCAGCTTGCCTTTTACAATCACCTGCACTGATATTCAGCAAAAATTAATTGACCCGAAAGGCTCTATTGAAATCAACAACACGCTCGATTGGCGCACACAGATAAGAATTGACGATCCCGAATATGGCGCGGTCGTCGCCGATGTGAGCTTAAACAAACCGTTTGAATATCGCGGTTATCGCTTTTTTCAGGCAAGCGCCATCACTCTCGGAAGCGCGAGAAATATGACTTTGGAGTTGATCCCGCAAGAGGGAGGAGAGCCCTTGACAATAAATTTAGCCCGCAACGGTTCGACGACTTTGCCGGACGGAACAAAAGTTGATTACGAAGCATTTTTTCCCGATTTTACATTCAATAGTGAAGGAAAGCCCGATACACGTTCGGCGGCATACAATAATCCGGCGGTTGTCTTAAACATCACGACACCTGCCAGCGAAAAAAGTAGGGTGTACGCATTTGCCGGAAACGTCTCTGATAAAATCCCGGTCGGCGCGCCGAAAGCCGGTTATAAATGGCGCTTAAAAGAGTTTGAAAAATCGCCTTTGGCGCATGTTTTATCAATCAAGTATGACCCGTTTAATGCGGCGTTTGTAGCTTGGTACATCGGCGGTTTCGGCTTAATCGGAGCATTGTGTTTTGTATTTTTCGTGTCGCACAGACGCATTTGGGCGCTAATTGATAAAAAGGAAGAAGACCTTTTTGAAGTCGTATTGGGCGGTAATACCAATCGAAACGAGCAGGGTTTTGAAGATAAATTCAAGAAATTACTACAAAATTTAAATTAATTTTTTATCCGGTTTTTTCTGTTAAATTATATTTTATAAAATTATGTCACAAGTATTAACGGCAAACGAATTTGATGAAATAGAGAATAAGGCTTTCGCCATTCAGCATCTGCCGGCAATCTTAGCCATCGGCGGCGCATTTCTGATGCTTTTTGCGCGGCTTCAAATCGGCGCAAATTTTATTTCCGACGGCGCATTAATGATGCTTGCGCTTGCCTGTTATATCTTTGCCGCGCTTTTCCAGCTGACAAATCTTTACGCGCCTTCGGCAATGGCGCAGAAAATCGGTTTATGGAGCGGAACACTCGGCGTTTTCTTTAACCTTTCGAGTTGGCTCGTGCGCTGGGTCTCGGCTTACGATCACGAAATCGCGCTTCTCCGGCAGAGTGGTAATACGGAAACGCCCTGGATGTTTCGTTATATTCCGTTTGCCAATTTGTATGATTTGAGTTTGGCGTTTGCCTTCGGTGCGGGGATTACAACTCTAATTTTAGCCAACCGCAAAAATTTTCAATTTTTAAGCGCATTTACCCTTCCGCTTGCCGCTTTAATTTTAACTTTGGCGCGATTCATCGGCGGCGAATTTATTGAACTCCCGCCTGTGCTTGATTCGTATTGGCGACCGATTCACGTCGGCGTGGCTTCGCTCAGCTATGGCGTGGCGCTGGTTTGTTTTGCTGTCGCGGTTATTTATTTGCTTAAAGATAAAGTACGAGTTGAAGCAATGGCGATTTGGTCGAGCATTTTCGCGTTCAGCGTCATCGGAAGTATCAGCAAATTTTCAGTTTTTACGGAATTTGTTTATCGCGCGGGACTTTTTGTCCCGAATCCGGCAGGTTCAAAACCTTTTTTCGCTCCGTTCCGACTTGATATTCCGTCCGTTGGAACGGCTCTGCTAGTCGCGGGAATTTTACTTGTCGGAGTGGTCGTTTCGTTTTTGCTTTATCTTTATCTTAACAACCAGACGGCGAAAAAAACCGGGCATATATTACTCAAACTTTCACTGGTTGCTCAAATCATTGCTATTGTATTTTTGGTTACCGGAATTAAATCGGCAACCGACGTAAACTCCAGAATACAAACACAGCTTGCACAAAACCCGGGTCAATACGTGACGGTTGGTAAAGCTATTGCCGAAAAACAAGGTCTTTCAGCGCAGGAATTCGCAGCACTTAATCCAACCCAACTTGACCAAACTGCCAGGCAATATTTGCAGACAAATGGTAATAAAATGTTTGCGAGTTTAAACACAAATCCGGTTGAACTCGCCGGTTTGTTAACGGCTTTAGCGGGAACATTTTTCGTTATTCTTTTTGCGTTTAGAACAGAAAAGCTGCGCGAACGGCTTCCCTCGCTCGAATCGCTCGACGGGTTAATGTATAAAACTGCATCACTGGCGTTTGCCGGTTTAGCGATGCTTTTAATTACGGGCGCAATCTGGGCAAATGAATCCT
>MWVV01000471.1_pt1 | contig 14617 bp, 12 predicted proteins | sample 1047281 | NCBI WGS metagenome assembly MWVV01 (sample SAMN06349986, study PRJNA376086) | soil metagenome | isolation source: PT-2 sample Antarctic (ecotone) soil | place: Antarctica | collected 2015-01-13 | reverse complement strand
ATTAATTCTTCGTGCGTGCCGCGCTCGGTAATTTGTCCTTTGTGCAGAACGCAAATTAAATCGGCGTCGCGGACGGTTGAAATGCGGTGCGAAATAATCAAAGTTGTTTGGTTTTCGCGGACTTCGCGTAAGCCCCGCAAAATTTTTTCTTCGGTGTAAGTGTCAACCGCCGACAAGCTGTCGTCAAGAATTAAGATGTGCGGGTTGCGGATGACGGCGCGGGCAATCGCCGTGCGCTGTTTCTGTCCACCGCTTAAAGTGATGCCGCGCTCGCCGACCCGCTGCTCATATTGATATGGAAAACTCTTGATGTCGTCGGCGATGTCGGCAATCTCCGCCGCTCTTTCAATCGAGAGTCGAGAACCGTTTGTCGAGCGTGGAGAGCCGGAGGCAGAAGTTTGAAATTCTTCCGGGTGCAGGACTTTCTCATTGAGCTTTGAATTTGAATTTCCGAAACCGTTTTCGCTCTCGGTTTTTACGTCTCGACTCTCAACTCCAAAAGCGATATTTTCCGCCAGCGTATTGCTGAACAGAAATGTTTCCTGCGGCACAACGCCGATGGCTTTTCTCAATTGTTCGAGTGGAAACCAGCGAACGGGAACGTCGTCGATAAGAATGGTATTTTCAGGCGCGTCGAGCAGGCGCGGAATCAAACTGACGAGCGTTGATTTTCCACTGCCGGTTTTGCCGACGAGCGCAACGGTTTGTCCGACTTCGATTGTCAAATTGATGTTTTTGAGAACAGGCGTTCCGTTATAGGCAAAATCGAGATTGCGAAATTCAATTTTTCCCCTTATCGGCGGTTGTTTCCGAGCTTCGGGCGTGTCTTTAATCGTCGGTTCGGTTTCCAAAATAGCGTTAAAGCGTTTTAAGCTTGCCGTGCCGCGCTGATAAAGATTGACAACATAGCCGAGCGCAATCAGATACCAAATCATCCGCTGCAAATAAAGAATAAACGATGTAAAATTGCCCGCCGTAATCTCGCCGCGCACCGCCATCGGCACGCCGACCGCGACAATTATGACAAAACCCAAACCGATAAAAAAGAAAAGCAGAGGGCGCATTGCCGCGCCGAATTTCACGAGCGCAACATTCCTTCTGGCATATTCGCGGTTAAGCATCTGAAACTTTTCAATTTCCGCATCCTCCTGCGCGTAGGCGCGAACAACCCTGACGCCGGTCAAATTCTCCTGCGCGCGCGCCGTAATATCGGAGAAAAATTCCTGAATCTTTTCAAAACGGACGTGGATTTGCTGTCCTAAAAACTTGACGGTTAAGGAAACAAGCGGCATCGGAATTAAAAGCAGAAGAGTCAGTTTAACGCTGACATTAAGCATTATCGGCAAAACAATTGCCAGCGCGAAAATCGCCTGAAAAGAATATAAAATCATCGGTCCGACAATCTGCCGAACTGCACCTAAATCGTTGGTGGCGCGCGCCATCAGGTCGCCCACGCGGTTATTTTGAAAATATTCAAGCGGCTGTCCGACGAGCGCGGCGTAAAAATCGCGGCGCATATCGTATTCAATGTCGCGCGAAGCGTTGATTAAAAGCCGCCGCTGCCAAAAAAGAAAAACGCCGCTACACAAACTAACAATTAAAATTACTGCCGGATAATAAATTATTTTATTCCAGGTTACATCACTGCCTAAATCATCAATTGCCTGCCCGACCAGATACGGAATTAGAAGCCCGAACGCCATCGAAAACAGAATAAAGAGAATTCCGAGAATGACCCGCCATTTGTAAGGTTTGAAATAACGGGCGAATTTTTTAAGCTCTTCCATAGGTTTTTAGTCTGGAGAGTCCAGGGAGTCCAGGGAGTTAATATTCATTTTAAAACTCGAAATAAATTTCCCAAATTTATGGACTCCCCCGACTCCCCCTCTCTAAACTTTCGAGTAAGTTGAAAGCGCCGTCGCAATTAATTTTTCTTCATCGTTGACGACTTGTGCCGAAACGGTTAAAAGGCGTTTCCCGGCTTTGACGACTTTCGCCGTGCAAGTGATTGTTCCTTCAACCAGAGGGCGCAGATAATGCACCGTCAAATCAACCGTCGAAGCCTTTTCGTCTTCCGCCAGACAAGTTACGACTGCAAACGCCATTGCCGTATCAATTATGGAAGCGGTCGCGCCGCCGTGCAGAAGTCCGTGCGGTTGACGCAGCTGTTCGCGCATCTTTAGTTTAAAGATTGCTTCGCCGCCGCTCAAATCAACCAACTCCATTCCGATCAGCTGCACATACGGAATTGTTTTCACCGCTTCAAAAGCCCTCTGTTTTTGTGATTCGGTAATTTCGTTATTCTTCATTGAAATTTTCCTTATCCAGTATCGTTCTGAAATCTTCAATTGATACTTTTCGGTAATCTACTGGGATTTGAAATACACTATCTTCAACCAGTAGCTTTACATTTTTCATCTCAACCGAAAATTTCAGAATTTTTTGGTCACCTTCAAATCCGTAAAATTCACTTTTAACGGGAAAGCCGAGTTTTTCATCAATCGAAATTATTGTCTCGCTGCCCGCCGCATTCGTTTCATTTGATACAATGCGATATTTCGTCAAATTGTTTTCCGCATCAATTTTTTCAAATTTGACGTTACTTTTCTGATTAAGTAAGTCAGCGGTTAAAAAATCATCCCAGTTTTCCGCAGGCGACGCGAGGGCGACCTGTCCGGAAAAATTATCTTCAGCATAAATTTTTTTCTGATGATTAATAAATTGTTTGCCGCCGACTGCATCGTGAACGAGCGAAATTGGCGAATTATCTGAAAAGGTAAAATCATACCGCCGGTAATTACCGTTTCGCGCCGCGAACATTTTTTCCTCTGAAGCGCCGGTCGCAACTACAATTTCAGCTTGATAAATGTCAGGTTCTTTGGTCGAAAAAGGAATTTCACTTTTTACTTCCGCATCAACAACCGGCACCGGCGCGGTTGAAGTATTTTCATTATCCGCGCTTTGCCAAAAACGACACGCATTGCAAAGCAGGGCGAAGAGAATTACAACAAAACCAATTTTAACTACATTTGACGAAAACATTTGCGAAATGAGATTTTAACACAGGCGTTTGAAAGTGCTGAAAAGCATCGAACATAAAAGTTGAGCGCGCGTTTATGAGTATCAAAAAAATGCAGTTTCTTTATATTCTCGGCGGAATTTTCGTTCTTCCGGCGGTTCCTTTTTTGTTTTTGCAAGGCAAATACGTCCGCCGGAAAGTCGGAAGGCTGCCCGACGCGGCTGGCGAAACTGGCGGAAACATTGGCGCGCACCCAGGTATTATCAATCTGCTTGCCATCGGAGAATCAACCGTTGCCGGAGTCGGAGCGACAAATCACAACGAAGCTCTCACCGGACAATTCGCCAAACATCTGAGCACGAAGTCGGGCAAAACCGTTAGCTATTTTGCGCTGGGCGAAAGCGGAATTACCGTCAAAGGAGCTCTCGAGAGAATTGTTCCAAAACTTCCCCGAACGGATGCGGATATTATTCTTGTGGCTCTCGGCGGAAACGATGTTTTCACTTTGAGCAGTCCGCGAAAATGGCGCCGCAATTTAGCCGAACTGCTCGCAATTTTAGGGGGAAAATATCCGAACTCAAAAATTCTTGTGGCAAACGTTCCGATGGTCAGAGATTTTATCGCCCTGCCGAATCCGCTGCGCTATGTGCTGTCAAGGCTTGCCAAGCTTCATCATTTCAACGCCATCAGTTTGATTAGAGAAATGAAAAACGTCATTTATTTTGATGACGTAAAAAGAGTTGAAAAAGATTTTTTCAGCGACGGCATTCATCCCTCGCCAAAAGGTTATGACCAATGGGCGGCGGCGATGGTTGATTTTCTCCTCCGAAATACAGATTAAACTTTCAAATTTGCTTGGCGTGCTTGGCGCCTTTGCGGGAAACAAATGGAAAACCCTGAAAATATTTGCAGCGAAACGAACGCTCTGCTCCAGTCTCGCAATGAATGGCTTTTAATCGGGCAGAGCGGAAAAACTTTTGCTTTAGAGCGTGATGAAATCGAACTTACATTTGAACGCGGGCGTCTGATTTTAGGATTTTTAGGCGAGAAAGGTTTTCAAATTTGGCGGGTGACCGATTGCCGGATAAAAGGTGGAAAAATTATTTTTGACGTAACGCGCAATTTTGCTAAAGAACGAGAAAAAATTCAGCTTATTCCGCGCATTTTGGCGAGTGCATTAAGTGATGCGGTTGAACTGGTGCGGCTCGAAAAAGCAAACCGAATCGCGCATTTAATCGTCTCCGAAAACAAAAGCTCAAAGCTGGTTCGCGTCGCGCTCAACGAGGAAAACGGACGTTTTGCGTATATTATATTTGAGACTGCAGGCGGAGAACAAACGGCGGCTTTAGCCGATGTTGCCGAACAAGCGACACCTGAACTTTTTTTGACAACGGCAATTTTATGGCTTGCAAAACTTGAGAAACGCAAAAAGAAACCGATTAGCAAGATTTGGGTTTTAACAGAAAAAAAGACGACGAAAAATCTGCAAAAGCTTCACGCTTTGCTTCGTCAGAGTTATCAGAGACAAATAAAACTTTGGGAAATTTCCCGCCAAGGCGCAAAGGCGCAAGCGATTGAAGAAAGTTCTTTGAAGAAAGCAGCGATTCTTGAAATCTCAGATTTGTGGCGCGCCAAAAAATCTAAAAATCTTTCAAAAAAATCTTTCGAAATCAGCCGAACAGTCCGGGAAATAATTTCATTCGCGCCCGAAAAGATTGATTTTCTCTTTACCAAAAACGGGAGCAGTTTGCGGTTTTTAGGATTGCCTTTTGCGCGTGTCCGAAAAATGCCGAATGAAGAAAAGGCTTGGTTCGGAATCGAAAAAGATAAACAAATTTTGGGCGAAACATCGCGCGAGGAATTTTTTGATCTTCTGAAGAATTTAGAAATTTACAGGCAATTTGATTCGCCAAATAAACGCCACGCGCTTTTTCGCTTAGCGCCGGAAGCGTGGCTTGAAGCAATTCTCCGGCGAAACATTAAACTGCTTGACGCGAACCTGATTTTATCGCCGATTTACAACCAGTTTCGAGCCTCCGCTGACAGAATTGATTTGTTTGCTTTGCGACAAGACGGACGGCTGATAATTATCGAACTGAAAGTTTCGCCCGACCGCGAAATGATTTTTCAGGCAATTGATTACTGGCGAAAAATCGAACTCGACCGGCGGCAGGGAAATTTGCAAAAAGCAAAAATTTTCGGCGATCTGGAAATTTCGGATGAACCGGCGATAATTTATTTAGTTGCGCCGACTTTAAGTTTTCATCGTGATTTTGATTTTTTAGCAAAAACGGTTGCGGCGGAAATAGAAATTTTTCGCTTTGATTTGAACGAAAATTGGCGCGAAAATTTAAAGGTCTTGCGAACTGAAAGGATTTAGAGCAGGTTTCAACCAAATATTAATGTTCTTCAATGGGGCAAAATCTTTACCTGAAGTTTTAAGTTAAACAACAATCATTGTTCCCGTTCCGGAATCAGTAAAAACTTCTGAAAGTAAAGTGTTACGGGTTGTACCGCTGATAACGTGCGCTGATTTTACACCACGCTTGAGCAAATCCGTGATGTTTTGCAGTTTGGGAATCATACCGGCAGAAGCCGCACCGCTGCCCACGAGTTCTTCGGCTTCGGCAACTGTCAGGCGTGAAATCTTTGTTTCCGGTTTGTCCGGCGCCAGAAAAATACCGGCGACATCCGACAGCAGCACGAGTTTTTCGGCTTGCAGGCGAACGGCGATTTCGGCGGCGATAGTATCAGCGTTGATATTGTAAATTTGCCCCGCGTCATCCGCGCCGAGCGAGGAGACGACGGGCAAATAATCCTTTTCCAGTAAAATCTGCAAAAGCCGGTCGTTGATTTCCAGAACATCTCCGACGTGTCCGAAATCAATTTCCTCTCGCTCGCCAGTTTTATGATTCAACATTTCTTTCGGCGGGCGACGAACTGCGTTGACGATATTGCCGTCAACGCCCGAAAGTCCGACAGCTTCGACACCGCGTCGCCGTAGTGCCGCTAAAATTTCCGTGTTGATTTTTCCGGCGAAAATCATTTTGGCGAGTTCAAGCGTTTCGTCGTTGGTCACCCGCCGTCCGTTGATTACCGTCTGCACGACGCCGAGCCGCGCGGCAAGTTCGCTCAACTGTTTTCCGCCGCCGTGAATGACGCACAGACGAATACCGACTTGATGCAGCAATGCTAGTTCTTCCGCCAGCGAAGCCAGATTCTCTTTGTCTTCGGTAACTTTGCCGGAAAATTTAACAACGAAAGTCTTGCCTTTGAACTTTTGAATATAAGGCAATGCTTCGCGCAGTAAATTAAGTTTCTCGTCGTTCATTTCAAAATTTTTGCTAAGATTGCTTTTTGAACGTGCAAGCGATTTTCTGCTTGGTCAACGACCACCGAATTTGCTGAATCAATCACGCTGTCGGTGACAATCACGTTGCGACGAACGGGCAAACAATGCATAAAAATCGCGTCGTTAGTCCACCCCATTTTTGTTTCATCAACAATCCAATCGTTTCTCAAATCTACGCGAAATTCAATATCCTTTTCAGGCGCGCCGTAAAAATTTTTGCTGCCCCAACTTTTCGCATACACGACTTCAACATTTTCAAAAGATGAATTAACGTCGTTGGAAATTTCAACGCTGCCGCCATTTTCTTCGGCTTGATTTTTAATTTCCTGCATCAATTCGTCGTCAAGTTCGAAGCCGCTCGGATGCGCGATTGTTAAATCGTGTCCCATCTGCGCCGTCGCCAACGCAAACGAATTCGGCACCGCCATCGGCAAAGGCTTTGGATGCCAAGCCCACGTCAGCAAAACATTCTTCTTTTGTTTTCCGAACTTTTCCCGAATCGTCAGCACGTCCGCCAGAGCCTGACACGGATGATGCATCGCGGACTCAAGATTGATAATCGGCACACCCGAATATTTCTCAAACGCCGACAAGACGGGTTCTAATCTTTCTTCTTCCCAATTTTCAAGACGCGCAAATGTCCGCACGCCGATTGCCCCGACATATCTTTCAAGCACGCACGCAAACTCTTTTAAATGTTCGGTTTTATCGTCGTCCATCACGACATTTTCCCGATGTTCAAGCGTCCAACTCGAATTCCCGGGTTCTAGAATCACCGCATTTCCACCGAGTTCATAAATTCCGACCTGCGTCGAAGCCCGCGTCCGCAAAGAAGGATTAAAGAAGACGAGAGCAACCGATTTACCGTTCAAAGGTTTCGACAAATCTTCGCCGCGCTTGAAACGCAATGCCGCTTCGAGCAGATTTTCAAGTTCATCACGGGAAAAATCAGATGTTTTGAGAAAGTTTTTCATCTCAGTGCCTCAATCAACAAATCAATCTCTTCAATCTTCACGCACAAAGGCGGAAGCAGACGCAAGACATTCGCGTCGCTCGAAGTTCCGGTGATAATTTTTTTCTCCAAAAGTTTCGCGTGAATCGGCGTGCATTTTTCGTTAAATTCAATTCCGAGCAAACAGCCTTTTCCTCGCACACCGACGATGTTCGGAATTTCTTTCAAGTATCCACGCAGATGTTTCTCAACTGCCATTGCGTTTTCAAGCATTTCATCATTTTCGATTGCTTCGAGCGTTGCAATGACCGCCGCCATTGCCAACATTCCGCCGCCGAAAGTCGTGCCTAAATCGTTAGTTTTGATTTTTGCCGAAAATTTCTCATCGACCAGACACGCGCCCACCGGAACGCCGCTGCCCAAAGATTTCGCCATCGTGATAATGTCCGGCGTAATGCCGCCCGCCAAATCGCTGCCGCCGAAAAACCAGTTTCCGGTGCGCCCAATTCCGGTTTGTACTTCATCAAAAATTAAACAAATTCCAAATTCATCACAAATCTCGCGCAGCCGGACGAAAAATTCCGGCGCGGCTTCGCGCACGCCAGCCATTGATTGAATCGGTTCGAGCATAATCGCGGCAACTGTTTCATCCGCTAAACTGCGCACGCTCTCTAAATTGCCAAACTCGGCACAAACGTGATGCGGCACATTCGGCTTGCCAAGTTTGCGGTATTTGCCAAGAAAAGTGGCGCTGATTGAATCTGCCGTACGCCCGTGAAAGCCGCCTGAAAATGTAACGATTTTTTCGCGTCCCGTCGCCATTCGCGCCATTCGCATCGCGTTTTCATTTGCTTCCGTGCCGGAGTTGCAGAGAAACGCTTTTGTCAAACTTTCCGGCGCAACCGAAACAAGTTTTTCGGCGGCTTGTGCGCGAACGTCCGAATAAACCAGATTTGAATAAAATAGTAATTTTTCCGACTGATTTTTGAGAGATGCGACAACGTGCGGATGGCAATGACCGGTGGCACAAACGGCGTGTCCGCCGTATAAATCAAGATATTTTTCGCCTTCGCTCGTCCAAATCCACGCGCCAACGCCGCGTTCCGCCGCAATGTTCATTTTCGCGTAAGTCGCCAGTTGAAAATGTTCTTCTAATTTTTCGATTTCAGTAAAATTCATTATGTTTTACGGATTGCTTCCGGTAAAAATCAATCCTGTTTTTTCATCCAAACCGCAGATCAAATTCATATTCTGCACGGCTTGTCCGGCGGCGCCTTTCATCAGATTATCAATCGCTGAAAATACGACGATATTTTTTCCGCTCTGACCAAAACCAATGTCGCAAAAATTTGTTGTTTTCACCCAGTTAATGTCCGGTGAATTTTCTACAACCCGCACAAAGAAAGAGTTTTGATAAAACTCTTGATAAAATTTCTTCAATTCTTCGGTTGTCAATTCGTTTTTCGTTTCAACGTAACACGACGCGAAAATTCCGCGCGAAACCGGAAGCGAATGCGTTATAAAAACAAAATCATTATTCCAACCGCCGATTTCCACGAGATGTTGTTTGATTTCGGGAACATGCTGATGCGTGAAAGGCTTGTAGGCGTAAAACGAATTCATTCGTTGCGGGTGATGCGTGTTTGCGGCGGCTTTTGCGCCCGAACCGCTGGAGCCTGTTTTCGCGTCAACGATAATTTTTCCGTCGCTTAAATCGTTTGCAACAATCGGCGCAAGTGCAAGCAATGTTGCCGTCGCAAAACAGCCCGGATTGGCAATATGTTTCGCCTTTTTAATAGCTTCTCGATTCGTTTCAGTTAAGCCATAAACAAATTGTTTCTGCAATTCCGATGCCGTGTGTTCCAGCTTATAAAACTTTTGGAAAACTTCCGCGTCGCCAATTCTGAAATCTCCCGAAAGGTCAATCACTTTTACATTTTCGGGAAGTTGCGGCACGAGTTTTAACGCTTGTCCGTGCGGCAAAGCGAAAAAAGCGACATCAATGTTTTCAAGTTTTGACAAATCTTCGGGCGTAGGTTCAAATTTTAATTGCGTCAATCCGAACAAATTTTTGTGAATATCCGCAACCGCTTTGCCCGCGTGTTCGTTTGCGGTCACGAGCACGACTTCGACACTCGGATGAAACAGCAGAATTCGCAAAAGCTCGCTTCCACTATAACCAGAACCGCCGAAGATTGCAGCGCGGAGACACGGGAGTGCGGAGACAGAAAGATTTTGATTTGTAAGCTCATTCATTGAATTAGACAGAAAAGTGTTTCTCCCATATTTTATCTACTTGTAAAACCTGCATCTTTTTTTCCTTGATTTTTGCTGCGAATTACACGAATTGCGCGAATAAGAAGGAAAAATAATTCGTGTTATTTGTGTAATTCGCGGCTAATTTCTTAATCCATTTTTCTCAAACGTAACCGTAAGGCATTGAGTTTAATAAATCCTTCCGCATCATGCTGGTCATACGCGCCGGCGTCGTCTTCAAACGTGACGATGCGCTCTTTGTAAAGCGAATATGGCGAGCGTCTGCCCGTGACAATCGCGTTTCCTTTGTAAAGTTTAAGGCGAACTTCGCCCGAAACTGTTTTTTGAGTTTGGTCAATCATCAAGCGCAAAATTTCAAACTCCGGCGCGAACCAAAAGCCGTAATAAATTGATTCGGCAAATTTGACGCTCAAAGAATCACGAAGGCGTCCGACTTCGCGGTCGAGCGTGATCGATTCCAGAGCGCGATGCGCCGTTTGCAAAATCGTCACGCCGGGCGTTTCATAAACTCCGCGCGATTTCATTCCGACAAAGCGATTTTCAACTAAATCGACGCGCCCGATGCCGTGTTCGCCGCCGATGAAATTAAGCGTCGAGAGCAAATCAACCGCGCCGTAAGTTTCGCCATTGATTGCCACAGGTTCGCCTTGTTCAAAAGTCAGGGTAATTTCTTCGGCTTTGTCTTTCGCTTTTTCGAGGGTTTTGGTCAGCAGAAAAATATCTTCGGGCGGCGCCGTCCACGGGTCTTCCAAAATGCCGCCTTCAAAGGAAATATGCATTAAATTTCGATCGGTCGAATACGGCTTTTCAGCGGTCGCCGTCACATTTATATTGCGCGACGTGCAATAGGCAATTAAATCGGCACGCCCCTTAAATTCCCACTCGCGCCACGGTGCAATCACTTTCACGTCCGGTTTGAGAGCGTAATAGCTCAGTTCAAAACGCACCTGGTCGTTGCCTTTTCCCGTCGCGCCGTGCGCCACTGCGTCCGCACCTTCTTTGGTCGCGATTTCAATTTGCTTTTTAGCAATCACCGGACGTGCTAAACTCGTGCCGAGAAGATAAACTCCTTCGTACAACGCGTTGGCTTTGACAGCTGTCCAGACATATTCTTTCACGAATTCCTCGCGCAAATCTTCGACGTAGAGTTTTGATGCGCCCGTCGCTTTCGCTTTTTCTTCCAAACCGGAAAGCTCGTCGCCTTGTCCGACATCGGCGCAAAAGCAAACTACTTCGCAGTCATATTTTTCTTTGAGCCACAGAAGCATCGCCGATGTATCGAGTCCGCCGGAATATGCGAGAACTACTTTGTTGATTTTCTTTTCCAATTTTTTAAGAAGTAAGCAGTAAGCAGTGAGCAGTTTTTTGAATCTTTATCTTACTGCTGAGTGTATTACTGCTCACTTTTCAAATATTTCCCAAACTTTTTTTAACACCGCTTTTTGTTCTTTATGATTGCGTATGGCAATAAAAATCGTGTCGTCGCCCGCAATTGTGCCGACAATTCCTTCAAATTTTTCGCGGTCAATCTTGACACACGCCGCCGAAGCCAACCCTGCTTCGCATCTCGCAACGATTAAATTTTCGCCAGCCGTTTCCAATGTCTGTAGTCCGAAATTTTCATTTTTCTCTTTTCGCGGAATTGCATAAAATCCATTTGCCTTGATAATTCCAAGCTCATCCAAATCGCGCGAGACGCTCGATTGCGTAACGGAAAAACCGGCTTTTGACAAAAGCTCTGTAAGTTCGTCTTGTGTACCGACGTTTTGCGCTTGAATAAAGTTACGAATTGTTTGCTGACGTTTTTCTTTTATCATTCCTTTAATTTCAAAAATTATCGAGGCGCTGTTTGCATTTAGCAAGTGTTATGCATTAAAGTTGCATAATTGATGCATAGATACATAGCATAAAAATACAGTTGGAAAATGTCAAATGAATCAGACAAATAATTCGCCGGCAAATAATTTGTGGGGCGGAAGATTTACGGGCAAAGCCGATAATAAATTTGTGGAATTCAATCGCTCATTCGGGTTTGATTACAGATTGCTCGCCGCAGACATTCACGGTTGCGCAGCGCATTGCGAAGGTTTGCGCCGCGCCGGAGTTTTAACAGATGAAGAAGCCGACAAAATTCAAAGTGGGCTGCAAACTGTTTTAGAACAAAGCGCGCAATCAAACGAAATTTTTACTGATTCACAAGCTGAAGATGTACATTCTTTTATCGAATCGCGCCTCGTCGAAATTATCGGCGACGCGGGACGAAAACTCCACACGGGCAGAAGCCGCAACGACCAGGTAGCGACGGCTCTGCGAATATGGTTGCGGGAAGAAATTGACGAAATGGCGTCTGATTTACAAAATACGCAGAAAGCATTGCTCGATTTAGCGGAAAAACATCAAACGGCGATTTTGCCCGGCTACACGCATCTGCAGCGCGCCCAGCCCATCTTGTTTGCGCATTGGTGCTTGGCTTATTTCGAAATGCTCAAACGCGACGCGGCACGGCTCTCTGAGGTTCGCGAGCGGGTCAATGTTTTGCCGCTAGGCGCCGCAGCGCTTGCCGGAACTTCCTTTCCGATTGACCGCGAACGCGTCGCAAGTGATTTAGGTTTTGCGACAGTTGCGGAAAACAGTCTTGATGCAGTGAGCGACCGTGATTTTGCAGTCGAGTTTATTCACGCAGCGTCTTTGATTATGATGCATCTCTCCCGTCTCGCCGAGGACATTATTCTTTATGCGACCGTCGAATTTGGCTTTTTTGAGTTGAGCGACGCGGTTTCAACCGGTTCGAGCCTGATGCCGCAAAAGAAAAATCCTGATTCGATGGAACTCGTGCGCGGAAAATCAGCGAGAGTTTTCGGACATCTGACAACTTTGCTGACACTACTCAAAGGCTTACCGATGGCTTATAACAAGGATTTGCAGGAAGACAAGGAAGCTGTTTTTGATACGTCCGATACGACGCGCGATTGCCTAAAGATTACGGCAACGGTTCTGCTAAACCTGCGCGTCCGTGAAGATAAAACACAAGCGGCAGCTGCCAAAGGTTACTTAAACGCTACTGAACTTGCCGATTATTTGTCAAAAAAAGATATTCCTTTCCGCAACGCACACGAACTTGCCGGAAAAATCGTATTACGTGCAATTGAATTGGAAATCGAGTTAGACGATTTGGAATTAAGCGAGATGCAAAAATACTGTCCAAAAATTCAGGTTGACATATTTGATGTTTTGTCGCTGCAGCAAACCTTAAAAACAAAAAATGTCATCGGCGGTACCGCACCGGAAAGAGTTGAAGAGGCAATGCAAAAAGCCAGGTTTTATTTGAAAAATTAACAAGATTATATTTGAAAAAAGTAACGAGGCTGGAAAGTTTTGGCTTAAACCGCTCTAATTCTTCGCGGCGGAAACAAATTTATAGCCGATGCCGCGCACCGTTTGCAAAATAAGCGGGTTTGCCGCGTCATCCTCCAGATACCTTCGCAGGCGGACAATAAAATTATCTATCGCGCGCGTGTCCGTGTCTTCATGCAGATCCCAAACTTCTTCCAAAATCGTTTTGCGCGAGACCGCAGTTCCGGCGTTTAAGATTAAATGCCGCAGAAGCTTTGCTTCCATCAGCGTTAATTTAATCGTTTCAGTTTCGCTTCTCAGTTCCAGATTTTTGAAATCGATAATTTTATTGTTGATCTCAAACAAATCATTCGTGCCCGGTAAATTTTTGGCAAACGTTTTTTCCCGCTGAAACCATTCGCGGCGACGCAGAAGTCCATTAAGACGGGCGAGAAAAATCGAAAGTTCAAACGGCTTCGGCAGATAATCGTCGGTTCCCGCTTCAAAACCGTGCAGCACATCTTCGGGACGGCTGCGCGCGGTCAGCATTAACACGGGGGTAAAAATTTCCGCTTCACGCAATTTTTTGGCGACCGTAAATCCGTCAACCTCCGGCAGCATTACATCTAAAACAATCGCGTCAAATTCTTTATTTTCAGATAGTAAAATCTCCAAAGCTCTTCTGCCGTCCGCCGCCAGTTCAACAGTAAAACCTTCGGCTTCAAGATTAAAACGCAAACCGTCCGCGAGATGTTGCTCGTCTTCGACAATTAGAATGTTCATATCGGTCAATACCAAACGAGTAAACACTAAATGAAAATTGTTAATTATTTAGTGTTTGCCCGTTTACCGTCTGCTTATATTTTCGGAAGGCGCACGACGAATGTGCTTCCCAAGTTTTCACCTTTGCTTTCGGCGGAAATTTTCCCCTTATGTTTTTTAACAATTGTCTGAACGATGAAAAGTCCTAAACCGGTGCCTTTGGCTTTATGCGTCATAAATCCGGGAACGCGATAAAAACGTCGAAAAATTCGTTTTGACTCGCCGGGCGGAATGCCGATACCTTCATCGCTGATTCGTATTTCAATGTATCTTTCATCAGAAAGTTTTAGTTCCACTGAAACTTTCACAATATCGCCGGAGTATTTAACGGCATTGTCCAGTAAATTTGTAAAAACAGCTTGCAGCTCCGCCGTGTCGCCTAAAATCCTTGCGCCGCCCGACACGTCCTTAAACGTAATCGTATCTTTATTCAGGTTGTAGCGGCTTTGCACGATATTTACACAATCCCGCAAAAGTCCGACAGGTTCTATTTCTGAAATATTAAGGAGCTGCTTGCGCTCACGCGCCCGGCTTGCTTGCAAAACCTGCTCGACAGTATTTAACAGACGATTCGTATCGGCAATCATCACGTCGTAAAATTCCTGTTTTTTCTCCTCCGAAACGTTGCGCGTTTTTAAGGTCTCAAGATAAAGATGAATCGAGGCAATCGGAGTTTTTAATTCGTGAGTAACGGCGTTGAGAAACGCATCGTGCTGTTCGTTGCGGCGAATTTCGCGAATCAGAAAAATTGTGTTCAGAACAAGCCCCGTAATAACTAGTGCAAAGAAAATAATCCCGAAGACGAGCAGCGCGATTTGCTGTAAATTTAGCAAAATCCATCCGACATTAAGCGCTATCGCCA
>MWVV01000470.1_pt1 | contig 14620 bp, 12 predicted proteins | sample 1047281 | NCBI WGS metagenome assembly MWVV01 (sample SAMN06349986, study PRJNA376086) | soil metagenome | isolation source: PT-2 sample Antarctic (ecotone) soil | place: Antarctica | collected 2015-01-13 | reverse complement strand
ACGAGCAGGCAAATGGCTTGGCGGTCAAATATAAAGGACAGATAAAAGGCAAAAAAATGACTTTAACCGTTGTCCGGGCGGATAATAAAAAACCTGTCGGAACTTTTACTTTAATTTTCGGACGCGAGCCGACTTTGGTAAAATGCAAGTAAATTAAAAAGAATTTCACTCGCCCATAAGTTTTTGCACTGTAAAAATCCGCGCCGAAAATTAAAATTTCGCGGCGCGGATTTTTTGTTTTTTAATTTTTATTCAACAGTTACCGATTTTGCCAAATTGCGCGGCTGGTCGACGTCGCAGCCGCGTCGGACGGCGATGTGATATGCCAGCAATTGAAGCGGCACGATTGAGAGAACGGGCGAGAGAAAATCGCTCGCGTGCGGAATTTCGACGACGTGGTTCGAGACGAGCGAACTCATTTGGTCGCCTTCGGTCAAAATCGAAATAATGATGCCGTCGCGCGATTTTACTTCGACGATATTCGAGTGCGTTTTCTCGTAGCGCAGTTCCGAAGCCGTGTTTCCCTCTTCGCGCGTGTTGACGACGACGACCGGCAATTTTTCGTCAATCAGCGCGTTCGGTCCGTGTTTCATTTCGCCCGCCGGATAACCTTCGGCGTGGATGTAGCTGATTTCTTTTAGTTTCAGCGCACCTTCCAAAGCGACGGGAAAATTTATGCCGCGTCCCAAATATAAAAAATCGGTCGTGCGAAAAAACTCTTTTGAAAGTTCTTCAATGTTGTCGGCATCTCCCAAAAGATGTTCGATTTTCAAAGGTAATTCGGCGAGCTGCTGCGCGTGATATTTCGCCTGCTGTTCGTCAATTTTCCCGCGAATCTGACCCAAATATGAAGCGAAAAGATAAAGCGCAATCATCTGCGACGTGAACGCTTTAGTGGACGCAACGCCGATTTCCGGTCCGGCGTGCGTCAAAATCGTGCCGTCGGCTTCGCGGTGAATCATCGAACCTTGCACGTTGCAGACGGCGAGAACTTTGCAGTTATGCTTTCTCGCCTCGCGCATCGCCGCGATTGTGTCCGCTGTTTCTCCCGATTGCGAAATAACGATAAGTAAAGTGTTTTCATCTAAAACAGGATTTCTATAGCGAAATTCCGACGCGTAATCGACTTCGACCGGAACACGCGCCATCTGTTCGAGCATATATTTTCCGGCAATTCCGGCGTGCCAACTCGTTCCGCAGGCGGCAATCGTAATCGAATTTATATTTTTAAATTCGTCCTCGGAGATATTCATCGCTTCGAGATAAATTTTCCCCGTATCCAAAGACACGCGACCGCGCGCCGTGTCGCGGACGGCGCGCGGCTGCTCGTAGATTTCCTTGAGCATAAAATGTTTGAACCCGCCTTTTTCAGCTGCAATCGGGTCCCAGGTGATGCGCTGCTGTTTCGGCTCGACGACGTTGCCGTCAAAATCCGTAACTCGAACGCTGTCTTTGGTTAAAACGGCAATTTCCTTTTCGCCCAAATAAAAAACGTCGCGCGTGTGCTGCAAAATAGGCGGAATATCGCTTGCCACAAAAAATTCGCCGTCGCCCAAACCGATAACTACGGGCGCGCCTTCGCGGACGGCGATAATCGTATCCGGCTCGTCAGAAGAAATAATCGAGAGCGCGAAAATGCCGTGCAATTGTTTGACCGACGCGCGCACGGCTTCTTCAAAATTCAAGCCTTGCTTGATTTCTTCTTCGACTAGATGCGCAACGATTTCCGTGTCCGTCTCGGTCTTAAATTCGTGTCCGCGCGCGACGAGTTTTTCCTTTAACTGCAAATAATTTTCGATAATGCCGTTATGGACAACGACGATTTTGCCCGTGCAATCTCTGTGCGGATGCGCGTTTTCTTCCGTAGGGCGACCGTGCGTCGCCCAGCGCGTATGCCCGATGCCGTAATTTCCGTCGAGCGGCGAGAGGCGAATACATTCTTCGAGATTACGAAGTTTTCCTTCGGCACGCCGCAGTTCCATATGACGCGCGTCATCAACGACGGCAATTCCCGCCGAATCGTAACCGCGATATTCCAATTTCCGTAAGCCGTCGATAATGAGCGGCACAACTTGTTTATTTCCGACGTATCCGACAATTCCACACATAATTTTTTAATTCGTTAAAGTTTATAAAATATGATTTTTACTGGAAACTTATTTAGAACGAGCTTTGCCAAGGAAAAACTAAGCTAAAAACCAAACTCACAACCGCAATCAATAATTGAACCGGATTAAAAGCGCCTGCTGATAAAACTTCAGCCGTTCGGATTATTGCCAACAACCCGAAAAGCCCGCAAATGACGGTCAATATATTGAATATTATTTTCACATGATTTATTTTAATCTGAATGTAAATTTGATGGGGCGACGAATGAAATTAATTCCTCTTTTTACGCCGCGCCGCCTTCGGCTTGTGATTCGTTTTTCTCATTTTCCGTATCTCTGAAATTCTTTTTTACTCGTGCGGGCGCGCCGACGACTAACGAATCGGGCGGAACGTCTTTTGTAACAACGCTTCCGGCGCCTGTAACCGCGCCGTCGCCAATTTTGACGGGTGCAACCAACATTGTGTCCGAGCCGATACGCACGTTGTTGCCGATTGTCGTCGCGTTTTTGCGCACACCGTCGTAGTTGCAGGTAACTGTCCCCGCGCCGATGTTGGTTTTTTCGCCAACCGTCGCGTCGCCTAAATACGTTAGATGACTTGCTTTTGACTCGCGCCCCAGAATCGTTTTTTTCATCTCGACGAAGTTTCCGACCTTCGATTTTTCTTCCATTTTGGCGTGTCCGCGAAGATGTGCGAACGGTCCGACAGTGCAGTCGTTCGAGATTTCCGAATCGGTAATAACGCAGTTGTCGAGAATTGTAACGCCGTGTCCGATGCGCGAATTTGTGATGCGCGTTCCCTGTCGAATCGTGCAGCCGTCGCCCACCGTTGTTTCGCCTTCAATTGAGACGTTCGGGTAAATCACCGTGTCGCGCCCGATGCTTGCCTGCTCGCTGACATAGGCATTTTTCGGGTCGATGAACGAAACGCCGTAATCGAGCATCATTCGTGAAACCGTTCGGCGCGACAGAATTCTTTCCAAATCGGCAAGCTCGACGCGGTTGTTGATGCCGGCGACTTCGCGCGCGTCGGTGTGATGGTAAAGCGAGACGCCTTCACCCTCATCCCGGAGAAGCGCGGGAACGTCCGTCAAATAATATTCGCCCTGTGCGTTGTCGTTCCGCACGCTCGATAATGTGGAAAAAAGTTTTTGAGTGTTGAAGCAGTAAATCCCCGAATTAATTTCCTTGATTTGTCTTTCTTCTTCAGAAGCGTCCTTCTGCTCGACGATGCGGCTGAAAAATCCGGCGTCGTCGCGCACGATTCGACCGTAGCCTTTCGGGTCGTCGAGCTTGACCGACAAAATCGTGCAGGCTGCGCCGCGCCCGCGATGATTGTAATGCTGTTGGACGAGCGCCGCTAAAGTTTCGGCGCGAATCATCGGCACGTCGCCCGATAAAACCAAAAGGGTCGAGTCTTCATTTGCAAGAAATTCGCGCGCCGCGTTCACGGCGTCGCCCGTTCCGAGTTGCTGCCGCTGCCAGACGAATTCCGTGTGCCGCTCGTCGAGTTCTTCCAAAACCGCTTTTTTTACGTCTTCGCCCTGATGTCCGATGACAACATAGATTTTGCGCGGCGCGAGCGCCGTCGCCGCGCGGCAAACGTGATTTATCAGCGGTCGACCGTCAAGCCGGTGCAGCACTTTCGCTAAATCCGACCGCATACGAGTTCCTAAGCCCGCGGCAAGCACAAGCACGTCAAGCGGTTTTGGTTCGTTGGAAATATTTTCCATAAATCAATGAAAAGGAAAAAGTGAGTGTCGGAAATTCCTCTAAACTATAGATTACAAATTATAAATTAAAGTTCAAAGACGCTTCGGCGTGATTTGTCGAGTTCTGCATTTTTACTTTTGCCTTTTCGCGCTTTAAGCCGACAGCTTTTTCGCTTTGCTGCAAGGCGCACAGAAGAACGACTTGCGCCAGTTTTTCCGGGTGATGACGCACTTTTCCGCCGCCGTCCAGTAGATTGCCGCAGACGATTTCAACGCCTTCAATCATTTCGGGCGAAATCGAATTGTTGACGCCGATTTGCCGCGCGCCTTCGGACGCGTAAATTTCGGTTTGCGCCTCGGAAATCGGGCTTGTGTTGACGACGACAAAATCGAAATTGACTTGCGGCGCATATTCGCGGACGATTTCCAAATGCCTTCGTGCCGAAAAACCGCTAGTCTCGCCCGCCTGCGTCATCAAATTGCAGATGAAAATTTTCACGGCGGCAGATTCCGAAATTGCTTCGGAAACGCCTTTGACCAAAAGGGGCGGCAGCAGGGATGTAAAGAGCGAGCCGGGACCGACGGTGATAATATCGGCGTCGATTATCGCGGCTAAGGCTTCGGGCATCGGATGACAGTTTTCCGGCTCTAAGCGCAGGCGTTTAATCGAGTTGCCGACTTGCGAGACGTTCGTTTCGCCGCGCACAATCGAGCCGTCGAAAAGGTCTGCGGCAAGCCGCACGTCGGAAATCGTCGCCGGAAAAATGTGTCCTTTGCTCGCTAAAATTTCGGACGACAACTTAACGGCTTCTGCAAAATCGCCGGTGATTTCCGACAAGGCGGCGAGAAAAAGATTGCCGAAGCTGTGTCCGCCCAAATCTCCGCTCCCTGTGAAGCGATGCCGGAAAAGTTTTGATAACAGATGTGAATCTTCCGAAAGCGCGACCATACAGTTGCGAATGTCGCCGGGCGGCGGCATTTGCAGCTCGTCGCGCAGCCTTCCGCTGCTGCCGCCGTCGTCCGAGACGGCGACGATTGCCGAGAGATTTTCCAGCCTGACAAATTCCGATTCGTCTGCCGCGACAAATTTTTTCAAACCGGAAAGAAGCGTCGAAAGCCCGTTGCCGCCGCCGATGGCGACGCAGTTTAAACCGAACGGGTTTTGCGAAAACAAATGGTTTTTCATTCTTGTCTGTTAAAGGAAAATGCGGGCGAAAAACGGGGAGACGTTTTTTACTGCAAAAAGTTTAACGTGATTAAATTTTCACGCGCGGCGCGCTCTTTTGGTCAGTTCCGAGCCGAAAGCGAGATTCTATCATTTTTTGCGTCGGCAAAGCAAAATAATTGTCCGTAAAACGTATAATCGACGCCGCCCGGCACGCGCTTCTAAATCAAGTTTCGACAAAAAATAAAAACACTTGAAGCACGCGCGCGCGGTGTGCTAGATTAAAAAGTGCGGTCGGCATTTTATTATGTCCGGCACGCGCCCGCGAAACGATTTTTATAAATCAAAAAATCAAGGAACGACGCCGACGACTTGCAGATTCGCTTGCCTCAAACCGAGAAACCGACTAACCGAAAAGAGAGAAATTTTAATGGCAGAAACGCCCATTGTCATCCACGCAAACCAGTTTCAAAAACTCAAAACCATCTTGGCGCGCCTGTGCGTCGAATGCGCGGCGCGCGTCGTTTTTCTGGTTGACCGCGACGGTCAGCCGATTGCTTTTCACGGCGATGTCCGCGATATGGATACGACTTCCTTTTCCTCCCTAGCGGCGGGAAACGTGGCGGCGACCAGTAGTATGGCGCGGCTTATCGGCGAAGACGCTTTTCCGGCGGTCGTCCACGAAGGCGAGCGCGAAAGCATTTTTATCAGCGTTATCGGCAGAAGCCTGCTCGCCGTCGTCTTCGACGAACGCTCGACGCTCGGTCTTGTCAAACTGCGCACAAAACGCGCCAGCCACGAAGTCGCGGCAATTTTCAAGGATGTGATGCGCGACTCGGAAAAAGAAAAACTTGACGAAAATTCATTTTTCGCAGATATTAGCGAGGACGACATCGACAGCCTTTTTAATTGATTTTAGATTTTAGATTTCGGATTTTCGATTGAAAGCATAAATCGGTTAGCGTCAAATAAAGTTATTGTTTTCAACCGACTGCAAATCTAAAATCTAAAATCTAAAATAATCCTATGACTTTTATCAATTACGCTTCGCGCGAGATAAACTGCAAAATCGTTTATTACGGTCCGGGTTTGTGCGGCAAGACGACGAATCTGCAATATATTTTTGATTCGACCGCGCCGACGGCGCGAGGCAAATTAATCAGCTTGGCGACCGAAACCGACCGCACGCTGTTTTTCGATTTTATGCCGCTCGAACTCGGTACCGTGAGAGGCTTTAAAACTCGTTTTCACCTTTACACCGTTCCCGGACAGGTTTATTACGACGCGTCGCGCAAGCTGATTTTAAAGGGCGTCGACGGTGTAGTTTTCGTCGCCGACTCGCAAGAGGAGCGGATGGACGCGAACGTCGAATCGCTTTGCAATCTGGAAGAAAATCTGGAGTCGCAAGGCTACAATTTGATGGATATTCCTTATGTTCTGCAGTTGAATAAACGAGATTTGCCGAATGTTGTTCCGGCGGACGAATTGAGCGAAGAGCTGAACCGAAAAAACGAGCCGGTTTTTGAAGCGAGCGCAACTCAAGGCGTCGGCGTGTTTGACACATTGAAAGCCGTCGCTAAACAGGTTTTGACGGAGCTTAGAAAAAATTAAAAAATAAAAGAACGAAAAGATAAAGGGACGCCGAGCGAGATTTGCGCTTCGCATCCCTTTATCTTTTCGCTAACATCAGACAGTCAACCAACTTTTCCAATTCGTTAAAGCGGCTTAAATCGGCAAGATAAGCGACCGTAAAATTATCCGCGTCGTGACTGTTGAGCGGCGCGCCGAATTTTTCGTGAACCGATATGACAAGCAAAGGTTAGCTTACGAACCACTCGCCGAAAATCTGCGCGAGCAGCCAGACATTCAGCGCGGCGATGACGACGGCGACGCCGTATGCAAGAATTTTGCGCCACAGCGGATTGACGAACTCGCCCATTTTCAGTTTGTCGCTCGTGAACATCACCAGCGGAAAGACGGCGAAACTCAACTGCATACTGAGGACGACTTGACTGAGAATGAGCAGTTGCGTCGTTCCCGAAGCTCCGTAATAAAATGTTACGAACACCGCCGGAACAATCGCAATCAAGCGCGTAATCAGTCGCCGCAGCCACGGACGAATGCGAATATTCAAAAAGCCTTCCATCACGATTTGACCGGCGAGCGTTCCGGTCAAAGTCGAGTTTTGACCCGAAGCTAGAAGCGCGACGGCAAATAGCGTGCTTGCTCCCGAAACGCCTAAAAGCGGCGAGAGCAGTTTATACGCGTCGCCGATTTCCGCTACTTCCGTGTTGCCGCTCGAATGAAACGCGGCGGCGGCGACAATCAAAATCGCGGCGTTGATAAAGAGCGCGAACACAAGGGCAACGGTCGAATCAATCGTCGCAAACTTTATCGCCTCGCGTTTACCCGTCGAAGTGCGCTCGTAGTTGCGCGTCTGCGCGATAGACGAATGCAGGTAAAGATTATGCGGCATCACGGTCGCCCCCAAAATCCCGATGGCGATATAAAGCATCGCCGGATTCGTGATGACTTGCGCCGTCGGCACAAAGCCCTGAATAATTCCGGCAACGTCGGGGCGAGAGAAAATTATCTCAGCCGCAAAGCACAAACCAACGGTCGCAACCAACGTGATGACGACGGCTTCGAGCCATCGAAAGCCGCGATTTTGCAACAGCAGAAGAATCATCACGTCGAACGCCGTCAGCAGAACGCCGTAAATTAACGGAATGCCGAACAGTAAATTCAGCGCAATTGCCGAGCCGATAACTTCCGCCAAATCGCACGCGATAATCGCCGCTTCACACAAAATCCACAACACAAAAGAAACCGGCGGCGAATAATGGTCGCGGCACGCCTGCGCCAAATCGCGTCCCGTAACGATGCCTAATCGAAGCGCAAGACTTTGCAGCAGTATCGCCATCAAGTTTGAAATCATAATGACCGAAAGCAAGGTATAGCCGAACCGCGCGCCGCCCGCCAAATCCGTCGCCCAGTTTCCCGGGTCCATATAACCGACCGCGACCATATAGCCGGGACCGGAAAACGCGAGCATTTTGCGCCAGAATCCTAATCCCTGTGGAACAGGCAGAGAGGCGTTGGCTTCCGGCAAACTCGGTTGCGGCGAGCGTCTGCGCCAGCCGGTCAAAGATTTTATTTCGGTTACTTCTGTATTCATAAAAAACTCCTGCTTAACGCAGCGACGACCGCGCCGCCGCGCTCGATTTTATTTTGACTGTCTCTTAAACGGATGCTCAAAACTCAGATAGAAGAAAATTCCGCGCTCCCCACGGCTCGGTCCGACTCCAATCGGGAAAGCCACGCCCGGAACGATTTGCAAACCGTTCTTAAAGTTGTGCGCCCAACGAATGCCGGGGTTGATTAAAACTTCGTTTTCCCGACTCGTTCGGCGAAAGCCGACGACTTTTTCCGTGTTGTTCCAAACCGATTCGAGCAATACGTTGAAACGCGCCGCTGCCAGCCAAACGACGCTTTGACCGAAATTGTAATCAACGGTTCGCGCCCGCTCGCCGAGAATGTTTTTGGCTCGCGGCGTGAGCGTCAAACCGGCGTTTGAATGCGCGACGAATTTGCGGGAAAGCTGAACGCTGACGGGCAAATTGAATTGAAACCCGATGCCGCCCGCGCCTCTCTCTTTTCGGAAATTTCCCGTCGGAAACAAAACCGAAAAGCGCGGCGCGACGGCTGTTTTCTTATTGGCGATTAGCTGATAGCGATAATTTATCGCTACGTCGCCGATACCGCTTTTGCCGCCGGGAAAGCCGCCGACTTTTTGCACGGGCAAGGTAAAGCTGAGTTGATGTTTTTGATTCGGAACGGGAATTTCTTCGGTAAAAGTGTAAAGCCAGTCGCCATTACGATTGCGCGTAAAAGTGTTGATATGCTGAATGACTCCGGCTTCTTGATTGTAAGCCTCTTCAATCAAAAAGCTGTTGTCCTGAATCGGTAGATTTTCTTCCGGGTTTTGGGCGAAAACTCCCGCCGCGCAAATCAACAGCATAAACAGCAATCGCAAATTTCGTTTCATCATAAAAATAATCCGTTCTTCAAAACTTAAAAAATTCCTTCACGGCTCGGAATCGGGCTGCCGTGCGGACATTTTTTCGGGAATCCCAAAAGCGCGTCCATTTTTGCTTCAAACTCTTCAGAAATGTGGTGTTCGAGTCGCTCGGCTTCGTCGTGAACCGAGTGTTCGTCGTATTTCAAAACTTTCCACAAAAAAAGTTCGAGAAGGCGATGACGACGGACGATTTTTAACGCGACTTCGCGTCCTTTTTCCGTGAGACGAACACCGTAATAAGGATTGTGCGCGACGAGCGTTTGCCGCTCCATCTGCTTGAGCATACGAGAGACGGCGGGCGAGCTGACCTCGAGCATTTTCGCCAAATCTTTTGTTCCGGCTTCGCTTTTCCCTTCGGCGCTTCGTTCCGATAAACTCCAAATCGCTTTCAGGTAATCTTCTTTTGAAACAGTCAATTTCTTTGAATTTTTTATCATTTTTTTAACCTGAAAATGAACTATGGTTAAACTTTTAATCAAAAATTTTTAACTTCGGTTAATTTTAGCGCTAAAAATTTCCGCAGGCAAGTCGATATTTCAATTTGCCTGCGGAAAAAGATTTATTCATCTATTTTCTGATAAACATACCGGCGATTACCGAAACTTCGGCTTTCGAAAGCGGCTCGTCAAAAGCCTGCGAAGCTATCTTGGCGTTCAAGCCCGGCAAACTCGCCACGTTGACCGTGCCTTGCTTCGTGTTGCCGTCGCCATTATAAACCGGCTGTGTCGGCGCAGGGAGCGTGCCGCGCGAGTCACCGATAATCCACGGTGTTTCGCCGCGCAGACGGCGAACCATCGCCGCGTGGCGTGCTTCGACCGAGACAAGTTTACCCGCAATCAGCAGAAACAACGGATTTTTCAAAAGCTGTCCGCCGCCGTTCAGAGCGCTCGTTCCGTTGTCTTCAAACATCATTGCGGTTCGCAAAACGCTTTCGCGGCTGTTGAAGTTGACGCCTTGATTTTGAGTAAAGCTGAAGGCGGCAACTTTGAGGAAGTTGAGCGGTCGGACGAAACTGGCTTTTTGCGCGTTCGGCACTAATGAAAACAAGAAAGCCGCCGAATTATTTTGCAAATTCGGCGGCTTTTAGATTTGAATGGCGGAGCCGACGGGACTCGAACCCGCGACCTCCAACGTGACAGGCTGGCGTTCTAACCAACTGAACTACGACTCCGCAAGAAAAGGGATGAAACTTGAATTTGAAACTTGAAATTTCAAGTTTCATCCCTCAAATCCCAAATATTATTATTGGTGGGCATAAAGGGACTCGAACCCCTAACTTCTTCCTTGTAAGGGAAGCTGTCTACCAATTGACGTATATGCCCGAAAACTTGGCTTTCCCTTAATTTTACTCTGACACGATGCCCAAGCTCCTTTCAAAAATTCGCGCCCTTGATAATCAAAAGGCGAATTGCAATGCTACGAAACATCCGGCTCTGATGTCAAGTTTAGGCAAGTTTTATAATAGAAAGTTTTTACTCGCTGTTAAGGAGCGAAACTTTAATTTGACCCTTTCAAAAGCTGCGCTTTCACGGGCAAATCGTTGTTCGATTTTGTTCGGTCGAAAGATAAAATCGTGCCGCCAAAACCGACCGCGAAACCTTTTTTGCCGTTGAAAAACACTCGTTCGAGTTTGTGCGTCGTGTTCGATGCGACGGGCGTCCAAATGTTACCGCTCGTCGTCGAGTGCAGAATCGCGCCGCCATCGCCGACCGCCCAGCCTTCCGCCGTGTTCGAGAAAAAAACGTCAGTCAAATCCTGCGCGACGGTCGAGGTTTGCTCGCGCCAGGTTTTTCCGCCGTTGATGGTTTGGTAAATTTTGCCAGCGCCGCCGACCGTCCAGCCGAGCTTCGCGTTGACGAAAAAAACCTTCGCCAGTTTCGGTTTGGCGTCGCCGTAAATTGCCGCCTTGTTCCAGCTTGCGCCCGCGTCTTCGCTGAAAAGAATGCTGCCGCCCGCGCCGACGACGATGGCGTGAAAATCGTCTGTAAAAGCTCCATCGCGCAGCAAATATCTGGTCGACGAGGCACTTCTATTCCACGTTTTCGCCCCTCCGTCGAAAACCAACAGCGCGCCCGATTCGCCGCTTGCCATCGCAAGACCGTTTTTCGCAAAGAAAATTCCCGCGATGCGCTCGCGTCCGCCGCCGGAGAAGTTAAATTCTTCTCGTTCCCAGTGCGCGCCGCCGTCGCGCGTTCTCAAAAGATACGACGGGGATTTCGCACCGCGGTTGTAAGCGTCCCGCTGACATAAAAGCCAGCCGTTGTTTTCGTCCGCGAAACGAATTCGCTCGATTGTGTCTTCGGTAAATTTCTCTCGCGCCGCCGTCCAGCTTTTCCCGCCGTCGCTCGTCGAAAGGAACGTGCCGCCGCTACCCGCGACGAAGCCTTTATTTTCATCGACGAAATAAACGTCGTACAGCCAAGAGAGCGTTCCCGACTTCTGCGCCGTCCACGCTTCTTGACCGCTGCTAACCGCTTTAAAGCAAAACAAACAGCAAACAAGAATGAAGGTTTTTTTAAAGGAAAACATAGAGTAGGTGATGACTGATAAGTGATAACTGACAAGTTAGGAATTTTGTTTTTACTTATCAGTTATCACCTATCAATTATCACTTATTTAGAACGGACTTCCGCCGAAAAGCAGTTTAAAGATGCTGACCTTGCCGATGATGTCGAGAACCGTGTTGATTTGTTTGATTTTATTGCCCGGCACAATAATTTGGTCGCCCGGAACAAGATAAATCATTTCGGCTTTGCCGCGTGAAATGTCCTGCAGATTCACCGGAATCGAAGTTAAACCCGAAGCCGTTTGCCGCACGACGGTTACGCGCTTGCTGTCGCCGGTTTTCAAGACGCCGCCCGATTCGACAATTGCTTCATAAACGCTCAAACGGCGTTCCATCATCTTGACGCCCGGCGTGGCGACATCGCCTAAAACGCTGTATCGCGCCGAGCCGACTTTTTCCAAAGTTACCGTAACGTTAGGTTTGCCCAAGCTCCTTTCAAAAATTCGCGCCCTTGATAATCAAAAGGCGAATTGCAATGCTACGAAACATCCGGCTCTGATGTCAAGTTTAGGCAAGTTTTATAATAGAAAGTTTTTACTCGCTGTTAAGGAGCGAAACTTTAATTTGACCCTTTCAAAAGCTGCGCTTTCACGGGCAAATCGTTGTTCGATTTTGTTCGGTCGAAAGATAAAATCGTGCCGCCAAAACCGACCGCGAAACCTTTTTTGCCGTTGAAAAACACTCGTTCGAGTTTGTGCGTCGTGTTCGATGCGACGGGCGTCCAAATGTTACCGCTCGTCGTCGAGTGCAGAATCGCGCCGCCATCGCCGACCGCCCAGCCTTCCGCCGTGTTCGAGAAAAAAACGTCAGTCAAATCCTGCGCGACGGTCGAGGTTTGCTCGCGCCAGGTTTTTCCGCCGTTGATGGTTTGGTAAATTTTGCCAGCGCCGCCGACCGTCCAGCCGAGCTTCGCGTTGACGAAAAAAACCTTCGCCAGTTTCGGTTTGGCGTCGCCGTAAATTGCCGCCTTGTTCCAGCTTGCGCCCGCGTCTTCGCTGAAAAGAATGCTGCCGCCCGCGCCGACGACGATGGCGTGAAAATCGTCTGTAAAAGCTCCATCGCGCAGCAAATATCTGGTCGACGAGGCACTTCTATTCCACGTTTTCGCCCCTCCGTCGAAAACCAACAGCGCGCCCGATTCGCCGCTTGCCATCGCAAGACCGTTTTTCGCAAAGAAAATTCCCGCGATGCGCTCGCGTCCGCCGCCGGAGAAGTTAAATTCTTCTCGTTCCCAGTGCGCGCCGCCGTCGCGCGTTCTCAAAAGATACGACGGGGATTTCGCACCGCGGTTGTAAGCGTCCCGCTGACATAAAAGCCAGCCGTTGTTTTCGTCCGCGAAACGAATTCGCTCGATTGTGTCTTCGGTAAATTTCTCTCGCGCCGCCGTCCAGCTTTTCCCGCCGTCGCTCGTCGAAAGGAACGTGCCGCCGCTACCCGCGACGAAGCCTTTATTTTCATCGACGAAATAAACGTCGTACAGCCAAGAGAGCGTTCCCGACTTCTGCGCCGTCCACGCTTCTTGACCGCTGCTAACCGCTTTAAAGCAAAACAAACAGCAAACAAGAATGAAGGTTTTTTTAAAGGAAAACATAGAGTAGGTGATGACTGATAAGTGATAACTGACAAGTTAGGAATTTTGTTTTTACTTATCAGTTATCACCTATCAATTATCACTTATTTAGAACGGACTTCCGCCGAAAAGCAGTTTAAAGATGCTGACCTTGCCGATGATGTCGAGAACCGTGTTGATTTGTTTGATTTTATTGCCCGGCACAATAATTTGGTCGCCCGGAACAAGATAAATCATTTCGGCTTTGCCGCGTGAAATGTCCTGCAGATTCACCGGAATCGAAGTTAAACCCGAAGCCGTTTGCCGCACGACGGTTACGCGCTTGCTGTCGCCGGTTTTCAAGACGCCGCCCGATTCGACAATCGCTTCATAAACGCTCAAACGGCGTTCCATCATCTTGACGCCCGGCGTGGCGACATCGCCTAAAACGCTGTATCGCGCCGAGCCGACTTTTTCCAAAGTTACCGTAACGTTAGGTTCAATTATATATTCCTCAAGCTGTTTTTTGATTTCGTCGCCAACTTCATCAACGGTTTTGCCGGCGACCTTAATGCCGTTTTTAATCAGCGGATAGGAAATGCGCGCCGTTGGCGGAACAGTAATTCCGGATTTGCAGTAATCGGGACATTGACCGAAAACTTCGACGGAAATGACGTCCTGTGGTCCGAGCCGATATTCCTCCAAATAGTTATTGTAATAAGGAATAATGGCTGCTTCTTCTTCGGACATCGTTCCGCGCCGCAAAGATTTATCGTCCGTTTTTTTAGCGTCCGGCGCGGTTTGTGTGTCGGCTTTGAGTGTCGCCGTCGCAGTAGTTTCAGCAACAGCAACGGGCTGTTCTGTTTTCACGCTCGTAATCCGTTCGCGCTTTTTCGGCGCTTTCAAGTCTTCCTGCGCCGCCGCGCCAATCGAAAAAATCAAACTGCCGGCAATCACTAAACCAATGTTTTGATATAATTTTACTGCTTTCATATTTCCTCTTGCTGTCGTTAAAATAAACGTTTATTAAACTAGTTTGTCCAATTTATTTTAAGTAATAAATCATAGGTGATAATTGAACGGTTTTAGTTTGCTTTTATTTATCACTTTTCGCTTTTTACTTTTTACCTGCCTTTGCCGAATAAGACGGTTTTCACGGTTTCAAACACAATTACGAAATCGAGCGCGAGGCTTTGATTTTTGATGTAATACAAATCGTATTGCAGCTTGCACCGCGCGTCTTCGACCGACGCGCCGTACGGATATTTTATCTGCGCCCAGCCGGTTAAGCCCGGCGCGGTCAAATGACGATGTTCGTAATATGGAATTTCTCCGGCAAGCTGCGCGACGAAATGCGGGCGTTCCGGGCGCGGTCCGATAAAACTCATATCGCCTTTGATTATATTCCAAAACTGCGGAAATTAATCGACGCGAATGAG
>MWVV01000469.1_pt1 | contig 14638 bp, 13 predicted proteins | sample 1047281 | NCBI WGS metagenome assembly MWVV01 (sample SAMN06349986, study PRJNA376086) | soil metagenome | isolation source: PT-2 sample Antarctic (ecotone) soil | place: Antarctica | collected 2015-01-13 | reverse complement strand
CAGGATAAACAATTAACGTATCAAGAAGCGACGCCGTTTTCGCCAAAATATAATCCAAAGCAGACGACGAATCGGGCAAAACAATTCTTTCAGCCGACGAATGTGAAATATCGCGCTCGTGCCAGAGTGCCACATTTTCAAGTCCGACAATCGAATTTGCGCGAACCGTGCGCGCCATTCCGCAGATTCTTTCCGATAAAATCGGGTTGCGCTTATGCGGCATCGCGCTCGAACCTTTTTGTCCGACTTTGAATTTTTCCTGTGCTTCTCTAACTTCCGTGCGCTGCCAGTGCCGAACCTGAAGCGCAAATTTTTCGAGCGAAGAAGCAATTATCGCTAGCGTGCAGAGATATTCGGCATACCGGTCGCGCTGAATAACCTGCGTCGAAACAGGCGCGAAACCGATTCCCAGTTTTGCACAAACTCTTTCTTCTACTTCCGGGGCAAGATGCGCAAACGCGCCGACCGCGCCGGAAATTTTGCCGACTGAAATAATATCTTTCGCCTTTTCGAGACGCGCTCGATTTCTCTGCATTTCGTCAAACCACAGCGCGAAAGTCATGCCGAAACTGGTCGGTTCGGCGTGGATTCCGTGCGTTCTGCCGATTTGCGGCGTATCTTTGAATTCAAAAGCGCGTCGTTTCAAAACCACTAAAAGCGTGTCAACTTTTTTCAGCAAAACTTTGCACGATTCTTTCAAAAGCAGAGCATTTGCTGTATCAACAACATCCGACGAAGTTAAACCGTAATGCACGAAACGCGCCGCCGCGCCGATGTTTTCCGCCAGATTCGTCGTAAAAGCAATAACGTCGTGGTCAGTAGTCTTCTCGATTTCGCGGATTCGCTCCGGCGTGAATGCAGCTTTCGCTTTGATTTCCTCGACTGCATCTGCGGGAATTGTTCCCATCTCCGCGTGAACTTCGCAGACGGCAATTTCCACGTCCAGCCATTTTTGAAACTTATTCTGCTCAGACCAGAGCGCGCCCATTTCGGGCAGTGTGTAGCGTTGAATCATAAATTATTTACGGAGCAGAAGCAGAAAAATTTGCGGCAAAATTCCTCTTCACGCGCGCGAGCCGACAGGCAAAATCTCATCCGATTTTTTCGCCGCATCATTGTCTTCCGGCAAATTGTGCGGTTCATCACCCAAAATATCCTGAATGTAAATCGTTTGAATCAAAACCATTACGACCGCCAAAATCGGTGTCGCCAAAATCAAGCCCGCCGCACCGATTAAAATACTCAGAGCAAGCTGCGCGACTATCGTCAAAACCGGCGGCAACTCGACCGTGCGGCGCTCAATCATCGGCGTAACCAGATTCGATTCGATGAGCTGGACGACGACAAACAAAATCAAAACGTAAAGCGCGCTAATCGGGCTGTCAATAAACGCCAGCAAAATAGCGGGAACGGCTGACAAAATCGGACCGAAATTCGGGACGAACGAAAATAAACCGGCAATAAGCCCGAGTGTCAGCGAGAGCGGAACGCCGATAAAATAAAGTCCAATCCACGTTAAAAGACCGATAAACAGCATCGAAACGCCTTTGCCGACGAGCCACCACTGCAAAGTTTCGCCGATTTCCATCAAAATCTCGCGTACCCGTCTGCGGCGCTCCGGCGGAAACAATTTTGTAAATCCGTGGATATAAAGTTTCGGCTCGGTTGCCAGATAAATTGCCAGCAGAATCATCAGGAAAAAATTCGTCAACGCCCCGATAGTCGTCGAAAAAAATCCGCCCAAGCGCGACAGAAACGAAGAATCATTGATTTTCTCCGTTAGCTCATCAGTACTTGGCATCTGCTCAATAATCGATCTGCCCCAACCGAAATTTGAAATATATGCACCGGCTTTTTGCATCGAAATCGGCAAATCTACACGCAATTTTTGAACTTGCTCGGCAACGCTCGGCGCCAGTAACCAGACGCTTAAGCCTAATACCAACAACAAAATAAATGAGACGAGCAAAACAGATTTTCCTTCTGAAATTCGTCCGTAACGACGCACGATGTTTGCCAAGCCGTGCAGGAAAATCGCCAAAAGAATGGCGCCAAACAGCAATAACACAACGTCGAAAACATAGATTAACACCAGCACCGATAAAATTATCAGCGTTACAACAGCGCAGATTACCAATAGCCGGTGCGTAAAATTTTGATGTTCGTTTCCGGTTAAATTCATTTAATGTACTAAATTTACTGAACGTTATTTAGATATTGTCAGCCGATTGCGTTTTGTGTTTCAGTTGCAAAAGAGAAGTTTTCGACAGCTTCGTTTTGTTCGGCTAAAACATTTGCCGACAGCAAAACAAAAACAATCCAGACCAAATCGGCAAAAAGCAGATGAATCAGTTGCAGCACAATCGGCGCAAGCATCAACAGCGTCAGCGCGCCGGACGCAAATTGGATCAAAATTAAAATGCTCAAAACATTCGCCCAGCGATTCGTCCAAACACTTCCTCTTGCCTGCGACTTTAACCAACCGGCTAGAAAAAATAAAAAAACACCGACCGAAATGGACAAAATCGGGTGGCTAACACGAAGGCGCAGCAAAATATGCGAAGTTTCGCTAAAATCTTTTGCCACGCCTTCCGCCAGCGTTGACGAAGGAAAAAGCATACTGCTCAAAGCCGCAATCGAACCGCTCATCCCGACCAGCAAAAGTCCAAACAACGACAAACCGAGAAGAAGCAAAATTTTCGGCTTTACCTTAAAATTAAACGGCTTTCCGCCGACGGCAAACCAAGCTGTTAAAGTAAGTACAGCAAGCAGAGAGAAAGTCGTAATCAAATGCGCCGCCATCCAGAACGGACGCGAAAGCGTCCAATTCCCGGCTGTGTTCCCGGTTAAAACAAGTCCCGCGCCGATAAGTGCTTCAACGACTATAAAAAGAAACGACGCAAAAGCCGTTTTTCGCAAACGATGGTTTTTTTCAAACTTGCGAAAAGCCCAAACGAAAAGCAATGCGACTGCCAAAAATGTCAGCCCGGTCGAAAGTCGGTGCGTAAATTCGATAATTGTTTTAAACTGCGGCGCAGTCGGGACGACTTCTCCGCCGCAGGTCAGCCAATATTCTCCGCAACCGTCGCCTGAAAGCGAGGCGCGAAGAAATGCGCCCCAAAGTATGACAACAATGTTTAGTGCCAAAACGAAAAAAGTATATTTGGCAAACTTTGACAATTTTAATTCTCGTTTCATTTTTGTTAAATTCAAAACTTAGAATATCACTAAAAATTGGAAACCTAAAAGACACGGAAAATTAAAATAACTCAATAAAAATTTAACTTTTTTATATTTGCGTTTAAAAATTTTCTGTTTATCCATTCTAGAAAATCTATCTTGTTGATGAAAAAACAACGCATAGACGAATTGCTCGTCGAACTCGGTTTTGCCGAATCAATTGCTAAAGCTCAGGCATATGTTATGTCCGGCAAAGTTTTAGCGAACGAGGTGCGCGTTGAAAAGCCTTCACAACTTTTTTCAACCGACGACGAAATCAGATTAAAAAACAAATTCGGAGAAATAAATTATGTTAGTCGCGGCGGCTTAAAACTTGAAAAGGCATTGATTGAATTTCATATTCAGGTAAACGAATGTGTGTGCTTAGACATAGGTTCTTCGACCGGCGGTTTTACCGATTGTCTTTTGCAAAACGGAGCGAAAAAAGTTTATGCAATTGATGTCGGAACAAACCAGTTAGCTTGGAAGCTGCGCACCGACGCTCGAGTCGAAGTTCGTGAAAACGTTAATGCCAGGCATTTGAGGGGTGAAGATTTTAACGAACAATTTGATTTAATCGTGATGGACGTTTCATTTATTTCCGTCACGAAAATTTTCCCGGCTCTTTTACCGTTATTAAAGGAAAAAGGAAAAATTATCACGCTCGTCAAACCTCAGTTTGAAATTGCAAAAGGCGAAGTTGGACCGGGCGGAATTGTACGAGACGCAGAAACTCAGGAACGAGTTGTTGTAAAGGTGAATCACAAAGCAGAAGAAGCGGGATTGCGCGTTTTAGACGTAATCGAATCACCGATTTTAGGTGCAGAGGGAAACAGAGAGTTTTTGGTTTTATATGAAAAGCAAAGCGAGTAACAAATTGTTAAAAGAACAGGAAGAATTTATTGAAAACGTCGATTATTATTTTGAAAACGGTTTAATGGTTTTAACCGCCCGTTTTTTGCTCAAGCGCGGTTATTGTTGTCGCAACCATTGTCGAAATTGTCCTTACACAATATCAGCAAACAAAAACCTACAACAAAAAGGTTTCTAACCCACGATCGTTATTATTTGTCGTATTTGCCTTAACAAATGTATTCGATTTTGGTTCGCGGTTTATTGTAACTGTTAACGCGGGCGCACAACAAACCTCAACCAACTTTTTGTATTCAAATTGCATTTTCTCCTGCGAATCAAGCCAAACGAGCGTATCGCGCAAAACTTGGGCGGCATAATCATTTTCAGGTTCGACAATTTTGTAATACATCCATTTGCCGTCGCGTCTGGTTTCAACAACTCCAGCATGACGTAAATACGCCAGATGCCGCGAAATTTTCGGTTGTGCTTCTTTTAAAACTTCAACAAAAAAGCAGACACAAATTTCACCACTGCGCATTAAATTCAGCAGCCGAAGCCGGGTTTTATCAGCCAATGCCATAAAAAAAGTTTCCATATCGGTCAATTTCTTTTCAGTGTTCATAAAATAAAATTACCATAAAACAATATTTTTGTCTTGACATATTTTTTTGTTCTATATAAATTTACACTCGTATATTTGTTTTAACGAATATAATGGAGATAGAAAATATGAAAAGTAATCCAATAGCGCTTAAAGCGCATATTTCATTAAATGTCAATGATGTTTCAAAAAGCGTCGAATTTTACAAAAGTTTCTTTGGTATTGAACCATTGAAAGTCAGGCAAAGTTATGCGAAATTCGATGTTCAAAATCCACCGTTAAATTTAGCATTGAACGAACATTCTTTTGGAGAACGGCGCGGAGCATTGTCGCATTTGGGAATACAAGTGGCTTCAACTGAAGATGTTCTGGAAATAAAAAAACGTCTTCAAGAAGTCGGCTTAAAAACAAAAGACGAAATGCAAACTAATTGCTGTTACGCTCTGCAAGACAAAACCTGGACGAGCGACCCGGACGGAAACGAATGGGAAGTTTTCGTGGTTTTGGAAGACAATTTACCGGAAACGAATATGTGTTGTGTATCAGTAAAAAGGTAAAAATTGAAACTATCACTAAAAAAGAGGAACAAATTTTTGTTCCTCTTTTTTAGCAGAAAATCTACCTACTATTTCACTATTAATTTACCTTTTTTCAGTAAATGCTTGAACTTGTGGCAAAGGCAAACCGACGGCGTCGGATTTTGTTTCCGGTTCGTCTTCAAACAGATTTTCTTCCGTGTCGCTGACAATCATCTTGCCTGATTGTTTCAAGAAAAACAGTTTGTTCTGCTCGGCGTCGAAATCAACCGTTACAAGGTCTCCGGTTTCGACCTGCTGTGTCGCAACCAGATTTGACAACGGATAAACAAGAAAACGTTCGATTGCGCGTTTTAGATGACGCGCGCCGTATTTCAAATCAATGCCTTCACCGAGCAAAAATTCTTTTGCCTCGTCGGTGCATTCAAAGACGAATTTTGTTCCGGCAGACTCGGTAATTCGCTCCTGGACACTTCCGAGTTCGATGTCTAAAATCTTGCGCAGGTGATGTTCTTTCAGACTGCGAAAGACGACGACTTTGTCGATGCGATTCATAAACTCGGGCGAGAATTTACGTTTCGCGGCTTCGAGCGCAGTGCGATAAATCTTTGTGTCGATTTCGTTATCGTCCGCATTTTTTCCGCTTTTTGTTGGAGCAAAACCGATGCCGCCCGAAATCATATCGCTCATTTCGCGCGCGCCGAGATTCGAAGTCATAATAACGACCGTGCGGGAAAAATCGACGCGGCGATTGTCGCCTAAAGTCAGGGTTGCTTTATCCAAAATTCCGAGAAGAAGCTGCCAGAGCGCGTCCGAAGCCTTTTCAATTTCATCGAAGAGAACAAACGTCAGTTTCGTGTCTTCGGTGTGCGCTTTATCGAGGTTTTCCTGCGTCAGCATCGGCGAAGTTTCACGGTGTCCTAAATATCCCGGAGGGGAACCGATAAGTTTCGCAATTTCGTGGGAATGCTGAAATTCGGCGCAGTCAATTTTGACGACCGCGTGCGGCTCGCCAAACAAGACGGAAGCTGCTGCCTCGACGACGCGCGTTTTTCCCGAACCGGTCGGACCGAGAAAAAGCATTGTTCCGACGGGACGCGCCGGATTGTTCATACCCGCCAGATAAATTTGAAAAAGACCGCTCATTCGGCGTACGGCGCGTTCCTGTCCGACTATAAAACCCAAAAGTTTGTCCTCGAAATCTTTGGCGCGCGGACTTTTTCTGTCCGGGTCGAGCAAAACTAATTTTTCGATTGTTTCTTTCCTTTTAGCCGTTTCGTTTTTCATTTTCGTTTTTCTTTCTCCTTACCTCTCGAAAACGCTTTTTCCTTTTGGCGTTTTGCTGAATTGAAGGCGAATTTTCAAAGCCGAATTTTCCCGCAATTTTTCGGAAAATTCCAATCTACATTGATGATTTCAAAAGTTTTTTCGTTGGCTGGAGTTTGGGATGTGAAAGACCTTGTCTTTCTCTGGAATGCAAATCGAATTCACGCGAATCCGAACGTGTTTATTGTTTAGCACAGACAAGTTATATTATGCAAGATAAAATTTTGCGAAAACGATTTTTTTATTTGTGGAGATTTGACGATTTTTGGCAGAATAATTCTTACGTTTAATTTATTCGACTTTTATTGCCGTAACTTTCCATTTGACATTGGCGCGATCGTCGTCACGGCTAAAACCCTCAATCGTCGCCACGACCGGAATCGTCTGATTGGGCAATAGTTTTTCTTCCTGACTGGGAACGACCAGAAGTTTTTTCTCTCTGACGGTTTTACCTAAAAGGTCAACAACGGCGGCTTTGACTTCTAAACCGTTGATGATTTTCTGACCTTTGTTTCGGATACTGGCGTGAATCGTCATCATAATCGTTCCCATTGCGGTCGGCGACTGCATTATGTTGTTCATATCGGTTTGAATGATAATGTCTTTTGTGTATTGGTCAAATTCGGGCGTGCCTTCCTGAAAGGAAGCGGCAAGCAGTTGTTGTTTTTTCTGGTCTAACGAAGGATTCAAAGACAAAAGCCAAACCGCGCCCGCTATCAGCAAAGTCGCCGCTAGCAGCGCAGTTAATAATATTTTATTTATGCCTTTCTTTTTTTCGGTATTCAGAAGCGTATCCATATTTCACCCCAAAAGATTCAGACTCGCCTTTTTGTAAAAAGTTTCTTTAGGTTATCATTTTATCGAAGAAACTTAAAAACTAACCGAAAGCGCCGACATCCTTATCCGCGCTCCGACAGATGCCAAATATAGCCGCAAGAAGTTTTCTCGCCGAAAAAGACGCACCGCGCCCGAAGTATGTCGAAGTCGCGCTGCCGCTCCCGCTTCGCCAAACTTTTACATACATTTTGCCGGTCGGCTTGCGGGAAAATGTCAAAATCGGCGCGCGATTGCTCGTGCCGTTTGGCAAACGACAATTGACCGGTTACGCGGTTGCGCTTCACGCAGAACTTGACCCGGAACTGGAAATCGAAGCGTCCGCCCTCAAGGAAGCCGTCGAACTGATTGACGCCGAACCGCTCCTGACCGAAGAAATCGTTCGCTTAACACAGTGGACAGCCGATTATTACACATCTTCGTGGGGCGAAGTTTTAAAGGCTTCGCTTCCCGCCGGAATCAATGCGACCACCGAGCAGATTTATACAATCACGGCAAAAGGACGCGACGAACTGATAAAACTTTCAACGGCAAAGACTGCGAAAGTTCAGATTTTGCAGTTTTTAAACGAAACGAATGAAGCTGCTGCCAGAGAAATCACCAAAAGATTCGGCGCGTCCGTCGCGCAGCGCGGTTTGCGCGAACTGGTCAAAGAGAACTGGGCAAGCACATTTCACAGAACTTTAACAACGCAGGTCAAACCGAAACGGCGCAAAGCCGTTCGCCTTTTGCCGCCGGAATTTCATAAACCGAATCAAAAAAATTTGACCCAAGCGCAGGAAAGAATCGTCGAATTTTTACTAAAGGAAAACGGCGAAATCGTCTTTACGGATTTGATTGAACGAGCCGATGCGAGCGCCTCTTCGATACAAACTCTGGCAAAACGCGGCTTGGTCGAAATCTTTGTGCAGGAAATTTTCCGCGACCCTTTGCAGGACGCCAAATTGCCGGAAATTACCGATTTAGTTTTGACCAAAGAACAAAACACGGTTTTGACTGAAATCGAAAAGGCACTCGGAGCCGCAAAATACAAAACGTTTCTGCTGCACGGCGTAACGGGAAGCGGAAAGACGGAGATTTATATTCGCGCAATGAAACGCGCGCTCGAACGAGGCAAATCGGCTTTGATGCTTGTGCCGGAAATTGCGCTGACGCCTGTTTTCTCAAGAAGATTACGCGCCGTTTTCGGCGACGAAGTTGCAATCTTGCATTCAAATCTTTCGACTGGCGAACGCTTTGACGAGTGGCGGCGACTGAAAAGCGGCGCGGCGCGAATCGTTATCGGAACGCGCTCGGCGGTTTTCGCTCCGCTCGGAAACGTCGGTTTGATAATCGTTGACGAAGAACACGACGGCTCTTATCGCCAGCATGAATCGCCGTTTTATCACGGACGCGACGTGGCGATTGTCCGCGCGAATTTTGCAAACGCAGTGGTTGTTCTCGGCTCGGCAACGCCTGCGCTCGAAACTTTTCACAATTCGCACGTCGGAAAATACGAATACCTGAATTTGCCGAACCGCATCGGAAATCGTCCGATGGCGCGCGCCGAACTTGTGGATATGCGCGAAGTTTTCAAAACCGACGGCAAAAATACGATTTTTTCGCCGCAGCTTATCGAAGCTATCGAAGAGACGCACGCGCGACGCGAACAATCAATAATTCTCTTAAACCGTCGCGGATTTTCGAGCTTCGTTTTGTGCCGGACGTGCGGCGAAGCGATTCGCTGCAACAACTGCGACATCACTTTGACGTATCATAAACGCGAAGCAAAACTCGTCTGTCACTATTGTAATCACCGCGAGCGAGCGCCGCATAAGTGTCCGGCTTGCGCGAGTAAATTTCTTTATTTCGTGGGCGAAGGCACCGAACAAATCGAAGATATTCTGGTGAGAAAATTTTCTAGTTTGAAAATCGCACGCATTGACCGCGACACGACTTCGCGTCGCAAATCCTTTGAAGAAACTTTGATGCAGTTCAGCCGCGGCGAAATTGATATGCTTGTCGGAACGCAGATGCTGGCGAAAGGACACGATTTTCCGAACGTAACCTTGGTCGGCGTAATTACGGTTGACGCGGGTCTTGCAATGCCGGATTTTCGCGCTGCCGAGAGAACTTTTCAGCTTTTGACGCAAGTTGCCGGACGCGCCGGACGCGGGACTTTGCAAGGTCGAGTATTGATTCAAACGTATCATCCCGAACATTACGCTCTGCGCCACGCTCAGACGCAAAACTACGAAAATTTTTATGCCGAAGAAATCAATTTTCGCCGGAATTTAAATTATCCGCCGTTTGTCGCGCTGGCTTCGATTTTAGTAAAACATTCAAACTATAACTACGCCTTCGACAACGCCGAAATTCTGCGCCAGTGTCTGCAAAAAGCCGACGGCGAACGAATGTGCCGCGTTTTAGGCGTTGCGCCCGCGCCGCTTGCGCGTCTGAAAGGTGAACACCGTTTGCAAATTTTAATAAAAGCGCGAAACCGTGCGAAACTACGCGAAACGCTCGATTTTGCGCTTGCTGACGCGCAGGAAAAGTTTTGCGATTTGCGGATTGTAAATGTGGAAATTGATCCTGTGAATTTGATGTAAGTTGCGAAAAGCCGTGCGATTCTTTTAATTTCTTTGTTTCATTTTTTTCGCTTTTTGGAAACGGTTTCAAACTGGACTTCGTTGTAAATATCCGCCAGAGAAACCGTACAATTGATTGAATCTAAAATCAGATTCGGTGAATTTCCGTTCACCAGCCGCAATTTCCAATCTTCCGCGTCAATCCGCGAAAAATGCTCGATTCGCATCGTGTCCTGCTCGACCAGAACATAATCGGTTAATGTTTTCAAAGCCAGATACGATTCGAGTTTTTCGTTACGGTCTTTCAGCTTTGTAGATTTCGACAAAACTTCAATAATCACTGTCGGATTAAGCAAAACATCTTTTTTGTCATCTTCAAATTTTCTCTCACCGCAAGTTACGACTATATCCGGATAGTAATAATAGCTTTTTTTGGCATTAGCCGATTTGACGCGCATATCGCTGGCAAACGCGCGGCATTTTGTGTTTTTTAACTGCACAAAAAGTTCTCCGAAAAGATTACTGGCAATGACATTATGCGTTTCACTCGCACCTGCCATTGCCACGATTCTGCCGCCGATAAACTCGTGTTTTTCCGTCGCCTCGCGCTCGAATGCCAGATAATCTTCGGGCGAGACGTATTCGTCTTTTTTGGCAAATGCTAAATTGCTTCGATTCATAATTTCCTTGTAAAAGACCCGATTGCATAGCCGGATTTTTGCCTTTAAGCTCCGGCTTGTCTGCCGGCATTCTCGAAATTAATCTGCGCGTAGATTTCCGAAAGCGAAACTTTACAATTGACCGATTCGAGCGAAATAATTTCCTCACGGTCGTTGTAGATGCGGTAAATCCATTGTTTGGCGTTTTGTTTGGCGTAATGTTCGACGCGCATTTCGTCTTCTTTGACCAGCAGATATTCGCGGATGCTGTCCATTGCCAGATAAGATTCGAGCTTTTCGGTTTTGTCGAGCGAGTTTGTATTTTTTGAATAAATTTCCACGACAATCGTCGGATTTTGTAAAACGTCGAACTGATTATCAATAAAACTCGGTTTGCTGCTGACGATGATAACGTCGGGATAAGAAAATCGTGTCGGACTCATTTGCACGAGCATATTGCCCGCGTAAATTTCGTTTTTTTGCCCGTGAATGCGATTGCCGATTGCGATTGTCGCGTTGCTTCCGATTAAGCTGCGCGTTCGATTTGAACCGGCAAGGGACAAAATCTTGCCGCCGATGTATTCGTGTTTGGCTGAACCTTTGCGTTCCATATTTAAATATTCTTCAGAAGTGTAGTTTTTCTCGGCTTGCGGCGTAACTTTTTCACTCATAATAATTCCTTTTTATTATTTTAAAGCTAAAGGTTGGATTTTTCCAAGCAATAAATTCATTATCTAGGTTGACATAAATTTTCCCTATTTTAAAGCAGCTTGTTTTTAAACTTAAATATTGCTTCAAGCAAACGTATGAAACTAAAAATTTTAGCCGAAAAAACATTTGCCGTCGTGGAACAAGGAAGTGGTGACTTGGAAATAGCGGGCGCAGCCGGATTGGACATTGCCGAAAGCGGACAAATCACGTTTTTGGCAAACCCGAAATACACACCGAAGACAAAGCAAACAAAAGCGAGTGCGATTTTTTTGGGCGAAAAGGAAAAGATCGAACGCACGGATATTGCAGTTCTACGCACAAAAGACCCGTATCTGGCTTACACGCGCGCTTTATGTTTATTTTTACCCGACTCGGAAATTGAAAAAATTATTCATTCGACGGCTTCAATTGACGAAACCGCCCAACTCGCAGAAGACATTTCAATCGGAGCTTTTGTTTCGATCGGTAAAAATTGCGTCATTGAAAGCGGCGTGAAAATTTACCCAAATGTTACAATTTACGAGAACGTAAAAATCGGCGCGAACTCGATAATTCATTCGGGCGTTGCCGTTCGTGAAAACAGTGAAATCGGCGCAAACTGTATTATTCACAACAATGCAACAATCGGCTCGGACGGTTTCGGTTATGCTAAAACGGAAGAAAAACACTGGCTGAAAATTCCGCAGACCGGAAATGTAATCGTTGAAAATGATGTCGAGGTTGGCGCAAACACGGCGATTGACTGCGCCTCGGTCGGCGAAACGCGCATCAAAGCAGGCGCGAAAATCGACAACCTAGTCCAAATCGGTCATTCCTGCACCGTTGAAGAAGACGCTTTGATTTGCGCTCAAACCGGACTTGCGGGCAGTTCCGTCATCGGCAAGCGTGTAATTTTAGCCGGACAAGTCGGCATCGCCGGACATCTTCGAGTTGGCGACGACGTTGTAATAACGGCGAAATCCGCAACCAGCCATGATGTCGAAAACGGTAAAATCATTTCCGGCATTCCGGCTTTTGACAATCGTGACTGGCTGCGCTCAATTGCCGCATTTAGAAGATTGGGCGAAATGGCGCGAACGATTCGAGAGTTACATAAGAAGGTTTTCGATTTGGAAAAGAAATAAAACGGATTAGTTCACATTCACAAATAAACTGTGCGAAAATTAATTATCATTCAAGGGAGGGAAAACAATTGGCTATCAAATTAAAAAAAATAAACGAGCAGGTTGTAGTCGTTTTCGGTGCGTCGAGCGGCATCGGACGAATTACGGCATTAGAATTCGCCAGGCGCGGCGCGAAGGTTTGTGTTGCGGCGCGAAGCGAAGAAGGTTTGAAAACTTTAGTCGAAGAAATCGAATCAAACGGCGGCGAAGCGTTTTACGTCGTTGCGGACGCGGCGGAATTTGAACAAGTCAAAACAGTCGCCGATAAAACGGTCGAAAGATACGGCAGGCTCGACACGTGGGTTCACTCGGCGGCGGCTTTTATGTTTGCAACGGTTGAGCTGACCGAGCCGGAAGAATACAAACGCTTAATCGAAGTAAATCTGCTGGGGCAAATCTACGGCGCGAAAGCCGCTCTGCCGCATTTGAAGAAAAACGGCGGCGCGCTGATTCATCTCTCTTCGGTCGAAGCGTGGCGCGGAACTCCGTATCAGTCGGCTTATGTTTCGTCGAAACACGGAATCAAAGGTTTTTTACAGGTTCTGCGGGTCGAACTGGCACACGAAAAAATTCCCGTCTCGGTTACGCAGATTCTGCCCGCCGCGATAAACACGCCGATTTACGACAAAGGCGCGAACAAAATGCCGTTTAAGCCGCGCGCTGTTCCGCCATATTATCATCCGAAAATCGTCGCCGACGCGATTCTCTTTGCCGCCGAAAATCCGACGGAAGATTTAATCGCGGGCGGCGCGGGCGTCGGCGTTGTTTTAGCCGAGCGCATCTCGCCGCCGCTTGCCGGTTGGTTTTCCGAAAAAATCGGTTTTGTCGGACAAACAACCGATGAAAAAAGCTCAGGTGATTACGCGGGAAATTTGTTCGAGCCGATTTCCGGTTTCGATACAATTGAAGGACGCTTTTCCGATGAACAATTCAACAGCGACCCGTACACATATTTGAAGACAAATCCGAAAGTAAAAAATACTTTATTGGTAATTGCCGGCGGAATTTTGGGCGGAATTTTTATTTGGCGAAAAAAAAAGAGAAGCGACAAACAATGAACAAAAATTTAAGCGAGCAAACACCGGACGAACAAATCAGACACCGCGAAATCCAGCAGTTGCGGCGCGAGTTGCAGCAATCAAACGAATCCGATTTAAAGGTTCGGCGCGCTATAATCGGTCTTTCGCTTTTAGGAATGGGTGCGATGACTGCGGTCTCGCTTTTTCAAACCGGCGTTATCAAACATCTGCCCGACCCGCCGATTAAAAATTTCGATTCGGACAAAGTTAATTCGTCCGACACGGCTTATGTTCTGGGCGTGCCGGACGGAACGCTGTCGCTGGCAAGCCTGGCGGCGAATATTCCGCTGGCGGCATTCGGCGGAAAAAACCGCGCCGAAGAACAGCCGCTTGTTCCGATTGCTTTTGCCGCCAAAGCAACTGTTGAAGCTGCGGTCGCCGGTTGGTATTTTTATCAAATGCCGACCAAAGAAAAAGCCTGGTGCGGTTACTGTATTGTCGGTGCGCTGGCAAATTGGAGCATCGCGGCTCTGAGTTTGGTCGAAGCGAAACGAGCTTGGAAAGCGTTGGGCAAGTGAATTTTTCAGCGGATTAGTGCCGATGACGCAGATTAAAGCAGTGAAAAGTGAGTAACTAAAAACGAATAACCTTTTTGCTTCTCACTTTTAGTTTCTTATTATTCTTATCCGCGTCATCTGTGTTAATCCGCGGCTGATTTTTTTGTGCTTTCAGTCTTTCGACAAACTGTTGTAAAATTTCTCGCATCGCTTTTCATATCTTAAATCTACGGTTTGTCTCAAAATGGAAAAAAAGGAAAAAATTATAATCGGTCTTTGCATAATTGCGACGATTGCCGCCGGAATTTTGCATTACGCGGAAGCTAATGCGATTTTAGCATTCTTCGTTTCGGCGGTTGCGCTTGCGCTTCTGGCGATGATTGTCGGAGATGCGACTGAACAGTTAGGAAGTCGTCTCGGTCCGGGAATGACCGGAATTTTGCAGTCGAGTTTGGGAAATTTGCCCGAACTTTTCGTTTCGATTTTCGCTCTGCGGGCTGGTTTGGCAAACGTCGTTCAAGCCGCGCTTATCGGTTCGATTTTGGGAAATTTGCTGCTCGTTTTCGGACTCGCGCTGTTTCTCGGCGGACT